>Ga0137396_10000505_pt1 | contig 18701 bp, 17 predicted proteins | sample czc16metaG_FD_108284 | JGI IMG/M metagenome (GOLD analysis project Ga0137396, IMG submission 108284) | Vadose zone soil microbial communities from Angelo Coast Range Reserve, California, USA - czcobulk3.16 metaG | ecosystem: Environmental > Terrestrial > Soil > Vadose zone | place: USA...
AGGGGTCTTCCGCGTCCCACGACCCTCAGTCTCCAGCAAACAACTCTTACAAAATGTGGGGTCCAGTGAGACTATGGAGGAAAAGGTCGTCGAGATAGTTGAGCCAGCCAGGAAATCATCAGTTGAACCCAAGAAATCAATGGTAGAAGAAAAACTGGCTATTCAGTCTAAACCCGGTCGAGGCAAGTGGGGTCGACGGTTCATCATGGCCACCGGTATCTTAGCGATACTATACTTGGCCTGGAACTACCTCTGGCCGCTCATCCCGAAGTAGAATCTATCGCCTTCGATCCTTCGCCACAAAAATGGAACCGGTTACTCCTGCGATAGGACAGTTTAGCTTCGGGCAAGTCCGAACAGTCCACTCATGCGACGCGAGGGTCGGTCGCTAAGACCCCCTATTTTCCGGAAACACCCGGTGTCTGGCAGCGATAATAGGTGAGATAGGCGATTCAGGGTATGATTCACGCTTGGATGGTTCGGCGAAAAACGCGATTAGCCCAGCGAATCTAGCGATGATCTTGAAGTAACCTCCCAGATTCGAGATCAGGGCTGATAATAGGCGTTAGCCCTACTCCTGAGGTCTTGCTCAGTTTACAGGCTTCGACATTTGTTTCGGAGCTTTTCATTCGTTTAACCTCGGAATGGGGAAAGCCACTCTCAGCCATAAAGAGTAGGTACGGAGGCTTGAGGTGTCGAGTAACCGGAGCGTGGGACACCACGCGAGACAAGGCTCTTTCCGCACTTAGCGCAGACGGTCGGGGTAGAGAGACTTAGCGGAATAATGTTGTCAGTCAAGCAGTGAGGGCATGAGATCGTAAGCATAAGGAGCTCCAGCCTAGACAGAGCGTTCGCCCTAGGCAGATCGTTCTGCTAATACTGCAATGCGATAAGTTGGGTTTGTCGAACCGTAGCACTCGTTAAGGGTTATGCTCTGCGTGATGGGAAGCTGGGATTTCGCATTGACGTAATAGGTGTTATGGGAGACCTGTTGGCCGTTGACATAATAGCCTATGTCCACGAATCCGCCGCCACCGGTGTTGACGAGCGTTGCACTCCAATCCCAATCCGTGGTATTGGTCAGGTACGCACCACAGTGTCCCGTCACATAGCCGTGAGTGTCAGTAAGCGCTACGTTTGGTTCAGACAGGACTGACGCGTTCTGAACACCCGCCAAGAAGGCTCCTGCAATCACGGCGCCAACTACAATGACAACAACAACTACGGCTACAACAATGGCAATTATTGCATTAGTACTCAACCCTTGTTTCTTCAGTGGCTGTGGCGGCGGATAGTATGGAGGGCTAGGAGGTTCACTCACGATTTGTCGAGTGAAGTACCTTCTGCCGACAGATTAAGTATTCGGAGCCTAGACCCCGTCCAACCCTAATTCTTTGAGCTTTGCGTCAAGCTTTTCTTTGGTTATTAGCGCGGGAACCATCCCACTGAATGCCGCTAGCGCCTTTACAGCCATGTCTTTCTTGGTAAGCTCGTGTCCGATTTTCAACAACTTGACCTGCTGTTTGGTGTAGTATGCGTAGAGGGCAGTAACTAGAACCAAGGCCCCAGTAGTTATGGAGCAAGGAGCTGGATAGGCTCCGTTAGAGGCTCATAACGCTCCAACTAAGTAGTTCGATATCTGGAAGTATCTTTCGACAGTTGAATGGTATGTATAGGATGGGATGGTATTCCATATGACAGTCTCCGACTCAGAACGCGGTTCGCTCGGTTCATTACTGGAAGATATGGTCGGGGGCGCTCTGGATTTGCTGAAGCGGCTCGGTAGGATAGCAGACTATCGAGACTTGCGCCCGACAGTGAAAGAATTCGCTCGTAAAGCTCGTGAACACGACTATCCCGACTGGTGGGTCTTACTTCTGAACGGACAGCAAGTAGAGATTGAATGTAAGAACCTCAGTAAGCGGCCCAAGAAGTATTTACGAAAATCAACGGATTCTCCGTTCTGGGCTTACGACTTCGACTGGATGATGTCTCACATGACGAAGGTCTGGACGAAGGGTAGCAAGAAGGTGTTGGTTGTCAGCTCCATGGAAGTATTTACTCCGAAAGCCACTGTCTATCTGAGACAGAACTTAGACGGAATCGTTGAAGTCTCGAACGACCAGATCACACAGATCAACCAATCGCTCAAAGAAGGCACGGTCGTCGATCTGTACGAATATTTTGAGAAGTGGGCGAGTTGACGACAAAGGCTGAGACTGGATTATCCCTGAAAAATCTGGCGATCTATTTTTCTTGACTATGATAGCTCTGGATAGATACATCTACCACTAAACCGGAACTCTTTTATTTTATGTTACAATCGCTCGTTTTTGGGAAAATTAGGATTTGCTGGCTACTATTCTAATCGGGATGATGATCATGACGTCTCCGTTGAGCACTGCGTCCTCCTCTCAGGTCATTCATTTCAGCGGCCTGATCGCTCCCGCCGCTTGGGGTGCTCCCTTTCAACCGCCCGGTTCCCCGCCCTCTCCCGGACCCGGCCCGTTCCCGCCGCCACCCCTGCTAGTGGTTCTGTTTCCAACAGACGGTCAAGTCATGACTGGCCAAGGCTCAGTTCAACACGGAATCTTCGTCACACTGCTGGTCCTCATAACTGACCCGGTAACCCAGATGCCCATTCTCAGCTTTGCGGGCAACTCTACGACCGCAAGCTTCCAGGTGGACCCTAGACTGACAACGGCGTCTCTGAGCGCGACCGTGCAAGGAATTGACCTCGTTTCATTCAGTCCGAAGATGGTCACGATAACTGTCTCATGGACGGCGACTGACCCACTCACTGGAATGCTCAACCCTATAGTTCGCACGAGCATGGACAGTCGGGTCCAGTTCAACGGCTTCTCATTCTTCCTCCACGTTTCCAGCCAGATGAGGCTCGCAATCGCCTCCGGAACGCTGACAGTCGTGGGAGGACCGACGGTTCCACTGCCACCAGCCCCCTCAGCTATTGCTAGAGCAGATATTGGAACCATTACCCGGACACCACTCGTTTAACTCCCTCCTTTTTTTTCTGAGCCTCTTGTCTCAATAGAGGGCAGTCTGTCTGCTTAGAGCCGAGCAATCGTCTGCTTGCAGTTGGACCTTAGAAAGGCCAGTGATCTAGAGCGGTGGGCGGTCAAAATATCAGTAGCGAACCTATGATCCTAAGGTCTTGAGGCACCCGGACCTACTGTTAAGGGATTTAGTCACACAGGTTTATTCCATCGATCCGCCGGATCAGTGGTATGTTGAGGTCGGGTCCGCTAAAGCGAGCCTTTGAGGATCTTCGACCCTATCTCGGGCCAATCGTTGTTCTCCTAGTAATATCGCTTCTCGCAGTACCAATAGCGCTGATCTTTCCCCTCCCGATCAAGCTCTTGGTTGACAGTGTCCTAGGGTCTCAGCCTCTGCCTGGATATCTCACAATTTTCGTAGGATCACAAGTCTCCAGGAGTCTCGCTATTTCGCTGGCCATAAGCATACTTCTCGGAGCCGCAGTCATGACCTATCTCCAGAACCTGGTGAATGTCTGGTACAGCAACAAGGTCGGAAACCGGATGACGCTCGACGTGCGAGCACGTCTCTTCCGCCAGATGCAGCGTCTCTCGATCGCCTACCATGATACTATGGGAGCTTCAGACTCAGCGTATCGCACTCTGAACGATGCCCCGATGCTACGATCGTTCGGAATCGACAACATAATTCCCCTAACCACGTCCATCCTTACTCTTGCCGCAATGATCCTTGTCATGGTCTACTTGGACTGGCAGCTTGCCCTGATCGCGCTGCTCGTCTCACCCATAATGTTCGTTCTCACCGTGGCATTCCGGCCCCGGATTCGCGCCGGATGGCGGAAGTATAGGGCTTCTGAGAGCGCGGCTATGGAGGTGGCTCAAGAGAGCCTAAGCGCCTCCAGACTTGTAAAATCATACGGCCAGGAGGAACGGAAGAACCAGCAGCTAGTCTCTCACTACAGTGCGAGCTTGTCTGCGCAGCTCAAAGTCCAGGTGGACAGCGCGTTTTACAGCCTCCTCGTAGGCGTTGTCACCGCGGCCGGTCTAGCGGCCGTCCTCTACATCGGCATCGAACACGTTCAAGCAGGCATACTAACCCTTGGAAGCCTTCTAGTCGTCAACTACTACGTGACACAGCTCTACACTCCCCTAAGGAACGTAGGCGCGTCAATACTCGATATTCAGATGTCGTTGACCGGAGTAGAAAGATATCGAGCTGTGCTCGACGAGAAACCTGACGTACCAGAATCACCGAACGCGCTCTCCCTATCCAGAGCTAAAGGCCAGATCGCTTTTCGGAAAGTATCATTCGAGTACACAAAAGATCATCCAGTACTCCAAGACGTATCCTTCACATTGCCATCTGGCAGCTGTCTCGGCGTGGTCGGACCAACCGGTTCAGGCAAGACCACACTCTCAACCCTCATGCTACGCCTCTTCGACCCCACCGAGGGATCGATCACTCTGGACGATATCGATCTGAGAGATTACAAGCTGGCCGATCTCCGAAACCAGTATGCAGTGGTACACCAGGAGACTGTACTCTTCTCAACGACCGTAGCTGAGAACATCCGCTTCGCCCGGCCCAACGCAACCATCGACGAGGTTGTTGCAGCAGCAACCGCTGCGAAAGCTCACGACTTCATCACAAGTCTACCGAACGGATACGACACCCTAGTCGGGGAGCGAGGAATGAAGCTGTCTGGCGGAGAGCGCCAACGCATATCACTAGCCCGCGCATTTCTCAAGAACGCGCCCATTCTCATACTCGATGAGCCTACCAGTTCACTGGACGTTCATACCGAATCCGCAATCCTCGACACAATTCAAGAGCTGATGAAGGACAGGACCACCCTTATGATCGCCCATCGTCCGAGTACTCTGAGGAACTGTAACATGATTTTGATGATCGAAAATGGCAGAGTGACCCGAATGACCACTGAAGTCGAGTCGATAATCTCTGGCATGCAAGCGACAGCTGTACAGACATGAGGATGACCGGCGGCGGCGCCGACAGCCGGTCCGATCGGCTAGATGCGTCCAAGCATTAGCGTCGTGATTTACAAATCGCGCTGTCGGCCCTAGTTGATTCGATTACCAGTGAGGTCAAACGTTTGTGTTCCCCAGTTTGTCTGCACCGATATTTCGAGGCCGTTCTCGATGAAATCGACGACCAAGATGGCACTATTGATATGACGGGACCAAACTTGGTTCCCCGAGAAGTCCATGTAGTGGAGTGTGCCGTTGTAGCCCGAGACGGTTGTGCCTGCCGCTATGTGGCTGTTTGAGACTGCGAGTGACCTTGAACTGTCGAATGTCGACGAATCGTTGATGGAATATTTCCATAGAATCTTTCCTTGGTCATCGTACATGACGATGGCACTTCCGGTACCATCGTTCGATAGTCCTGCCACCACTTCAAGTCCGTCGTTTACGAGCTGGGCTGCTCCGATTGAACCGTAACCTAATCCCGATCCACTCCAGAGAATTTTTCCTTGATGATTAAGGTAGAACAGCCCTGGGCCGCTCGCTAGTATTACGGACCCGTCGTGGCTGAGTGTCGCTGAAAATATAGGCTCGTCGTCTGGCGTTGAGAAGTTCCACAGTATTTTCCTCTGGTTGTCGAACAGGTATAGGGTCCCGTTGGCCCATATTCCTGCAGGTCCGGGTAGGATAAGATAACCGGTCGCAACCACCGATGAGCCGTCGCTTGATGCTTCCACCGCGCCTAGAATCTTGTTTGTTTGATAGCTTTCCTTGAGCGCTCCGGAATTGTTGTACAGACACCACACTACCGGTCCAGTTCCCGCATACGGATTGTTTCTGAGATTGGAACTCCCGACGGCTACTATGCTGAACGGCATTGGACCCTTCCCTGTAGGCGTGGAACCCCATCGAAGCAATGGGCAGGTCCCAAGCAGACCACCAAATGCTGTAAAAGCGTAGATGAGCAGGGTAGATGATAGGATCATCAGGACAACTAGTAGGAGCGCTGCGACCCTATGAGCGCGTATTTTGGAGCGAAGAATCGCTTTCCACACTGGGGAAACTACTCTTTTCAGCGATATACGGGGCCTGTTGATCTTCTAGAGAGGATCGTTCCTATTTAGGCCTAAAGGTATAGAACGACTGTTCTGTGTTCTGAACACGCGAAGAGTCCTAGATCCGAGCTTGGGCCAAGCTTAGTGTCGAGGGTAACTTTCAGGTCAAATGGTCGAAGAGCCGGCCCCTCTGGGAACGAACTCGTGGAGAATAGTTCCGGCCATTCTTGGTATATTCCCCTTAGAAGTCGAATCTCCCCCGGGGGTAGCAGTGGTTCTCCACGACTGTATACTATTTCGCGTCCAGAATCGGAAAGTGCTTGTGACCTAGCTGATCTGACGGGCTTCGTGTGTCTACCAAGAGTGCTACTTGCCTGGGAATAGGAATTTCGAGAGCTGTTTGAGCCCTCTGCGTTCTAGTTTTCGCTGTTTCCTCTCCATTACGACCGAGTATATGATTCGGCGGACTAGAAGGCCTGTCTGGGTCTCGCGGTACGATTCCCATCTCGGCTCCCACCCCGCAGTTCTCATCTCCGACACGTTATCCTCAAGCAGGGCTTTCTTCCTGAACCTAATGACCCTGGTCTCCTTCCCCTCCCCGCTCACCCTGCCCAACCGGTTCTTGATCTCTCCCCCAAACCAGCTCCCAAGCAAGACACCAGCGATAGAGCCGCTCACCGCCCACGGAAGAAACGACAAGAACCCAGCTAAGAGGAAAAGAGAACCACCAATCAGACCGATAATCATCACTGACCGAGTCAAAGCCGGGACCAGTCCTCCGGAGAGCCGCCACGGATTTAAGATGCGACTCATATCCAAGTAATTTCTAGCGTTCCCGAACGCCTCCACTACGAGTGACATCCGACGCTGCGATTACAAGCACGGCGAAGGTTTCTCTGGTTAGGGTCGGTTACCTAGTCTGTCTTTTTCATGGTGCTCAGTGGTGTAGGGGTCTGACCTAGACGACTGCTCCGAGAGACTGAAAGGAAGATCAGGGAGGGTAGTTTGAGGGCCTACTGAGCAACGCTCCCAAATCCAACTTGAAGGTCGACTGAGTAGTGGTGACCAGAAGGCTCGGTTACCGTAAACGTGAAGATGTTGCCGCGTCCCGTTACGACTCCTATCGTGTATTGGTATCCGCTTGTGAAGGTGAAGGCTGAACCATGGAGAGTGCACTGTACGCAACTCGAACCGATACTGAATGTCGTTGTCATAACGCTATTCGGGACTATGGACGGACCGCTCCAGTTTGTGAGCGCGTATTCGTTACCGCCTGAATCTGTGACGTAGTAAGCTGTTAGGATTGCAGTTCCGTTACCATTGTTAAACAGATCGACATCTACCTGCGTAGAGTTTTGGAATGCGTTGGAAGTTGAGTTTATGTTTTCTGTGTAAGTCGCTGCCTTCGCAGGGGTGGACGGGGAGGTTGGCGGAGTGCTGAGTGCTCCAGTTGCCAAGACGATTGCCCCTCCCGCTATTACGCTTACGAGTATTGCAATTACCTTTGTGTTCATTTTCCATGCTTCTCTGGCTCACGAGCTTGACGTATTCAATCGTCTTGTAACTGGGCATTCCCACGCTATGCATCAAGCGCGCTCGAAGGCTCCCGTTACACAAAGACCATTCGCCCAGAGTCTTCTGGTGGACAAGCATAACTTTTGAGTCAGCTTATCGCGAAAGGAATACTTTCCTCAATGCGAACGGACCCTTCGCAGTTTCTTGAGTTCGTCCCTCTTCGGATAATCGTCCTCGCAGAGCCAGAACGTCGCGAAGGTCGATTCCTCGCTCTGAATGATTCGAGTGGCTGGCTTTCCACACCAAACACAATCCCGCTCGCCTATCATCGTCCTTCCATATCTCATACTGGAGATTGGTGACAAAGGCTCTCTGTCACCCTCGACCCGGACTCCTTTGACCCTAATTCACGGTAACGAGATTTTTCTCTGTCCTTTTCAATAGAACTGCGTTGGTTGCCACGATTATCGAGGATGCACTCATGAGCAAGGCGGAAACCTCGGGTCGGAGGATTATCCCGAAGTTGGGATAAAGGATACCGGCCGCGATGGGTATGGCGAGGATGTTGTAGAATGATGCCCAGAAGAGGTTCTGTTTCATCTTCGTGACAGTTGCCTTGCTCAGCCTTATCGCCCGCAAGACGTCTGAAGGGTCTGATTTCATCAAGACAACTTTTGCCGTCTCTATCGCCACATCTGTTCCAGCACCGATCGCAATCCCGACATCAGCTTGAGCCAACGCTGGCGCATCATTCACCCCATCGCCTACCATCGCGACAAATTTCCCCTCATCCTGCACCTTCTTGACGAATGCTGCCTTGTCTTGCGGGAGGACATCAGCGAATACCCTCTTGATCCCAACGGTTCTCGCGACCGCCTCGGCGGTTGTTCGGTTATCCCCTGTAATCATGGCTGTCTCAATCCCAAGCTGGTTCAGCCGTGACACCGCCACTTTGGCTGTCGGCTTCACAGTATCAGCCGCTCCAATAGCCGCTACTGCTCCACCATCAACGGCCAGAACCATAATCGTCTCGCCCCTCTCGACAAACTGAATGATCCTTTCCTGCAAGGGACCCGTGTCAATACCGCTCTGTTTCATCAGCTTCACAGTTCCCACCAAGACTTCTCTCCCTTCGATGCTTGCTCTGACTCCCAGACCCGACAAGTTTTCGAACCGCTCAATCCTTGCAGGTAGCTTCAGCCCTTTCCTCTTCACCTCCTCAAGCACAGCGTTGCTTAACGGGTGGTTGGAGTCAGCTTCAGCCCCGCCAACGAGTGTTAGAGCCTCGTCCTCGTTCCAGCCTTGAACAGCGGCGATTTCCGAGATTCTCGGTTTCCCCTCTGTCAGCGTTCCCGTCTTATCGAAAACTACTGCTTGGATCTTTGAGACTTGTTCTAGTGTCGGAGCGTCTTTGATCAGAATGTTGTGTTTCGCGCCGAGACCGGTTCCGACGGCAACTGCGGTGGGTGTTGCGAGGCCCAGAGCGTCAGGACAAGCTATCACTATAGCGGAGATCGCAAAGGTCAATGCGAAGAGTACTGGCTGGCGAGCAACGGCAAACCAGGCCAGAAACGTAACCAGACCCGCACCGATAGCCAGCACAACAAGATATTGGGCAAACCTATCCGCCAGCCTCTGACTGGGTGCTTTAGAGTTCTGAGCAGCTTCGACCAGCTTCACTATCTGCGCGAGAGCTGTCTCCTCGCCCACTTTTGTTGCAGCGAACCTCACAGACCCGGATTGGTTGATGGATCCGCCTATGACATTATCTCCGTTCTTTTTCGCCACTGGAAGGGATTCACCTGTTACGAGGGATTCGTCGATCGCCGTCTCGCCGTCAACTATTGTCCCGTCAACAGGAACTCGGTCACCGGGTTTCATAATTATGATGTCGCCAACTTGCAACTCTGAGGTTGGGATAAGATTCTCTTTCCCGTCTTTGAAAACTCGAGCTTGAGCTGGAACCAGCTGGAGTAAAGCCTGCAAAGCGTCGGTTGTTCCGCGCCGAGATCTCGTCTCCATCCAATGCCCAAAGAGCACGAAAGTCACCAGTAGAGCGGCTGCCTCGTAATAGGAATCGGAACTCTGCAAAATCGTGAGGAGAACGCTGAAGCTGTAAGCAGCCGTAATGCCTACAGCAATGAGAACCGACATGTTCAATGTTCGATTCTGAAGAGCCTTGACGCTCGAATAGAGGAAAATCCAGCCCGAATAGAAGAATACGGGCGTTGTAAGTAGGAAGAGAATCCAGGGAACGGGTATGGGGGCTGGTGGCTGAAAGCCGAAGATGAGTCTTCCGAGAGGCGAGTATAGGATGATTGGCACCGATAGTAAAAGTGCGAAGAAGAATTTCTGGCGAATATCCAGCTCCATCAGCCTTGCCATCTCTCGGCCTGCAACGCCAGTGTGCTCCATGCCCATTGTCATGGTCATGCTCATCCTGAATTTCTCCCGGCGAGACATCTTGGAGTCAGACATCATGGTGTGCTTGCGAGGATCCATTCCTACTTCCGACTTGGCGACAGGGACTAGTTTCATCCCACATATTGGGCAAGTTCCAGGAGAAGTGGATCTTATCTCTGGATGCATAGGACAAGTGTAGATCGTTGGGTCAGAGTTCATCTGGTGATGACGGGAGCGATCTTCATGTTTCCCGGCGCCAGTCATCCTACTTCAACCCTAGAGAACGCTCTCCTAACTTTCTCGTTCTCCTCATAAGTCAGACGAGTTTACCTCGGTACCTTGACGCTTTGAGCCCGACCTGAAATAGACTCAGAAAGGAAAGTTCGCCCTTATCTAAGTAAAGGCTGCAACGCGCCGACGGGGATGAACTTGTCTCGGAAGATCACTGTGAACATGTACATGACGCTTGACGGGTACGGCGAGTTTCCCAAGTATCCTGGGTCAGACGTTCCGCGGAAGGAACCCAGTGAGGCGTTCATTGACATGTGGATCAACCGGTATGATTCGGTGGACATGATCGTGTTCGGTCGACGGTCATACGAAGGTCATCTGGCCGTTCACTCCGAAGCGGCGAGGAAGAAGTCCGATCCAGAGTACATGTTCGAGTTCTCACGCTTCCTAGACCGTACTCAGAAGATCGTCCTCTCTCATCACCTCAAGGAGACAGAATGGCAGAACACCAGGATCATGAAAGGAAGCCTCACGCGAATCGTCGCACGCCTAAAAAGAGAACCGGGAAAGGACATCATCGTGGACGCAGGCCCCTCGCTAGTCCACGAGTTCATCCAGCGCGGCCTTGCCGATGACTACAGAATCGCAGTATGGCCGGTGATCCTCGGACGCGGGAACCATTACTGGGGTCCAATGTTCAAACAGCAGACCCTGAAGCTCAACTCCGTCAAGACCCTCAAGAATGGCGAGCTGATGTTGCACTACGAGACGGTCCGGTAGGGGACGCTGGCGACAACCCGATCAGGATTCCATCCTCGCACTAGGCGCGCTTTTGCGCGAAATCATGCGTGTCCGTATCGATGAGCGTCCTTGTCGAAAGTAGTCTTGCAGGAGGCTGAGCAGAAGTAGAAGGTCTTGTCCCCGTGTTTCGAGGTTAGCTTCGTCTTTTTCTCATCCACCATCATTCCACATACCGGGTCTTTTTGCATCAATTCACCTCCTAGAGCTTCACCATGAATCCCGCAAAAATGAGATCCGCTATTTATGACCACACAGGGAGTTGAGTTACCATGTCGGAGAGCACTGAAGCCACTAGGTTAACTTTCAAAACGAACTCACCGGATCAACCGAGCGTTTGACGCTGACCGGTTGCCGCGGCTGTCTCGATCGCGTCCAGCATGCGATGCCGCGTGACCGCGTCGTCGAACGTAGGGCACAGATGCGTTCCCTCTCGATAGTCGTGGGCGAAACGCGCGTACGCTTGGGCGACGTTGGTGGAAGGGCCTTGCGGCGGCGACCACCAATACTTCAGTGGCACGGGCAGCACCTCGAGTGAGGACTGCGCGCCCTTGCCGGCCTGTACAGCCATCTCGAAGATCTGGGCCTGGCCGCCGGCGGCGGTGAGCTGCAGATCGCCCTCGGTGCCGTTGATCTCCCAGAGCATGTTCGCGCCGCGCGAAACGCCACCGCGATAATGGATCGAGAACGCGGCCCCATTATCGAGCAGTCCGTTAACCAACACCTGATCATCCACGTTCATGGGCTTCCTTTCGCCCGTCCCCGCGATCGTGAAGGACTTTCGGCGCATGGTCATGGTGGCCGAGACCTCTCGGATCTCGCCGAGGCAGTGACACAGCGCATCCGCCGCGTGGCCGAGCGCGATCGAGAGCATCGTCGCGCCATTTTTCTTGTCGTTCATGTAGGCGTTGAACGGCTGCACCGTCGGCCCCCAGCCCATTCCTGAACCGATCAACGAGGTGGAGAGCACCTCGCCCACGTATCCTTGCTTGATCAGGTCACGTACGTAAGCCACTGACGGCGCAGAGCGAGCCTGCAGCCCCACCACAGCGAGGACGCCTTTTTTCTTCGCCAGCGCGGCCAAGGTCTCAGCCTCTTTCAAGCCGTTGCCGAGCGGCCATTCGCAATAGATGGACTTGCCCGCGTCGAGCGCTGCCGTCGCGAGTTCGAGGTGATACGGTACTTTCACGGTGATGGCGACGACGTCCACGTCGGCCCTGTTCACGAGGTCTTGGTGATTGTCGAACGCGACAGGCACACCAAAGTGTTTCCTGGCGGCGTCGGCAGATTCGCGTCGGCTGGTGGACAGCGCTGTGATCTCGAAGTCATCCGAGAGCGACTTCAAGGCAGGGATGTGCGCCTCAGCCGCCCATCCGCGATCCGGATTGGCGCCGATGATGCCGACACGAATTCTCTTGTCTCCATTCTTGCTCACGATGGTCATACCTACCGCTTCTTTGACCGTAGTCAAAAGTCTAACAGGCTTTCGGACTCAACCTATGAGAGGATGCCTCTGGAATCTGGAGCATTCATTTTCTAGTATTAGCTTTCTCCGAATATCTTCTCGCTCACTCGCTAGTTTATCAATTATCCACGTTCGAGAGGCGACCCATCAGCAAGAGAGGTGAATTGATAGATTATGAAAAAGGTCATACCGTTAGCAATACTCGCCCTCATACTCATTCCAGCCTATGTTGTAGCCGCAAAATCCGATAGCGTACCCGCCACGAAACCCTCTATCGTTCTTGTCCACGGTGCGTGGGCTGACGGCTCGAGCTGGAGCCGCGTCATCGCCCTCCTACAAGACAAGGGATACACAGTCTATGCCCCAGCCAATCCCTTGCGCGGTTTAGCCTCCGACTCGGCCTACATCGCTGACTTTCTCCACAGCATAACCGGACCCATCGTGCTTGTCGGACACTCGTATGGAGGCGCAGTCATTACAAACGCAGCAACAGGAAACCCGAACGTCAAAGCTCTCGTCTTCATAGACGCTTTCGCGCCTGACCAGGGAGAATCACTGGGACAATTATCTAGCATCCCGCCCCCGCCCGGCCTATCCCCCTCCTGCCTCGCAGGAGACCCGACACAGGTCTTCAACTTCGTCCCGTTGACATCTGGCGGCGTTGACACTTACATCAAACAAAGTCTCTTCCCCTCGTGCTTCGCAAACGATCTTCCGGCCAGCCAGGGAGCAGTCCTCGCATCTACCCAACGCGCGCTTTCACTCAGTGTCCTCGCAGAAAATTCCAGAGTTCCGGCATGGAAGACAATCCCGTCCTGGTATCTCGTCGGAACAATTGACCTGGCAATCCCATCATGGGCCCAGCTCTTCATGGCCCAACGCGCCGGCTCCACCATCGTACAGGTCAGAGCATCCCATCTCTCAATGATATCCCACGCTCCAGAGGTAAGCAACTTGATCCAACAGGCAGCAACAACCGTCACAGGCAATACGAATTCGCAGCTAGCACTCGCACCGACCAGCCTCTAAGCGAAGCGTCAAACTCTGCTTCAGGAACCCCCATCGGGCTCGCATCTCCCGATCGCCAACTTGAACGGTAGGGTGTGAGCTCCTTTTTTTTCTGGATCACTAACTCTTGACATGGTAGGCGGCGAGGAGTCCTTTCTAGCTATTTACCCACAGTCCGGGCAAGAGTAGCAGGGGTTCGGGAATTGGTAGAGGACTTCGATGTTCTGATTGTGGGTGCAGGAATAGGAGGTCTCGCGTTGGGTTGCGCCCTCGTGTCCAATGGGCGAAAAGTTTGCCTTTTGGAGGCCAGGCCTGGGGTAACACGATCCAAGAGAGGATTAACGCTCCAGCCCAATGGATTGGCGGCATTAAGAAACCTGGGTCTTCTAGATCGAGTTGCCAGAATAGGGTCCAAGACCACCAAGCTAGCCTGGCACGAGATAGGTAAGAAGCCACTCGCGACACTTGACTACTCCATTCTCGATCACCCTCACAACCACTTGCTGACAGTAGTCCCTAGCGATCTCGAGCTTGTCCTTCGAGAGGCGTTTTCCAGCCGGGGCGGGATAATCTGCGAATCAACGTCCTTTCGGGACATCCTACCGAACCGATCTGAACGAGTTCTGGTAGAGGCAGAGAGAAACAGTTCTCCCGTTATGTTCTCCGGAAAAATTATTGTCGGGGCTGATGGTGAAAAGTCAAAAGTAAGGCAGGCGCTTGAAATACCTGCCCGCGTCAAAGAATACCCCGACCATTTTCTCTTCCTCCTCGCAGGACCCGTCGCCTCACTTGAGCTCGAAGCAAGGCAGTATATCGCTCGAGCGAAGATGGCAGGCTTCTTTCCAACGCGAGACTCGACATACATCTTCTACTACCTCCCCAACAGAACAGTGACGGAGTTCAAGTCGAGAGGAATAGAGTCGTTCAAGAAACAACTCGCCGAGATTGAACCTGACGTTTCCGACTCCCTCAGCAACCTTCGGTCTTGGGAAGATGTCGCCGGTGTCTCCGCTAGAAGGGTTGATGTGAAGAGCTGGGTTGCGGACCGGGCTGCCCTGCTAGGAGACGCTGTTCACGCTCTCGACCCTTCGTGGGCCCAAGGAGCGAACTTGTCTTTGCAAGATGCCCTTGCTCTGGCGAATACGATTGAGAGGTGCTTTGAACTGAATGATTTCACCGCGGACGCCCTCAGAGGTTACGAGAAAGAGAGACGGAAGCAAACCGAGTTCGTGCAAAATCAAGCCGAAAGAACTGCCCAGTTCACGACGACAGAGAGCACGTTCTATTATTGGCTGGGGAAGCGAGTCCTTCAGAGAACTGGCAGAAGCAAGACGCTGATGCTTACCGCCCTAGAAGCCTCCTGCGGCCTCACAGATCACTTCAGCCTACGAGAAAAGATACGTTTCATAATCTAGATGGCTTCCAAAGAGTGCTAGAATGACGCAGAACCGAATTCGCCTTTGAACAATATGCTCGTCCCGCCTCAGCCTGCTGTAGTCGCGACTACCACTTTATTTTTGCCAGTGCACTCATAGTCAGGTGAAAGATGAAAAGATGATACCGAAGAGGTTTGAGATAGCGACCGTTCTGCTCCTCCTAGCACCTCTATCCTCAGGTTTCGGCTTATGGCTGATCTTCCAAGCGGGGATTCTCGTAGGATCCAATGCAGCTGACATGATTACTGTAGCAGAAACAGGGGTGGGTGTGCTCTTCTTTATCCTGGGTTTTCCGCTCTTCTTCACGAGTATTGGAGTGTTCGCGTCAATGGATAGCCTGGAGGCGAAGAAATGGGTTCGTTGGCTCGGACGGTTGAAACCGAAAATTGAGAACGGTGATCGGAGTCCAGTCAGCTCAGGCAAGAATCGGGTCTACGCAATGGTGATTCTGCTAGTGGTTTTCATCCAGGCTATTCTCTTGATTCCGGGAATCGGAGAGGATAGGCAATATCCTCTAAACCAGTTCTACGGTCTCTTCTCGTCCCTCTGGTACTTCTACGTCCTTGCCACGGGACTAGGTGGATTCATCCTTATTTCCTATCGAAGACCCGGCGGTTACATTCCTGCAATAATCATGAGTCTCCTAAGCATCGGGACCACCGTGCCCGACGTCCTAGGATTATTGCCTCCCTCAGCTCCAACACTTAGAACCACAGTTCTCATCCTTTCAGTCCTTCCGCTGGTTATCTTGTTAGTTTATGTCTCTTGGAGAGCACTTCAGACTAATATGTCCGGAGCATCGAGGTCCACTATACCGCCACCCTCGATCTAGTATGGACTAGACTACTCCCTCACGAAACGATCGTCAGAGTGATTATGAGATCGGAGACCAAAGACGAATTACGGAAGGCGAGCGTCCTATCTTACAGACCATTTCCGGCAAGCTTGTGGATTAAAGGGAATTGCGAAGAGACACAGCGATCGTCGCTTCTTGTGGGGTCTCAGCTCCGCTACTGATGCTAACGCTGTGGATTATTGCCAGCCTACTAAGACCGGGTTACGATCAACTAACGCAGTATGGTAGCGAACTGGCGGCTGGTCAAAACTCGATCATAATGAATGCAAACTTCGTCATCACGGGATCCCTCATCATAGTATTCTCTTTTGGTCTGTTCACCAACATTCACGCCGGAAGCAGGCCTGCGATCGGTTCAATACTCCTTGGGGTTTTTGGCATAGGAGAAGCGGTCACAGCGGCGTTTCCCTGCGATCCCGGTTGTCCCTTGCTCAATTCGCAGTCCATGTCTCAGTCAATCCATAATGTGATAGCGATCATCGCATTCGGATCCATTGCATTGGCCCCACTGTTAATCTCATTAGGCTTGAGGCGGGACACTCGCTGGGAGCGCTATCAGTCGTATTCCCGAGGGACTGGGCTCGCAAGTGTTGGACTCTTCCTACTCTTCTCCGTTGCAATCTTGTCTTCATTTCAGTACGTCGGCTTTCTGCAACGCGTGTTCCTTGCAGTCCCCTTCCTTTGGATCGAAATACTATCAATTCATCTGCTCAACATTTCTAATCGAGAGCCCAAAGTTGGGAACTTGAGTGTTTCCTAAGAGCCCCCTTAGCGGCGTCCTCGGTGTTCGCGCTCGGGCAGGTTTGACGGTTCTTGGCTAGTCTGGAAGAAGCGGGGAGTGTGGAAGTTGCTAGAGAGGTGCGAATAGAAGCCTCACGTCTCTCGAACCAACGTGAGATGTGAGCTCCTCATTTTTTCTTGAAAAAGGGAACGTCGAATTCAAACGGCTACAACCTAGCAGTTCTTCTGGAATGCAGTTCTATCCGTGTTTCGGTGTGCGCGGAATCCCGAACGGCGACGCCCTCATACGGTTGAACCAGAATGAGGCGATCGGCACAAGCCCAATCAAGAGTCTGACGTGCACGCCGAGGATGAGCCAGTCCCAAGGTACTGCGGTGGAGAAGAGCACTATGATGGTCAGGATTGTTAGTCTGTTTCGGATTCTCCGAAACCGTATCATCTGATCCTCGTGGACGAGCTGTTCCTCTTCCTGCGCGATCAAATGCGCAAATCCGGCCATTATGAACAGAGAGCCTGAATAGTCGAACGTGAACAGGATCGATGCATAGTTTTGCACATCCGGCGTATTGATCAGCGACACTGCTTGATCGAACAGGTAGGGAATGATCGCGACAAGGATCAAGAGAATAACATTCAGCAAGGTCACAAGACGGGTCTCGATCGGTAGCACTGACATGTCGCTGGTGTAGATTATCCAGCTCGTAATCAGGATCAGAAAGACGAAAAGAAACTCTAGAATGTTCCTGTCGATATCGATCGCATTTGATTGAGTGCTATTCGTTATCACAAGGCTGATCGCTCCGATCGATAGGGAGAGTCCATAGATCAGATCCGACAACGTCTCCAGTCGAGGCCGAGCATGCCGATGCTGCCGTTCTTCCTGATGCATGGACAACGTCTTCCCTTACAGAGCTGGTTTATGACGGTTTATAGAAAGGATTGAGACGGGAGTCAGAAAAGGGCGGACATCGCTTTGCTCCATTCCGACGAACTCACAGTCACAGCGACAGTGGAAGAGAATGGAATGGCAGGTGGGACTGTCCCGTTTAGTCTACTATCGTTTGGTCCTTGGGTGTAAACGCGACTATTGGGATGGTCCTCTTGGTCTTGTGCTGGTACTGTGCGAACTGCGGGTAGAGCGAGGCCTGTTGCGCATAGATCTTATCTCGTTCTTTACCCATAATCTCCTCCGCGCGTACCTCGATCGTCTCGTCCCCAACCTCAATCTTGACGTCCGGGTGTGCCTTGAGGTTGTGATACCAGTCAGGATTGGTGGGAGCACCTCCCTTCGAAGCGAAGACGAGATAGCGGTGGCCGTCCTTAAGATACATCACCGGGTTTGTCCGGGATTTGCCGGTTCGGGCTCCCTTGTGATTGATAAGTAACAAGGGTGCGCCCTCGAACTGGCCGCCTACCTTTCCATGGTTCTTGCGGAACTCTGCAATAACGCCACTATTCCAATCGCTCATACTGTTTCTCGACTGGTGTATTGCAAAAGGAGTTATTGACTATTTCCACGAGAAGCGAGTCACGTGGTTCTGAGGAGTTAATCTCGATCAGCTCACTTTTGTCCTGGTTGAAGGTGGCGGGCGTGCTGCCAAGTGATGATGACTACTGTCTCGTCGGGGTTTATGCGAAGGCTCGTGTTCACTTCTGTGTCTGCTAGGTTCTTTGTCAATGAAGAATTTCCCGGAAAACCCGTTCAGGGTCATTACAAATAACACTTGCCCCTTGCATAGCGGACTCGGCCCTGTCGTAGAGAAAAAGAGCGGCTATGGGAGTTTAGGCCAGGTGGCTTGTTACTAGCTGACGTTGATGGAGCCTTTCATCCAGGGATGAAAGAGACAAGCATACATGTACGTGCCCGTGCTGAGAGAACTCGTGTCCAGCGTCCAGGACTGCCCTGGGACTACTGTCTGGTTGAAGACGCCGTCGCTGATCGGTATGATCAGCGTCTTGAAACCCTCGGTTACTGGGACGCTAATGGTGTAGCTGCTGAAAGTGTGTGGAAACAGCCCATTGTTGTTGACTGCGACCTGTGTACCTTTCTTGACTTGTAGATCACTGGGAAGGAAGCCCCAGCTGGCGCTTCCCGAGAAGAACTGAGTGGTGCTGCCCTGATTATGGTCGATGTTGACGCTAGCGCTTGGAGAGCCTGTGCCGCTGACAACGTGGATTAGGGCCTGCATCCAT
>Ga0137396_10000507_pt1 | contig 18681 bp, 17 predicted proteins | sample czc16metaG_FD_108284 | JGI IMG/M metagenome (GOLD analysis project Ga0137396, IMG submission 108284) | Vadose zone soil microbial communities from Angelo Coast Range Reserve, California, USA - czcobulk3.16 metaG | ecosystem: Environmental > Terrestrial > Soil > Vadose zone | place: USA...
CATCCGACGGCGTTCCCTTGCGCCGCTTCGAGAGCTCGAACGCGTATCGAATCACCCGCTCGGCCCCCTTCCGCGTGATGATCCGTGAGTCGACCGCGAGCTCATCGATTCCGCCGCGGGAGAGATACCCTCGGGCGGGCGTGTACAACCCTTCCGTGTTCTCCCGAACGATCACGAAGTCGACCTTGCCCGGCTCCCAGACCTGTTTGAAGCTTTCGTGGACCTTGTGACGGACGTTCGGGTAGAGCTTCGTAGGCCGCACGTTCGCGTACAGATCGAGGCCGAATCGCAGGCCGAACACGACGCCGACGCCCGCGAGATCCCCGTTCGGCAACGAGACGTCGGGGAGCCCGACGGCCCCGAGCAGGATCGCATCGGCGGCTTTGCAGGACTCGAACGCACCGTCGGGCCATTCGGCCCCGGTGTCCATGTAGTACTGACCGCCCGCGGGAAAGGGGAATGTGTCGAACGAGATGCCGAAGGAATCCTGGACGGCCTTCAGGACCTTCACGGCCTCGCGCATGACCTCCGGTCCGGTCCCGTCACCGGGGAGGAGGACCAGCGTGTGAGCCATCCGGTCGCGAGAAGGAGAGGGCCGGCATAAGGGTTCGGAGGCACGATCTCGCCGAGGACCGGCCTCCCGAAGTGGAGGCCGGCTTCACCTGGTCAGGCTTCCCAACGACAGAGGAACGAATGGAGGCCCGCTTGTCCTACATCCACGTACTCGGCGCAATAGTTGTAGTTGCCCACAGAGAGCGTTGTGAATGTATTGTTCTGAAGTTGCACGGCACCCGTCCGGACGGAACAGTTTCCCGTCACGACACCGCCACCGGCGTTGAAGAGCCACAAGGTCGTGTACGGCGTCCGGAAGCCTTGGTCCACGAAAATTGGCTTCGCTACGATCGACGAGCCCGCGACCGTGAGGGCGCTCGCGGTGGAGCACAAGAATGTGATTTGACCGCTCGAACCGACCGTCACCGTGGCCGGAGTCGCCGTGAGAGGATCACAGTTGGGGGTCAGGGTCTGAGCGACGTTGACCGTGGGCATGTGATGGTAGAACAGCGTCACGGCGATTACGGTCCCAATTCCCACGGACAAGGCCACAAGGAACGTCCCCAGGGCCAGAATCAGCTTGTTTCTCTTCATCGTGCTCCCCCTCCGTTCGACCTTCGCGTGGCGAGGGTCGTGATTCGTGGAGTCGAATCCCGCTCCACTCGTCGGAGGCATTCGGTCACGATTCGCTTATAGTTTTCGTTTCGAGTCTGCTCGGCGGGCGACGGCGGCCCCGATCGCGGATCTCTGCCACCTATCGTCCGACGCGAACTGCGTCGAGAGTCATTCCTGAGGCATCGCGAGAAACCGTTATCGCATGCGATAGTAACGTGGCTAAGGTTTCGGGGAAAGTTCTGCCCGAATCTTGGCCACGAGTCCACCGGCCTCCAAAATCTCGAGCACGTTCGGCGGGAGCGGATTGAACCGGGTGACCCCGCCGTCCGGGAGGCGGACCTCGCCCCGGGCCATGTCGACCTCGATCATGTCTCCCGCGTTCACCTGGCGCCGCAATCCCGGACACTCGAGCACGGGGAACCCCAGATTGATTGCGTTCCGGAAGAAAATCCGAGCGAACGAGTTGGCGAGGATCGCGGATACGCCGAGGGCTTTCAGGGCGATTGGAGCTTGTTCGCGGCTCGATCCGCACCCGAAGTTGTCGCCGGCCACGACGAGGTCCCCGGGTTGGACCTTTTTGGCCCATACCGGATCGACGGCTTCGAAGGCGTGCGCGGCGAACACCTTGGGATCGGTCGTGCCCAGATACTTGCCCGCAATGATGTGATCCGTCGAGATGTCGTCCCCGAACGTCCAGACATGGCCACGGAAATGGCGATCCATCTTAAGGCGAAGAAGCCGGCACGGAAAAATAAACCTAGCGGCCGTCATCCCTCCTTGACAAACGCAGGCGTCATAGCCCGCAGGATCGAGTCAGACCTTGCGCGGGTCCGTGATTTCTCCATGGATCGCCGATGCGGTCACGGTCCAAGGCGAGGCGAGGTAGACTTGGGCCTGCGGCGACCCCATGCGGCCCGGGTAGTTTCGGTTCGTCGACGAGATGCACACCTCGTCGCCCGCGAGCGTGCCGAGGTGTCCGCCAAAACACGGTCCGCACGTGGACGACGTGAACGTCGCCCCGGCGTCCATGAAGATTTCGATGAGCCCTTCTTTGAGGGCCTGCCGATAGATGATCTGCGACGCGGGCGTGATCTGGAACCGAACGCCCCGAGCCACCTTTTCTCCCTTCAGGAGTCCGGCGGCGATCCGAAGGTCCTCGATGCGAGCGTTCGTGCACGAGCCGAGGAAGGCGACATCGATCTTCGTGCCGGCGACGTCCTCGACGGGTTTCAGGTTCGCGGGATTCGAGGGACACGCCACCTGCGGGCCCATGCCGTCCACGTTGAAGGTGAAGGTTTTCGTGAAGGCCGCGTCCTCGTCGGATGCGATGGGGTGGAATGGACGTCCGGCGTGCGCGAGGTATTCTTTCGTGGTCTCATCCGCCTCGATTAGGCCTACCTTCGCTCCCATCTCGGTCGTCATGTTACAGAGGACGAACCGTTCGTTCATCGGGAAGGCCTTCACGGTCGATCCGGTGAACTCGACGGCCGCGTACCTCGCGCCGTCATCGCCGGTCGTCCCGATGATCTTGAGGATCACATCCTTCGCGGTGGTCCGCTCGGACAGCGTCCCACGGATCTCGACCTGTAGCGTCTCCGGGACGCGGAGCCAGAGCCGACCGGTCGCCATCACGGCCGCCGTGTCCGTGGCCCCGATGCCCGCCGCGAAGGCGCCCACGGCCCCGACCATGTTCGTGTGGCTGTCGCTCCCGATCACGAGGTCCCCTGGTTGCGCATAGCCCCGCTCCGCGATCAGCTGGTGCACGATCCCGTGGTCCCCAACGTCGTGGAATCGCTGGATGCCCTGTTTGCGGCAGAAATCGCGGATCGTCTGATGCATCTTCGCAATCTCTGGCGTCGGAGGAGGGACCCAGTGATCCAGCGTGACGACAATCTTGGCGGGGTCCCAGACCGCGGTGGTCCCGATCTCGTTGAACGGGAGGAGCGCCATCGCGAGCATCTCGTGCATGTACAGGAGGTCGACCTCTCCGTCGATAATCTGGCCCGGCCGGACGGCGTCCAAGTGGCTCGCTCGCGCAAGGATTTTCTCCGAAATCGTGAGACCCGACATACCGTAAGGTACCTCATTCCCGGAGCGGCTCATAAAGCTGGCTCACAGGGAGCCGGGACAGCGACTATCGTTTCGGTGCACGGGAGGGGGCGCGTCGCGTGTAATCGCGCATCCCCACGACCTGCAGATCGTCCGGCGCGAACCGACCTCCAAAGTGGAGACCGCCCGGGAGGGGGGAGTAGAGCTCGATGGAAATTTGCGAGATCGGAAGCCCGCCGCCTTCGCCCGGCCTCGATTGACTCATCGTCAAGGAAGCAATCGCCATGATGGGTCCGACGCCGTCGTCCACGAGCTTGAGAGGACCCGAGGGTTCCAGATCGGGAAAAGCGCCGCGCATCGTTGCCTGATGGACCTTGCTATTATACCAGCGAAGGACCGCGGCCTTGTCCGCGAACCACGCGAAGATCACCTCCTTGCCGCTCGAGGTGTGAGCCGTTTCCACGCCGAGGCACCCGGACACCGACTGAAGGCCGGCAACGAGATCGGGCAGATCGATCGAAATCCCTCCCGACACTGAATCGGGACGGTGCGGATAAGCGCGATCGTTCGCCGAACGGACCCCTCGGCCTTGGATGCCGGGACCAAGGCTAAATGTGAGAGAGACTTAGCTCGCCCGTGACCCCACGGATGCTTCGAAGCGCGGCCTTCGCGATGCTCTGCGTCATTTGGGGGTCGACGTGGCTCGCCATCCGCATCGGGTTGCAAGGCGCACCTCCGTTCCTTGCCGCGACCCTGCGATTCCTGCTCGCCTCCATCACCCTCGCAGCCCTCGCGCTCGTGTTCCGCTCGAAATGGCCCGCGAACCGGACCGAGTGGGCCCTCGTCCTGTTCGTCGGGTTGGTACTTTTCACCGCAGACTACGGACTCATCTACTGGGGCGAGAACAATGGGGTCGAAAGCGGGCTGTCCGCGATCTTGTTCGCAACCCTTCCGCTCCAAACGGCCCTCGTCGCGAACGCGATCCTTCCGGGCGAGCGGTTGACGGTCCAGAAGCTCGCTGGAATCGGTCTCGGCTTCGGCGGAATCCTCCTGATCTTCCGGGGGCAGATCGGGACTGCGGGGTTCGACAAGGCATTCCCGATGCTCGCGATCGTCCTCTCCGCGACCTGCGCCGCCTTCGCTACCGTGGCGATCAAACGTTGGGGCCATGCCGCCGACCCGGTCACATTCAATGCGGCCGCGATGGCGGTGGGGACCGCGAGTCTCGCCGTTGTCTCGCTCGGAGCGAAGGAACCTTGGGGCACTCCCTCCTGGCCCGAGGGAATCGGGGCGATCCTCTTCCTCGCCCTCGCCGGATCCGTCGTCACGTTCGTCACGTGGCAGTGGCTGCTGAAAACGGCCGAAGCGACCTCGCTTTCCTTCGTCGCCCTCATCACCCCGATTACCGCGGTCCTGCTCGGCGCCGGCGTGGGGAATGAAAAGTTCGACGCGATCGACCTGATCGGTTCGGCGATTGTGCTCGCGGGGATCTATGTGTCCATCTCTCGCCGCGTGGCGGGCCTCGGTCGGGCTGTCGTCGGCCGCACGGCTCCGGTGTCCGATCCCGTGGATCCGCCAGGCCGTCGAGACTAGAGGATGCACCTACGATTTCGGCGGCTTCCGGACCGCGATCCCGGCCTTCTCCGCAAGGGACCGGAACTCGTCGTCGGTCACGCCACGCTGACGATCGACCCGATCCCGGAACGACCGGATGAAGTCCTGTTGGTCCTTTTTCGAACGCGCTTCGGAAAAGTCCTTGATTAGCGAGACGAGTCGTAGGACCTGATCGGGCGTGGCCTCGGCCCCGTAGGACCGCAGTTTCTCCGCGACCGCGAGGGACCCGGTGTGCTTCCCGAAGACGAACGTCCGCTGGCGTCCAATCCGCTCCGGTTGAATCGGCTCGTAGGTCGCGGTATGCTTGATCACGCCGTGCGCATGGATCCCGGATTCGTGGGCGAATGCGTTGTGGCCGACGAGCGGCTTCGCGACCCCGATCGGGATGCCGCTCAACCGTTCGACGAGCTGGGAGAGTTCATAGAGGCGGGAGACTTCGATTCCCGTGTCGTATTCGTACAGGGCCTCGAGCGCGAGGACGAGCTCCTCGAAGCTTGCGTTTCCCGACCGCTCGCCGAGACCGTTCACGCAGGTGTGGGGTACTAGGACGCCCTCCTCGACCGCGGCCAGGCTGTTCGCGACGGCGAGGCCAAAATCGTTGTGCCCATGGAACGAGAGCTCGGTCGGCACGAGCCGTTCTTTCAACTGTCCGAAGAACCAGCGGATGCCCGGCGGCGTCATCACGCCGACCGTGTCGCAGACCACCGCGCGGTGCGCCCCCGCGTTCGTGCACGCGTTGTACAGGTCCACGACGAAGTCCAGGTCCGCACGGAACGTGTCCTCCGTCACGAAGGAGACGTCGACGCCGTGGGCGACCGCGTACTCCGTCTCTCGAACCGCGACCTCCTTTACCTGCGCGCGCGTCATTCCGAGCTTATGCCGGATGTGCAGGTCGGATCCGGCCGTAAAGAGCGCGATCTCGTCGACCCCGCAATCGATGCACGCGTCGACGTCCTTCCGCACGGTCCGAGCGGCCGCCATGATCGTCGCATCGAGCCCCGCGTCCGCGATCGCCCGAACGCCGCGGGCTTCCTCCTTCGAGACGACGGGAATCCCGACGTCCATGATCGGGACGTGGATCTCATCCAGGAACCTCGCGATTTGGACCTTCTCCTCCGGAGTGTAGGCGACACCCGGCGTTTGCTCCCCGTCGCGCAGGGTCTCCTCCCAAATGCGGATCCCTTTCGGGAGCCGGCCCGTGAGGCCCGCCTCGACGAGGTAATTGTGGACCAGGATTTCCTCCGGAATGGCCGCTCCCCCTGTGGTGCGTTTCGTAGTAAAGCCCCGTCATACCTTGAAGGTCACGCGTCGTCGGATTTATCCTCGCCGCGGCGGTTCGCATGCGCGTGCCGCGGCCAATCAAGACAGGGCTCGAGTTCGAAGCCGCGTTTCCGGTGAAAGGGCGGATCCTGCAGGCAATCATGTGCGAATGCGAGGCGGAGGGCGAAATCCGGATCCGCGTCTCACGAGATCCGAAGAAAGGTTGGTCGTACGATCCGAAGGATCCGAAGAGCTACATCGACATCCATGCGTACGACCCGCGCGACACGTATGCGAAGGTGCGCCCCGGCGAATGGGCCGACGGCCGGGTCGTGTGCTACGGCTTCCTGAAGCGCGTGCGGACCCGCCGTATCGAGATGCTTGGGTCCGTCCTCGCGAGCGGCACGCGCCTCACGGGCGCGGTCCATGTGGACGGCGCGGTCGAAATCGACTTCGGACTCTTCCAGACGATCCTCGCCTTCGAGGACGAGGCGCAGCGACGGAAAGTCCTGAAGGACGCCGGCTTGAAGGACCAATCGTTCGTGGCCACTGACGTCGGGGTGGACATCGAACTCAAACGATGGGGGTCTCGGGAGACGGTCCTAAAGAAGGGGTGAGGGCTTCTCCATCGGACAGTCGCTACGGTTTCTTCCGGAGTTTCGCCATCGTCGCCTGGTATTCCTCGGACCACAGCAGTTGGACTGCGTGCTGGGATTCCAGGAGAAAGCGATTTCGGTATGGCTTCTCGTCCCCCTCCGTAAGGGCGCGTTTGATCGCTTTCACTGCAGACCGGGGTCTCTTTGAAAACAGCTCCGCCAGAGCTCGCGCCTCCGTGAGGGCCCCGCCGGGCGCACTCAGGTGGTCCGCGATGCCGAGGCGCAACGCGTCGAGCGCCGTGAGCGACTTGCCCGAGATGAGCAACTCGAGCGCGTACGACCGACCCACGATCTTCGAGAGGCGCGCGGTGCCACCGTGACTCGGCATCCAACCGAGATCGGCTTCCGGGTGAGAGAAGATCGCGGTCTCATCGGCGATCCGGATATCGCAGGCGAGGGCGAGTTCGGCTCCCGCCCCGCGGGCCATTCCCGCGACCGCGGCGATGGTCGGCTTCGTGAGATGCTCGAAGGCCCAGAACGCGTCCTGCCCGCGAGTGACCCACTCCTGCGCCTCCTTCGGCGGGAGCTTCGCCCACTCCTCCACGTCCATTCCCGAGGAAAAGACGAGGCTGCCTGCGCCGGCGACGACCACAGCCCGGACCGAATCGTCCTTCTCGAGTTCCGGGACGCGGGACATCAGGTCCGTGATCATCGAGAGACGCAGCGTGTTTCGCGGTGGATTCTCGATCCACAGGACTGCGACGCGTTCTCCCTTTTCGATGCGGATGCGGGGCGCGGAAGGCATCGGGCCACAAGCAGAGGTCATGCGGATAATCGTTGCGCACGCCGAGACCGGCCACACTCTTTTCTATCTCGCCACCGATACGCCACCGATGCGGGGGAGCGCCACCTTGGAGAGGCCATGGTACGCTCAGTGGCCCGCCGACCTGCCGCGATCTCTCTCGTATCCCGACATCCTCGTGCAGGACTTGCTCCGCCGGACCGCAGGACAACACGGCGACCGACCCGCGGTCACATTCTATGGGAAGACGTTGACGTACCGAGACCTCGATGCCGCGGTGGATCGCTTCGCCGCCGGTCTCCGGATGATTGGCGTTCGGGCCGGCGATCGCGTGTCTCTCCTGCTCCCGAACACGCCGCATTTCATCGTGGCGTTCTTCGCGGTCCTCCGAGCCGGCGGGATCGTCGCGCAAACGAATCCGATCCTCACCCCGAGGGAGCTCGAGGTCCTCTGGAACGACGCGGGCGTGGAGACCGTCGTGGCCCTGGACTTGTTTTGGCACAACCTGTCCAAGGCGAAGCCTGCGACGCAGGTGAAACGCGTCGTCGTCTGCGACGCCGCGGAATTCCTCAAGACGCCGCTGCGGCAGCTGTATCCGATCAAGAGAAAGAGGGACCTCCGGAAGGCCGGCCACTGGCCCCTCACGATTCCGAGAGAACCGTGGATCCATCGGTTCGCGGATCTCGCCCGGACGCCCCCCGATTCGACGCAGACGCCCGCGAATCCGGACGACGTCGCGGTCTTGCAATATACCGGTGGGACGACGGGGACACCCAAGGGGGCGATGCTCACCCATCGGAATCTCGTCGCGAACGCCGTGCAGAGCGCGGCCTGGTTCGTGACTGGGACGCAAGGTCCGGAGCGGGTCCTCGGCGCGATCCCCCTCTTCCACGTGTACGGCCTGACCGCGGTCATGCTCCTCTCCGTCGTGAAGGGGGGCGAAGTAATCCTGTACCCGAACCCGCGGGAGATCGACGCGATCCTCAAACTGATCCACAAGACGAAACCGAGCCTCTTCCCCGGAGTCCCCACGATGTACATCGCGATCCTGCGCCATCCGAATCTCGCGAAGTACGACCTGCGTTCCGTGCGCGCCTGCGTGTCCGGCGCGGCGCCCCTCCCGAATGAAGTTCGGAAGCAGTTCGAGGCTGCGACCGGCGGACGATTGGTTGAAGGCTATGGGCTCACGGAGGCATCGCCCGTCACGCACTGCAATCCCATCAACGGGATCGTGAAGGAGTGCATCGGGATCCCGTTCCCCGACACGGACGCGAAGCTCGTGGACCCCGAGGATCCGTCGCGAGAGGTCGCGCCGGGCGGGAGCGGCGAACTCGCGGTCCGCGGTCCCCAGGTGATGAAAGGATATTGGAACCACCCCGAGGAGACGGCGGCCGTGCTGCGAAACGGATGGCTCCTCACCGGGGACATCGCGAAGATGGACGAGGATGGGTACTTCTACATCGTGGATCGGAAGAAAGACCTCATCCTGTGCTCCGGCTACAACGTGTATCCGCGGGAGGTCGAGGAGGTCTTGTTCACGCATCCTGCGGTCGCCGAGGCGGCGGCGATTGGTGTCCCTGACGCATATCGCGGCGAGTCGGTGAAGGCCTTTGTCGTCCTCAAGGGCGGCATGAACGCCACCGAGGCCGAGATCATCGCCTTCGCCAAGGAACGGCTCGCCGCCTACAAAGTCCCGAAGGCCGTCGAGTTCACGAAGGATCTCCCGAAATCCCTCGTTGGGAAGGTGCTCCGAAGGGAGCTGCGGGAACGAGAGCTCGCGAAGTCGGGGCCCGCAGCATAGAGCCGCCTGGATTCGATGAACAGCCACATCCTGTGGGCTCTCGTCGCGCCATCGCCCGCGAATCGACCACGGCGCTCACTTGTGTTCGAGGCTAACCGGGAAAGATATCCCCGAGTGCAGGGCCTATCCTCCCCGTGTCCGACCCAATCCCGGATAGCCATAGCCAGCTCGATTGGGAATCCGACCGGACCCATCGCCTTCGCGGGACCGTATGGCTCCTCGCACTGGTTTTCGTCGGCGCCTCGTTGGGGGGAGGTCTATTGGCCTGCCTCGGAATCCCGAACGGGTCCGGTGGCGCCGCTCAGTCGATTTCGGATCGACCGACATTCGGTCCATCGCTCCTGCCGAACCCGCCCTCAGCCCCGCAAAATCTGCAGGCAGCGGCCGGAAACGGGCAGGTCACGCTCGCGTGGAGTCCTCCTGCCGACGACGGCGGAGCTCCCATCCTCCTGTATACGATCTACCGCGGCACGACCTCCGGCGGAGAGTCATTTCTGATCACCGTCCCACTGGTGACGACGTACATCGATCTGACCGTCACGAACGGGGTGACGTACTTTTATCAGGTGAGCGCCACGAACGCTGCCGGGGAAGGCCCTCGTTCCAACGAGGCCTCGGCCACCCCGAACCCTCCCGCGACGGTGCCGGGCGCCCCGACTGCGCTGGGGGCGACGGCGGGAGATGGAACGATCGCTCTCGTCTGGTCTCCGCCCGGGTCGGACGGCGGATCCCTGATTACGAACTACCGGATCTACCGGGGCACCACATCCGGCGGTGAGTCGCTCCTGACCGAAATCGGGAACGTCCTCGCCTACACCGATTCCGGCCTCGCGAATGGCGTGACGTATTACTACCAGGTCTCCGCCGTCAACGCGGTCGGGGAAGGTCCGCGGTCGAACGAAGCGTCCGCCACGCCGACCGCGCCGGCCACGGTTCCAGGCGCACCTCGAAACCTCCAAGCGACTGCTGGTGACGGACATGTAACCTTGAACTGGCAAGCGCCTGCCAGCGATGGTGGATCTCCCATTCTCCTGTACTCCATCTACCGCGGTACGTCCCCAGGGGGAGAGTCGCTCTTAATCACGGTACCGGTGGTCACCACGTACACGGATGCGACCGTGACGAACGGTGTGACGTACTATTACCAAGTCACTGCCACGAACGCGATTGGAGAGGGCCCACGCTCAAACGAGGTCTCGGCGACTCCGAGCGCCCCTGCAACGCCACCTGGGGCGCCCCAGGGACTCAGCGCGACCCCCGGCGATGCGACGGTCTCCCTGGCATGGTCCCCACCCGGTTCCGACGGCGGCTCGCCGATTACGAACTACAAGATCTATCGGGGGACGACCAGCGGCGGCGAAACGCTGATCGCGACCGTCGGGAACCAATTGTCGTATCCGGATGGCGGCCTCACGAACGGGGTCACATACTACTATGAAGTCAGCGCCGTGAACGGCGTGGGAGAAGGCCCCCATTCCAACGAGGCGTCGGCGACTCCGAGTGCTCCACCGTCTCTACCGGGTCCGCCTCAAGGGCTCAGCGCGACTCCCGGCGATGCGACGGTCTCCCTGGCCTGGTCCGCCCCGAGCAGCAATGGCGGCTCGCCCGTGACGAATTACCGGATCTACCGCGGCACGTCGTCCAACGGTGAAACGTTGCTGGCGACGATCGGCAATCTGCTCACCTATTCCGACACCGCGGTGACGAATGGGGTGACGTACTACTACCAGGTCACGGCCGTGAACTCGGTAGGGGAAGGTCCGCGGTCGAACGAAGCGTCGGCGACACCGGTCGCTTCCGCCACGGTCCCTGGCGCGCCGCAAGATCTCGGCGCGGTGCCCGGGGATGCGACGATCGCCCTTGCGTGGTCGGCCCCTGCATCCAATGGCGGCTCCGTGATCACGAACTACAAGCTGTATCGGGGGACGACTTCCGGGCAACTCTCCCTCCTCGCCACCCTTCCCAGCGTCCTATCGTACACGGATACCGCGGTGACGAATGGACAGACCTACTATTATCAGGTGTCCGCGGTCAACGCGGTCGGGGAGGGACCGCGCTCGAACGAAGCGTCGGCCACACCCACTCCCACCCAGACTGTCCCGAGTCCGCCGAGGGAGTTGGCGGCCGTCCCCGGCGACGCCCGAATCGCTCTCAGCTGGCTCGCACCGTCTTCCGATGGCGGCTCGCCGATTACCGGTTATCGGATCTACCGGGGGGCGACCTTCGGAGGGGAGTCGTTGCTGACGACGACCGGAGTCGTGACGTCCTTCTCGGACGCGACGGTGACGAACGGCGTCACGTACTATTACTTCGTCCGGGCGCTCAACGGGGTCGGCGAAAGCGCATCCTCGAATGAAGTGTCGGCGACGCCCGCGGCGGGACCGAGCGTCCCGGACGTCCCACGAAATCTCCAGGCGACCCCGGGGAACGGCTCCGTCACCCTCACCTGGTCCGCGCCGTCGTCCGATGGCAACTCGACGATTACCGGTTACAACATCTACCGAGGGACCAACAGCGGAAACCGGTCGTTCTCCGCCTCCCTCGGCGATGTGAGAACGTACACCGATCCGGGGCTCTCGAACGGAGTGAAGTATTACTATGTCGTGACCGCCGTCAACGCGGTCGGGGAAGGCCCGCCGTCGAGCGAGGCTTCCGCACGACCCGCGACCGTCCCGGACGCTCCGCAGACTCTCCAGGCCATCCCTGGAAACGGGAACGTGACGATCCAATGGTCGGGTCCCGCGTCCAACGGCGGCGCGCCGGTGACGAACTATCGCGTCTATCGGGGGACTTCCTCCGGTAGCACCTCCTTGCTCACGACGGTGGGCAACGTGGATTCGTACACCGATAAGGGTCTCACGAACGGGGTGAAGTACTTCTATCGCGTCGCGGCGGTGAACCGTGTCGGCGCCGGAGCGTTGTCGAATGAGGCCTCGGCGTCTCCGACCGCGGGCGTATCGGTCCCAAGCGTGCCGCAAGGGCTCCTGGCCACCGCTGGGAGTGGCGTGGTCACGTTGCGATGGTCGGCTCCGGCGACGGACGGCGGCTCTCCGATCAAGAACTACACGATCTACCGCGGCGTCACACGAGACAGCTTGGCCGTCCTTGCCCGAGCGAGCGCCCTCTCCTTGTTTGACGGCGGCCTGACGAACGGCGTGACTTACTTCTACGAAGTCGCCGCCGTGAACGGCGCCGGAGAGGGCCCGCGGAGCGCCGTAGCTTCTGCGACACCAAAGGCATCCGGCCCTGGAACCGACACGACAAAACCATCGATCCAAATCGTTTCTCCCGTGGCAGGTGCCATCCTCGCTGCCGGGCCTACGGTAATCGCAGGAAATGCGTCGGACGACGTGGGACTCGCGAAGGTCGAAGTGAGCACGGACGGGCTGAACTGGATCACGGCCTCAGGGAAATCCTCGTGGACCTCGAGGATCAACCTGACCGTGGGCGATCAAAAAATCTACGCGCGCGCGACGGACGGAGCGGGAAACATCGGAACGGCGACCGTGACCGTCACGGTGTCCGCGGAAGGAGGACCGATCGCCGCCGGAAGCGACCTCCCGCGATCCTTGATCGTCACGGCGGTCCTGTCGTTCGCCGCCGCGGCGGGGATCGCCTGGTTCCTGTTGGACCGACGCCGTAAGGAATCGGGGCGGCCACTGGGGAGTCATCGGTCAAAACCCGGTCGCCCCTAAGGCCGGGAGCCTGTCTTCGGCGCCGCGAACTTCGTCCTCACCGAATCGGCCTCAAGGAACTTCCCCAGGGCCTCGCCCTCTTCCTCCACGCGGTCTCGGACCTCCGACGAGACGGTTCCAAACGGTTCAACTCGAATTGAGAGTCGATTCGCTCTCTTCTCGGATTTCCAAATGCCCTTGACGCTCCCGTCCACAAGGACCACGGGGGACAACCACCCTTGCGGTCGGTAGACCCGCTGATAGTGCTTCCGCTCGACAAGATGACCCTTGTCCTGGTGCCCCAAGAGGAAGGAATCGAAGAACGGCAAGAGGCGGACGAGAGGTCGCTTGATTTTCGCTCGCTCGAGCGTCGGAAGATCGTCGCGGAGGATCCACGAAATCCGTCCCCCGACGTTCACTGCCACGAGTTCTTGTTCGCGGCGTTTCCAGATCGCGCGGGCACTCGCCGCGGTCACGTATGTCCACCAGGTAAAGTCCGCCACTGTCGCCGGGCCATGGGCGCGCAGATACCGCAACAGGAGTTCGTCCTCCGCCTCCTGTCTGGAAATGTCCCGCCATTTCGGCAACCAAACGGCGGGCCGGACGTAGGTGCTTTCGTTTCCGCGAGGAGGTCCCGCCACAGCCACTCCGCGAATGCACGCATAGCTCAAGATCCCGCCGACCGACATCGTCTGGCCATCGACCTCCAGCGCATCGACCTCCGCCTGATGTCCCCAGCCGTGGCCGAGTCGGACCCGTTTCTTCGTCCCGACGGAATCCCCCAAGCGCTCCGACAATTCCTTTCGCGTGAGAGGGCGGTCCAAGATCCGCTCCATCGCCTTCACGATCCGCTCAATCACGTCGATGGAACGGCCCCGTTTGGCCATCCATCGAGCGTCGCGGTCCGCCCGTCCCGCGACACCTCGCACGAAGACGGCGAAGTCCTCGGAGGGCACCAAGTACACGGTCCCCCGCATGCACCAGACCCTCGCGAGCGTTCGGTCCTGCCAAAGCGCTTTTTCGACGTCGGTCGCGCGAAGGCCCTGGGTGCGCGTGCCCAGGGACATTTGAGCCGCCGACATCACCTGGGCCTGAGCCCCTCCCATGTCCCCGGTCACCTGGACGAAGGCGGACACGGGTGCGCGCGCTGCGAGATGGTGACGAGTAAGTCGGAACGCCGCGACCCGCTCTGAGGAAATCGAGGGAATCTCTTCCGGAGAATCTTTCGTCGTCATCGGAAAGGCCATCGCGACGAATCGTGCATAAGGTTTTGCGACGGAGGAACACCCTCGAAGGCGAGATGCTCCGAAACCTTAAAACCGCCCGCGGGTTTCTTCGATTCCTATCTGGAGACCTCGCATGGGGAAGATTGAACGACCGAGTTTGGAGAGTCTGATCATGGACTTTGCGATGTCGCTGACTCGAAGGGCCACGTGCAAGCGTTTCCAGGTCGGATGTGTCATCACATCAGAAGACATGACCCAAATCTACGGGTTCGGATACAACGGGACGGCGAAAGGCCTGTCTCACGAAGACTGCAAAGCCGACCAACAAGGAGCCTGCGGCTGCGTCCACTCGGAGGTGAACGCGCTGATCAAAGTGAGGGCGAACGATCCGCGAAAGGTCGTGTTTGTCACGGCCCAGCCTTGCATCACGTGCGCCAAGGCCATCGTGAATTCCGGCGTCTCGAAGGTGTATTACCGCGCGACATATCGCTCGGACGACGGCCTCGATGTGATTCGGAAAGTCGGCATCGACGTCGAGCGAGTGTAGGGGTTTCTTTCGGATCTCGTTTCAGTCGACGAGTGTTCTCAGCAACCTTGGGAGCTACCAGAATCCAGCCGACCGACTTGGACGTTCCAAAGAGTCTCATCAGAGCCAAATGCCGAGAATCGCGCCCATCAGCAGGTAGGACACGATCGCGAACCCTTGGTTGATGCCGACGAGCTTTCCGGAGCGGCCCTCGAAAATCGCGCCGGACACGCCCGTCGTCATGAGGAACCCGAACCAGACGAGGAACCCGACGACGATCCCGCCGAGGGCCCCCGCGGGAAGCCCGACGCTGGCTTGACGGCCATACTCCAGGAAGAGGGCGAGAACGAACGACGAGATGAAGGCGCCGATGAGTCCGGCGGCGAACCCCTTGGGCGCTTGCTTCCGCATGGCTTCCATGTCCGCGTTAGTCTTCCCCAACGCGGCCATCCAAGCGTTCCCGAACACGGGTCTCGCGTACCAGATTCCGCCGATCACGAAGCTCACGAAGGTGGACACGATTACCGCGATGAAGAAGGTGCCATCGAACATGATCGCCACGCGCGATTCCCCCGTTGCTCCTCGAACCTCGGGTGAGATAATATAGCTTCCCGGCAACCTTCATGACCCGGACCTGAGGCGGCCACGTCCGGCGGTGCGCCGGTCAGCCACGGATTCGAGTCCGAGGAATTCCTTCACGACAGCAAGGAAATCCTGGCGGCGTTCAACGAACGGCCAGTGGCCGCAATCCTCGAGCACGACCAGACGGGAGCCCGGGATTCCCGCATGGAGCTCTTGCGCACGGCGGACGGGAACGACTCGGTCTTCGCGGCCATGGACGATGAGAACCGGGGCTTGGATCGTCTGCAGTGCTTGCCGGAGATCGTAGGCATCGTACTCGACCTCTCCGGCCCAACGGAACCGTTCGGGAGAAAATCGCATCCTCGGCAATAGTTCCTGCATCGCACGCGAGAACTTCGACGGTTCGTGAAGGGCGAGCGGGATCGACGCCGCGAATTGTCGACGCATCTCCTCCTCGGTCGATGGATACGCGGCATCGGCTGCGTCTTCGCCACGCTCCGTCCACCGGGCGGCGGTCGAGATCAGGATGAGGTGAGACACGCGTGCGGGGTACGCGAGCGCGTAGGCCAACGCGACGGCCCCGCCGCCGGAATGACCGATCACGACCCCGCGCTGGACGTGAAGTGCGTCCGCCACGGCGGCCGCATCCTTCACGGTCACGGTCATTCCGAACTCAACCGCTGATTGGACGGATTCGGAACGGCCGACGCCTCGGGGATCGAACGTGACCAAGGCGAGCCAGAATTCGAGGGACGACAATCCTTTCGTGTAGAGGTAGGAGTCCACGCCCCAATTGGGCGGCATGACGACCGCGAACGGACCTTTCCCGCTCACCCGATAGAAAATCCTCCGACCGTCCGCAGCGGCCGCGAATCCTTCTTCCGCCTCAAGGGCGCACATGGACTCCACCGGAGCTCGGAACCGACCCAGGTGCCGGGGTGGTCCGCGGGGCGGGCGTGGGGGCGCTCGCTTCCGTCGTGGTGGGGGCCTTGGGAGCCTTCGCGAGAAGATCGCGGATCACCGGTGTGTACGGGTCCACGAGGCCTCCCGCGAAACCGCTCTCGCCGAGGCGGATCACATCGGACTCCTGCAAGCCTCCGCCGATGTAGAGCTCCAGGTCCAATCCTTCGAGCATCGCGAGGAGCGCGGGATCAGGTCCGAGTTCCGTCCCGAGGCGGTTCAGATCGATCACGCACACGGACGAGAAACCGATCCTTCGGAGCTGGTTCACGACCTCGCGCAGTTCCGTCGGGCCCTCGTGGCCGCCCCGCCACACGACCTTCCCATCCCAATCGATGCAAGGGAGGACGTCCGCCGAGAGGGCGTAAAGCCCTGCGAACGCGTCGATGGAGGCCAACGTCTTCGTGCCGGCCACGACCCGTTCCACATCGAGCATGTATCCGTCCATGACCTCCTCGGGCTCACGGCCGCCGGAGTCGAGCCAGACATCGCACCGCTTCACCAGATGGCGGGTCACCTCGAAGTTCGGGTTCGCACGGTTGATGCCGGCCAGGTCGAGCAGGAACACGCGCGCCGCGTTGTACCGCGGTCCGCCGATCGCGTCCCAGTACTCCTGGAACGACGCCCGGTAGGCCGTCGGATTCAATTGGCCGTCCTCCCAGCGTACGCCGGTGACGGTGGCCACGCGGACCGGCAAGTGCTCGAGGATCCTCAGGGCGATGAGCGGATCCGTTTGGACGGGGAGGATCGGGATCGTGAGGACGCCCTTCTTGGCGGCCTTGGGCTCCGGTTCCCACAGTCCCTTCTTCTCCCGCTCGAACTGCGCTCGTGCGTCCTGCGTGTCGAAGAAGATCGGAAGCCCCTCGTGGCCGCAGGCGCGGCAGACGAACGTGCGGCTGTCACTGTCGATCCCCGCGATCGGCCCCATCATGAGGAGCTTCGGATGGACTTGCCCGCTGCCGCAGCGGCCGCACGCGGCGAAGTCCTTCGGCCCGAAGCGGCTCCCCATGGCGAGCCTCAGTCCACGCGGATGACCTTCACGCGTTTGCCGATCCAATCCGGAGGCAAATACACGCGGCCGGAACTGCCGCTCTTCGCGACGACCTTCTCGACCATCTCCTGACCGAAAACCTCGAACTTCGCCTCCTTGCGGGCGCGCGCCATGTTCGGAACTCCCCCGCCCCTTGTACGCACGGCGGACGGATAAGGCTTGCGCGGATACGACTATCTTGTAGCTACAAATCCGCGAGGCAAGAATCAATACGCCATCCTCTCATGCGGACCCGACCATGGCGAAGGCCGCCCGGACGGCGCCCCCGGGATCCTCGTTCGAACTGTACGCCCGCGCAATGCTCGATCACTGGCTCGGCAAGAAGGTCACGGTCGAGTTCGAGCGGGACGATGGATTTCGGAGCGGTTCGAAGATCGACAGCTACTTCACGCCTCCGAGCAAGTGGCCGCGGATGGAACGGGAAGCAATCCGCTTGGTGCGCGGACGCGTCCTGGACCTCGGTTGCGGCCCCGGTCGGCACGCGCTGTTCCTCCAGCGGAAAGGATTTGACGTGGTCGGCGTGGACGCGTCGCCGACCCAGGTGGCACTCGCCCGCATCCGCGGCTTGGCGAACGTGTATCCGGCCAGCGTTCGGCGGTTGCCGAGAGGCTTGGGGACCTTCAATTCCGTCCTCATGCTGGGCAACAACCTCGGTCTTGCGGGCGACGTTCCGCACTTTCGTCGATTCCTTCGCGAGCTTCGCGGCATCACGCGAAAGGGGGCGCGCCTGATCGGACACAGCCGCATTCCCGGGACCTGGTCGGAGGACCACCTGCCCTACGTGAAGTGGAACGTGCGGCGTGGGAGGCCGCCCGGTCTCCTCACCCTCCGTGTGCGGTACAAGGGCCGGGTCGGAGATTGGTTCGATCTCCTCCTCATCCCTCCTGAGGAACTTGCTCGTCACGCCCACGAGACGGGTTGGGATCTGGAGCGCGTGATCTGGGAAGGAGGATACCAACCCGGAGACTACGTCGGCGTCCTCGAGAGACGCTGAGTCGACGTCCGGGAAAGGTTCATCCCTCACAACGTGCATCGCAACGGTCGGCATGGCCCTCCTCGACCAATTCCAGATCGAGGCGCTACCGAAAAAGTGGGCGGAGGAAGGGAAGCTCTGGCAAGAGAGATACTTCCCGGAGATGCCCACGGTCTTCGACCGGCCGAATTGGGACCGCTACTATCCCGAGACGCCGATGCCCCGTCTAAGTGTGATCATGGCGAAGCGGGACGGGTTCGCGGGCTTCGCGCAAAAGGTCGTCGGGAACACCCCGGCAACCGGGGATCTCTCCGGGCGCCTGTGGACAGCCGACAAGATGCCCGACGCGCAGTTCATGACCGCCCTGAAGATCATCCGCGCGCAGGCCTCGACGGAACTC
>Ga0137396_10000508_pt1 | contig 18602 bp, 15 predicted proteins | sample czc16metaG_FD_108284 | JGI IMG/M metagenome (GOLD analysis project Ga0137396, IMG submission 108284) | Vadose zone soil microbial communities from Angelo Coast Range Reserve, California, USA - czcobulk3.16 metaG | ecosystem: Environmental > Terrestrial > Soil > Vadose zone | place: USA...
CAATGCTCACTATTGCTCATCCAAAGCCGCGGTCCACATGCTGACTAAGGTCATGGCCAAGGCGCTGGCGCCGGAAATTTCCGTTAACTGTGTTGCTCCCGGAATGATCGATCTTGGAGAGAAATCGGCAGCAGCATTCATGAAAGGCATGGCTGCTGACACGCCGATGCAACGGAATGGAAATAGCGCGGACGTGGCACAAGCCGTACTTTTCTTTGCCACGGCACCGCAGTTCATCACCGGACAGATTTTGGCGGTCGATGGCGGCCTGGGGTTGTGAGGTCCTATTTCCTGCTGCTTGCGTCACCGTGGAAGAGCGGCGCTTCAGCGCCGCGTCAGACGGCCTTTGATATGGGCTTCAGCCCTGTGTGTGACACCCGGAGCGGACCGCGGGGGCTAAAGCCCATCTTCACTTCATTCGTAACGCGGCCCTGGAAGGCCGCTCTTCCACGTTAGCGTAAGCAGTAGGAATGCGTTGCAGGCAATCAACGAGTCAATCGAGTGGTGTCCCATTCGTACGTTAGGACACGAACGAAGATTTGTCAGGCCTCGATCTTTGCTGTATCGTTGCGACCTTCGCTGGTTCGATAAGATCGCGATTTTCTGCGGAATTCATGAAACCAGTTTTCCTCACCCTCTTCCTATTGTGCGCTTCCCTGAGTTGCGCTCAAACCCGCATCGAGGATGGAGGCCACGATATCCAACTCTGGACGGGTGGCGGACACTCCGTCGCGGGAGGTACTTCCAACATCGGCGTCTGGAATGCGGGCTTGCGTTATGGCTGGATTCTTACCCGCCCGCACGGCCCCGGTTTTCTCGAAGGCCGATTCGAGTATGCGGTTGACGCAGTTCCCATGTTCCTTGTCTTTCAGCCTGCCAACACCGCTTTCGGAGCAGGAATTAATCCACTGAATCTGAAATGGAATTTTGCTACCCGCGGACGCGTCGTCCCTTATTTTGAGCTGAGCGGCGGGACGTTATTTACCAATCACGACGTGCCGTTCGGAACCTCGCGCGTGAACTTCACATCGGGCGCTGCCCTGGGGACACATTTCCTCCGCGATCGTTGCAATTGGAGCGTAGAACTCCGTTACATGCACATATCCAACGCCGGCCTCAGCTCCAGCAATCGCGGCATTAACACTCTGCAGGTGCGGATTGGACTGGGCAAAATCTACAGACGCTCGTCCAGCCGCAAGCACTGATCCCAGCGTCCTGGGACTTCACCACAGTTGCAGCCGTTAACCTCGCCGGATATTCTTCTCGGTTATGTCAACCCTGGTGGAATGCGTGCCCAATTTCTCGGAGGGCCGGGACAAAGCAAAAGTTGACGCCATCGTCGGCGCCATGAAGGTCGATGGCGTTTATCTTCTCGACCGCGAAATGGACGCGGATCACAATCGCTCTGTCATCACCCTCGTCGGCGAGAGGGAGCCGATCCAGGAAGCCGCCATTCGTGGCGTGGGCAAGGCCGCCGAGTTGATCGATCTGAATCAGCATCAGGGAGCCCATCCCCGCATGGGAGCTGCGGACGTTGTGCCATTCATCCCCATCGACGGAGTCACCCTCGAAGATTGCGTCACCATGGCGCGCCATGTGGGCGAGCAGATCTGGAAGCGTTATCAAATTCCGGTTTACCTGTACGAAGCTGCTGCGACTACGCCGGAGCGGCAAAATCTGGAAAACATACGGCGCGGACAATTCGAAGGCATTCGCGCGGAAATCGCCAGCAATCCAGCGCGCAAGCCGGATTTTGGGGAAGCACGCGTTCATCCCACAGCCGGAGCCACGGTGGTAGGCGCGCGAAAATTCCTTATCGCGTACAACATTTTCTTGAATACCCCGGACGTCGACATCGCAAAAAAAGTTGCCAAGGCGGTGCGCTTCTCCAGCGGCGGATTGCGCTTCGTGAAGGGGGCGGGATTTCTGGTACGCGGCCAGGCTCAGGTATCGATGAACTTGACTGACTTTGAGCAGACCCCAATCCAGCGCGTCTTCGAACTCGTAAAAAAGGAAGCCGCACGTTATGGCGTGGCGCCGTTGAGCAGTGAAATCGTGGGATTGATTCCAAAGAAGGCTCTCGAATCTGCGGCCGAGTGGTTTCTACAGATTGAGAATTTCGATTCTTCCTTGATCCTGGAAAACCGGCTGTCGGCGGTGATGGGGGGAAAGATGGCGCTTGGTGGATTGCGCGCCGGCGTGGAACCGTTTGTGGAACAGCTTGCCGCTCCAACGGCCACTCCCGGAGGAGGCAGCGCCGCCGCTGCCAGTGCGGCAATGGCTGCTGGTTTAGCGACCATGGTCGCAAGCATGTCGAGGGGCAAGAAAGCCTTTGTGCAATATGAGCGTGCGCTAAGCGAGGCGATTGCTCGGCTTTCAGAATTACTCGAAGCTTTGAAAGCTGCGATCGATGCTGATGCAGAGTCCTACAACGCCGTGATGAAAGCCTACAAACAGGCGAAAGATTCCGCCGGCAAGGACGGTGTTATTGATGACGCGTTGAAACAGGCAACCAATGTGCCACTGGGCGTCGCGGAACGGGCAAGGGAAGTCGCGGCGATTGTTGAAACTCTCAAGCCCATAACCAATCCCAATATGAAATCCGATCTCACCACGGCATTCGCCCTTGCGCGGGCAGCGATGGAAGGCGCATTGGCCAATGTGGAGATCAACCTGGAGTCGCTGAAAGATCAGGTCTTTGCCGCGGAGACACGGAAACGAGCGCTGGCTTTAAGGCCTTAGCCTCTTGGATGCACTTTCGTTACGCCTCCCCGCACCAGAATTTAGCTTACAATGAGCTCACAAGCAGTTGACTGGGAGATTCCCATCAGCATCCAACTAACTATAACTTCAGAGGTCATCATGAAAAAAGTGCGGAATTGTTTCTGCCTTCTATTGCTTTCAAGCGCCGCGTGGGCTACGCCGTTGGGCAGTTCTGCCCGCACAGTGATTCCCTCTGACGTCCAGCAGATCATTTCGGTAGATTACCGCGCCCTGCGGAATTCAGAGACCGCGCAAGTCCTCAAGGAACAGGTTCTGCCTGAGAGCCTGAAACAATTCGAGGGGGCCCTGAAAAGTGTTGGCATCAATCCGGAAAAGGATGTGGAACAGCTCACCTTCGCCTCTTATCGAAGCGGCAGGCAGGGTGTGCGGATCGTAGGTGTCGCGCAGGGATTTTTTCCCACCAAGACCGTGCTCAGAAAGATGCGCCTCAACAAAGTTAAACCGGTGAAATATCGTGACGCCTTTACATATCCGATGCCCGGCGGCATGCAAATGACGTTCCTCGACGACAGCACGCTTCTTTTCGGCGACATGGGTGCCTTGAAGGGGGCCTTGGACGCTCGCGATGGATTTGCCTCCAGCCTCGATTCCAATCAGCAAATCGCCGACATGATTGGTTCGGTTGATTCCGGGATGGTCTGGAGTGTGCTTGACCAGCAGGGAACACAGAACATGATGCGTTCGGCGCTGGGCGATGCCTCCAGGCTGGCGGATTACGAGACGGTAAAGAAGCGGCTGCTGGGTTCGCGGTATACCATGAATTTTTCCAACGGCGTAGCCTTCGACCTCGATGTCGTCACTTCTGACTCAATGACCGCCACAACGCTGTCTTCCCTGGTAAGAGCGGGCGTTCTGTACCGCAAGATGACGGCGAACGCGACGGAGAAAATGGCGCTGGAAAGTGTGACGGTGAATTCGGATAGTTCCAATCTGCAGCTCCACTTCCGCACCGATGACAAGAAATTTCAAGCGCTACTGCATTCGGAACTTTTTGCGGCAGTGTCGAAATAATAACAACGACGTTCGACTGCGATTATTTGGTTTTTTGCCAGAACCCTAGCGAGTGATACGCAACAGACCCGCGAGACAAAACACGAGCATCACGAAAAGCCAGATTACCGCTGGGGGTGCCATCAACACGTCTTTCAGGGGAGCTTGCCCTTTCGATGTAGATCCCACAAATTTTTTGCTGCTAAACCACGCGAGAACAGCTGCAGTTGCCTGCCGCCACCACGGTGAACCAATCGTACCTCCCGGGAATCCAGAAAATCGCGTTGTTCGCAGCGAAGAGCGCTACCAGGCTCAGTAAGAACAAAACCCATTTCATTGATTAACCCCTGGAGACGGCGGCCTTATTGGCTAGCTTTCCTAGCACTACGCTTCGACTTAGCCCACCCTTCCTTCACAATTTGCCGCGCCCGCCCCAACGCCAACGAATCTGCAGGCACGTCGTCGGTAATGCACGACGCGGCTCCGACGTAGGATCCCTTACCGACGCGGACGGGCGCTACCAAAGTCGTATCGCTGCCGATAAATACGCCGTCTTCGATCACGGTCTTGTGTTTGTTCACTCCATCGTAATTGCAGGTGATCGTGCCGGCACCAACGTTGACGCCTTCTCCAATCTCGGCGTCTCCAAGATAGGTGAGGTGGTTTGCTTTGGAACCCTTTCCTAAACGAAGGTTCTTGGCCTCAACGAAATTTCCCACGTGCGCGCCTTCACCGATCTCGCTTCCCGGGCGCAAGTGCGTATAAGGACCGATCACCGCCGTTTTGTCGACACGGGCGCCATCAATCACGCATCCGGGCCTGACCAGAACGCCGTCGCCGATCTTAGAATTGCTGATTACGCTATAGGAACGAATCCGGCAGTCACTTCCGATATGCGTCGCGCCCAGAATTTGAACGAACGGTTCAATGGTCGTGTCCGCACCGATTTCGACATCGCTATCGATTACGCAGGTCTCCGGGTAAAAAATAGTGACGCCTGCAGCCATAAGCCGCTGGCACTTTGCAGTGCGGATGCGCTGATCAATATCCACCAGTTCGCCACGCGTGTTGCCACCCAGAACTTCATAAGCATCGTCGGTTGGGAAAGCAACTACACGTTCTTTGGCTTTATTTAAAACTTCGGCCATGTCGGTGAGATAGAGCTCATGATGGGGATTATTGGTGCTGAGGTTTTCGATGTTGCGGAGCAGCGGCGCAATCGAAAAGGCATAAAAACCAGCATTGACTTCCCGTATTTTCTTCTGTGCCGCGGAGAGGGAGTTCTGCTCCACAATGGCCTGCACCTCTTCTTTCCTCGCACCTTTGCGGATAATCCTGCCGTAGCCCGTGGGATTCTCCATCCGCGCCGTAAGCAAGGTCATAGCGGCTTTTCGCGATGTATGGAAGTCGCGCAGCTTTTCGATCGTCGAAGAAGTAATCAGGGGAGCATCCCCGGAGAGCACGATCACGACATCGTAGGGTTTGAGCGCTTCGCGCGCGGTCATCAACGCATGACCGGTTCCGCGTTGTTCTTTCTGCAGGACGAAGCTCACGCCGGTATGAGCCACAGACTCCCGCACGCGATCGGCTTCATGACCAATAATGGCGAACACATCCTGTGCTGGGACCACGTTAATAGCAGCTGCGATCACGTGCGACAGCAGCGGCTTCCCACCTACCTCGTGAAGAACCTTGGGATGTTTGGATTTCAGCCGTGTGCCTTTCCCGGCTGCCATGATGGCGATGGCGGTACGTGGAGCGCGGTTGGGATGATTAACCTTTGCGGTGGGCATTCGACTCAATATACCGCGACGGTCGCGCCGCCGTCCTAGTGGGTTGAAGGCACGAACCAGCTAGGGCATGAGTCCGCGATATGAAGGCCGGGTTCGAGGTCATCGACGCGTGAATGCCTTGACGGTGTGGTGAGATCCGGTTCGATCGCGAGCTGGAGGCGCTTGTGAAGCCAGTTCCAGCAGGTCTCGCGAGACTTTGTCGGTCGCGTGTCGCGCCACGTCACCTTCTTCCAAATAGTCACCCAGAACGGGGCACACCCCCAAGGCCTCGATGGCTTCGAGATCGGCAACAATTTGGGTAGCGCCTTCGAGCGCGTACTTGGCTTTCAGTTCGATGGGGACCGGGGTGCGGTTGATCAATGCGTAATCGAAGATTCGCTCCACCTGAGCGTGATGGTTGAGGGCGCGGATATGATCGGCCGCGCTCAGTCCCAAGCTCTCATTAGCTTGAGTCATCAAGTTGCATACGTAAACCTTCACTGCGGCAGAATTGACGATCGCGTCCGCAATCCCGTGCACCAGCAAATTGGGAATAAGGCTTGTGAATAGCGACCCGGGTCCCACACTGATCACGTCTGCACGCGCAATTGCCTCCAAGGTTTGGGGCAGAGGCTCGACATCCGGAGGCACCAGCAGCAGCTCCTTAATTCGCCCTCTGCTGGCCGTAATTTTGGTCTCGCCGAGGACTCGACTTCCATCCTCCATGACGGCTTCGAGTTCGATATTCGAAGTGGTGGCGGGATAGATGTGTCCGCGGGTCAGCAATATTTCAGCCGAGAGCCGCACCGCTTCGCTGAAATCGCCAGTGATGGACGTAAGCGCCGCAAGAAAAAGATTACCGAAACTATGACCTTCCAGCCCCGAGCCTTTTACAAAGCGATGCTGGAACAGACGAGAAAGCAAAGCCTCGTCTTGGGATAACGCAACGATGCAATTACGGATATCGCCTGGCGGAAGCATGTTGAGCTCTTTGCGCAGGCGTCCACTGGATCCGCCGTCATCGCTGACGGTAACCACGGCGCAAAGCTCACTGATTACCGGCTCAACAGGTGTGGCGCTGGAACGTTCGACAGGAAGCGAAACGAAGTGCTTGAGGCCTTTCAGCAGCGTGGAGAGGCCGGTGCCGCCTCCAATCGCCATGACTCGCAACCCACGCCCAGACGCTTTTTCGGGCCCTACCGGACCGTGAGACTGCTGGGGATCCGCCATTGTGGCTCGCTAGCGGTCATCCTCGGAACTTGCTGCGATTTGCCCTAACTCAGCTCCAGGGTCGGGATAGAGCAGTTCGGTGAAGCGTGGGTCTTCGGCAAGGTTCTGGAAATCCGAATCGTTGCGAGCCTGGAACCGCAGCGCCGCATTCAGCCGGATCGCGCTGTCCAGGTGTCTCAGCGAGTCTTCCACGTGGCCGGTCAGGCAATCCAGAGCCGCCAGGCCATAGGCAACGTAGTCGGCCTTTGGCACTTGCTTGGATAGTTTCTCCAAATGCTCGCGCGCCATTACATAATCTCCGACGTTCATCAGGGAAATAGCGTAGTCGTAGTGCTCTTCCGGACTCTTAAACTGATTGGTGACCCGGTCCAGGTGCTGATTACATGTACTGAGGTGCACGGCGGCGCGATCAGCCAATTCCTTGCTCGGGCCCGCGATTACCTTTTGTAGAGCAGCCTTGGCTTTCTCGAATTTGTGCTCTTGTAGGGCACGTAGTCCGGCCTCATAGTTTTGCACAGCCTGTGCAAAACGCGGGTCATCGCCGACCGACTTCTTGGCCGGCGTCTTTTGAGCCATTTGTAAAATCCTTCCCGTACTCTTCGTAAGTACCTCTTTTTTATTAAGCTTAGACGAGGAAAGCTTAACTTTTTCTGATGGTTTTCTGGTCATCCTGCCGCGCCTTGGTTTCCGCCAGCGTCGGTCGTCCAAATTCCGGCTGTGGAAAACCGGTGTGAGCAGGTTATACGCGGCTTTCAGGGTCCGTCAACCTAGCCCGAAGAGCCTTCCCACTAAACTAACCCTCCCAGCCCGGACTTCCGACTGGCTCAGGGCTAGTTGATCGACGCAGCGGTAGCCCAATTGACCTGCTTCCACTCCCCGGCAATGATCCCTTTGCGGATCTGCGCAGCGGTTTTTCCCTTCTGATGCATCGAATAAGAGTAGTACAACTCCTTCAAGCAGGTGGAACACTCGGCTCCGTGAGTCGTCTCAAAGCAGCTATGGAGGCTATTGTGACCCATCCGATCGCAATAGCAGTAACAGGGCTGCTGATGTAACACAACCGGGATCTTGGCCGCCAGTTCGTATGCATGAGTCTGGTATGGATACTGCGCGTTCTCAGCCCAAAGTTGCTCCTTGCCCAGAATGGGTGGGAGCTTGACGCCTTTGTTCGGCGGCCCCGCATTGTATGCAGGCACGGCAGCCGCCTGTTGCGAAGTTGCCCACGGGGTGAACGCGGCAAAAGTAATAACAAACAGACAGATCAAAGTTAGGCCCTGTTTGAGCATGAATCGAATTCCTCAGGTTGGATATTGTAACTCGAATCGCCTGGCGGCAGTAGTCCGGCTGACGACAGTTCTGCGGACGATCAAATCTCAGTGCCCTAACCACGATTCAATATAAAATGACGGATAACATGGATCAGGACCTGCCCGCCAAGCTCGAAGTTAAACAACCTGTAATCAGTTCTTCCTTTCGTTCCCGCGCTGTGCCGATGTTTTCGGTGTGGCTGCGAGACCTGATCATCTCGCTGAGCATTTCCGCCTTTATCATCATCTTCCTGTACCAACCGGTGAAGGTCGAGGGCACAAGCATGATGCCCTCGCTGGACGACCAGGAGCGAATCTTCGTCAATAAATTCGTCTACCGCATGGAACCTATTCGGCGGGGCGATATCGTGGTTTTCCACTACCCGCGAGACCCTTCGAAAAGCTTCATTAAACGTGTTATCGGACTGGCTGGTGACCACATCCGCATAGACGCAGGGCAAGTATTCGTCAACGGTGAGTCCCTCGAAGAGGATTACGTGCCGGCGGATTACGCTGACCAGCGTTCGTATCCTGAGTTCATCGTGGCGGCGAACGCATACTTCTTGTTGGGCGATCATCGCACCATGTCGAATGACAGCCGCGACTTTGGCGCGGTTCAGGAGAAGTTCATTTACGGCAAGGCGGTGTTCGGTTACTGGCCTGTGGACAAGATGGGTCGCCTGCGATAAACCTTTCTCGTATTATTTTTCCTAAGTTCCAACTTTTCCTCAGGAAGACTTCTTGGCCGATTTCTTCTTCCCTGCTAGAATCGATAAAATCCACTGCCCCGGAGAATAAATGCAGGCCATCCTTGCGCTGGAAGACGGTAGAGTCTTCCGAGGCAAAGGCTACGGAGCCAAAGGCGAATGTTACGGGGAAGTAGTTTTTAATACTTCCATCACCGGCTATCAGGAAATCTTCACCGATCCTTCCTACGCCGGCCAGATCGTCGTTCTCACCAATCCTGAAATCGGCAACTACGGCACCAACTCTGAAGACAACGAAGCTACGCGCCCTTACATCGAGGGTCTGATTGTCCGCGAGTTCTCTCGCGTGAGCTCCAACTGGCGCTCGCAACAAGTTGCAGAAGAGTATCTGGAACAATTCAAAATACCTGTCCTTGCGGATATCGATACCCGCGCCCTGGTACGCCATCTGCGCGATCACGGTGTGATGCGCGGCGTGATCTCCACTCTGGAAACCGACGCCGACAAGCTCGTTGCCAAAGCGCTCTCCATTCCAAAGATGGATGGCACCGACCTGGCCAAAGTCGTCACCACCAAACATCCCTACGTGTGGGAACTTGGCGAACGTTCTCACGAACCGGTCGCAGTGGTTGGCGTGAAAGATGAACCGGAACGCTTCCACGTCGTAGCCTACGATTACGGAATCAAACAGAACATCTTGCGCAAGCTGCGCGGCGAGGGTTGCAAAGTAACGGTTGTTCCTGCGCAGACTCCCGCAGAAGACGTGCTCGCGTTAAAACCACACGGCGTGTTTCTGTCCAACGGCCCCGGCGATCCCGAGCCGTGCACGTACGCGGTAGATAACATCCGCCGTTTGATGGGACGGCAGCCCATCTTCGGTATTTGCCTGGGACATCAACTCACAGGGATCGCGCTCGGCGGAAAAACCTACAAGCTGAAATTTGGACATCACGGCGGAAATCATCCAGTCAAGCAGTTGAACTCAGGCAAAGTCGAAATCACCGCCCATAATCATAATTTCGCCGTAGATCCGGATTCGCTGCCCCAGAGTGAAGTTGAACTGACTCACATGGATCTAAATGACAACACACTGGAAGGAATGCGGCACCGCAATTTGCCGCTGTTCACGGTGCAGTACCACCCAGAGGCTTCCCCGGGGCCGCATGACTCCCATTATTTGTTCAAGGATTTTGTGAAGATGATGGAAGAGTGGAAAGGATGAGGTTAGGACTCATCATCGGATTAGTCCTGTCGGTCCAACTTGCCATCGCGGGCGAAAAGGGCGTGAGTTGGACAAGTATCGATCCTTTTTGTGGGCAGCTAACATCGGCAGAGCCAACAATTTTCCCAATCAAGGCCGCAGAGATAAAGCTCTATCGACCGACAGCCAAACATCTGCCCTGCTGTGCATCCGCGGAACCTCTCGGAAGCGTGCGCGTAGACCCGAAGGGAAACTTCGATCTACGAAAGCTGTCCCCGGGTCAGTACCGGTTAGTGGCAAAATGGGAAAAATTGAGGTGCCAGCCGCCCTCTGGTATGTCGGTCAGGATAATTTTGCTTGCTCCGAGCGATACAAGCACGTCATCGAAATTAAGCCGAGTGCGAAAACTGCGGAGCGGCTCATTATTATCACAAACAATTCTTTGACAAATGCCCAGACGCACTGACATCTCGAAAATCCTGATCATCGGCTCTGGCCCCATCATCATTGGCCAATCCGCGGAGTTTGATTATTCCGGCACGCAGGCTTGCAAAGCGCTGAAGGCCGAAGGATTCGAAGTCGTCCTGGCCAATTCCAATCCAGCGACGATCATGACCGACCCCGAGATCGCTGATCGCACTTACATCGAGCCGCTCACTCGCGATTACCTGGAAGAAATTATACGCGTGGAGCGTGAGCTGTCGCCCGGCAAAGGTTTCGCGATTTTGCCTACCGTCGGAGGGCAGACTGCGCTCAATCTTGCCGTCGAGCTTTCCGACGGCGGCATTCTCGATAAGTACAACGTGCAGCTGATCGGCGCCAATATTGCGGCTATCAAGAAAGCCGAAGATCGCCTCTATTTCAAAGACGCGATGCAGAAGATCGGCCTCGATGTTCCAAAGTCAGCGCTAGTCAACAATCTGAAAGATGGACTCGAGTTCGCCGGGAAAATTGGTTTCCCCGTAATCGTTCGTCCATCATTCACCTTGGGTGGCAGTGGGGGTGGGATTGCTTACAACCGCGAAGAATTGGTGGAAGTGCTCGCCCGCGGCTTGGACTTCTCCCCGGTGCACGAAGCGCTGATCGAAGAATCGGTGCTGGGATGGAAAGAGTACGAACTCGAAGTGATGCGTGACATGCGTGACAACGTCATCATCATCTGCTCGATTGAGAATTTCGATCCGATGGGCGTGCACACCGGAGACTCGATCACGGTCGCCCCCGCGCAGACGCTCACCGATCGCGAATATCAGGCTATGCGTGACGCCGCCATCGCGGTAATTCGCGAGATTGGCGTCGAGACCGGCGGATCGAATATTCAATTTGGAGTGAATCCCACTAGCGGGCGCATTGTCGTCATCGAGATGAATCCGCGGGTCTCGCGCTCTTCGGCTCTTGCCTCGAAGGCGACTGGATTTCCTATCGCCAAAATCGCCGCCAAGCTCGCTGTTGGCTACACCCTAGATGAGATTCCCAACGACATCACGCGCAAAACTCCCGCCTGCTTCGAGCCCACGCTCGATTACGTGGTAGTGAAGATACCCAAGTGGCAGTTCGAAAAATTTCCCGGAGCCGACGAAAGTCTGGGACCGCAGATGAAATCCGTGGGCGAGGTCATGGCCATCGGCCGCACCTTCAAAGAAGCATTGCTGAAGGGCGTGCGCGCGCTCGATACCGGCAAGAAAGTTGGCTCGGAGAAGATCGAGCCGAAGATTCTCACTCAGCGCTTAGTGACGCCGCATCCCGAACGGCTTTCCTATGTGCGTTACGCTTTGCGCCAGGGCCATACCGTCAAACAATTGGCCAAGATGACGTCCATCGATCCATGGTTTCTCTACCAGCTCAAAGAAATAAACGAGATGCAGCTTGAGTTGGAAAAGCACCCCATGGAATCGATTCCCACGGAAGTATTGCGGGAAGCCAAGCGCATGGGATTTTCTGATGGCCGTCTCGCCAGCGTCTGGCGGCTCAGCGGAAAAAGTGGGCAGGAGAAAGTGCGTCATCTGCGCAAGAAGCGCGGCATCATGCCGGTGTACAAACGTGTGGACACCTGCGCTGCGGAATTCGAAAGTTACACGCCATATCTGTACTCGACCTACGAAGACGAGGACGAAGCGGCTCCGACTAAAAAGAAAAAGGTCATCATCCTGGGCAGTGGTCCCAATCGTATCGGGCAGGGAATCGAGTTTGATTACTGCTGCTGCCACGCTGCCTTCGCGCTTCGCGACGACGGCTATGAGACGATCATGATCAACTGCAATCCGGAAACCGTCTCCACAGATTACGACACCAGCGATCGCCTCTATTTCGAACCTCTTACTCTTGAAGATGTCTTCGCCATCTACGAGCACGAAGCTGCTTCCGGCGTTTCTGTCGGCCTGATCGTGCAGTTCGGCGGACAGACTCCACTCAACCTCGCGTTGCCCCTGAAGGCTGCGGGCGTGAATATCATCGGCACGTCACCCGAGTCCATCGACCTGGCAGAAGATCGCAAACGATTTGGCAAGCTGCTCGACGAACTCGATATTCCCCAGGCGCCTGGCGCCATGGCTGCTTCGGTCGAGGAAGCCATTGAAGGCGCCAAACGTGTTCAGTATCCCGTGCTAGTGCGGCCGTCGTATGTGCTGGGTGGACGCGCTATGGTGATCGCCTACGACGAAGAAACCGTTGTCCGATATATGAAGGAGGCGGTCGAATACTCTCATGATCGCCCGGTGCTCATCGATCACTTCCTCGAAGACGCGATCGAAGTGGATGTAGACGCGCTCTCCGATGGCGAGGACGTAGTTATCGGTGGCATCATGCAGCACATCGAAGAAGCCGGCATCCACTCTGGCGATTCTTCTTGCGTGCTTCCGGCCGTGGATATTCCCGAGGCTTTACTAGCGCGCATGCGCGAATACACCTTCAGCCTGGCCCGTGCTCTGAAAGTCGTCGGCCTGATGAACATTCAGTTCGCCATCCCGCGCACCAATGGCAATTCCAAGGGCAATGGTTCCGAGGCGGGGAAAGTCTATGTTCTCGAGGTGAACCCTCGCGCCTCGCGTACCGTGCCCTATGTGTCCAAGGCAACTGGCGTTCCCATGGCAAAGATCGCCGCGCGTCTCATGACTGGGCGCAAGCTGCGCGAGTTCTTGCCCGACTTCATCGATCGCCGTGCCGACCTCAACACCGGACATTGCTACTACGTCAAGTCACCTGTGTTCCCCTGGAATAAATTTCCTGGAATCGATACCGTTCTCGGCCCGGAGATGAAATCCACGGGCGAAGTAATGGGTCTCGCCGACAATTTCGGCGAGGCTTTCGCCAAAGCACAGACTGCCGCCGGACAAAAGCTGCCTACCCAAGGCACGGTCTTCATCAGCGTGACGGATCACGACAAAACACACGTCGCGGAAGTCGCCCGCCGCTTCGTCGACATGGGCTTCAAGTTGGTAGCGACCGCCGGAACCGCCGATATATTGGAAGGCGCAGGGATGACGGTGGAGCGTGTCTACAAAGTGAAAGAAGGTCGTCCCAACGTGGTAGACCTAATTAAGGGCGAACGTATCCAGCTGATCATCAATACTCCCACGGGTCTCGAACCATGGTTCGATGAAAAAGCCATCCGCCGGGCTGCAGTGAACGCGCGAATTACTTCGATCACTACGTTATCCGCCGCGCGAGCCGCCGCCGAGGGCATTGCCGCATTGCAGCGTGGCGAATTGAGAGTGCAAGCATTGCAACACTTGCACGCGGACCGCTCGGCTCGAGCCCGCCGTTAGCTCAAGCTTCCCGCCGCGGTATAAGCTGGGAACTGAGAACTTAGAACTGAAGGCTGAGGTTCATTCCCATGCTCCTTCACGGCGTCTTCCCTCCCGTCACCACGCCGTTTTATCCCGACGGCAACGTGTATTTCAAAAAGCTTGAAGCCAACGTTGAGCGCTACTCCAAAACTCCAGTCGCTGGCATTGTTGTATTGGGCTCCACGGGAGAGGCAATCCTGCTCTCGGATGAAGAGCGTCGTGAGGTGCTTAAAATCGCGCGCGACGTAGCCGCGCCGAATAAAGTCCTGATAGCCGGAACCGGAATTGAGTCGGCTGCCGAAACTTTGAAGCTCACCGAATACGCCGCGAAGTTGGGATACGACGTAGCCCTATTGCGTACCCCGCATTACTACAAAAAACAAATGCAGCCTGGCAACTTGCTGGCCTTCTATCGCACCGTCGCCGATCGTTCTCCCTTGCCGGTGATGATCTACAACTTCCCGCAGGCCACGGGCTACGACATGCCCGCTGAGCTGGTAATCGAGCTGGCGGCGCATCCCAATCTCATCGGCATCAAAGAATCAAGCGGCGATGTGGAAAAGGTCCGAAAAATGGTCGAGGGGACTCGCCTGATCAAGCGCTCTGCCGCGGTGACAGAAACATTCGATGTAGTCACACCCCGCATGCTGGAGCCGCGTAGAGAAAACAATGGGCAGGGCGGGGAACTGGTCCCCGTGACGGCGCTATCCGGGGCGTCCCGGCCGTCCTCATCGGCCGTGAGCGTGATCTCTGAAGTAAAGACGCGACAAAAAGAAGTTGGGTTCCAGCTGCTCGTAGGTTCAGCCCAGAAGCTGGAACCGTCACTACAAGCCGGTGCGGTGGGTGCAATCCTGGCTTTTGCCGATGCAGCTCCAACCGCTTGCTACGAAATCTACGCGGCCTGGAAAGAAGGAGACACCGCACTAGCCCGCTTGAAGCAGGAGCGCATTGCCAAAGCCGCTGAGCGAATCGCTGGAGACTTGGGCATCCCCGGCGTGAAGTACGCCATGGATTTCAACGGCTACTTCGGCGGAGCCGCACGGCTGCCTCTATTGCCCCTCACCGCCGATCTGAAGGCCGAAGTGGAACGCCTGCTTTCAGACATCCGGAATTAATTGGATCAAGCCCCTTGTGGCTCCCTATCCAATGCACTATTATTAGAACGAACGTTCGAACTATGGCTAGTTCTTCGCCAGCCACGCCTCAAGTCCTGCCGCGCCGCGCGAGAGAGATGGCGCCTACGGAGACACGCTTCGACCGCCGTTTAGCGAAAATTCTTGCCCACGCCACCAATGTCTTCTGCGAAAAAGGATACGAAGGCGCCTCCATGCGCGACCTTTCGCGCTCTAGTGGCATGTCCCTGGCCGGGCTTTATTACTATTTCGAATCCAAAGAGAAGCTGCTCTACCTCATTCAGAAGCACACTTTCACGACCATCGTAGAGCGTCTCCGCGAACGGCTGGATCAAGTTGAAGATCCCGCCGAGCGAATCCGGGTTTTCATCTTGAATCACGTGGAATATTTTCTGGCCAACCAGAAAGCCATGAAGGTGCTCTCGCACGAGGATGACGTTTTGAAGAATGGCTACGGATCCGAGATTGCCGGCATCAAGCGCGAGTACTATCGCATCTGCATGGAGTTGCTGGAGGACTTCAAAAGGGTCAGAGGATTACAATTTTCTGGTCGCATTGCAGTGCTCAGCCTGTTCGGAATGATGAACTGGATTTATACCTGGTATAACCCCCGGGCCGATGCCAACGCCAAAGACCTGTCGCGTCAGATGGGAGATATTTTCTTGCAAGGCATCTGCGCTCCCGGCAAAACAAGGAAGAAACGATCGGCCCTAGCGAACTGATTTGACATCTTAACGATTCGAATTCGCGATTGCGAAAAGGAGTCTTATCCATGGCGACCACAGTACAGCCGACCGCCGGCGAGACCACAAAGCAATTAGTTAACTATCACGTCGATGCTGGCGTGGCAGTGATCGAGATGAACGATCCACCGGCCAACACTTATACCTACGAGATGAACCGGCAACTCGATGAGGCGATCCTCAAGGCGCGCATGGACAACAACGCGTACGTCATCCTGCTCACCGGTGCAGGCGACAAATTCTTTTCCGCCGGCGCAAACATTAAAATGCTGGCTAGCGTCGATCCCACTTTCAAGTACTACTTCTGCCTGCACGCCAATGAAATGCTGCTTCGTCTTGAGCACACTCCCAAACTGGTAATCGCGGCGATTAACGGACATTGCGTCGGAGGTGGTCTTGAGATCGCCATGGCCGCGGACATTCGTATTGCCCGAAAAGATGCGGGCAAGATTGGCCTGCCAGAAGTCAACTTGGGCGTGCTTCCCGGCACCGGCGGCACGCAGCGGCTTTCCCGCATGGTCGGCAAGAGCAAGGCCATCGAATTGATGGTCACGGGAAATACTTTCTCTTTTGAAGAAGCGCAGGAGCTGGGCATCATCAACGATATCTTCGATCGGGAAAACTTCATGGAGAACGTCATGGAGTACGCCCGCCAGTTCTGTCCCCCAAACAAAGCGGCCAAGGCAGTAGGACGTATCAAACGTGCGGTACAGACGGGCTGGGAAATTCCCATGGAGTCCGCCCTGGCTGTCGAACGTGAGAACCAGCAACTGCTTTTCCAAAGCGACGACGCCAAAGAGGGCCTGGCCGCCTATGTGGAGAAACGTCCAGCAACCTTTACCGGGAAATAACTGTGACAGGAAATGATGATTACTGCTAACAAGGCAAAGCTCGAGTCCGGCCGCCTGTTGATCGACGGGCAGTGGACCGATGGCGCGAAGAAGTTCGACACCATCAATCCCGCCACGGGCGAAGTCTTGACACAGGTTGTCGAGGCTTCCCCAGAAGCCATTGACCGTGCGGTGTTGGCAGCGCGGAGGGCGTTTGAGGACCGCAGCGGAGCCTGGCGCAAAATGTCAGCCAGCGAACGCGGACGTCTAATCTGGCGTCTGGCCGATCTCGTCGAGAAGCACATCGACGAACTAGCGGAGCTTGAAACTATCGACAACGGCAAACCAATCTTCGAATCGCGCTACGTGGACATGCCGATGGTCATTGACGTTCTCCGCTATTACGCGGGCTGGGCGACAAAGATTCACGGTGAAACCGTCAACACCTTCGAGACTGCATTCACCTACACGTTGCGGGAGCCCGTCGGCGTGGTGGGCCTGATCATTCCCTGGAACTTTCCGTTGTTGCTGGCTTCATGGAAGCTTGGCCCGGCGCTGGCCTGCGGCAACACCATCGTGCTCAAGCCTGCGGAGCAGACTCCCCTGACCACTCTCAGGTTTGGAGAATTGGCGATCGAAGCCGGCGTCCCCGCGGGGGTGCTGAACATCGTCACCGGTGGGCCAGAAACCGGCAAAGCCATTGTGCGCCATCCCGGAATCGACAAGATTGCCTTCACTGGATCAACTGCTGTCGGCAAAGAAATAATGCGTAGCTCGGCGGACACATTAAAGCGGGTCACACTGGAGCTGGGCGGAAAGTCCCCCAACATCGTTTTCGCCGATTCCGATATTGACGGCGCCGTCAAAGGTGCCATCAACGGGATTTTTTACGGCAAAGGCGAAGTCTGTAATGCAGGTTCACGGCTGTTCGTTGAAAAAAAAGTTCAGGACGAATTTCTCGAGAAGCTTGTGGCTCGCGCCAAGAAACTGCAGCCCGCCGATCCGCTCGATCCCAAGACTCGTTTAGGAGCCATCGTCAGCCAGGAGCAGATGCAAACTGTGCTCAGCTACGTCGAAACGGGAAAGAGAGAAGGCGCGAAGCTGATTGCCGGCGGGAACCGCGTTTCCGTCGATGGCGGAAAAGGATTTTTCCTCGAGCCCACCATCTTCGGCGACGTCACCAACGACATGAAGATTGCTCAGGAAGAAATCTTCGGCCCCGTGCTGGCGACGTTAAGCTTCGACGATATCGACCAGGTGATTGACCTCGCCAACCGCAATCAGTACGGCCTCGCAGCGGCAGTCTGGACCCGCGACATAAAAAAAGCGCATTCGGTATCCCGCCAGCTCAAAGCTGGAACAGTTTGGATCAACACCTACGGATTGATGGACGCCGCCTTACCCTTTGGCGGATACAAAAGTTCAGGCTTCGGCCGTGAATTGGGAATGCACGCGATTGAGCACTACACAGAGTTAAAAACGGTATGGCTGAATTTATAAAGAGGACTTATGCCGGGTAAAGTTGCAAAAATCGGAACTTTCAGCGATTGGGTCGGGATGTTCGACGACTGGCGCAAAGAGATCGGCGTCAATCACGACGAGATCGCCGACTTCAAATTCGACACGCTTTACGGCACCATCGAAACCGAAGAAATTCAATTCGGCCACTTCAAGGGACGCCGCAAGTGGGAGAATCTTCGCCAGGTGCCCACGCAGCAGATGCGCGACGCCTTAATCAATCTGATCGTCTATCAGGGCGATACCGAATTTGCCAGCGTGCAGCAGCAACGCAAACTGTTCGAGACCGCTCCTACCGAATGGGATCGGCACGCGCTCACCCGCGTGATGATTGAAGAGATGCGCCACGGTTGGCAGATGTGCGCGTTGTTGGTGGATCACTTTGGTTATTCGGGCAAGGTCGAAGCCCAGAAGATGCTCGAGCGCCGCGCCTTCGATAACCAGCGGCTGCTGGGAGCATTCAACGTCGATGTCGACAACTGGATGGATTTCTTTACTTACACCGATTTCGTCGATCGTGATGGAAAATTTCAGTTGCAGATGCTGAAGTATTCCGCATTCGCTCCGCTGGGCCGCTCCATGTCCTACATGTTGCACGAAGA
>Ga0137396_10000509_pt1 | contig 18602 bp, 30 predicted proteins | sample czc16metaG_FD_108284 | JGI IMG/M metagenome (GOLD analysis project Ga0137396, IMG submission 108284) | Vadose zone soil microbial communities from Angelo Coast Range Reserve, California, USA - czcobulk3.16 metaG | ecosystem: Environmental > Terrestrial > Soil > Vadose zone | place: USA...
CGCTGGCCGAGGCGCCGCTGGTCGCGGAGGTCCTCGGCCTGCCGGTGCCCGTCCCCCAGGAGCCGGTTGCCGTCCCGGTCGCCGAGGCCGAGCCGGAGCCCGCCCTGGTGGCCAGCGTTCCGGCCCTGGCCGAAGCGCCGGCCCGCCCCGCCCGGCGCCGGACGACGGCCACGGCCACCGCCCCGAGCGACGCCCCGGCCAAGCCCAAGCGCGCCCCGAGAGCGAAAGCGACGACCGAAGAGGCGGCGCCCAAGCCCAAGCGCACGGCTCGAGCCGCCAGCCCCGAACCCAAGCCCGGCACCCGGCGGACCGCCAAGAAGAAGGAATAGGACGACATGTTGCTGCCTGCTCGAACCAAGTTCCGCAAAGTGCACCGTGGCCGGCGCACCGGGGTCGCCACCCAGGGCAACGACCTGGCCTTCGGCGACTTCGGTCTGGTTGCCACGGAAGCAGCCTGGATGAGCAACCGCCAGATCGAGTCGGCCCGGCGGGTGATGACCCGGTATATCCGCCGCGGCGGCCAGGTCTTCATCCGGATCTTCCCGGACAAGGTGTACACGAAGAAGCCGGCCGAGACCCGGATGGGGAGCGGCAAGGGTGCTCCCGAGGGTTGGGTGGCCGTGATCAAGCCCGGGCGCGTGCTGTTTGAGATGGGCGGGGTGACGCCGGAGATCGCCAAGCGCGCCTTCCAGCTGGCTGCCCACAAACTGCCGATCCACACCCGCACGCTGGGGATCAAGTCGGGCGTGAAAGCCGCGGCCGACGTGAAGATCAAGGGCGCGCCCGGCGAGGCCACCGCCGAGGGAGCCGGGTTGCCCGGGGCGCCGGTCGCGGCTGCCGGTGCCATCGCCGCTCCGGCCGCTGCTCCGGCGCGGGGGCCGAAGGCGGCCCCTGGGGCGGCGCCGTCCGCCAAGGCGGCCCCGGCTGCCAAAGCCGCTCCTGGGGCGGCGCCCTCGGCCAAGGGGGCCCCGGCCGCCAAGGCCGCGGCCGCACCGCCGGCCAAGCCGGCCAAGGGCAAGAAATGAAAACCAAAGACCTGCACGCCATGTCCCTGACGGACCTGGAGAAGCAGCTCAAGTCCTCGCGCCAGGAACTGTTCAACCTGCGGTTCCAGATGGCCACCGGCCAGCTTGAGAACCACCGGCAGATCCGGCACGTCCGCCGAACGCTGGCTCAGATCCTGACCGAGATGATCGAAAAGCAATTCCAGGCCCAGAGCCAGCCGGCGGCGCCCGAACCTGCGCCGGAGCCGGTGGCCGCCGCCAAGCCCGCCCGCCGCCGGAAGAAGGAGGAGGGCGCGTGACCGAACGCGGCATGCGGAAGACGCGGGTGGGGACCGTCATCTCCGACCGGATGGACAAGACCATCGTGGTCCGGGTGCAGACCTTGAAGGAGCACCCGCGCTACAAGAAGACCGTCCGCCAGTCCTCGCGGTTCAAGGTGCACGACGAGCAGAACCAGTGCACGGTGGGCGATCGGGTGCGGATCGTGGAGACCCGCCCGCTGTCTCACGACAAGCGGTGGCGGCTTTTGGAAATCGTGGAGAAAGTCAAATAATCCAGCAAGAGACTCGACTCAAAGTGGCGGACAACACCGGCGCCCGCGAGGTGCTGTGTATCCGCGTCATGGGCGGCCACTACCGCAAGTACGCGGCGGTGGGTGACGTGATCACGGCCGCCGTCACCGTGGCCACCCCGGGCGGCCAGGTGAAAAAGAGCGAGGTGGTGAAGGCCGTGGTCGTCCGCACCGCGCACGACGTGCGCCGCGCGGACGGCTCCAGCATCCGCTTCGATGAGAACGCGGCGGTGATCCTGGGCCCCCAGAACAATCCGCGGGGGACGCGCATTTTCGGGCCTGTGGCCCGCGAGCTGCGCGACCGGAATTTCATGAAGATCGTCTCGCTCGCACCGGAGGTGCTATGAAGCGGCATCTTGACATCCACAAGGACGACACCGTCCAGGTCATGGTCGGCAAAGACCGGGGGAAGCGCGGCGTGGTGCTGCGAACCGTCCCCGGCACCGGCAAGATCGTGGTGAAAGGCCTCAACATGGCCAAGCGCCACCAGCGGGCCCTGACCCAGAAGGGGGCCACCAAGGTGATGCAGGGCGGCATCGTCGACTTCGAAGCCCCCCTCAACTACTCGAACGTCATGCTCGTGTGCAACAAGTGCGACAAGCCGACCCGCATCCGTAAGACCACGCTGCCCACCGGGCAGCAGGCGATCGTCTGCGTGAAGTGCGGGGAGATCTACGAGCGCGTCAAGGAGAAGGTATGAGCGCGGCCGCCCCGGGTTCTGTCCAGCTCCGCCTCCGGGACCGCTACACCCAGAAGGTGGCGCCCGCGCTGATGCAGCGGTTCGCCTACAGCAACGTGATGCAGGTGCCCCGCCTGGTCAAGGTGGTCGTCAACATCGGCATCGGGGAGGCGCTCACGAATCCGAAAGCCCTGGATGCGGCGACGGCCGATCTGAAGATGGTCTCCGGCCAGCAGCCGATCGCCATCCGGTCGCGCAAAGCCATCGCCAATTTCAAGCTGCGCGCCGGCGTGGTGATCGGGCTCAAAGTGACCTTGCGAGGGGCCCGGATGTACCAGTTCGTCGACAAGCTGGTGTCGGTGGCCCTGCCCCGCATCCGCGACTTCCGCGGGGTCTCGCCCACCGGATTCGACGGCCGCGGCAATTACACGCTGGGGCTGCGCGAGCAGCTGGTGTTCCCGGAAATCGACTACGACAAGATCGACAAAGTGCGTGGGATGGAAGTCACCTTCGTCACCACGGCGCGGACCGACGACGAGGCCCGCGTCCTGCTGACCGAACTGGGATTTCCATTCCGAAAGTGAGGGAAGAAAGGGACGCATGGCGAAGAAATCAGTCATAGCCCGGAGCCTCCGCAAGCCCAAGCACGCGGTACAGGCCCACAGCCGATGCAAGAACTGTGGCCGGCCGCGGGCCTACATTCGCAAGTTCGGAATCTGCCGGATCTGTTTCCGGACGCTGGCGTCGCGGGGTCAGGTCCCGGGCGTCAAGAAAGCTTCGTGGTGAGGGAAGGATGAGCACGGATACTATCGCCGACATGCTGACCCGCATCCGCAACGCCAACGCCTCCGCCCACGCGCGCGTCTCGTTGCCGGCGTCCAAGCTGGCGGTGGAGATTGCCCGCGTCTTGAAAGAGGAGGGCTACATCGGCGACTACGTGGCGGCCTCCACCGAGGGGACGCCAAAGCTGGAGATCGTCTTCAAACCCAAGAACCCCCGGGGGAAGGCCCTGGCCGGCGTGCGCCGGATCAGCAAGCCCGGCCTGCGGATCTACGCCCGCAAGACCGAAATCCCGAGAGTCCTGGGCGGGCTGGGGATGTGTATCCTGTCCACCTCGCACGGCGTCATGTCCGGTCAGCAAGCATCCAAGGCGGGCCTCGGCGGCGAGGTCCTGTGTTTCGTGTGGTGAGATGAGTCGAATTGGCAAGCTTCCCGTCAAGATCCCCAGTGGCGTCACCGTGAACGTCCGCGACCACACCCTGGTGGTCAAGGGCTCCAAGGGTGAGCTGACCCGCACGGTCCATCCCGACATGCGGGTGGCCGTCGAGCAGGATACGGTGGTGGTAAGCCGGCCGACCGAATCCAAGCTGCACCGCTCGCTGCACGGCCTGACCCGCACCCTGGTGGCGAACATGATCGACGGGGTGAGCAAGGGCTACGAGAAGCAGCTGGAGCTGGTCGGGGTCGGCTACCGAGCGGCCAAGCAGGGCGAGGACCTGGTCCTGACGGTGGGGTTCTCCCACCCGGTCCGGTACGCCGTGCCCGCTGGGATTACCATCGAGGTCCCCGAGCCCACCAAGGTCACCGTGCGGGGCACCAACAAAGAGGTGGTCGGCCAGGTCACCGCGGAGATCCGCAAGGTGCGGCCGCCCGAACCGTACAAGGGGAAGGGCATCCTGTACCGCGGGGAGCGGATCCGCCGGAAGGCCGGTAAGACGGGCAAGACCGCCGGCGCGGTGGCCAAGTAGGAGCCTGGATGTACAAGACCTTTGATCGCGCCGCCGGCCGCCAGAAGCGCCACGTGCGGGTGCGCACCCAGATCGCGGGGACGCCCGGCCGGCCGCGGCTGGCCATCTTCCGCAGCCTGCACCACATCTACGCCCAGGTGATCGACGACGCCGCGGGCCGCACGCTGGCGGCCGCCTCGACCACCGACGCCGACTTGCGCAAGAGTGTGAAATCGACCTCCGGCGCCGCCGCCGCGACCGCCGTAGGCAAGGCGATCGCCGCCAAGGCGAAGGAGCGGGGTATCGACGCCGTGGTCTTTGACCGGGGTGGCTTCCCCTACCACGGCCGGATCAAGGCCGTGGCCGAGGCCGCCCGGGAAGCCGGGCTGAAGTTCTAGGAAGAGAGGCGGGATGGCATACCAATCGGGACGGGAACGGTCGGAATTCGCGGAGAAGGTGGTCCACCTGAACCGGGTGGCCAAGGTGGTCAAGGGCGGCCGCCGGTTCTCCTTCAGCGCCCTGGTGGTGGTCGGCGACCAGAACGGCCGCGTGGGGGCGGGGCTGGGCAAGGCGGGCGAGGTGCCCGAAGCCATCCGCAAAGCGGTGGAGGCGGCCAAGAAGACGTTGATCACCGTGCCCATGGTGGGCACCACCATCCCCCACGAGATCCGGCTCAAGAAAGGGGCAGCCAAGGTGCTGCTGAAGCCGGCAGCCCCCGGGACCGGCATCCGGTCGGGGGGCGCCATGCGGGCCGTGATCGAGCTGTCCGGCATCAAGGACCTGATCACCAAGTCGCTGGGTACCAACAACCCGGTCAACACCGTCCGGGCCACTATCGCCGCCCTGGAGCACCTCCAGACCGTGGAAGGGATCGCCCAGATCCGGGGCGTCTCGGTCGACGAGCTGACCCGTCGGACGCAGCGCGGGCGGCGCCCGGCCAAGCCCGAGCCCGAGGCGGAGCCGAATGGCGAAGTCGCCGCGGTGCCCGCTGAGGAGGGGGCATGAGCACCCTCAAGATCACATACGTGCGCAGCGCCATCGGCCATCGGCACGACCAGCGGGAAACGGTCCAGGCGTTAGGCCTGCGCCGGCTGCACCAGACGGTGGAACGACCGGATAGCCCCCAGCTGCGGGGCATGATCAAGAAGGTCGAGCACCTGCTTCGGGTGGAGGAGGTCTAAGCCGGCGATGAAGATGCACGAACTCCGGCCCGCGCCCGGCGCCACCCATCCCCGCAAGCGGGTGGGGCGGGGCCTTGGCTCCGGCCACGGCAAGACGGCCACTCGCGGGACCAAGGGCCAGGGCGCCCGCACCTCGGTGAACATCCCTCGGAATTTCGAGGGCGGCCAGACCAAGCTGGCGATGCGGACGCCAAAGTTGCGCGGATTTAAGAATCGATGGAAGCGGACCTTCGCCGTGGTTAACCTCACCCGGCTCAACCGTTTTCAGAACGGCACCACGGTCGGCCCCGAGCTGCTGATCGAAGTGGGGGCGATCAAGGACGTTCGCGCCGGCCTGAAAGTGTTGGGGGCCGGCGTGCTCCGCCGCAGCCTGACGGTGCGCGCGCACCGCTTCTCGGCTGGGGCACGGGAGAAGATCGAACGGGCGGGCGGCACCGTCGCCGTGATCGAAGTCCCCGCCCCGCCGGCCAAGACCAAGCGGGCCAAGAATCAGCCTCGGCCACAGCCCAAGCCCGAAGCCGAGACGCCCGCCCCCGAGGCGGCGGCCGCCGAGGGCCCCGAGACGGCCAAACCGGCCCGAGAGGGGAAGGCAGAAGGCAAGGCCAAGGCCGAGAAGGCCGAGGGCAAAGCCAGAGAGGGAAAGCCCGAGGCGAGGGCCAAAGAGGGGAAGGCCGAGGGCAAAGCCAGAGAGGGCAAGCCCGAGGCGAGGGCCAAAGAGGGGAAGGCCGAGGGCAAAGCCAGAGAGGGGAAGGCCGAGGCGAGGGCCAAAGCCGGCAAGGCAGAGGGCCAGGCCAAAGTGGGTAAGAAAGAGGGGAAGAAGGAACGCTGAAAGACAATGCTTGAGGCCATCGCCAACGCGCTCCGCATCCCGGAGCTCCGGCGCAAGATCCTGTTCACGCTCGGCCTGTTCGTGGTGTTCCGGGTGCTGGCGCACATCGCCGTCCCGGGGACCGATCAGGCCGCCCTGGCGCGCCTCTTCAACAAGAACCAGTTCCTGGGCCTGCTCGACCTGTTCTCCGGCGGCGGGTTGTCCTCGTTCTCGATCATCGCCATGGGCGTAAACCCGTACATCAACGCCTCGATCATCATGCAGTTGATGGCGGTGGTCTCCACGCGCATCAAGGAGCTGCAGAAGGAAGGCGAGTACGGGCGCCGGAAGATCACGCGCTGGACCCGGTACCTGACGGTCGGCCTGGGGCTGCTGCAGGCCTGGGGGCTCACCATCCTGTTCCGAAACCAGGGCGTCCTGTCCAACATCGCCTTTGGCTGGTTCGGGATCGTGGCCATCATGATCACCCTCACCGCCGGCACCATCATGCTGATGTGGTTCGGGGAGCTGATCACCGAGTACGGCATCGGCAACGGCATCTCGCTGGTCATCTTCGCCGGCATCGTCGGCCGGATCCCGAACACGATCTACAACCTGCTGAGCGGTGGCGGCCAGGCCAACCTCGTTCCGCTGCTGGTCTTCGCGGCGCTGGCCATCCTGGTCACGGCCTTCATCATTGAGGTCCAGCAAGCACAGCGGAAGATCCCCGTCCAGTCCGCCCAGCGCGTGGTCGGGCGCAAGGTCTACCAGGGGCGGAGCTCCCACCTCCCGCTGCGCGTGAACCAGGCGGGCGTCATCCCCATCATCTTCGCCATCTCGATCATGTTCTTCCCGGTCATCATCGGGAACTTCCTGGCCAACAGCCCATCCCCCTGGGGCGACATCTCGCACGCCCTACGCACCTACTGGTTGCCGACCGGGCCCAACATCGCGACCGACATCCTGTACAACCTGGTCTACTTCATCCTGATCTTCGGCTTCACCTACTTCTACACCGCCGTCACGTTCGACCCGGTGGATACGGCGGACTACCTGAAGAAGCACGCGGCCTTCATTCCGGGGATCCGGCCGGGGGCGGCGACCGCCCAGTACCTGGACCGCACGATGACCCGGATCACGTTCGCGGGCGCCATGTTCCTGGGGTCGATCACGGTGCTGGTGCCCCTGGTGGCGGCGGCCCTGACCAAGATCCCCACCCAGAACATGTACCTGGGCGGGACGGCGATCCTGATCGTGGTCGGCGTGGCCCTGGACACGATGAAGCAGATCGAGACCCAGCTGATCATGCGTCAGTACAAGGGGTTCATCAAATAGCGTGAACCTGGTCTTGTTGGGCGCCCCGGGGGCGGGCAAAGGGACGCAGCGTGCCTTCCTGGTGCAGCGCTACGGCATCCCGGTGATCGCCACCGGCGACATGCTGCGCGACGAGCGCAAGGCCGACACCCCGCTCGGCCGGCAGGTGGCGCCCATCATGGACCGGGGAGATCTGGTCCCCGATGACCTGCTGGTCCAGATCGTCAAGAAGCGGCTGCAGCAGCCGGACACGCAGCGGGGCTTCATCCTGGACGGTTTTCCCCGGACCCTGGCCCAGGCCCAGGCCCTGGATCGCATCCTGGCGGAGATGGGGCGGGCCCTCGATGCCGTGATCTACCTGCGCGTCAGCCGGCAGGTCCTGATCGACCGGCTGGCCCACCGCTACGTGTGCCGTACGTGTGGATCGGTCTACACCTTCAAGGCGGAAGAAGTGCGCAACCTGCCCCGCTGCCCCAAGGATGGTGGCGAACTCTACCAGCGGCCCGACGACCGCCCCGAAGTGGTGGCCCGCCGCATCGACGTGTTCCTGCAGCAGACGGCGCCCCTGATCGACTACTACACGACGCAGCGGAAGCTGGAGAACATCGACGGCCAGCTCCCGGTCGAACAGGTCCAGGAGGCCATCCTGCGCAAGCTCAAGACGCTGGAGCCGGCCAACACATGATCATCTATAAGTCAGCCGCGGAGATCGATCTGATGCGGGAAGCCGGCCAGATCCTGGCCGAGACCCTGGAGCGGTTGCAGGCGATGGCCGCCCCCGGGGTGACCCTGCTGGAGCTGGACCGGGAGGCCGACCGCTTCATCCGGTCGCGCGGCTGCGTCCCCGGGTTCAAGGGATACCAGGGGTTTCCGAACAGCCTGTGCACGTCGGTCAATGACCAGGTGGTCCACGGCATCCCGACCAACCGCAAGCTGCGCGCCGGCGACCTCCTGAGCCTGGACTGCGGGCTGATCCACGAGGGGTTCTGGGCCGACGCCGGCGTCACCGTCGGCATCGGCGCGATCTCGCCGGCCGCCCAGCGGCTGCTGGACGTGACTCGCCTTGCGCTGGCCACCGGCATCGAGCAGGTCCGGGTCGGGAACCGGGTGGGCGACATCAGTGCCGCCATCCAGCGGCAGGTGGAGGGGGCGGGCTTCAACGTGGTCCGCCAGTACGTGGGCCACGGCATCGGCCGCGACATGCACGAAGACCCCCAGGTCCCCAACTTTGGCGTAGCCGGGCAGGGGCCCCTGCTCAAGCCCGGCATGGTGCTGGCCATCGAGCCCATGGTCAACGCCGGGGGCCCGGACGTCGCCCTCCTGGGGGACGGCTGGACCGTGGTGACGGTGGACCACAGCCTTTCGGCCTATTTCGAGCATTCCGTGGCCGTCACCCCCGACGGCCCCGAGGTCCTGACGGCCCTGAGCCCCAGTCCGGTGCGGCGCGATGTTTAGGGAATGGCCGCCTATGGTAAGATTTTCGTTCGTGCGCCGGGGACCCGGCGATTTCGGCATGGGCGCCTCCTGATGCCGGGTATCGTCGTCGGTCGGGTGGTAGAGCCGCTGCCGAACGCTCTCTACCGGGTCGAGCTGGAGACTGGGCACAAGATTGTCGCCCACGTGGCTCCCGCCGCCAGGCTGCGGTTCCTCCGGGTCCTCCCGGGTGACCGGGTCTCGGTGGAAGTCTCCCCGGTCGACCCGGGACGCGGGCGCATTGTGAAGAAGGCTGGAGAACGATGAAAGTACGAGCGTCGGTCAAGAAGATCTGTGACAAGTGCAAAGTGATCAAGCGGAAGGGCGAAGTCCGCGTGATTTGCGTTACCCCGAAACATCACCAAAGGCAGGGATAAGACACTCAGATGGCTCGAATCGCCGGCGTTGACATCCCGCGCGACAAGCGCGTCGAGGTGGCCCTCACCTACATCTACGGCATCGGGCCGAGCGTCGCCCGCCGCGTCCTGACCATCGCCAATGTCGATCCGAACGCGCGCGTCAAGACCCTCAGCGACGAGCAGGTCGGGCGGTTGCGCGACGTGATCGACAAGGAGGTCAAGGTCGAGGGCGACCTGCGCCGCGAGGTGGCGCTCAACATCAAGCGGCTGCAGGAGATCGGGACCTACCGGGGCCTGCGCCATCGCCGGGGTCTCCCCGTTCGTGGCCAGCGGACCCGGACCAACGCCCGGACTCGCCGCGGTCCGCGGAAGACAGTGGGCGTCAAGAAGAAGACCGTGGAGAAGAAGTGACCAAGAAGAAAGTCACCCGCACCCGCCGCCGGGAGAAGAAGCACGTCACCGTCGGCCAGGCCCACATCCAGTCGACCTTCAACAACACCATCGTGACGGTGACCGACCAGCAGGGGAACCTGCTGGCCTGGGGCAGCGCCGGGAGCCAGGGCTTCAAGGGGTCGCGCAAGAGCACGCCGTTTGCCGCCCAGGTGACGGCGGAGGGGGCGGCCCGCAAGGCGATGGAACACGGGCTCAAGCAAATCGAGGTGTTCGTCAGGGGACCCGGTGCCGGCCGCGAGGCCGCCATCCGGTCGCTGCAGGCCGCCGGCCTGGAGGTGACGGCCATCACCGACGTGACGCCCATTCCCCACAACGGCTGCCGTCCACCCAAGCGGAGGCGAGTCTAACCCCGCATGGCGCAATACCACGACGCCGTCTGCCGCCACTGCCGCCGGGAAGGCACCAAGCTGTTCCTCAAGGGCGAGAAGTGCTTCACCCATTGCACGCTCGACCGGCGCGCCACCCCGCCCGGGATGCACACCCAGGTGCGGCGTCGCAAGGTGTCCGACTACGGCATCCAGCTGCGGGCCAAGCAGCGGGCCCGGCGGATCTACTTCTTGTTGGAGAACCAGTTCGCCCGCTACGTCGAGCGGGCGTCGCAGATGTCCGGGGTCACCGGCCTGAACCTGCTCCGGCTCCTGGAAATGCGACTCGACAACGCCGTGTACCGGCTGGGCTTCGCGGCCTCGCGGCGGGACGCCCGCCAGCTGGTCAGCCACGGGCATTTCGCCGTGAATGGCCGGCCCGTGAACATCTCGTCCTTTGCCGTCAAGATCGGCAATGAGATCCAGGTCCGCGACGGCAGCAAGAAGCTGGAGCGGATCCTGAATTCGGTGGCGGCCTCCGAGCACCGGATCGTGCCCCCCTGGCTGTCACTGGATCGCGAGGCCCTGACCGGCAAGATCGTGGGCGAACCCAGTCGCAACGACATCGATCAGACCATTCAAGAACAGCTCATCGTCGAGTACTACTCCCGCTAAACCCAAGGAGGACCATGATCGACACTGCCCGCCCGCAAGTGAAGAGCCTGGAGGCGACCGGCACCTACGGCAAGTTCGAGATCGAGCCGCTGGAGCCGGGTTTCGGCACCACGCTCGGGAACTCGATCCGCCGCGTACTGCTGTCGTCGCTGAAGGGCGCCGCCGTCACCTCGATCTCGATCGAGGGGGTGGCCCACGAGTTCTCGTCCATTCCCTATGTCAAGGAAGACGTGACCGAGATCATCCTGAACCTCAAAGGCCTCAATCTCATCTCGCACACCGATGAACCCGTGCGGCTGAATCTCGACGTCACCGGTCCGCGAGCCGTGACCGCCGCCGACATCCAGGCGCCCAGTGACGTGGAGATCGTCAACAAGGATCTGTACATCTGCACCCTCGATAACAAGCAGGCCCGGCTGCGCATGGAACTGACCGTGGAACGGGGCAAGGGCTACGTCCCCGCCGAGCGCAACAAGAAGGAAGGCCAGCCCATCGGCGTGATTCCGATCGATGCCATCTTCAGCCCGGTGGTGAAGGCCAACTTCCTGATCGAAAAGACCCGCGTCGGCCAGGATACCGACTGGGACAAGCTGGTCCTGGAGGTCTGGACGGACGGCACCATGCTGCCGGACCAGGCGGTCAGCGAAGCCGCCAAGGTGCTGACCGGCCACCTGGGCCTGTTCGCCCACTTTACCGACAGCATCAAGTCGACCGAGGTGCCGCAGGCCAAGGGCAATGACCTGGCCTCCCGGCTGGCGGACGTGCCGATTGAGGATCTCGACCTGTCGGTGCGAGCCCTCAACTGCCTGAAGGCCAACGAGATCACCAAGGTTGGCCAGCTGGTGGGTCTGCGGGAAGAGGAGCTGCTCGCCCTCCGCAACTTCGGGCGCAAGTCGCTGGATGAGATCAAGGAGAAGCTCGTGGGGCGTGGCTTTTTGACCCCCGAGGAGCTGACCAAGGTCCTGAATTAGTTCCCATGCGCCATCGCAAGACCGGTCGCAAGTTCGGACGCACCACGGGCCACCGCACGGCGATGAGCCGCAACTTGGTGACCGCGCTGCTGGAGCACGGCCGGATCGAGACCACCGAGGCCAAGGGCAAGGAGCTGCGCCGCTGGGTGGAGCGGGTCATCACCACCGCCAAGACCGATGACGTCGCCGCCCGCCGGGCGGTCAGCGTGGTGATCCAGAAGGCCGACGTCGCCGAAAAGCTGTTCAGCAACCTGATGCCGCGGCTTCGGGACCGGCAGGGCGGCTACACCCGTGTCCTGAAGACGGCCCCGCGCCTGGGCGACGGCGCGCCCATGGTGCTGATCGAGCTGGTGGACTGATGGCTCGCAACATCAAGCTGGTCCTGGAGTACGAAGGCACCGGGTATCACGGCTGGCAGCAGCAGGCCTCCTCGACCCCGACGATCGAGGGCGCCCTCCGCCGGGCCCTCTTCGAGCTGACCGGCGAGGCCCCCGCCCTTCAGGCCGCTGGCCGGACCGACGCCGGCGTGCATGCGCTCGGGCAGGTAGTGAACTTCCGGCTGGAAGGGGATTTTGCGACCGAGGCGCTGCCCGGCGCCCTCAACCACCGGCTATCGCCGGACATCGTGGTCCGCTCCGCCGAGGTGGTCGACGACAGCTTCCACGCCCGCTACAGTGCCCGCTCCCGCCGCTATGAGTACCACGTGCGGCAGGCGGCAGGCCGGGCGGCCTATGTCCGCCAGTACTGCTGGGCGGTCCCCGAGCGGCTGGATCTCATCGCCATGGAGCAGGCGGCGCGCCTGCTCGAGGGCCGGCACGACTTCCGCGCCTTCGGCCGCAGCCCTCGCCCGGGCGGCCATACCCTGCGCACCGTGAACGCGATCCGGATCGAGGCGGACGGCGACTGGGTCACCATCGCGGTGACCGCGGACGCCTTCCTGTACGGTATGGTGCGGACGCTGGCCGCGGTGCTGGTGGATGTCGGCCGCGGCCGGCGCACCCTCGACTCCGTCCGGGCGCTGCTGGACGCGGCGCAGCCCACGGCCATCCGCCCCGCCCCGGCGCAGGGGCTGGTCCAGGCGGCGGTGACCTACTGAGATGAAGCAGAAGACCTACACGGCCCGGCCCGCCGACCTGAAGCCGCGCTGGCTCCTGGTCGATGCGCAGGGCCAAACCCTGGGCCGGCTGGCCGCCAATGTGGCCCGCCTGCTCCGCGGCAAGCACAAGCCGGACTTCACGCCCCACCTGAATACGGGGGACCATGTCATCGTGGTCAACGCCAGCGGGCTGCGAGTCACGGGCAAGAAGGTGGAGACGAAGATCTACACCCGGTACACCGGCTACCCGGGCGGTCTGCGCAAGACCGCCTATGGCGACCTGGCCCGCCGGTATCCCACGGCACCGTTCCGGCACGCTGTGCGGGGCATGCTCCAGCACGGGACCCTGGGCACGGAGCAGCTCAAACGGCTCAAGATATACGCCGGCGGCGCCCATCCACACCAGAGCCAGCAGCCGGTGCCGATCGCCTTCGGCGCCAAGGGGGAGATCAAAGAACTTGGCGGATAACTACTACTACGGCACGGGCCGCCGGAAGGAATCGATCGCCCGGGTGCGGCTCTTTCCGGGCGACGGGACCATCACGGTCAACGAGAAGCCGCCCCTCCAGTACTTCGGGCGCCGGATCCTGGAGATGGTGGTCCAGCAGCCGCTCAAGGTCACCGACAGCCTCAAGCGGTTCAGCATCAGCGCCAAGGTGACCGGCGGGGGCAGCTCCGGGCAGGCGGGGGCGGTGTCCCACGGCATCGCCCGGGCCCTGTGTCGGGCTGACCAGGCCATGCGGCCGGTGCTGAAGAGCCACGGCCTCCTGACCCGCGACTCGCGCATGAAGGAGCGCAAGAAGCCCGGCCTCAAGCGAGCCCGGAAGGCGCCGCAGTACACCAAGCGTTAGCGCTGGCCTCGCTGGGGGAGAATATTCCGGTGAGCAACCGGCCTCCACGGCGTTACACCGGATAGCCCGTGGACTACCTCGACCGTTTCCTGGTCTTCTTCCAGAGCCGGACCTGGTGGCGCGACGTGCTGGACATCGGCATCGTCGCCTTCTTCCTGTACCGGCTGTTTCTCCTGATCCGGGGCACCCAGGCGGTGCAGGTCATGATCGGCGTCGGATTGTTGGGCGTAATCGGGTTGCTGGCCACCCTGCTGGACCTGCGGCTCCTGTCCTGGATCTTCCGCAACGCGGCGCCCGCCATCTTGATCGGCATCATCGTCCTGTTCCAGGCGGAGATCCGCCGCGCCCTGGACCAGTTCGGTCGCATCGGCTTCCTGGGACGGCCGCTGGCGCACTACAACCTGCAGGCCTTCAACCGGATGATCGAGGAGGTGGTGCGGGCCACCACCAAGCTGGCCCAGCAATACACGGGCGCGCTCATCGTCTTCGAGAAGGAGACCGGGCTCGAAAACTACGCCAACAGCGGCATCCGCATCAACGGTGAGCTCACCGCGGAGTTCCTGGAGGCGATCTTTTTCCCCAACTCCCCTCTCCACGACGGGGCCGTCATCATCCGCGGGAACACAATCCTGGCCGCCGGCTGCGTGCTGCCGCTGGCCGACGAGGCGAACGTGCGAGAGCGGATGGGGACCCGGCACCGAGCCGGCCTCGGGCTCTCCATGCAGACCGACGCCGTGGTCCTGATCGTCAGCGAGGAGCGGGGCCAGATCACGGTCGCGCATGAGGGGAAGCTGCTGCGCAATCTGGACCCCGATCGCCTCCGCCAGGTGCTGAGCTCGCTCCTGCAGCCGAAGCCGGACCTGCCGCGGCCGCTGCTCGCCTGGAGGCGGTAGCCGACCATGGCCTTCGTGCTGGGCAACCTTCGCCTCAAGCTGCTGGCGGTAGCGGCCGCGTCGGCCCTCTGGGCAACCGTCGCTTATACCGAGAATCCCACCGCGGAGCGCACCTTCCAGATCAGCGGATCTCAGATTCAGCACACCGCGGTCCCCGTCGGCCTGGTGCTGATCGGTGACCTGCCACCGGTCACGGTCACCGTGGTCGGCGCGTCTGACGCCCTTCGCAATTTCGACCCGAATGCCAGCCTGCGGCTGTCCGCGAATTTCAGTGGCCTGCACCAGGGCCAGCAGTACGTGGCCCTGGTGGTGACCGACACTGATCCCAACACCCATCTCCGCCGGCAGCCGGCCTCGATCGCCATCACCGTGGACCAGCTGGCCACCATCACCGCGACGGTGACGCTCGACCAGCAAGGCAGCGTCCCGGCGGGCTTCCACTTGGTGTCGGCGGTGATCGACCCGAAGCAGGTCTCGGTGGCGGGGCCGAAGAGCCTGCTGGCGAACATCGATGCCTACGTCTTCATCGGCCTGGATGGCCACCAGTCGTTCTTCCAGGACACGCCGGTCGTCGGCGTGCGCGACCAGAAGAAGAAGCCGATCCAGGGGCTGCTCATCAGCCCGGCCACGGTGACCGTCAAGGTGACCATCCAGGCCGATGCCGTGACCGAGGCCAAGGTGGCCGGCTGGACGCTCACCGGGCAGCCGGCTCCGGGCTACCGGGTCTCGAACGTCACCATCACGCCCCTCGAGGTCAGCGTCACCGGGCTGGCCGCCACGCTCGATACCATCCCCCAGATGCAGACCGACCCGGTCGATATCTCGAACGCCACGGCGGACGTGGTCAAGACGGTCGCGGTGAAGCTGCCGGCCGGGGTCCAGGACGTGAGTCCCCGGTCAGTCCAGGTCCACGTCTTCATCGTCAAGATCCCGCAGCCATCGCCGTAACCTTCGCCCGCTGGCGGGCGTTCGACTTCAAGACCCGCCGGGTGTGCCCGCGTGGTTGGCGCCGGCTCGGTCTGGGAAGATAGGAGAGAGGCATGTGCGGGATCATCGGCTACCTGGGGGAGCGCCCGGCCACACCCATCATCATGGAGAGCCTGAAGCGGCTCGAATACCGCGGCTATGACTCCGCCGGCGTCGCCATCCTGAACGAGGACGCCCACCACACCTCCGTCGTCAAGAGCGCCTCCAAGGTCGACACCCTGATCGAGCGCCTGCAGGAGGACATGCCCACCGGGCACCTGGGGATCGGCCACACCCGCTGGGCCACCCACGGCCGTCCCACCGTCATCAACGCCCACCCGCACACCGACTGCACGGGCAAGGTGATGGTGATCCACAACGGCATCATCGAGAACTTCGCCGAGCTGCGCCGCGACCTCGAGCAGCGGGGCCACGCGTTTGTGTCCCAGACGGACACGGAGGTCGTTCCCCACCTGATCGAGGAAAACTTCAAGGGCGACCTGGTGGCGGCCGTCCGGGCCGCCCTCGGGAAGCTGCGGGGGACCTACGCCATGGCCATCTTCTCGCAGCACGACCCCGACCTCCTGATCGGCGCCCGGCTGAACGCGCCGCTGGTGGTCGGGATCGGGGAGAAGGAGTGGTTCATTGCGTCGGATATCACGGCCATCATCCCGTACACGAAGAAGGTGCTCCTGATCGGGGAGGGCGAGATGGTGTCGGTCACCCCGCTCGGTCCCGAGGTCAGCACCCTGGCGGGCACCGCCGTCAAACCCAAGATCATCGAGGTCAAGTGGGACGTCGCCCAGGCCCAGAAGGGCGGGTATGCCCACTTCATGGCGAAGGAAATCAACGAGGCCTCCGAGACGGTGTCGAACGCGCTGCGCGGGCGACTCTCGGATGAGGGCGAGGTGACCTTCGAGGAGTTCGACCTGACCGACCGGCAGCTCCTGAAAATTCGCGACATCAAGATGGTCGCCGCGGGGACCTCCTATTACGCGGCCCTGCTGGGCAAGTACATCATCGAAGACCTCGCCCGGGTCCCGGTCGAGGTCGAGCCGGCCTCCGAGTTCCGCTACCGCCAGCCCATCATCGACGAGAACACGTTGGTGCTCGGCATCTCGCAGTCCGGGGAGACCGCCGATACCCTGGCGGCGATCCGAGAGGCGCGGCGGCTCAACGCCAAGGTCATCTCGATCACGAACGTCGTGGGCAGCTCCATGGCCCTGGAGAGCGACGGCGTGATCTACCTGCACGCCGGCCCGGAGATCGGGGTGGCGTCCACCAAGACGTTCGTGGCCCACATCGCGTGCCTCTACCTGCTGGGCATTCGGGTCGCGGCGGTCCGGCATCGGATTCCGCCGGAGCGTCTGCGCGAGCTCACCGCGGCGCTCAAGCAGTTGCCGGCGGCGGTCGACGACGTCCTGAAGAGCGCCCCGGCCATCCAGGAGCTGGCCCGCAAGTACGCGCGCTACCAGAACTTCATGTACATGGGCCGCGGGATCAACTATCCGATTGCGCTCGAAGGCGCGCTCAAGCTCAAGGAGATTTCGTACCTGCACGCCGAGGGCTACGCAGCCGGCGAGCTCAAGCACGGCCCCATTGCCCTGCTCGACACTGGCTTCCCGGTCTTCGCCATCGCCACCGCGTCGGAGACGCTGGAGAAGATGGTGAGCAACATCCAGGAGGTGCTGGCCCGCGACGCGCCGGTGGTGGCGCTGGTCAGCCGCGGCAGCGAGGTGCTGGCCGGCATGACGGCGGATGCGCTCGAGGTGCCGGCCGTCTCCGAGTTCCTGTCGCCCATCCCCAACGTGGTCGCGCTTCAGCTGTTCGCGTATTTCGTCGCCGCCGAGCGCGGGTGCAACGTCGACCAGCCGCGCAACCTCGCCAAGAGCGTGACGGTCGAGTAGTAGGCTTTCGGGGTATGGTCCCCCGCGTCGGCGTGGACGTCACGGCCATCGAACGCGTCGAGGCCGCCTACCGGCGCCACCGCGGTCGGTTCCTTCGCAAGTTCCTGACCGAGCGGGAGATCACGTACTGCGCCGATCGCCCCGAGCGCTGGGCCGGGCGCTGGGCGGCCAAAGAGGCCATCGGGAAGGCGATGCCGAGCGGGGTCAGCCGCCCGCGCATGGTCGATGTCGAGATCCTGCCGCAGGACGACGGACGGCCACACGTCCAGGTCGCGCCCGGCACCACCCTTTCGGGCTCGACCATCGATGTCAGCATCGCCCACGACGGGCACTTCGCCATTGCGGTGGCGGCCATCCCGGAAGCGGACGTCGCCACCGCGTTCCCCGACAGGCCTGAGGGCGTTCGCCTCCCCGATCGTCCGGCGGATGGCCACAAGGGCACCTTCGGCACGGTGGTCGTGCTGGCCGGCTCGCAGGGCTTCACCGGGGCGGCGTACCTGGCCAGCAACGGGGCTGCTCGCACCGGTGCCGGCCTGGTCCGCCTGCTGGTGGCCCAGAGCATCTATCCGATCCTGGCCGAGAAATGCACCGAGGTGATGGTCCATCCGGTTCCAGAAGTGGGGCCGGGCGTGGTCGGCGACCGATCCAGCGCGGCGGTGCTGGAGCTGTTCGCCGGATGCGACGCGGCGGTGATCGGCCCCGGTCTTGGCCGGGACCCATCGACCCGCCGCCTGCTCGAGGCGTTGCTCCCGCAGGTCAGCATCCCGGTCGTGCTGGACGCCGACGGCCTCAACCTGGTGAGCGAGGTCCCCGGGCTGCTCGCCCGATTGCCGGTGGACCTCATCCTCACGCCCCATCCGGGCGAGTTCGCCCGGCTGTCTGGGCTCAAGACCGCGGAAGTCCAGGCGGACCGGGTGGGCGTGGCCCGCCGGTTTGCCAAGAGCTGGCGCAAGGTGGTCGTGCTCAAGGGCGCCCAGACGGTGATTGCCGACCCAGACGGTCGCCTGGTCATCAACCCGGTGGCCACCGCGGCGCTGGCGTCGGGGGGGACGGGCGACGTGCTCGCCGGGATGATCGGCGCGTTGCGAGGGCAGGGCCTGCCGGCCTTCGAGGCGGCGGTGACCGGCGTCTACGTCCACGGTCTGGCGGGGCAAGGGCTGGAGCGCGACGTCGGCCGCTCGGGAGTGCTGGCGGGCGATCTGCTGCCCCAGATTCCGCGTGTCATGGAGCGCCTGCGGACCTGAGCCCGAATCCACCGAATCCAACTCGCATCTTGGGCGCGCAGCGAGCGATCGGGGCGTCGCCTCCTGCGCGCGCTCGGTTACGCACCGACGGGTGCGCGCCCTCTTGTGCTCGTCGTCTCCCTGAG
>Ga0137396_10000510_pt1 | contig 18597 bp, 19 predicted proteins | sample czc16metaG_FD_108284 | JGI IMG/M metagenome (GOLD analysis project Ga0137396, IMG submission 108284) | Vadose zone soil microbial communities from Angelo Coast Range Reserve, California, USA - czcobulk3.16 metaG | ecosystem: Environmental > Terrestrial > Soil > Vadose zone | place: USA...
CGGCGGACCGGCCCCCGAGATCCAGCAAGAGCCAGGTCAGCTGGGCGCTCGGTGTGAGCGCCCACACGTCGAAGGTCAGCGCTCCTTTGGCGAAGCTCTGGCGCGTGAACCCGGCCTGGGCATCCACTTCGATGCTAGGGTAGTACGCCGACCTTCTGGACGCGGCCCCGGCTGCGGCGGCGCGCGCGTTCAGCCAGGCCGACCGGGTCTGCGGGTTGTTGGAGAGCGCGTAGGCGAGCAGTTGCTGCAGGGGGACCTGCAGTCCAGGCTTGATTTGCGCGACCAACGCCGGATCGGGTTCCGGCGGCCGCGGCGCGGGGAGGGGTTGCGGTGGGATCCAGCGCTGGGACGGTGAGGGCGCCACGGAAGCATCGACGCGGGGACCGGGGAGCACGGTCGCGCAACCGGCCGCGGCCAGCACGAGGACGAGCGTGGGACGGATCATGGTGGCGTACACGTAGCCAATGTCCGTTGGGAATGAAAGCCTGGTGTGTGGGCGTACGACTAGCGTGACCCTGCTGGCACGCCAGCGCACCCATGCCCATCTGCGGCCCTTGCGCCCTCCGTCCGGCCCCGTGCGGAATTACACGATGCAGAAATTCCTCTTGGCCTTCCTGCTGGTTTCGCTGACCGCCCGCGCGGAGGAAAGGCGCCTGGAAGCCGTCCGGGTCGATTCCGCGCCCTCGGTGGCGACCGCCCCGGCGCCAGGCGATGCGACCTCTCGCGACGAGGCGTCCGGGCGGTCCGCTGTGCCCTTCGAGTCGCAGCGGCCTTCTTCGGAGGGGTCGGGCCTGCCCATCCACGTCGGCGCAATGGTGGGGCTCAGCCTGCCGCGGCCGCTCGACGCGCAGCTGTACGTGCGGGCGTTTGGCTTCGTCTCGGTCGGTTTCTCCTACAGCGACTTCCCGGCGTTCGTGGCCGACCCGCTCCTCTCCGCGGCGGGCCTGAAGAACGGCCAGACCACGGTGCGGCTCGACCAGTTCTCGGCGTGGGAGGGGGATGTGCGCGTCTTCCCCTTCGCCGGAAGTTTCTTTGTCGGATCGGGCCTCGGACGCCAGTCGTTCAAGTCTTCAGTCACGCAGTCGACCACCTTGGGGAGCTACAACGGATCGGTGGCGGTCAGCACGACGTACGCAACGCCGCGGATCGGATACTTGTGGACCGTGGGTCCGGGAGTGATGCTCGGCATGGACGCCGGTGTGCAGCTCAAGCTGAGCTCGAATCCGCAGGTATCGCTTCCGCCGGGGGCGCCGGCCGACATGCAATCGCAGGCCAACCGCGTGGTGGACGTCTTCGGCAACAACCCCCTTCCCTCGTTGCACTTCCGGGTCGGGTGGCAGTACTAGGGAGCGCGCCATGGAGAGCACGGTCGCAACCCCGCGCGAGCGGGGGTATCTCGGATCGGCGTTCCGCCTGACTCTCGATCTGATCGAGCAGAAGGGCTGGCGGGCCGCGATCCGCGCGGCGGCGCCGCCCGACACGGCCCGGATGATGGACAATCCTCCCGGGCCGCTGAGCTGGATCCCGGCCGCCCGCCTGGAAGACCTCGAAGAGCTGGTGGCCCGACGCGGCGGCCCCGAGGCGGCGTACGAGCTGGGCCTGGTGGCGGCGCGCAACCTGGGCGGGTCGGTGGTGAAGCCGGTGATCAAGCTGGCGCTGGCGCTGTTCGGCGGTTCGCCCGACACCCTGTTCGGCAACCTCGATCGGATGTACTCGATGGTCACCCGGGGCCTGCACTTCGTCTGGCGAGACGCCGACCGCAAGGCCGGCGTGATCGAGGCGCAGTTCGACGGCGCGGGGGTCCGCGAGTCGCTCTTCGACGTCACGCGGGGCAACCTCCAGTACGTCCTGGAAGTGTGCGGCGCCTCGGGCGAGGTGGGCGCCCCGCAGATCGTCCAGCACGACGACCGCGGCGCGCTGGTGCGATTCACGGCCCGCTGGGCGTAAGAGCGCGCCCGGGGTCGCCGATGTCCACCGGACACTGGGTTGCCTTCTTCGTTGCACAGATTCTGTTCTGGCTCTGGGTGGCCAGGTACGGCGGCGCGAGATGGTTGGCGGGAAGAACAGCCGCCGCGTTCTTCTTCATCGACCCTCGTGTTTCGCAATGGGGGTTCGGCTGGGTCTCGCTGATTGCGACCATGCTCTGGTTCGTGGTTGGTCTCGCGGACCCCGACGCGCGCTGGCTGTTCCCGCTGTAGAAGCATCCGATGCTCCCCGCGACCTGACCGGATACGAATGGGTGCGGCAATGCGCGTGCATTATCGGCAGGCCGAGGCGCGCAAAGGAGAGTGACGTGACTGTCTACGATGTGAAGGATGCCGATCGGCGGGTCTACGCGTTCGAGATCGAAAACTCGTCGCTTGGAAGGCGCGGCGTCTGTAAGGTGCTGGCGCGAATCCCGGGTTGTCGACTCGCCAGACGACCGAGGTTCTTGTCGTGGCTACGCGAGGCCGAATTCTGTCAATTTGAGATGGACGGCATTCCGTTCGTCGTCGATGAACCATTTGGCGACAACAGTAGATACTGGATCGGGCCACGACCTCCTCGGTGCGTTCCGCAGATCGTAGCGGTGCGCCAAGCGTTCGTCGAAAAGTCCGTTCCTTCGCCGTGGGTCCGCGGCACCATCGTCGTGTTGTTCTTGGCGCTGCTATCCGCGATCGTTTGGGAATTGAGGTAGCGTGGCGCCGCTGAGTCAGGCAGCCACCCGAGTTGGTACGTAATTTGCGCATGGTGTCCCCAGATCCCAGCGCCTGCATCGCGCTGGTCATGGGACTCGCCGGTATCCTGGCGAGCACGCAGGGTGAGAGGAAAACGCGAGTGCGGACCATCGTGTTCGCGCTGACCCTGATCGGCATCGTGTTGTTGCTGTCCATCGTTCCCTCATGGATTGGGGAGTTGCGCCACAACCACCAGCCCGGGTCGCCGTGCCTGTAAGACCGTCAGGGCGCTATCGTCCACGATGCGTATCGCCCTTCAACGGTCGAACTGGTGGCGCGTGGTTTGACTCTTTGCTCGCCCCGGTGAATTCGCGTTGACAACGCCAGGCTTTCGTCGACAAGTCCGTTCCTTCGCGTTGGGTCCGAGGCAGCATCGTCGCGCTGTTCTTGGCGATGCTATCCGCGATCGTTTGGGGGCTTGAGGTAGCAGGTCGCCGCTGAGTCAGGCACTCACCCCAGTTGGCACGGACCCTTGCGTATGGTGTCCCCGGATCCTCAACCACTTGTCCCGGGACAAGTTGGCACGGACTTGCGTATCCTATTGCCGCACCATGATTCACACTTGCGCGCCTGCTATCGTTCGGTCAGGGTCAGGTTGTGAGGACCTTCTGGGCTATTCTGATCGTGTTCCTTGGGATGCTCGACACCGCAATCATTGGCACCAGGACAATCTTTGGGACGAGTCAGAAGCAGCTTCTCCACGGAGCATCGGCGATCATGTTGCCGCTATACGTTGTGCTCGTGGTCGCTTGGGGATGGCTCATCTACATGGCCGCTATCGCCATCAGGGAGCGGCGGTGGCCCATAGCCTGGAGTCGCTGGCTCATCGTCACACTCTTGGCAGTAGTTCCGCTGTTGTTCTAGATTCAGGCCATTCAAGGTTCATGCTCATTCCATGTGCCAGCCGTGGGTGAGGTTCACGGACTGGCCGGTCAGGGCGTTGGTGGGGAAGGACGCGAGGAAGACGGCCACCTCGGCCACGTCGGCGGTGGTGGTGAACTCGCCGTCCACCGTGTTCTTCAGCATGACTTCCTTGATGACGCGCTCTTCCGAGATGCCCAGCTCGCGGGCCTGCTCCGGGATCTGTTTCTCGACCAGCGGAGTGCGGACGAAGCCGGGGCAGATGATGTTGGCGCGCACGCCGTGCTGGGCGCCCTCCTTCGCGGCCGCGCGGCACAGGCCAAGCAGGCCGTGTTTCGCGGCGACGTAGGCGGCCTTCAGCGGCGAGGCCTCCTTGGAATGCACCGAGCCCATGTAGATGAGCGACCCGCCACGCTTCTGCTTGAGCATCTCGCGCAGGCAGGCGCGGGTGAGCAGGAACCCGCCGTCCAGGTGAATAGCCACGACCCGGCGCCAGTCGGCATAGGCGAAGTCCGTCAGCGCGGCGATGTGCTGCACGCCCGCATTGGAGACCATCACGTCCACCCCACCCAGCTCGCGTGCGCAGCGGGTCACGCCCGCGTCCACCTGCTCCTCGCGGGTCACGTCCATGGCGATGCCCAGCCCGCGCAGCTCGCGCGCCGCGGCCTCGGCACCCGCCGCGTTCACGTCCGCCACGCAGACCCGCGCGCCCTCGCGCGCGAACGCCTGCGCGATGGCCAGACCGATGCCGCTCGCGGCTCCGGTCACCAGCGCCACCTTGCCCGAAAGACGCATGGAATCCTCCTTGGCGGCGGCACCATACCTTGCCCGGATACACGAAGGGTTGTAGGGAATGCGTCCCATGCCCGTCGCGCTGCAAGCCCGGGGGGTGTCGCGATCCTTCCGCGGGTTCCGCGCGCTGGACCACGTCGACCTCTCGGTCGCCGAAGGCGAGATCCACGCCATCCTGGGTCCCAACGGTGCGGGCAAGACGACGCTCTTCAATTGCCTGTCCGGGTTCCTGCAGCCGACCGAGGGAACGGTCGAGCTGTTCGGCGAGACCATCGCCGGCCTCCCGCCGCACCGGATCGTCGATCGCGGGCTGTCGCGCTCCTTCCAGATCAGCAGCGTCTTCGAGACGCTCACCGTCCTGGAGAACCTGGTCGTCGCCCTGCAGGCGCGCACGGGCCACCCGGTGCGGTTCTGGGAGCCGCGCGAGGCGCTGCGCGAGTTCGAGCCGCGGGCGCGCAAGATCGCCGAGCAGGTCCGGCTGAACGGCAAGGAGCAGGTGCGCGCCGCCGACCTCTCCCACGGGCAGAAGCGGAACCTCGAGATCGGGATCTCGCTGACCCAGGACCCGCGCGTGCTGCTGCTCGACGAGCCCACCAGCGGCATGGGGCGCGAGGACGTAGAGCGCACCGTCGACCTGGCGCGCGAGGTGGCCAAGGGCCGCACGGTCGTCTTCGTCGAGCACAACATGGGCGTGGTGGCGAAGCTCGCGGACCGCATCACGGTGCTGGCGCGCGGACAGGTGCTCGCCGCCGGGAGCTACGAGCAGATCAAGAGCGACCCGCGCGTCATCGAGGCGTACCTCGGCGAAGAGGTGCGCGCTTGAGCGCTCCGCTCCTGGAGGTTTCAAACCTCAATTCCTGGTATGGCCAGGCGCAGGCGCTGCACGGCATCTCGCTGAAGGTCGACGAGGGCGAGTGCGTGGCGCTGATCGGGCGGAACGGCGCCGGAAAGACCACCACGCTGCGCTCGATCATGGGCGTCCTTCGGAAGAAGACGGGGACCATCAAGCTGCGCGGCGAGGACATCGCCCGCCTCGACAGCCACCAGATCGCGCGCAAGGGGATCGCCTACGTCCCGGAGGAGCGGGCCATCTTCGCGACGCTGACGGTCAAGGAGAACCTGGAGCTGCCGCCGGTGTGGAACCCAAAGGGGTGGTCCTCGCAGAAGTGCACGGAAGCATTCCCCGCGCTCGGGGCCCGCGGCGAGCACAGCGGGGCCAAGCTCTCCGGCGGCGAGCAGCAGATGCTGGCCATCGCCCGCGTGCTGCGCGCCGGGCCCACGCTGCTCCTGCTGGACGAGCCGTCGGAAGGGTTGGCGCCCGTGGTGGTGCAGCAGATCCAGAAGATCCTGCGCGGGCTGAAGGCGGAGGGCATGGCGATGCTGCTGGTGGAGCAGAACCTGCATTTCGCGCTCTCGCTGGCCGACCGGCACACCTTGCTCGTGGACGGCGAAGTGAAGGAGACGCTGACCAGCCCCGAAGTCCGCGCGCGCAACCGCGAGCTGCTCGACCACCTTTCCGTTTGACCCTTCCACGGAGGATTTGCAAATGACGATGCGTAGCGCAGCTGCCCTCTGCGTCCTGCTCGCCGCCGGCTCTGCCGGCGCCCAGTACAGCGCCGGCGGGATCAAGATCGGCCTGCTCACCGACATGAACGGGGTCTACTCGGCCATCTCCGGACCCGGCTCGCAGAAAGCCGCCGAGATGGCCGCCGACGACTTCATGAAGGCCAACAAGGAGCTCGCGGGGAAGGTGACGGTGATCGCGGTCGATCACCAGAACAAGGCGGACATCGCGAGCAACAAGGCGTCGGAGATGTACGATCGGCTCGACGTCGACGCCATCTTCGACACGGTGAACTCGGCCTGCGCGCTCGCCACCGCCGCGGTCGCGGGCCAGAAGAAAAAGGTGTTCATCGACACGGGCGCCGGGACCAGCGAGCTGACCAACGAGAAGTGCAACAAGTTCACCTTCCATTACGCGTACGACAACTACATGCTGGCGAACGGCACCGGCACCACCATCACCAAGCAGGGCCTGAAGACCTGGTACATGATCTATCCGAACTACGCGTTCGGGCAGAACCTCGAGCGGCAGATGCGCGCCGCGGTGGAGAAGAACGGCGGCAAGCTGGCCGCCCCGAGCGAGGCGACGCCGTTCCCCAACACCGATTTCTCCAGCTACCTGCTCAAGGCGCAGAGCCTCAAGCCGCAGGTCTTCGGCACCATGCAGGCCGGGGCGGACCTGGTGAACGTGGTCAAGCAGTACAACGAGTTCGGGCTCAAGAAGCAGAACATCGGCCTTGCCATCGGCCTCCTCTTCGAAAGCGACGTCGCGGCGCTCGGGCAGGACGCCTTCCAGGGCGCCATCGCCACCGTGCCGTGGTTCTGGAACCTCGACAAGGCCGCCACGGACTGGTCGGCCAAGTTCGAGAAGGTCGCCGGCAAGAAGCCCACCTTCGACCAGGCCGCGGTCTACTCGGCGGTCACGCAATATCTGGAAGCGGTGAAGCGCGCCAAGACCGACGAGGGTGACAAGGTGGTCGCGCAGCTCGAGGGCCACAAGTTCAACGACTTCTTCGCCCACAACGGGCAGATCCGGAAGGAAGACCACCGCACCATCCTCGACGTGTACCAGGTGCAGGTGAAGCCGAAGGCCGAGGCCAAGGCGGACGGCGACTACTACAAGGAGATCAACAAGACGCCGGCCGAGCAGGCCTTCACGCCGCTCTCCGAGTCGAAGTGCAAGATGGCGCAGTGACCCTGCTCTTCATCCAGGTCTTCAATGGGCTGGTGAACGGCGCCTTCTACGCGTTGCTCTCGCTGGGGCTCGCGGTCATCTTCGGCATGCTGCGCATCGTGAACTTCGCTCACGGTGCGCTGTACATGCTGGGTGCCTTCACCACCTACGCGCTCGGGGAGAGGTTCGGGCTGGGTTTCTGGACCTCGCTGGCCATCGCGCCGCTCGCGGTGGGCCTGTTCGGGATGCTCCTCGAGCGCACCATGATCCGGCGGCTGTACGACCTGCCGGCGTCCTACAACCTGCTGCTCACTTTCGGCCTGACGCTGGTCATCCAGGACGGGGTGCGCCTCATCTACGGGATCTCGGGGCAGCCGTACGCGCCGCCGCCGCAGCTGGCCGGGGCGACCAACCTGGGGTTCATCGTCTTTCCCACCTTCCGTCTCTTCGCCATCGGGATCTCGGTGGTGGTCTGCTCGCTCACCTGGTTCATCATCGAGCGCACGCGGGTCGGCGCGGTCATCCGCGCCTGCACAGAGAACCCGACCATCACCCGCGCCTTCGGCATCGACGTCTCGCTCTGGGTGACCGCGGTCTTCGGATTCGGGTCGGCGCTGGCGGGGTTGGCGGGCGTGTTGGCCGCGCCCATCTACAGCGTCGATCCGCTGATGGGGTCCGAGCTGATCATCACCACCTTCGCGGTGGTGGTGATCGGCGGGCTCGGCTCCATCCTCGGATCGGTGATCACCGGCTACGCGGTCGGCGTGCTGGTGGCGATCGGGTCGGCGCTCTATCCGCCGATCGCGAACACGCTGATCTTCATCCTCATGGCGTTGGTCCTCCTCTTGCGGCCGAGCGGTCTCTTCGGCCTGCAGGAGGCTCGATGAATGTCCAGCGGTGGGTCGTCCGCGTCGGCGTCCTGCTGGTCCTCGTCGCGCTGCCGCGGATGATCTACCCCATCCTCGCGGTGGACATCCTCACCTGGGGACTGTTCGCGCTCGCCTTCGACCTGGTGTTCGGCTACGCGGGATTGCTTTCCTTCGGGCACGCCATGTTCTGGGGCACGAGCGGATACGTGACCGCCAACGTGCTGCTCCGCACCGGCCTGCCGGTGCCGGTGGCCATCCTGGCCGGGACCATCGCCGCGCTCGTGCTCGCCCTGCCGACGGGCTATCTCTCCATCCGCAGCGCGGGCATCTACTTCTCGATGATCACCCTCGCCTTCGCGCAGATGGTCGATTTCATCGCGCGCCAGGCGGACCGCTTCACGGGCGGCGACAACGGCTTGCCCGGGATCCCCCGGCCGCCGCTGGGGCCCATCCAGTTCGACAACCCGCTGCACCTCTACTACTTCACGCTGGCGCTGGCGGCGCTCGGGTACCTCATCGCGGCGCGCGCCACCGAGTCGCCGTTCGGGCAGGCGCTGCGCGCCATCCGCGACAACCGGGTCCGCGCGCAGAGCGTCGGCTACAACCCGCGCGTGCAGATGCTCGTCGCCTTCGTGATCTCCGCCGGGCTCTCGGGGCTCGCGGGCGGGCTGCACACCGTCGGCCACGGCGTCGTCTCGCTGGATGCGGTCAACTGGACCACCTCGGGGATCGTGGTGATGATGACGCTCCTGGGCGGCACCGGCACGCTGCTCGGGCCGCTGGTGGGCGCGACGCTGGTGCTGCTGCTGCAGGACGCGCTCGCCTTCAGCACGTCGGCGAGCGGCGTGGTCACCGGCGCCGTCTTTGCCCTGACCGTCCTGTTCTTCCGCCGCGGAGTGGTCGGCACGCTGCTCGCTCTCGATCTGCGCCGGCGGACCGGCGAGCGGCTCATCGGGCCCGCGAAATGATCGCAGCGCGCCTGGTGCCTCCCCGGGGAGCTTGCGGAAGGCCTGCCTGCGCGCCAACCTGTGGAGATGCGCGCCGCCGTGCTTCTCCTCGCCCTGGCCGCCGCGTGCGGGCACGAGCGCGCCGCCCTCGTCGCCGCCCACGTCTCGGCCGCGCAAGGGACGGCCGAGAAAGCGCTCGTGGGAGCGAGCGGCACGCTGGACTGCCCGGGCGAGCTCTTTCCGCAGGATCTGGGAATGTCGCAAAAGGATGGCGATTTGCGCGCCCAGCACATCGGCGCGGTGCCCTTCGCCTGCGCGGTCACCATCTCGATGGCCGGTTACCAACCCTCCAAGGTCGCTCTACAGAGTGCCTGCGCGGCACCGGTAAAAGGCGGCTGCCTGACGGTCGATCTGCGGGTGACGCTGGCGCCTGAACCCGCGAAGGCCTCCGGCGAGCCGAAGTGAGCATTCGACATCCCGGGTGCCGGCCGGAGGCGCCCGGACGGCGGCCGCGCTATGCAGGGCGCATCCAGCGCGGGAGTCGCACCGCATGACCTCGCTTCCCGATACGAAGCTCCGCGAGTACACGGCGCGGCTCGAGCAGCTCCAACAAGCCTTCGCCAGGCACTATCCGGGCGAGCAGGGCACGCGCCAGCCGGTGCACACCGTCTATGGCGGCGCGCAGCTCTTCAAGTCGGACACCACGCGCAAGCTCGGCGAGCTCGCGGTCAAGGCGCTGGATCAGTACGCGCCCGAGCCGCGCATCTTCGCCGAGGCGATCGCTCTCGATCCCCGGCACGCCGAGACGGTGCACGCGCGCGTGCGCAACAAGCTGCAGAGGGAGGCGGTCGAGGACTTCCGCATCGACTTCGAGGACGGATACGGCATCAGGCCCGACGCGGAGGAGGACGGGCACGCGCAGGCGGCAGGCGAGGAGTGCGCGAAGGGCCTTTCGCAAGGCACTCTCCCGCCGTTCATCGGGATCCGCATCAAGACCTTCTCCGCCGAATTGGGAGGGCGCGCGCTGCGCACCCTCGACCTGTTCGTCAGCGCGCTCGCCCGCCGGGCCGGAAAGCTGCCTCCAGGGTTCGTGGTCACGCTGCCCAAGGTGGTGAGCCCCGATCAGGTGTCGGTGCTCATCGACGCCTTCGAGGAGCTGGAGCCCCGGCTGGGGCTCCAGGGCGGCGCGCTCAAGATGGAGCCGATGATCGAGACCACCCAGGCGATCCTCGACTCTGGCGGCGAGTCGATGCTCCCCAAGCTGCTCGCGGCGGCGCGAGGCCGCTGCGTGGCGGCGCACTTCGGCACGTACGACTACACGGCCTCGTGCGACATCACCGCGATGTACCAGTCGATGCGCCACCCCGCCTGCGACTTCGCCAAGCACATGATGAAGGTGGCGTACGCGGGAACCGGCATCTGGCTCTCGGACGGGGCGACGACGATCATGCCGGTGGCGCCGCACAAGGCGGTGAAGGGAGCGCAGCTCACCCCGGAGCAGGCTCGTGAGAACCAGCGCGCGGTGCACGCCGCCTGGCGGCTGCATGCGGACGACGTGCGCCACTCGCTGGTGAACGGCTACTACCAGGGATGGGACCTGCACCCGGCGCAGCTGCCCAGCCGATACGGCGCCGTGTACGGGTTCTTCCTCGACGGGCTGCCCGCCGCGACGGAGCGGCTGAAGAACTTCATCGGCAAGGCGGCGCAGGCGACGCTCGCGGGCGACGTGTTCGACGACGCCGCCACCGGCCAGGGGCTGCTCAACTTCTTCCTGCGTGGCGTGAGCTGCGGCGCGCTCACCGAGCAGGAGGCGCTCGTCACCGGCGTGACGCTGGACGAGCTGCGCAGCCGGAGCTTCCTCAAGATCCTCGAGAACCGCCGCCGCGCCTGAGGGTGACGTGTACGGCAGAGCGGTCGAATCAAGTGAGCCGTCGGATCAGTGATCCCTGATCACCTTCGCCGCTGCCCAGCCGACCAGGATCAGCACCGCCAGCACCACCCACGCGTGCTGGGAGCCGTAGGTCGACGCCGGGTAGTGATTGCTGATCATGGTGAGCGCGGTCGGCATCGCCAGGAACGCGTTGTGCTTGCTGCGCAGCTGCGCGCGGGCCACCAGCGCCTCGTCCAGCGGCCGGCCGGCGCGCATCCCCCGCACGATCCGCCGGTACGCGGGCACGATTCGCAGCCACACGTTGGCGGTCATCAGGGTTCCCATCAGCGCGCCCACGTGGATGTACGCGGCCCGCCCGTTGAACACCTGCATGAGGCCGTAGGAGAGGGCGACCAGAATGAGGTAGCAGAGCGCCACCAGAGGGGTCTCGAAGCGCGCCAGCGGGGACAGCCAGAGGAGGTCGTACACGATCCAGGCGAAGAGAAGGACGCCGATGGCCACGGCGAAAGTGGCTGGCCTGCCCAGGCCGCTCACTCCGGCACCCCGGCCGCGCAGGTAGTAGACGATCCAGAGGAGCGCGAGGCCCGTCAGCCAGGTGGTGAGCGCTTCCCAGCGGAACCAGTGCAACTGCTCGGGCGGCTCGGCCTGCTTGCGCACCGTGTAGAACGCGCCGCCGTGGACGATCGAGACGCCCGCGCCTTCCTCGCCCAGCCGCCGCCCCACCCAGGTGAAGTAGTAGGTGGTCCCGACCCAGAGGATGCCCGCGAAGACGTGCGCCCACCGCAGCGCCAGATCCAGCCACTCGAGGAGGAATTGGACTCTCACGTGACCCGTGCACGTTAGCACGCCGCCCGAGCCTCGACGCCGGACGGCGCCTGAGTGTAGGTAGGACGGCTAGAGTGGACGCGCTCAATTACATCGACGGCAAGCACGTGGCCGCTGCGGAGTGGCTGGAGAACGTCGATCCGGCAGCGGGGACGCCGTACGGCCGCGTCGCCTCCAGCGACGCCGCGGACGTGGAGCGGGCGGTGGCGGCGGCGCGCCGCGCCTTCCCCGGCTGGTCGGCGACGCCGGCCGCCCAGCGCTCGCGCCTTTTGCGCACGGTGGCGCGCCTGATCGAGCGCGACAAGGACCGGCTCGCGCGCGCCGAGGCCATCGACGGCGGCAAGCCCATCGCGCTGGCCGCGGGCGTCGAGGTGCCCCGCGCGGCGCAGAACTTCGAGTTCTTCGCCGACGCGATCACCCAATGGAACAGCGAGGCGCATCCCACCGACGGCGTGGCGCTGAACTACACGCTGCGGCAGCCGCTCGGAGCGGTGGCCTGCATCTCGCCCTGGAACCTGCCCCTGTACCTGCTCACCTGGAAGGTGGCGCCCGCGCTCGCCGCCGGGAACTGCGTGGTGGCGAAGCCGAGCGAGGTGACGCCGATGACGGCCCATCTTTTGGGCGAGCTGTGCAGCGAGGCCGGGTTGCCGCCAGGGGTGCTCAACATCGTGCAGGGGCTGGGGCCGCGCGCGGGCAGCGCGCTGGTGGCGCATCCCGAGATCCGGGCGGTGAGCTTCACCGGGTCGACGCGCGTGGGCCGCGAGATCGCCGGCCAGACCGCGCAGAGGTTCGTCAAGGCGTCGCTGGAGATGGGCGGCAAGAACCCCAACCTGATCTTCGCCGACGCGGACCTTCCCGAAGCGGTGGCGCAGACCGCGCGCGCGGCCTTCCAGAACCAGGGGCAGATCTGCCTGTGCGGATCGCGCATCCTGGTCGAGCGGCGCGCGTACGAGGAGGTCAAGGAGCGCCTGGTCGCGCAGGCGCGCGCCTTGCGCATCGGGGATCCGCTGGACCCGGCGACCGAGCAGGGATCGCTCGTCTCGCGGCAGCACTTCGAGAAGGTGATGGGTTGCCTGGAGCTGGCGCGGCAGGAGGGCGGCCGCGTCCTCTGCGGCGGAAAGCGGGCGCGCGTCGAGGGACGCTGCCGCGACGGCTGGTTCGTGGAGCCGACGATCATCGAGGGGCTCGGACCTTCCTGCCGGACCAACCAGGAGGAGATCTTCGGACCCGTCGCCACTCTCCAGCCGTTCGACGAGGTGGACGAGGCGGTGCAGCTCGCGAACTCCACCCGCTATGGCCTTTCCGCATCGCTGTGGACCAGGGACCTCTCGCGCGCCCACCGGGTGGCCGCCCGCCTGCAGTCGGGGATCGTCTGGGTGAACTGCTGGATGTTCCGCGACCTGCGCACGCCGTTCGGGGGCGTGAAGGAATCCGGGGTGGGCCGCGAGGGCGGGTTCGAGGCCTTGCGCTTCTTCAGCGAGCCGAAGAACGTGTGCGTGAAGCTATGAGCGACCGCATCGAGTCGCAGCGCGCGCCCGAGCCGGTGGGGGCATATCCGCATGCGCGCCGGGTCGGGAAGCTCCTCTTCCTCTCCGGGATCGGGCCGCGCGTGCGCGGCTCGCGGGAGATTCCCGGGGTCAAGCTGCGCGCCGACGGGAGCGTCGAGAGCTACGACATCGAGGCGCAGTGCCAATCGGTGTTCGCGAACGTCCGGGCGGTGCTCGAGGAGGCCGGCTCGAGCTGGGATCGGCTGGTCGACGTGACGGTGTTCCTGACCGACCTTCGCCGCGACTTCGCCGCCTACAACCGGCTGTGGGCCGAGCACTTCAAGGAGGCGCAGCCTTGCCGCACGACGGTCGAGGTGACCGCGCTCCCGACGCCCATCGCCATCGAGCTGAAGTGCATCGCCACCGTGGAGTGAGCCATGCCGGACATGAAGCCGCTCAACTTCAAGCGCTGGATCGACGAGCATCGCCACCTCCTCAAGCCGCCGGTCGGCAACGCGCAGATCTGGGAGGGCGACCGCGATTTCATGGTCACCGTGGTGGGCGGGCCGAACTCGCGCAGCGACTACCACATCGACGAGGGCGAGGAGTTCTTCTACCAGGTGGAAGGCGACATTGCTCTGCGCGTGCTCGAGCACGGCAAGCCGCGCGACATCCCCATCCGCGAAGGGGAGATCTTCCTCCTGCCGCCGCGGATCCCGCACTCGCCGCAGCGGCCGCCGAACACGGTGGGGCTGGTGCTCGAGCGGCGCCGCCTTCCCCAGGAGCTGGACACCTTCCTCTGGGTCTGCGACCGCTGCGGGCACGAGCTGTACCGGGAGTCGTTCCACTTGACCGACATCGTGAAGCAGCTCCCGCCCATCTTCGCGCGGTACTGGGGCGACCCGAAGAACACGACTTGCGAGAAATGCGGCCACCGGCATGAGAAGCGTTGACGTCCACACGCACGTCTTGCCCCCGGAGCTGCCGCGCTGGAGCGAGCGCTTCGGGTACGGCGGATTCGTCGGGCTCGAGCAGCTCGGCGCGTGCAAGGGGCGGATGGTGCGGGACGACGGCACGCCGTTCCGCGAGGTGACGAGCAACCTGTGGGATCCCGCGGTCCGGCTCCACGAGTGCGACGAGGCGGACGTCGGCGTGCAGGTTCTTTCAACGGTGCCGGTCCTGTTCTCCTACTGGGTACGAGAGCCGCGGCACGCGCTGGAGGTGGCCCGGTTCCTCAACGACCACGTAGCCTCGCTGTGCGCGGCCCACCCGCGTCGGTTCGTCGGCCTGGGGACGCTGCCGCTCCAGGCGCCGGACCTCGCGGCGCGCGAGCTGATCCGCTGCGTGCGCGACCTCGGCCTCGCCGGCGTGCAGATCGGCTCGCACGTGGGCGACTGGAACCTCGATCGGCCCGAGCTGTTCCCCGTTCTCGCCCAGGCGGAGGAGCTGGGCGCGGCAGTGTTCGTGCACCCGTGGGACATGATGGGGCAGGAGCGCATGCAGAAGTACTGGCTCCCGTGGCTGGTCGGCATGCCGGCGGAGGTGTCGCAGGCGATCTGCTCGATGATCTTCGGCGGCGTCTTCGAGCGGTTGCCCGCGCTGCGCGTGTGCTTCGCGCATGGCGGCGGAGCGTTCCCGGGCACGCTGGGCCGCATCCAACATGGTTTCGAGTGCAGCCCGGAGCTGGTGGCGGTGGACAATCCACATCCGCCGTCGAGGTACCTGGGACGGTTCTGGGTCGATTCGCTGGTGCACGATGCTCGCGCATTGCGATTCGTGCTCGACACCTTCGGGCCCCGCCGCGTGGCGCTGGGCAGCGACTATCCCTTCCCGCTCGGCGAGGAGCGGCCGGGCGCGCTGATCCGCTCGCTGGAGCTCGACTCGCGCACGAGGGAGGCGTTGCTCGCCGCCAACGCGCTGGAGTGGCTGGGCCGGGAGGCCAAGGAGCTGGATCTCGCATGACGGAATTCCGCGACGACGCGGCCTGGGCGCGCGCGCAGGACGCCGCCGATCCGCTGGCCCGGTTCCGCGACGAGTTCGTCTTCCCGGAAGGGGTCGAGCTGTACTTCGCGGGGCACTCGCTGGGCCTCATGCCTCGGCGCGCGCGGGAGCACGTGCTGGCGGAGCTGGACGCCTGGGGCCGGCGCGCGGTCGAGGGCCACCACCAGGGCGAGCGCCCCTGGCTGCCCTACCATGAGCTGCTCGCTGCGCCGATCGCGCGCCTGACCGGCGCGAGGCCGCACGAAGTGGTGGTGATGAATTCGCTGACGGTCAACCTGCACCTCCTGCTGGTCTCCTTCTACCGGCCGACCCGGCGCCGGCACCGCATCGTGGTCGAGCAGGGCGCCTTCCCGTCCGACCGCTACGCGCTCGCCTCGCAGGCGCGGTTCCATGGCTTCCCGGACGCGCTTGTCGAAGTGCCGAAGGGCGAGGACCCGGCGCGCCATCTGGACGACTCGACTGCATTGCTGCTGCTCGGGTCGCCGAACTTCGTCAGCGGCGAGGCGTTCGACATCGCGGAGTTGACCCGGGCGGCCCACGAGCGCGGATGCGTCGCCGGCTTCGACCTCGCGCACGGCATCGGCAACCTGGAGCTGGCTCTGCACGATTGGGGCGCTGACTTCGCCGTCTGGTGCAACTACAAGTACCTGAACGCGGGTCCGGGCGGGCTCGGCGGCGCCTTCGTGCACGAGCGGCACGCCGCAGCCGACCTGCCGCGATTCGCGGGCTGGTGGGGCCACGACAAGGAGTCGCGGTTCTCCATGCCAGGCGAGTTCCGCCCCATCGGCGGCGCGGAAGGCTGGCAGCTCTCCAATCCCCCCATCCTGCAGCTCGCCGCGCTGCGGGCATCGCTCGAGCTGTTCGACGCGGCGGGCATCCACGCGCTGCGCGAGAAGAGCGTCCGGCTGACCGCCTATCTCGAATGGCTCCTGCGCGGCTCGGCCGAAGTGCTCACGCCGGCCGATCCCGAGCGGCGCGGAGCCATGCTGACCTTGCGGGTGCGGCGCGACGCGGCGCGCCTTCTGGCAGCCTTGCGCGCGCGCGGCGCCGTCTGCGACGCCCGCCCTCCGGACGTGCTGCGCATCTCCGCCCCGCCGCTGTATACGCGCTTCGCCGACATCCAACGCCTCGCGACGCTCCTGCGCGAAGAGCTGCGGCGTGCCTGAGCCGCTCGCGGTCATCGGCGCTGGACCGGTGGGGTCGCTCCTCGCGCTGTTCCTCGCCCGGCGCGGCCATGAGATTCGGGTCTTCGAGCGCCGGCCGGACATGCGGCGGGTGGAGATCGGCGCGGGGCGGTCGATCAACCTGGCGGTCTCCACGCGCGGGCTGTACGCGCTCCACCAGGTGGGCCTCGACGACGAGGTCCTGCGGCAAGCGATCCCGATGCGGGGCCGGATGGTGCACGGTGCCTCCGGAGAGGGGCGCTTCCTCCGGTACGGCCGCGACGACAGCGAGTTCATCAACTCGATGTCGCGCGGCCAGTTGAACCAGCTGCTCATGACCGAGGCGGAGCGCACCGGCCGCGTGCGCATCGAGTTCCAGCAGCGGCTGGTCGGGTACGAGCAGGGCCGCGCCAGGCTGCGGGACGAGCGCACCGGGGAAGAGCGCGAGATCGAAGCGCCCGTGGTGCTCGGCTCGGACGGCAGCGCGTCGGCCTTGCGAAAGGCGCTCCGGCTCTCCGTCGAGGAGAGCTTCCTCGACTTCGGCTACAAGGAGCTGACCATCCCTCCCGCGCCGGGCGGCGGCTTCTCGCTGGAGAAGAACGCGCTGCACATCTGGCCGCGCAAGAACTTCATGCTCATCGCCCTGCCCAACCTGGACGGCAGCTTCACCTGCACGCTCTTCCTGCCCTTCGAGGGGGAAGCCTCCTTCGCGGCCGTCGAGGCGAAGCCTTCGGCCGAGCGGTTCTTCGCGGAGACGTTTCCGGATGCGCTGGCGCTGATCCCGCGCCTGGGTGAGGCGCTCGAGGAGGCGCCGCTGGGGCGGATGGCGACGGTGAGGTGCTCGCCGTGGTCGCGCGGCGCGGCGGTGCTCGTCGGAGACGCCGCGCACGCGATCGTCCCCTTCTTCGGCCAGGGGATGAACGCGGGATTCGAGGACTGCACCGTGCTGATGGACATCCTCGATCGCGAGCCGGACTGGGCCCGCGCCTTCGCGGAGCTGTCGGCGACGCGCAAGCCGGACGCCGACGCCATCGCCGATCTCGCCGTGGAGAACTTCGTCGAGATGCGCGACAAGGTAGCGGACCCCGAGTTCGTCCTCTGGAAGGAGGTGGAGGCCGAGCTGTCCCGCCGCTTTCCCGGCGAGTACCTCTCCCGCTACCAACTGGTCACCTTCACCCGCATCCCCTACCGCATCGCCCAGGAGGCCGGCCGCCTGCAGACCTCCCTCCTCCGCGACTTGACCCGCACCGCCCGCTCCCCCTCCCAAATCGACTACTCCCACGCCCACCAGCTCATCCGCACTCGCCTGCTCCCCATCCTCCAGCCATACGGACTGGCCGCTGAGCATGGCTAACAGATCACCGCGGAGGCGCGGAGGACGCGGAGATCAGGGTTTTGAAAAAGCAATCCTCCGCGCCCTCCGCGTCTCCGCGGTGATCTTTTGGTCCTACCCGCGGAGCTCGGTGCGGACGGACCAGAGATCGGGGAAGAAGGTCAGATCGACGAGCTGCTTCAGGTAGTCGTAGCCGGCCGTGCCGCCGGTGCCACGCTTCGAGCCGATGATCCGCTGCACCACCTTCACGTGGCGGAAGCGCCAGATGGCGAACTGCTCGTCCACGTCGACCAGCTTCTCGCACATCTCGTACGCGTCCCAGGAGCGGGTCGGGTCCTCGTAGATCTGCTTGAACACGGCCACCAGGCCCGGGTCGCGCGGAGGAGGTCCCGACAGATCGCGCTCCAGCACCTCGCGCGGGATCGCCATTCCCCGGCGGGCGAGGTGCCGGAGGAACTCGTCGTACAACGAGGGCGCCCGCAGCGCCGAAAGGAGCTGCGCGTGGTCGGCCGGCGATTGCCGGTGCACCTCGAGCATGCGCGGGTCCTTGTTGCCGAGGATGAACTCGACCAGCCGGTACTGGGTCGACTGGAAGCCGCTGGCCGGACCGAGCACGTGGCGGAACTCGCCGTACTCCGAGGGAGTGAGGGTAGCCAGGACCGACCACTGGTTCACGAGCTGCGCCTGGATGTGCTTGACCCGCGCGAGGATCTTGAACGAGGGCTCCAGGTCGTCGGCCTGCACGAACTGCACCGCCGCGCGCAGCTCGTGGAGGAGCAGCTTGAACCACAGCTCGGTGGTCTGGTGCTGGATGATGAAGAGCATCTCGTCGTGGTGCGGGGGCTGCGAGAGCGGCACCTGCGCCGAAAGCAGACGATCGAGTTGCAAGTAGCCGCCGTAGGTCATGCGTCCCTTGAAGTCGGTGACGACGGAGGGCTCCAACTCGCCGGACCTTGCCACAGCCACGGCACAAC
>Ga0137396_10000512_pt1 | contig 18573 bp, 15 predicted proteins | sample czc16metaG_FD_108284 | JGI IMG/M metagenome (GOLD analysis project Ga0137396, IMG submission 108284) | Vadose zone soil microbial communities from Angelo Coast Range Reserve, California, USA - czcobulk3.16 metaG | ecosystem: Environmental > Terrestrial > Soil > Vadose zone | place: USA...
CCTTCTCCAGCTGGAGAAGAAGGTTTTCGATGCTTTGCAGATACCCTTCGGCCTCGGGAAGAAAATACGAGAGATCGCCGAAATCGAGTTGCGGGATGATATACTCCGCGGTCAGTTGCTGCGCCGGGGCCGATTCGACCACGGCCGGGCCTGCGGAATCGTTTGACGCGACGATGAACTCGACCGGCTCACCCTGCTGAATTCGGCGCAACGCATCCTTCACGAGAGGGATGTCCTGTTGAAAGCCGGCCACATCATTCGAGTTGCGACATAACAGCGACCGGACGATCTCCGTCGTACGGTCTACGGCATTCAACAACACAGGAGTCACCGGAAGGCCGCCGTCGCGAACAGTCACGAGACAATCCTCAAGAGGATGGGCAAGATCTCCAATGACTTTAAATCCTACCGTATAGGCCGATCCTTTGATGGTATGAACGGTCCGAAATAAGGTAAGGATCTGGTCGTTGTCGCTAGGATTCAAGCGTAGGTGGGCCACCGCCCCTTTGACCGTCTCGAGATATTCTTGAATTTCAGGAACGAAATACGACAGGACCTCCGCATCGATGGTCGGCACGCAGTACTCCGCCGAAATCGAGGTACCCGTCGTCGCGGTCTGCGCCTCGACGGCGGATGCACCAGATGGCGAGGCGAACGGGATCAGCGAGGCATAGCGCTGGGTCCATGCGTCCGCGGCCCAGCCTTCGTCTGCCCCCCCTTTCGCAATGCGTTCGATCTGGCGGCGGCAGTCCCCGACGATTTCCCGAAGCAAGTCGACGGCTTCAGGCCAACGAGCCTGAGCAATCTCGGAGGCGTACTCGAGGACCGTCTCCATCATCTCCCCATATCGAGCCAGGCCCATGTATCCGTAATTCAGCGCGGCGCCCTTAAGCTTGTGCGCAAGGATGTAGTGCTCTTGGAGCGATTCGCAGGATGGACACGACGCATTCGCAGGATGGAGCGCAGTCCAAAGCGTTGTCATGTCGCCCAACGTCTCAGCGGCAAAGATCTCCACCAACTCCCCGTTGATCGATTTCTCACTCATGCGTAAGCCCCCTCAAGGGCAAACTCCATGTCATACCGCCACCTCACTCGTCAGACCAGCTTGAACTGCGCAACCGAGGCCGTCAGACCGTCGGCGAGTTTGGCCATGTCTTCGACGGTCAACCGCGCGGCATCGGTGGCTTTCTGCGTTTCCACGGCGCCGCCTGTGAAATCCTTAATCGAACGACGCACTTGATCGGCCGACACCGTCTGGTTCGCAGCGGAAGCGGCGATGTTTCCGGCCAACTCGGCCGAGCGTTTGGCGATTCCCGAAATATCCTCGAACACGTCACCGGTCCGCAAAGCGGACTTCGACCCTTCTTCCACCGCCTTGGTTTCGTTTTCCATCTCGACGACGGCTTCCTGCGTCTCGCTCTGAATGACTTTGACCAGATCGGCGATTTCGCGCGTCGCTTGCGAGGAACTTTCGGCCAGTTTTCTGACCTGGTCGGCGACGACGGCAAATCGGGCTCCGGCTTCGCCTGCACCGGCGGCTTCGATCGCCGCGTTCAACGCCAAGAGGTTTGTCCGGTTCGCAATGTCTCTGATAGCCGACACAATCTGCGAAATTTCCACGGATCGATCGCCGAGCGCCTTGACCTGCTTCGACATCCTCTGCACGGCGGTCCGAATGCTCTGCATGTCCTCCACGGTTTTCTGCACGGCTTCACGGCCTCGAGCCGTCGCTTCAAGCACCAGTTTGGCGCTGTCCGACGAGGCGCCCGCGGTCTCTGCAACCTGACGCATTGAGCTCGCCAGATTTTCGACCGCTTCGAGCGTCCGCATCGATTCGTCGGTCTGGTGCTTCGCGGTGCCAGACATCTGCCTTGCGTTGTCGCGCAGCGCTCCGGAGGATTTATTGACACGGTCGGCCGCCTCCCGCACTTGCTTCAACAATTGGCCGAACCGAATGATCATCAGGTTGAATCCGTCGGCCAAGTTGCCGAACATGTCTGCCGTTACCTCACCACGTTTGGTCAAGTCGCCTTTACCGATGTCCGAAACCAAGACCAGGAAGCCCATCAACCGCTTTTGCATATCATCGCGTTCGGACTCCGACGTCACAAGGGTCGTCATGCGGTCCAACATGACATTGAACGATGCGGCGATCTGTCCGAGTTCGTCCTTCGACGTGATCTTCGCGCGGGCGTGGTAGTTGCCGCCTGCCGCCAACTTCACGGCGTCTGCGACATGTCCAATACCCAGCGCCAACTTGTGCCCCACCCAGTATCCGAGTGCCAAACTCAAGGCCACGCCGAAGATACCGCCAGCGATCAACATGAGCGTTCCGGTGGCAGCCAGGGCCTGAGCATCTTCATTCAAGTCCTTGGCAACCTCTTTCATGTCCACGACTTGTTCATTCTGGCGAGCGACCATCGCCTCGAAGGTCGGCTGCAGGTCTACCGTGAGGGCCAGTTTTCCTAGGTCTCTCATGTGTTCGGCTTGCTCTGCCGAGAGCGACTTTCCAAAGCTGTCGGCCATGGCACTGAGGGCGCCCTCGCCATCCTTGAAATATTTCTCAATCGCCGGCTTCAGGATCGCCAAGTCCTTCGTTTCATCGCGGCCCGATCGCGACACCCGACGCACCTTGGCCGCGTAGTCGGCGACGACCTTTTTGACCTTCGCCTGATACGGCGACAGCCGTGTGACGTCTGCAATAAGGTCGGCCTGCCGCGTGACGCCGGCGATACCCGTCAAGATTTGATGGTGGCTCGTAAGCGCTGTACCCATTTCGGCGAATTCGGCCAGCGTCACCGTATAGTCGACGTACACCGTCTGGGACGAGGTGGCCAACTGCCGGAGCGTCGAGACACCGATCGCCGACATGGTCATAATAATGACGCTGATCACCCCGAACGTCGCTAAGAGTTTCGACTTGGTTTTTAAGTTTTCAAACCGTTGCAGGACGCTGAGCCTCGCCATGGGAACCTCCTCCTTCTTTACACTCGTGCCTTGAGCCTAAGGTGAATAGTGGTCTATCTCGCCTGCTGGTTATCCTATGCCCTCAAAATGCGAGAGCACGGCCGCGGTTTCCAGAACCCCTCGTAACCGATCCTCGAGTTTGACCACCGTCGACACATAGGGGAAACGCCCCTTCCCCCGTGCCGATCGGAGCCGGTAAGAATTGGTCCTTGGAAAAGGTGCGAATCCCCGGCACCGCAACCGCCAATGTCCCGAGGTTCCGCATCAAGGAGCACTGTTCTTCCGTCTGCGACAATGCCATTGGCGACAACCTGACCGATCCCCCCTTTGGCTGGACGATCGGCACTCGCGATCATTTATTCTCCTTCCCCGAATACACCGTAGCTTGCTGGGGGATGAAGGCGGGAGAACCCTCCGTAGTCTTGCCGCCTTCGCTGAAGCTTCGGCGGCCCACCGAAACCTTGGCGAAGGTTGGGGCGAAGGAGGGTAGCGCCTTCGGAGAATTTCGCCGGACACCCCGCTGCTTGCTGCGGGGTGCTTCATTTCGTCCCCCCGACGTACGACAGCAGCGCGGGGACTTCGACGAGACTGCCCATACGGCCGGCCAGTTTCAGAATACCCGTCACGAACGGGTGGGCCCCTTCCGGCGACTGCGCCGCAGCCGTAACATATTCATCGGGCCGCACGTCACGGATTTCCGGAACCTTGTCGACCAGCACTCCAATTTGCTGGACTCCCTGTTGAATCACCACGGCATACTTCGCCGAAGTCCCCCAGATCGGCAGCCCCAAGGCGGAACGCAAGTCGGCAATCGGCATGACGGTCCCTCGCAAGTTGGCGACACCGCTCAAGATCGACGGCACCCCGGGCACCGGCGTAATAGACTTCACCTCGAACACCTCCCGTACATAACGAAGATCGATGACGAAGGACTCGTCGGCGAGACTCAGCAGACAGACGCGCACAGGCCGCGTCGCAGCCGTCGCTGACGCGGCCTGCACCGTCTTCACATGATGGACGATTCCTTCAATCTGAGCCATTTGATTCGATCACTCCCTCATCGGATTACTGTTGCCGCAACACGTCCTTGATGGCGTCCAGTAACGCTTCGGCTTTGACGGGCTTCACCAGATAACTGTTGGCGCCCTGCTGTTGCCCCCAGAACTTGTCACTCTCCTGGCTTTTCGAGGTGCAGAGAATGACGGGGACATTCTTGTAACGCTCATCGCTTTTCAAGTCACGACAGGCCTGGAACCCGTTGCGCCCTGGCATCACAACGTCCATCACGACCACGTCCGGTTTTTCCTTGACGAGTTTGTCTTCCAGGTTCATCGCATCGGAAAACGACACAACCGTATGGTGCGCCGACTTCAGATACTCCTCGATCAACTTGAGATCGGCTTGACTATCATCGACCACGACAATCTTGCTCATCATCAACACCCTCTAGTTATGGTACTGAATGGACCCCTTACCGCCGGAAGACCACGACAGGCGATCAACGCAGCGGCATCGTCACGCTGATGGCGCCGGCCAGCTCCCCTTCTTTCCAGCCTTCCTTGCGCATCCCGGTAATATCGCGTTCTCCCTTGGGGCTGCCATGACACGACAGACAGGACGCCGTGGCATATTCCGGCTGCATCATACGGAGCGCCGGCTTGCCGGCCACCAGCGTGTTCCTGCCGTAGGGTTGACCCTTGGGATGCCTGGAATCTGCGAACATTCTCAGGACTTCCGTCTCGAAATCGTCCGGCTTGTTGCCCGGAAAACGATAGTCGGTTCCCGTAAGTTTCAGTTTGATGCCGGTCTTCTCGAAGAACTGCTCACCGACCTTGCGCGCGAACAGCGTCGGCGAAAACCCTTTGAAACCGATGCCGAGCCGATTGATTACCACTTGATAGGACGCCACCACTTCCTTCTGGGATTCCAGCAAGCTCCTGAGATGTGCGCCCTGCGAAGTACCGTCGGGCTGGCTCAAGTCGATGTGCTCCTGATTCCGGAATCGAGTCGTGAGGGTCTCGCCCACAAAGGCCGGTGTAAATCCTTTGTCGCCTTTTGTCGGATCATTGATCTCGGCTTGATGTTCGGACACCAGTGCACGACTGAGCATGAGCAGAGCGACGAGCTGCCGCGCTGTTTCGACTTCATCCGCGGCTGCCGCATCGTTAGACACGACAAACCCCTGCACAAGACACGTCGTCGCACAGAGCACTGCAACAAGTATTGTTCTGACGTTCATACTGATGGCTCGCTTCGCCACACGTTACTGTTAACTGCTCAACGATCCGTCCGAGATGCCGAAGTTCACGCTCGCATATCCAGAAGTGTACTGTATATCGTATTAACCGCAAGGAAATCGGAAAAAGAAACGCGCTATGCCGCGTGACCGTCACACGGCTCTCCGGCCTCCCTCACGCAATTGACGCAGGAGCGCGTTGGGAATGTCTCCAAGCGGCAGCACCACATCGACGGCCCCTGCCTGAATCGCTTCCTTCGGCATGCCGAATACGATGCAGGTCGATTCGTTCTGAGCGATCGTATAGGCGCCGGATTGCTTCATCTGGAGCAGCCCGGCCGCGCCGTCGTCCCCCATTCCGGTCAAAATGATGCCGATGCTGTTCCCGCCCGCATGTTTGGCGACCGAGGCAAACATCACATCGACGGACGGACGGTGCCGGTTGACGGGGGGATCCTGATTGAGGCGAACCAGATAGCGGGCGCCGCTTCGTACGAGGGTCATGTGGTAATTGCCCGGTGCAATCAGCGCATAACCGGGCAGCACGCTGTCGCCGTCTTCGGCTTCTTTCACGGAAATCCGGCACAGGCTGTTCATCCGATCCGCCCAAGTCCTCGTAAACCGCTCCGGCATGTGCTGGGCAATGAGAATCGGCGGGCTATTCGGCGGCAGCACTTCCAGCACCTCTTTCACGGCTTCGGTTCCGCCGGTGGAAGACCCGATAGCCACGATGGTATCAGTCGTCTTGATCATCGCGGAGGCGGCGTGCAGTGCGCGGCGAACGACGCTGGGCGCAATCTTTGGGGTTGCCACGTACGCCTTCCCTCGAATCCGAGCGACAGCGGCCGCCTTGACCTTTTCGATAAGTTCCTCCGCGAGTTCCTCCATCCCGAATCGGATGTCGACCTTCGGTTTGGTCACGATATCCACCGCGCCCAGCTCCAACGCGCGGAGAGCCGTCTCGCAGCCTTGCTCCGTCAAGGAACTGACCATCAACACCGGCATGGGCGTCGTAGTCATGAGTTTCTCCAGAAACGTCAGCCCATCCATGTGAGGCATTACAACGTCCAGCGTGATGACGTCCGGACGCAACGCTTCGATTTTCTTCCAGGCGCCGGTCGGATCATGCGCGACGCCCACGACTTCGATATTCTGATCCTGCGACAACAGATGCGACAAAAACTGCCGGATCAAGGCCGAGTCGTCGACAATCAGCACGCGAATTTTCTTCGCCATATCTCCCCTTGCCGGCGCGTATGACCGGCTGAAGGCAGGCCCTGCGACAGCCTTCGATCAGAACAACGTGGCGTCGCTCTTCGGTGTGTACGGACCATACAAGGCCGTGAACACTTTGTCTGCCTCGACAGCGCGCCCGCGCTCCGCGGAATCGCCCGACTTCATCAGCACCCGTCCGGTATCCGTATAAAAATAGACACTCCGGGCATAATCCTTTCCGAGATCGGACGCGATCGGCCGTAGTCCTTCACGATCCAGATATTCCAATACCCACTGCACGTTGCTGGCGCCGATATCGCCGCCCCCCTCGTAGAGTTTTGCCCCGCCGAATACTTTGACCTCCAGCCGGTTCTTGTGCCCTCCATACTTCAGGATCCCGTTGACCAGCGTCTCGATCGCGTAACTGCCGTATCGGGTTTTCACGCTCCACGCGCCGGAAGAAACTGAATGGCCCGGCGCCGGTAACATGAAATGGTTCATGCCACCTACGCCGGCATTCGGATCACGCATGCAGACCGCCACACAGGACCCGAGCAACGTCGAAAGGACCACCGGCTTGTCTGAGACAAAATACTCTCCCGGGAAGAGCGTCACCACCTCGTGATCGGGAAAACGATGATGGCGCCGACGGCGATTCGATGGGCCCTCCATCTGCGGGACGTCGTGATCCCGGAAAGGTTCATTACTCACGGCTTATGCTCCCATACGCTTTCTTCTGTTCCATGAGGCCGCAGCCGTTACTCCTCTTTCCGATAAATCGTCGGCGCGACATAATGGAATGCGTCAGAAATCCCTTGCATGGTCTCCGAGTGGCCTATAAACAGGTACCCGCCCGGCTTGAGATACCGAGACAGCCTCGCCAACACCTTCGCCTGCGTCTCACGATCGAAATAGATCATCACATTGCGGCAGAAGATGACATCCAGCAACGACTTAATCGGATACCGGTCATCCATCAGATTGATCCGCCGGAAGACGGCCATGTTGGCAATGTGCGGCTTGATCTTCACGAGTTCCCTGTGGTTGCCCTTCCCCAGAAGAAAATGCCGGCGGACGAGATCGGACGACAGCGAATTGATCTTCTCATGGGAGTACTGGCCGGTCGCGGCCTTGGCCAGCATGCGGGTCGAGATATCAGACGCCAGGATGCGGCAGTTCCATGTCGAAGGGGAGTCGATCGTGTCGGACAGCGTCATCGCAATGGAATAGGGTTCTTCGCCGGACGAGCAGGCTGTGGACCAGATGCGAACCGTCTTGTCGACCGCCAGCTCCGGCAACACCCGCTCTCGAAGAAACGTGAAGTGATGCGGCTCACGGAAGAATTCCGTCTGATTCGTCGAAATGTAATCCAGCATGGTGGTGAGCTCGGCGTCGCTGTGCCCTCCGACGACGAGGTCATAATAATCCTGAAACGACGTCAGCCCGAGGTGACTCAGCCGTTTTTGCAGGCGAGAGCTGAACATCGCTCGCTTGTGATCTGTCAAGTTGATCCCGCACTCCCGGTACACGAGCGCGCGAAATCGTTTAAACACATCGTTATTGAGCGGATGTTCTTGTTCCGTCATGGTTATATCCATGTTCAAGGCGAGTGTGTTCTTCCAGGGCGCAGCTGCGGACTATTCCCCTGACCGTCACGGGCGCATTCAGCGATCGTGGACAGGAAGCGCCAGGGATTTCATAGCCTACGGGAATCACGCCGTGGAACGCTTGCGAGGTCCTCTCTTTTATTTTTGGCAACTGTGATACTATTGCATCATTCCATCTCATAATCAGCGGTTATCCGGCAGCACCGGATGGCGTGTATCACCCATTATTCTCCTTCGCCGAATACCCCGTAGCTTGCTGCGGGGATGAAGGCGAGAGAACCCTCCGTAACCTGGGCGCCTTCGCTGAAGCTTCGGCGGCCCACCGAAGCCTTGGCGAGGTCGGGGCGAAGGAGGGTAGCGGCTTCGAAGAATTTTGCCGGATACCCCGCAGCTAGCTGCGGGGAGCTTCATTTAAGCTTCTGCACGATAGCCGCATACCATCCGAGGCCGTCATATTCCTGGTAACCAAGAGTCTTTGCAAACGCTATCACCTCATGGTTATCATTGAAATAATGGCCTTTGAGTTGTCCTTTATGTTCAAGCATGAACGGCGAGAGGACTTCATTATTGTCGGATGCTGCAATAACACGCATATTGTGATCCAGCAATATCACGCGGCTGCGTTTCCATTCGTTTTCAGATAATGAAGGCTCTGTCTGAACAATGGATTTGGCTTGATCTTCCCAATCAAAAACTACACCCAGAACACCGACTATCTTTCCATTTATTTTCCCCTCCTTACGAACGGCGGCGGCGTACACCGCCACCAATCTATTGTCATGGAGCGAAGTGCGGAAAATATCATCAACAACGTACTGATCGCCGCTCGTAGTCGCCATTGCCTTCTGGAACCAAGGTAATCTGGATATATTGGCGCCGGTTACCCTAGGGAATTTAGACGGCTGTGAGCAGGCAATGATTTTCCCATCAATCCCCACCAATACAAGATTCAGATACACAGAATAAAAACGATTGATCAGGCCAAGCCGTTCTACCGCATGATGAATGGAGGCTTGATCCAACGACTCCAAACAGCGGACTAGCGCATTATCCGTCGCCCACCAACGAACGTCAGCGGTGCGTTCATATAAATTGCGTACGATAAACTGCACCAGGGTCTGCGACATTTCCGAGAGACGTTGACACTCTTTTTCAACGAACCGCCGCTGCAATTCACTCGTTTCCGATCGTATAGTACCCAACTCTTTAGAGGTGCTGGAGGCTTGCCCGGCAAGGGTTTTTACCTCGGAGGCAACCACAGCAAATTCCCTGCCGGCATTACCAGCTCTCGCCGCTTCTATGGTTGCGTTTAGCGAAAGAAGCTTGATTTGACTTGTTATTCTTTGATTCACGGATATATGGTCTTCGATCCGCTTTTCTATGTTACCTATGATGTCTTTGATGTTATGACTGCTCATAGAGATGTCCATTTTTCATTCTCCTTCGCCGAATACCCCGCAGCTTGCTGCGGGGAGCTTCATAGAACGCAGGAACTCCTCACCCGGCTCGCTGCAACTTGTCCAACCTGACCCCTGTCGCCATCTTCGAATCCGGATCGATGCTGAAATCTCTATCCACAGTGCGTCTGGAATCGGACACGCTCATGCGCCAGGGGCACACGAGCCGCTTCTGGACATGCCACGCGTCAGCCAATCGTCGATGAGGCGGAGTAGATGCGCAAGCGGGTAGGGAACTGCCCTTGTAGCACCCGTTGGATCGATCCGTCCGGATATTTATATCCTTCGCACGACCAGCACGGGGCGGGCACATCCGCAGGCAATTGAAACCGCATACCGCCGTGCAGTGCGACGCACCGTTCGTCGATGCTCCCTCCATGTCCCTGTGCATCTCCCTTGCGTCAGGGGGAGGCACAGGGAATTGACGGACGCTTCACACGGTACTCGTCACGTTCCCTAGAACTCCCCGAACTCATCTTCCGTCCGGCGGCGATCCTTGCCGTTGGACGTGTCAACACCCACCGCTTCCTTGGTCTCGGCCGGTTTCGGCGCAGGAGCCGCCCTCCTGGATGCCTGCTTGGGCGTATTGGCATGGTCCACGGGCTTGACCAATGACTTCGGCATGCTATGCGCGACGTCGCGCTTGATCTGGTGGATGCTGTTTCCGGTGGTGTGCCCCTCCGTGACACTGACCTTGAACGTTTCTACTTGCCGCAAGAGTTCCACCGCCTGCTCCTTCATGGACTGCGCCGCAGAGGTGGTCTCTTCGACCAGCGCCGCGTTCTGCTGCGTGGCATCGTCCATCTGCAGGATGGCCCTGTTCACCTGATCGATCCCGCGGGCCTGTTCCTGCGAGGCCGCGGTGATTTCGGCGATGATGTCCGTGAGCCGCTTGACTGAGCCGACGATTTCTTCCAGCGTCTTGCCGGATTGACTGACCAGCTCACTGCCGTCCGTCACGCGCTGGATGGATTCATTGATCAGGTCCTTGATTTCCTTGGCCGCTGTCGCCGCGCGTTGCGCCAGGTTGCGCACTTCGGAGGCCACGACCGCAAAGCCCCGGCCATGCTCCCCTGCCCTGGCCGCTTCGACTGCGGCGTTCAAGGCCAGGAGGTTGGTCTGGAAGGCGATTTCGTCGATGACCGTGATGATGTCGGCGATCTTCTTGCTGCTCTTATTGATCTCGCCCATCGCCTCGACCGCGCGGACCGTGACCGATCCGCCTTTGTCCGCGATGTTGCGGGCTGCGATGGCCAACTGATTGGCCTGCTTGGCGTTGTCGGCGTTTTGACTCACGGTGGAGGTCATCTCCTCCATGGACGCGGAGGTCTCTCCGAGTGCACTGGCCTGTTCGGACGTGCGCTGCGAGAGATCCTCGCTGCCCTTGGTGATCTGCTCCGACCCGGCCGTGACGCCTTCCACCGTATCGCGCACGGTGGTAATGGTATGGGTAAGATTGGTGAGCGCGGCATTGATGCTCTCTTTGATCTTTTCCAACTCGCCCTGATAGGTTCCTTCCATCTGCTGCGTGAGGTCGCCTTGCGCCAGTGCGCCGAGCGACTTCTGGGCTTCGGCTATACACCATTCGAGTTCGACTTGGGCCTTCTTCTGTGTCGTCACGTCCGTGGCGAACTTCGCCACCTTGTAGACCTTACCCTTCGAATCCATGATCGGATTGTACGAGGCTTGAATCCAGACTTCCTTGCCTCCCTTGCCGAGCCGCCTGGAGACCCCCGAATCCAACTCGCCCCGATTCAGCTTCGCCCAAAAGTTGACGTACTCCTGGCTGTTCGTGTAGGCCGCCTCGCAGAACATGCGATGATGCTTGCCCTTGATCTCGTCCAGGCTGTAGCCCAGGGTGTTCAAAAAATTGTCGTTGGCGGTGATGATCGTGCCGTCCAGGTTGAACTCGATGACCGCCTGGACCTTGCTGAGGGCGTTCGTAATCTCTTTAATCTTGACATCCGCGGCCTGGAGATGCGCACCCATGTCGTTGAACGCGTTCGCGAGTTGCCCGATCTCGTCCCGGCTCTTCGCCTCGACGCGGATATCGTACTGGCCGGCGGCCATCGCTCCCGCCGCTTCAGTGACTCGACGGAGAACCCGCGCGGTGTGCCGTCCGATGACGAACCCCACCACCAGGATGCTGGCCAAGCACGTAAGCGCACTGAGCACCACGTTGCGCTGGATGGTCCATGCGCCGGCAGCCGCCTGATCCTGCGGCACGCGAATGAGAATCGACCAGTTCATGCCGGGATAGCCCAGGGCACCGTGCAAGTGCGCATAGCCGGACGTCTGCGTGATCTTCTTGCGTATATGCACACTAGTTCCGTAGCCGGTATCGCCGGCGACGGCGGCCTTGGCCGGGATGCTACCAGCGTCGACCATATTGAACTTCATCAGCTCATTGAAGTCGTGACGGACCTTCTCCGTGCCCGCGCCCGACGGGTCATAGTTCATGATGACGCGCCCCGCTCCATCCATCAGGGTCAACTCGGTCGCCGGATAGCCGGCGGCTTTCAGTTCAGCATAGGCTGATTTCACCATGTCTTCGACCAACGAAAACTTCGTTCGATTGCTCCAATAGGCGATGACCTTCCCGTCCTGATAGACCGGCGCGGAAAAGCCGAGCGTAAGTCCGTCGTCGTCTGGATAGGCGGCTTTCACATCCTGGTCCACGTGCAGATCTTCAATGAAGGCGCCGGTCGCCGTGTTGTTGCCCGGAGCCGTGAAGGGCATATTGGTTGTGAACCGGCTGGCCACGAGAGCCTGGAACCATGGAGCGTCACGATAGTTCCTCTGATAGATCGACGCCGTGCGGATCGGTTTCCCGTCTGAGTCCCGCGAATTGACCGCAATGACCTTGCCATCGAGATCGACGAGAATACTGAGCGAGTAGAAGTCGTAGGTATCGACGTATTGATTGATCGCCTTCACGATGTCGCTGGACTCCTCGCTCGTCTTGAACCAGTCGCTTCGGTTGAAGACGACGCGGTTCAACCCGAACACTTGTGCGTCGCCGTAGCGTTCGAACAGGTTCCGGTCGATCTTGTCGGCGATATTCTGAGCGACCCCCTGGAACCGGATGCCGACACCGGCTTCCAGGTCCTTGCTCGCGTCGTACGCAATGCCGCCGACGATCGCCATCGGCGTCACACCGAACAGAAAGAACAACCCGATCAGTTTCGCCGTCAATCCCCAGCTGCCGAACATGTTCGCGAACCGCTTCATAGCCTTGCCCCTTCCTCTTTGTTTCTTATTGTGGCCTTGCCGCTCGTGTCTAGCCCTCTTGTTACCTTGAAGTTTTTCTCAGGCCGTCGCAGCGGCTGCCTCTTGCATGTATCCCTCGGTCAGTAACTGATCGATATTCAGCAGCGCCACCAGCTTGTCGCCGGATTTCCCGATGCCGCTCAAGAAACTCGCATCCACTTTGGTTCCAAAGTCCGGCGAGGCCTCGATGTCCTTTTGGCTGATAGTGACAACATCCGACACGGAATCCACGACCAACCCCAGGATGCGATCCCGGACGACCACGAGGATGAAGACGGTAAACGCCGTGTAGTCGATGGTCGGCATGCCAAACGCCGTCCGCAATTCGACGATCGGCACAATGGCGCCGCGGAGGTTCAAGACCCCTTTGATGTGCGAGGGCATGTTCGGAATCTTGGTGATGGCCGTATACCCCTTGATCTCTTTGACCCGAAGGATATCCATCCCATACAGTTCATCCCCCAGACAGAAGGTCAGGAACTGGTTGCCCTCCGCCACAATCCCCTGCTGCTGTCCTGGTTCTTGTGCGGCTGCCGCGACTACTATGGCCATGGTGTCCTCCTCCTGGTTTTCTGATTTATCTCGTTAATCTGGTTCATCTGGTACAACCAAACAAACGAGACAAACCAAAGCAACCAGCGCTATCTACACTGCGATTGACTGCTCCTGTCTTGCCAACTTCACCAAACCCCTGACGTCGAGAATGAGTCCGACCGTACCGTCGCCGAGAATCGTCGCCCCTGCCACCCCATCGACCTTTCGGAAGTTCTCCTCGATACTTTTAATGACCACTTGCTGCTGCCCCAGGATTTCGTCCACCATGACGACTACGCGCTCCCCTTCAGTTTCCAAAATGAGCAAGATGGCCTCGGCAGGGTTCTTGTGCTCCGGCTGCAGATCAAACACCTCATACAAACGCACGATGGGGTAAAAGGCCCCCCGGACATTGACAACCTCGCCTTTGCCTATGAGGGTCTTCACCATGTCGGCCTTCGGCTGGATGGACTCCAGGATGGACAACAGCGGCACGATATACGTGTCCTCCCCGACCCGAATCGTCATCCCCTCGATGATGGCGAGAGTCAGCGGCAATTTGAGCGTGAAGATGGTCCCCCGGCCTGTTGCGGTCTTGATGGTCACGATGCCGCTCAGCTCTTCGATGTTGCGCTTGACTACGTCCATCCCGACCCCGCGTCCCGACAGGTCCGTGAGCTTCTCGGCGGTCGAGAAGCCGGGCCGGAAGATGAGGGCCCACACCTGGTCGTCGGACAGCGTGTCGTTGCCGGTGATCATTCTCTGCTCGATTGCCTTCGCCAGAATCTTGTCGCGGTTCAAGCCGCGCCCGTCGTCTTCGACCGTGATGCAGATCTTGCCGCCTTCGTGGAACGCATTGAGCCGGATCGTACCCTGCTCCGGTTTGCCGGCAGCGACCCGTTCCTCCGGCGGCTCCAAGCCGTGGTCGCACGCATTTCGGAGCAGGTGCGTCAGCGGATCACCGATGGACTCGATGACGCTCCGGTCCAGTTCGGTTTCTTCGCCGGAGATGAGGAGTTGAATGTTCTTGCCGACTTTCGTCGACAGGTCTCTGACCAGTCGCGGGAACCGGTTGAAAGCCGCGCTGATGGGCAGCATGCGGATGCCCATGACGCGTTCCTGGATTTCCTGTGTGTTGCGCGCCAACTGGAGCAGCCGTTCCTGCAAGATGGGAAGGTGCTTGATTTCGAAATGCCCCCCCAGAGTGCTCAGCATCGACTGGGTGATGGCCAGTTCTCCGACCAGATTGACCAGCTTGTCGACTTTTTCCGTGTCGACGCGCATGGAGGCTTCCGCTTTTTGCTCTTTTGATTTCGCGCGGAGCGAGTCTTGCCGATCCAGCGCCTTGGCAAGCTGCACCGGCGTCACCGCTTTCTGCTCGACAAGAATGGCCCCGAGCCAGTGCTCCGACTTCTTCCCGAAAAAAACTTCGGCGAGCTGCGGATCGTCTTCCTCGCCGACAACCGAACGCGCGGGCTCCGGATCAGGCTCCTGCTTCGGTTGCGGAACAGGACTGGACGAATTCAGCGCCGTGATCGTCAGCCCGCCTGGAGGCGCCGTAAATTCGAAGACGGATTCGATGTCCTCGCACGGATAGTCGGTCTCCAGCGTGCACGTCCAGGAAAGATAACAGCGTTCCGGATCCAGATCGGCAAGATCCGGCAGGCGGCTCGTAGCGAGCACGCAAGACGTGACGGTTCCCAACCGGCCCATCTCTTCTAACAATTTGAGCGGATTCAATCCCCGTTGGAACAAATCTTCCCCGGGGGTCCAACTAATTTGATAGGTCTGGCGCGCTGATGTGACGGGTGCCGGCGGGGCAGGCGCCGACGACGACGGGCCGGGAGCCGGTTTCTGACCGGGTGCCGGCGCGGTGACGGTCATGCAAGTCTCCAACCTGGCCTCCAGATCGAGCACTGTTTTGTTCTCGTCGATGACCGTTCCGTTCTTTGCCGCCTCGACCAGCATATTCAAGCAATCGGCGGACTCCAACAGCAGATCGATGATCTGGCGGGTCGCCGAACATTTCCTGTTCCGGAGGGGATCGAGCAGGGTCTCCACCTTGTGGGCGAACCGGCTCATGGTCGTGAATCCGAATATCGGCCCGGCCCCTTTTATGGTATGGACCGACCGGAAAATCCGATTCAGGACTTCGACATCGTCGGGATTCTGCTCGAGGGTGAGGAGGCCGGATTCCAGCACGGATAGGTGTTCCGTGACTTCCTCAAAAAACGTCTGCAGAAACTTCGAGTAATCGCCGTTCACGATGGCAGCACCTTTCGTATGACCTTCAGGATCAGGTCCGAGTCGAACGGCTTCACCAACCAGCCGGTCGCTCCCGCCGCCCTCCCGACCTCTTTCTTTTCGTCGGTATTGTCCGTCGTGAGCACAAGCACCGGCACGTGTTTGAAAGCTGAAAGTTTTCTGATCTCTTTGACCAATTCGATCCCGTCCATCTCCGGCATGTTAATGTCCGTGACGATCACGTCTGGCTTTGTCCCCCCCTCCTCCATCATCGTCAGCTTGATCAGCGCATCCTTGCCATTTTCAGCCTCTTTGGTCTCGAAGCCGGCTTCGTTCAGTGTATGCGACACCATTCCCCGCATCGTCGGCGAATCATCGACCACTAGGATTACCCTGCTCATATAATTCCTCCCCCACTAATATTCCGTGTCCGTTCTAGTTCTTCCATCTATCTCCGTCCTGCATGATCGTTGTTTTTTCTTTCCCTGTTATGGACGGCATCTCGCTATTGCTCCGCGTCTCCGTTTATCCCTTCCGCAACCTCTTCATATCGCGCGCCGTCTTCCTTTTCTCATGAGTCCTCGTTCACGTCGCCATCGCTCGGAGCCGAAGCAGGCGTGAATCCGATCGCCTCCATCGCTTTCATGACAGGTTGCGACGGACTCGACAGCGCGATGCGACCTGTTCGCTCTGCGGCAATCATCACTTGCAACGCCGCAGCGTCCACACGCAGGACGCCGGCCAAATCGAGCGTCCCCGATTTCCCGTCGGACGTCATATCGACCAACGCCGCTTTGAATTCCCTGACTGTCGCAATGGTCAGGTCGCCTGTCGGGACATACATCTGCGGTGAGGACATCGCTGACTCCCTATTAAATATCGACATACTGCTCTTGACATTACCGCATTTATTCCTGTGGTCAACTCATACCGGGAATTCGATACACGCGTTTTCGCGACGAGCGATATCTTGCGATCCCATATTTTTGATTTTTGCTGCGCAGTATTCAGATCGTGTGTTAGGGTTCGTACATCGTTGCGCCTCGGGCACTCGACGTTAGACGTCGCGAAAGGCGCAGGCTTGTACGGCGAGTCATCGTTCGGGCCCTCTACCATTCGAAAGGTTCACTGCGCCTTGCTGGAATCCCCCGCCCTTCTCCAAACGATCCTTTTGGAGACCCTTCGGTTTTCCATGAACCACCGCGTCTATTTTTGGAATCCCGACCTGGATGGAGAAGGGATGATCTCCAATATTTCAAAAGGCGGATGCCGGGTTTCCTGCGAGACGCCGGTACAGACGGGCATGTCGTTCGAAGCGTGGATCTACACGGATGGCTCGGACTGGCCGCTCAAGATCGAACGCGCAGAGGTGTGTTGGGTCCACGGGAATGAATTCGGCCTTCACTTCTCCAGCATCTGGTCATCGCAGCGGGACCGGTTGCAAGCCTTGCTGGAGCATGTGCGGGTCAGGCAGATTCCCACACGATTACCGAACAACGTCGTCGTCGAACTTTCCGGAGGGAACACGGGCCACATCATGCGCGGAATTCCCCTGATCAACCTCTCACCAAGCGGCTGTGCCCTTCACGCCGCTAGCACGATGCTCTTCTCTGTGAATACCCGCGTCTCCGTACGGATCAACTGCCCTGATTTTCACCGGCCGCTGATAATCCAAGAGGCCGTTGTACGCTGGATCGTGCGTAAACGGTTTGGACTGGAGTTTATGACGATTACGTATGAGGAGCGTGATCGCCTGCTACGGCACATCCATGCATTCAAGTGGGTCAATCTACCGATGGAATGGTAACAGCCGGCCTCCCCGATCGATCGGACCACCGTCACGATTCTCTTCGCCAGCGGTGTAGCGGGTTCACGATCGGAGGATCGACAGCCCCATCCGACCGAGCGTTGCACCGCTCGCAGGCAGATGATCTGGTCCAAGAATCGGCCTAAGAAGGGCGACCGATGGGCAGATACACATTCAGATGATTGTTGAGATGGTCGGCCCAGCGATCGAGCTCCTTGCGCAACCGTTGAGTAAACCGTTCGGAGCGCTCAATGTCCACTGGTGGCAACCCTCGCCGTAAACGAATACGATTCAGCCACGCTCGCCGAAAACCGGCCCGGTCGAACAGCCCATGAATGTACGTTCCCTGAACTATGCCGCCTGCACTGACGGCACCGTCCGTCGATACATCACACGTTCGCTCCTGCTGATCTGACGCACCACGTGCAGAACGTACGTGAAAACAAGGGCGTGCATCACCTCGCGGTGTCTCACCCATGTGAATGAAGAACCCGCGCCCTGAGGAGGAAGTTTCGACATGAAATGAAAGCGGGTCCGCTTCGACCAGCCGGTGATCTCATTCGTCAGCAATCGCGTAGTCACGTTCAGCAGGCAAACCCTTCCGCAATCCCGCCGGACTCGGCCCCATCTGGATCGGCAACGCTTCGCCCCAGCATCTGGTAACTGCCGCATATTCCGACCACCTCCCGCCTCCGAGCAACACGCTCACGAATGGCTTCTGTGAAACCCGCCTGCCCAAGATAGCGTAGATCCTCGACTGTGTTCTTGGTCCTTGGAAGCGCGATGATATCGGTTCCGGCAAGATCGCCTGGTGTGGCAGCGTCGCGGAGAGCCACATCCTCTTCTTCTGCAAGCCGATCGAAGTCCGTAATGTTAATCATTCTCGGCAAGAGGACCACTGCAACGTTCACGCGATCGGCCCCAAAGAGAACCTGGCGACGACGATCTCAGTTCAGCTGTCTTCCTGATCCAAGCAAGATCGTGCGGGAACGGAACGATCCCCAAGGCCGGAATGCCCGTCCATTCCTCGACGAACGCAGCACCATCCGCAAATAACGTGGCATCTCCGCGGAACCTACTCTCTTTCGCCGAATACCCCGTAGTTTGCTGCGGGGATGATGGCGAGGAGAACCCTCTGTAGCCTTGCCGCCTTCGCTGAAGCTTCGGCTGCTCACCGAAGCCTTGGCGGAAGTTAGAGCGAAAGAGGGTCGCGGCCTCGGGGAATTTTGCAGGATA
>Ga0137396_10000513_pt1 | contig 18570 bp, 19 predicted proteins | sample czc16metaG_FD_108284 | JGI IMG/M metagenome (GOLD analysis project Ga0137396, IMG submission 108284) | Vadose zone soil microbial communities from Angelo Coast Range Reserve, California, USA - czcobulk3.16 metaG | ecosystem: Environmental > Terrestrial > Soil > Vadose zone | place: USA...
CTCATCCGACCGCACGAGCATGTGGACACGCGTGGTGGTCTGGGCCAGGAATACTGCTGCCTGGCCCGCGGAGTTGCCGCCGCCTACCACGATCACCTCTTCGCCGCGGCAGAGCTGTCCCTCCATGGGGGTCGCGCTGTAGTAAACCCCCGCTCCCTCGAAGCCGGCCAAATTATCGATCGCAAGTCTCCGATACTCCGCTCCCGTCGCGATGATAATCGCACGCGCCGACACCTCCATCGCCCCATCGATCCCCATGGCATACGGCTTTCGCGCGCAGCCCAGCCGCGTGGCGGCCCTCGCGACCAGGAGCTGAGCCCCGAACTTCTGCGCCTGCGCGTGGGCGCGCGAGGCAAGGTCGTGCCCTGAGATGCCCGCGGGAAAGCCCAGATAGTTTTCGATTTTCGAGCTCGTGCCTGCTTGCCCGCCGGGGGCGCTCGCCTCCACCACGAGGACGTCGAGACCCTCCGACGCTCCGTAAACGGCGGCGGCGAGGCCGGAGGGCCCCGCGCCCACGATCACGAGATCGCGCGCCTTCGTTACATCGACCGCCATATTGAAGCCGAGACAATCCGCGATCTGCTGATTGGTCGGATTCCGTAGGACCAGCTGCCCCCGGCAGATGAGAACCGGAATGTCTGCAAGGGAAACCTGGAAGTGGTCCAGTAGCTCCTGAACGTCGGTGTCGCGATCGAGGTCGATCTCCGAGTACGGATGGTTGTTTCGGGTCAGGAATTCTCGGATACGCAGGGTACCGGCGCAATGATTGGATCCTACGACGACGGCGTCACCGAGGCCGCGGGCGATCAACTCCACCCGGCGGAGAACGAACGAGCGCATCAGGATGTCGCTCAGCTCGGAGTCCGCCTGAACGATCGATAGGAGACGCTCGCGATCGACTTCGATCACTTCGCTCGGGGTGACGGCACGGATACGGACCAATGCGGGTCGGCCCGACAGCGTGCTGACCTCACCCGTGAACTGGCCGGGACCCAGTTCCTTCACGAAGTCTTGGCGCGCGCCTGAAGGCCGAACGATCTCCAGTCGCCCCTGGGTGACCATGAAGACTCGAAGAGCCTGGTCCCCGACGTCGAGAAGCACCGCGCCCTGATCGATGGATCGCTTCCGACCGTAGCCTGCGGCCCGCGACAACTGCTCCGGCGTGAGCACGGGAAACATGTTCGGGTCCAAGGGGCGTGTTGCCGTGATGGCTGGACCCGGTGAAGCGGTCGTGGTCATCGTCATACCCGATCGTCGCCTCTTCCGGCCGGCTCGGCGGAGCTAGCCGCGTGATTCCGGCGGACGCCGCTGTGGGTTCTCGCCAGCACGAACGCGAGGATGATACACGTGACACTGATCGCGGCTACTCTCATCCCCCTGCCTAGCTGCCGAGTGAACAGAAGATGTATGGCGATGGCCCCGGCCAAGGTCCCGCCGAGCAGCAGCGCCGCTTCCGGAAAAAACTCCGGGTTCATGGGCACTACCAGAGGCCCCATTCCTACACCCCCCGGTGGAAATTACGTGGATCTCAGAAGGTGGACGTAGGGATAGTACCTCCTTTTTTTCTGGCGCGGGAACGGATACCTCCGCCGCGATTGGCTGTCGCCTTGATCAGCCGGGGGGGTTCTGCTACATTCGAGTCGCAACGGGCGTGCATCGACCCCGGTCGCATCGGCCCTCCTGGTGAAGCTATGCCGCTACAGTGTGTCTGTAGGGCGATATCCCGCCTGCGCCTGACGCTCGCGTTTCTTGCGCTCGCCTGTTGGCTGGGCGCTCTTCCCGTGGCCCCGACGCACACCGAGCGCTCGACGGACGGCGACGAAGAGCTCCTCCCCATAAACGAGACCGAAGCCGAGCGTGCGCTTGGCAACCTCCTGGCGCCTCGCCTCCTGGCGCCTCGCGCGCGAGCCTCCGATCCGCCCCCCGTCGGACCGATCCGCAACGTCGCCGAGTTCGAGCCCTGCACCGGGGTCCTCATCCGGTACCCACTCGGCCTCCCGTACGGCCTCATCCGCGAAATGACCCGGGATGTCACGGTGCACGTCATCGTATCGAGCGAGAATTACGGCACCGCGGTGGCCAACTTCAACGCCGAAGGTGTCGACACGAGCCGGGTGGAGTGGGTCGTCGCCCCCAACAATTCGATCTGGACGCGAGATTACGGTCCGTGGTTCGTCTTCGACGGAAACGGCAAAGAGGTGATTCTGGATCATTTCTACAACCGCCCGACGCGGCCCGACGACGACCAGATTCCCATCGTCCTGGGGGCGAAGTGGGGAATTCCCGTCGTGACGCACACGTTGTGGCACACGGGCGGAAACTACATGTCCGAAGGGCACGGACTGTCGTATTCCACTGATCTCGTGTGGTACGAGAATCCCAGCATGAGCCACAGCGAGATCGCCCAGTTCATGCGCGATTATTACGGGGTTGGCGAATACCAAGTGCTCCCCGACATCTCCCCCGACGGCATCCACCACATCGACACCTGGGCAAAGCTCCTCGACGAGGAGACGGTGCTCGTCAAACAGGTGGATGCCTCGCACCCCGACTACGGGCGTATCGAAGCCACAGCGGCGACGATCGCGGGTCTCACCGACAAGTACGGCCGCCCCTTCCGCGTCGCACGCGTATTCTGTCCGCCGATTCCCTCCGGAGACGTCGCGGCCTACACGAACTCCCTGATTCTCAACAACAGAGTGTTCGTGCCGAATTTCAACACGCCGGCGGCGGACGCGGCGGCCCTCGAGGTGTACCGCAACTCCATGCCTGGATACGAAGTGATCGGTGTCGACGGCAGCTGGCTTTCGCAGGACGCGCTTCACTGCCGCGTCATGGGCATCCACGACCGCTACATGCTGCGCGTGGACCACAACCCGGTACAGCAAGCCGGACCGGGTCTGCCGGTGCCGATCACGATGTACGCCGACGACCGCAGCGAAGCCGGCCTCGATATGACCTTCACCAAGCTCTACTGGCGGCAGGCGGGCGCTTCCGCTTTCACGGCGGTGCCATTCGTGCCCACGTCGCAGCCGGACTGGTACGAGGCCCAGATCCCGGCGCAGCCGCCTCTTGCCAAAGTGGAATATTACGTGACCGCGCGCGATTTGACCGGACGCACGGCGTCGCGGCCGCGGCCGGCGCCCTATGCGACCTATCGCTTCAGCGTCAGCGCGACCGCCAGTGCCGGCACGCCCGATGGTGCGAGCAACGGTAATCTCGAGCTGACCACGTCACCCACGCCGTTCCAAAGCGGCGCCGTGGTGCGATTCCGGCTGGGCGCGGCCGGGCCCGTGCGCCTCGCGGTGTACGACGTGCGGGGGCGCGAAGTCGCGCGCCTCGTCGAGCGGAGCCTGCCCGCGGGAGCGCACAAGTTCGAGTGGTCGGGACAAAGTGCGAACGGGGCGCCCGCGCCGAGCGGCGTTTATTTCGTCCTGCTCAAAGCCGCCGGCGAACGCGCCAGCCGTCGCGTCGTCCTCATTCGCTGAATCGCTAGGGATCTAGCTCCCCATCGTCTAGCCGGCCACGGCCTCCTGGTGATACGCCTGCTTCAAAGTCTCGATGTCGATCTTGGTCATCTTGAGCATTGCCTGCATGACTCGGTTCGACTTCTCAGGGTCCTTGTCCCCCACCAGCTCGCCCAAAATCGTGGGAACGACCTGCCATGACAAGCCGAACTTGTCCGTGAGCCAGCCGCACTGATTCGTTGCCCCGCCGGCCGATAGCTTTTCCCAGTACTCGTCCACTTCCTCCTGTGTCTTGCAGTTCACAACAAATGAAATGGCCGGCGAGAAGGTGAACGTCGGCCCGCCGTTCAGCGCCATGAATTCTTGCCCGTCGAGCTGGAATTTGGCGACCATGACGGATCCCTTGGGTCCGGGACCTACGTCTCCATAGCGACTGATGCTGATCGCCTTGGAGTTCTTGAAAATCGACACATAGAAATTCATTGCCTCTTCGGCCTGGTCCTTAAACCACAAGAATGGAGTGATCCTTTGCATCGTAGTGCTCCTCGTGAGTTGGTGGCCCGGCTTCCCCACACGACTGCGCCCTGGGAAGGTTACCACGTTTGGAAAGCCGGTGATTCGGCCCTCCCGCGCCGCGGCTCACCTCCACGCGGCTCGCCGCTTGGGCTACACGAGCTCTCGCAAGGGACCCGGCCGAGCGATGCCGGTGGCGCGTGAATGTTGCCCTCCCTTCCGGGGAAGTCGAACCACTGAAAAAAACAAAGCCTATGTGGCGCTTCGCCTTGTCGCCGCGAAGCTACCCTCCCACCCGCCTCCGCTTCCTCAGGCGGAGCCCCCCGTCAAATCCGGGTTGCGTGCCCCGGACCCCGCCGATAGTCTACCGTTGATTTCCAATCTCACCCGCTCCCTCCTCGGCACGCGGGTGGCTGACTTCCCGCACCCAAGGGGCGAGTATGCACAACGCCGTGGCCGCGCACCTTCCCAAGTGGGAGAACTTCTACATCATCGTAGGCTCCGCCGGCGCCGCGCTGACCGGACTACAGTTCGTGGTGATCGCATTGATTGCCGAAGCAGCCCCACGGGACAGCAAACGCCAGGTTTCCGCGTTCGGCACTCCGACGGTTGTGCATTTCTGCGCCGTCCTGCTCCTGGGCGCGATTCTGAGCGCGCCATGGGGTGCGCTCTCGAATGTTGCTCTTGCCATCGGTGCATCCGGCTTGGCGGGCGTAGCCTATGTCGGAATCGTCATCAAGCGCGCACGCCTTCAGACGGGCTATAAGCCGGACTTGGGAGACTGGGTGTGGCACACCGCCCTTCCTTTGTTCTCGTATACAGCGATCGTTCTCGCCGCGATTGTCCTTCAGCGCAGTCCGGCGTCCTCACTGTTCGTCATCGGGGGCGCCGCCCTCCTGCTTTTATTCACCGGGATCCATAATGCGTGGGATGCCGTTACCTACATTGCGGTCGGGGAATGGAAGTCCGCGAAATAGTATCTCCGCCATGGATCTTCGTGTTCCCGAACTATGATCGTTCATCTTCTCGACGGCACCTACGAGCTGTTCCGCCACTTCTACGGTCTTCGCCGCTTCAACAAGGGGGTGGACGCCCCGTTCGGCGCGGTGATCGGTGTGCTGGGGACCGTCGTGCAGATGGTGGAGACAGGAGCCACGCACATCGGCGTGGCGACCGATCACGTGATCGAGTCCTTCCGAAACCGTCTTTGGTCCGGCTACAAGACCGGAGAGGGTATCGAGCCGGCGCTTCTGGCGCAATTCCACCCGCTCGAAGAAGCGCTCGCTGCCATGGGAGTGGCGGTTTGGCCCATGATCGATCTGGAAGCTGACGATGCCCTCGCTTCGGCCGCAAGGATCGCCTCCGGGGATGAGCGCGTGCAGAAAGTCAGCATCTGGACACCCGATAAGGATCTGGCCCAGTCCGTTCAGGGCGAACGAGTGGTGCAGGTCGACCGCAGGACGAAGAAAATCCTCGACGAGAAAGGCGTTCGCGAGAAGTTCGGGGTGGAACCTGGCCTGATCCCCGACTTCCTCGCCCTCGTGGGTGACGCAGCGGACGGGTACCCCGGGCTCCCTGGAATCGGTCCGGTCACGGCGGCGCGGCTCCTGAATCGGCACGGCAGCCTCGAGAATTTCCCGCCCGACCTCTTGGGCGATCGTCGGGACCTGGCGTTTCTCTTCAAAGACCTGGCGACGCTCCGAACGGACGCGGCTCTTTTCCGCGACGTCGAGGAGCTCCGGTGGCGAGGTCCCACCAGCGGCTTCGCGGCCTGTGCGGAACGCATCGGAGCCCCTCGTCTGGTCGAGCGCTGTCTTAAAGCCGCGGTAGCCTAGCGCCCAAGCCGCGGCAACCAGGGTGCTCGCATGAGTCCGCGGCCCAGCCTGGGGGCTCTCAGGAGGTCCCGAACCTCTCCGCGGCCCTGGCGCGGGCGCGTTCCGCTTCGACCGCCCGATCGCGCGGGTCGGCATTCGTCACCAGCGAATCCATCAGCTTGCGGGCGACCGCGGCCACCTCATGGGCGGCGCGATGGAACGCCGCCTCGTTCGCCTTCGAGGGCTTGTTGAAGCCCGAGAGCTTTCTCACGAACTGGAGCGATGCCGCCAGGATTTCCTCGTCCGTGGCAGGAGGATCGAAGTTGAACAGGGTCTTGATGTTCCGACACATGGCTTTCTCTCCCGTCAGCGATGCGCGGCCTGAGGCTTCGCCGCGTAGTCGAGCTCCGCGTACCAATCCCCTCGACCCTGCGGCGTGAAGTCGAGGACATGATAAACCGGGCTCAGGAGATCGAGACCCCGCTCTTTGATGTCCTCGGCGAGCCACGGGTGGCCGGTGTAGAAGTGGCGCAGCGTGCCGTCACGGTCCCGGGTAAAAACCGACATCGCGGAGTCCTGGTTTCCCTCGCGGTCCTCGCTCAGCAAATCGTACTTGAACGTGTTGGTTCCGCAGCTCAGGAGACGCACGTGGTGCCACCCTCTCGCGCGAGCATGCTTTCTCAGCGTGGGCGGGTCGGCGGCTGCAACGATGGCCAGGTCCACATTCTGAGCCAGGTGATGGGCGGATCCACTCAGGCTATCGATCAACAGGGTGCACATCGGGCACGCGCTGGTGTTCCGCTTTCCGTACATGAAGTGGTAGATCACGAGCGGCCGCTCGGGCGCGGAAAACAGCTCGCTCAGCCGGACCGTTCGTATCGGGCTATCGCCCGCGTCGAGGCTCCGCGGCCCCTCCTCGAACGTGTAGTCCTGAACGGTCGCGCCTTTCGGAAGCCGGCGGCGAAGGTCCGCGACCCGCTCGCCGTTGCGCATCAGCTCGACCTCCGCCACGCGGAGCTCCTCACGCTTCGCGATGTAGTCGGGGGATTCGTTCTGCAATCGTGTGTGTCTCAACGTTCCACTTATCTTCTCGAATGCCATGGGCTTCTCCTCTCGCCGGCCTTTGACAACGACGCGTCCCCTGATACCCTCGCCATCCGTGGAGGGGCCCCGGACGCATGGCTGGATACGCGGACCGACGTATTCTAACGATTTCAGGGCGAAACCTGTCTTGAAGGTTCTCGAGACGCGGCGCCTGATCCTTCGGCGTTTTTCTCTCGACGATGCGGCATTCGTTTTCGAGCTGGTGAACGATCCCGCGTGGCTGGAGAACATCGGCGACCGCCAGGTGAGGACCCTCGAGGACGCCCGCGCTTACCTGCGCAAGGGAGCGCTGGCGATGTACGAGCGCGAGGGATTCGGCATGTACGTGGTGACGCTCACGGAGTCAGGGGAACCGATCGGCACGTGCGGCCTGATCCGACGCGACGGACTGGCCGACGTCGATATCGGCTTCGCCTTCCTTCCGCAATACCGCGGGCAGGGATTCGCGCTCGAGGCCGCCGCCGCGGTGCTCGAATACGCCACGCATGTGGTCGGCCTGAAACGGATCCTCGCGATCGTTTCGGCCGCCAACCACCGCTCGATCCGGATTCTCGAGAGAATCGGCCTCAGGTTCGAGCGCATGGTGATTCTCCCCGGCGAAGACGAGGAAATCCCCTTGTACGCCTTCGAGCCGGACGATACTTCGGGGCGGGACGAGTCCTCGGACTGATCCGAGATCAATCGCTCTGCAGCACGAGCTTGAGCTGGCCCGCTCGGCCCATCCCCCAGATCACGTATCCGGTGATGTAGCCGCCCGCGGGCGGGGCCGATCCGATTGTACCCGGCGGGCCGGCGGGGTCGCCCCACACCCAGGGCTCGTGGACTTCGGTGAACGGGTTCTCGGGGTATTGATTGCCGGACATACCGACCAGGATCGCGGCCTCGTCGGCGGGAGTCGGGTAGAGCCCACGGTTGTCGACCGAGAAGTGGATGACGGCGATCTGGAAGTCGTACATGTTGGCTTCGGTGACAGCTTCGAATGCCCGGGCCTTCATCGCGTAGTAGTTTGGGATGGCGATGCCGAAGAGCACGCCCAGCACGGCGACAACCACCATGAGCTCGATCAGGTTGAAGCCTCTTGTGTCCAGTCGCAAGATTCCCCCCGCGCGTTGGGATCCGCATAGCGACGGCGACGCACCCACGGAAGGTATCGGCATTTCCTCGAGGCTTCTGAAGCTGGCCCGGCGCGAGGCAATCGCCCCACGCCGGGCCCGTTCGAGCGGCGCTACTCGCTACCAGCCCGCCTTGCCTCCCAACGTGACACGGTAGATCGAGAAGTGCGAGAGCGGCGTCGAGATCGTGAGGTTGAGGAGGCTTATGGTGGACGCCAAGTTCTCCCACCGCCCCGTCGTGGGGTTGTAGTAGCTCAAGCACGCCGTGGAGAGGAGCGCGGGCTCGATGCGCTTCGCGTTCGCGATCAGGAGCACGGGAAGTAAGAATCTGTTCGCCGACGCGGGCGCGATGCTCAGACTGACGATCGGATGCGCGAGGTCGGGCTGCGAGACGGTCACCGTCGCGGTGCGGGTGAGCGCCAAGGGGGGGATCACAACGGTGAAATCGCCCACCGATACAATGCCACCGAGGAGGCCGATCACCGCGCTCTTACTCGTCGCGCTCGACGTGCCTCCGCCCAGGAGACCAAGCACCTGGGACGGCGCGGCGCCGGTGCCGCTTGCCGAGTCGGGCTGAGTCAACGGCTGCGTGGGCATGTTCGAACACCCGGCAAAGGCGAGTAGGAAGGCCAGGCCGAGCACGAGGCTCTGCGGGACTCGAACGCGACTGAGCATTTTGTTCTTCTCCTCTTGGAGAGTCGCCCAGCCATGTGCCGATCGGGACGGATCGACCCTGATCTGGGTTTGCTTCGCGCCTCTAGTAAAGGCATCACCCGTGCCCGGGCGAGGGCCGAAGCGTATTGCTTCCTGCACGCGTCCCCACGGGTGCGAAGCCGGTGCCTGTTGCGGTGGTCCGGTCGGACCCCCATCCGCGTCCTTCGCGATACGCAAGGTCCAGGATCGCCTTCGCGGACATCCTTTTGGGGCAAGTGGCTGAGGCGCTGGGTGAAGTCGCGCAAAAAACGGCCGGGTCCTTCTACCCCCCCCCGGGGGAGGCGCCGCGGATAGGCCGCGAGCCTTTCCCAACCCGCGCTAACCTCAAGAATCCCAGGTGACACGCCGATATCCCCGGACAGCCTAGTTTCGGTCCGGAGGGTCGCCATGAAGCTCGCAGCCTGCCCCAATTGCCATGCCCAGTACGACGTCGCTGACGTCGCCGAGGAGACGATCACGTGCCCGTGCGGCGCGAGTTTCCCCGCCCAGGCTCCGGCCGCGGTCGACGCCGCGGTCACCCGATGCGCGGCATGCGGCGCGCTCGTGGGAGACGAGGAGCGCGTCTGCTCCTACTGTCAGGCAACCGTGGTCCGGGATCCGGGGCCGGCGGGCCCCGTGTGTCCAGAGTGCTACGCGCGGAATCCCGAGCGGGCGCTCCACTGCACGGCGTGCGGGGTGGCGTTCCTTCCTCAGCCCGTTCGCAAGAATGTGGACCCGTTGGAGTGCCCGATCTGTCCAGGAGTCCGTCTCACTGCGAGGAACCTGGGTGGGTTCTGGGTGGACGAGTGTCCGATGTGCCTCGGCCTCTGGGCACCCGGTGACGTGATGGACCGGCTCGTCGATCGTGTACGGGAGCGGCGCCGTCAGGAGGGCCCGCCTCCGACGGGACACGCGCACCGGGAGCGGCGCGCGCACTGGCAGACGCAGATCACCTATCGGAAGTGCCCTGTGTGTGGCGGCGCGATGCAGCGCAAGAACTTCGCCGGACACTCGGGGGTGGTGGTCGACTGGTGCGGAAGCCACGGCACCTGGCTCGACACGCACGAGATGGAAGACATCGCCGCGTTCGTCATCGAGGGAGGCCTCCAGAGCGCGGTCGTCGGATCCGGGGACGCCAATTGGAGCCTCCCCGCGGATCCAAGGAAGGCGGCGGCGGTTCTCGCGGCGGAACGACTTCTCGCGGTGGAGCGGGCGCGCGCCCGCGCATGGGATCGTGGGAGCCATTTCGACTCGGGACGACTCGTGAAGGGAATCGGTGACCTGTTCGCGAAGCTCCTGAGATGACGAGGGGCATCCCTTCAAGGAGGGCAGGATGGGACTCGTAAGCAAGCTCCGCGGCGAGCTGGTGGATATCGTCGAATGGGTCGGGGAGTACAGGAACACGCTCGTCTGGCGGTTTCCGCGCTATCAGAACGAGATCAAGAATGGGGCCCGCCTCGTCGTGCGGCCCGGCCAGTCCGCCATCTTCGTGGATCGCGGACGCGTGGCCGACGTCTTCCAGCCCGGGACGTACGAGCTCAACTCCAAGAACATCCCCATCCTGTCCACCCTCCGGGGCTGGGAGCACGGATTCAACAGCCCGTTCAAAGCCGAGGTCTATTTCGTCACGACTCGGCAGATCACCGAGCTCAAGTGGGGAACGCCGCACCCCGTTCTCCTGCGCGATCCCCCGCCTCCGCCCGTGGCGCCGTGAGGCGCGCCCGCGCGACATCGAACTGCGCTGGAGCCTGATTCGGGCGGATACTTCCCCAGTGAATCCGTTCGAGCGCTTCGGACTCGAGCACGCGGCGACCCTCCTCCTGCTCGCCGCGATCGCGGCCCTCCTCTCCTGGCTGCCGCGGCGGCGAGGCGCCGGTTCCGCGCGCGCTCAGGGGATCGTTCGATTCGCGCTGGCCGCCCTCCTCTCCTTCGGTCTCGCCTTCGCCCTCGCCGACGCGCTCCCCCTCCGCCGACTCGATTGGCTCGACATCCTCCCCCTTCACTTCTGCGACATGGCGGTTCTCATTGCGGTGTGGGCGCTCCTGACCCGCCGGCAAACCGCCTGCGAGCTTCTCTATTTCTGGGGATTGTCTGGGACGCTGATCGCGATGCTCACTCCCGACGTGGATCACGGTTTCCCCGACAGCCGCTGCCTCTCGTTCTTCGCGCTCCATGGCGGCGTCGCGGTCTCGGCCGTCGTCATGACGTTCGGGGTCGGGGTCCGTCCAAGGCCGGGCGCCCACCTCCGGGTCTTCTGGATCACGAACGCGTACGCCGCCCTCATAGCGGTGATCGACGCGGTGGCAAACGAGAATTACCTTTACCTCCGCGCAAAGCCGTCCCAGCCTTCGATCCTGGACGTCATGGGACCCTGGCCGTGGTACATCGCCGCCGCCGATGCCCTCGCGTTCGTGCTCTTCCGGGCGCTCATGATCCCATTCATGAATCACCGCGCCGCCGCCACGCATCAAAAGTGAATCGACGCGCTTCCGCCGCCGTTTCGGATCATTCAAGCAACGCCGGAAAGGATTGTCCGCCATGAAGAGGGTCGCCGGGCTTCACCACGTCACCGCGATCGCGGGCCCCGCCCAGGAGAACCTGGATTTCTACGCGGGCGTCCTGGGAATGATGCTGGTCAAGAAGAGCGTGAATCAGGACGACCCCGGAACGTACCACCTCTTCTACGCCGACGCCGAGGGACACCCCGGCACCGACCTGACATTCTTTCCATGGTATCAAGCGGCGCCGTCGGCGCCGGGGCACGGCCTCGCGAACGAAGTGGCGCTCGCAATTCCCGAGGGCAGCCTCCCCTGGTGGGGGCCCCGCCTGGACCGCTACGGCGTGCCGATCGGCGCGGTGGAAACGAGATTCGGCGAGCGCGCGATACGCCTCACGGACCCGCACGGCCTCCAGGTCGCCCTGGTCGAGGCCGCGGCGGCCCCAGCCCGATCCTTCACGCCCTCCGAATCGAGCCCCGTTCCGGCGGCGCACCAGATTCGCGGGCTGCATGGGGCGCGGATGCGCGAGCACACGCTCGCGCCCACGGCTGCCTTCCTGACGGAGGTCATGGGCTTCCGCCACGTCGGGACCGAGGGCGAATGGAACCGGTACGCGGTCGCGGACGGTTCGGGGGCTTTCGTCGACATCGCGGAGGCGCCCGCGGTGCCGCGGGGGTTCTGGGGAGTCGGCTCGATCCATCACCTCGCCTGGCGCGTGGACGACGAGGCGCATCAGCTCGCGCTCCGCGAGCGCATCGAGGCGGCGGCGCGGCGGCCGACACCGGTCATCGACCGGTTCTGGTTCAAGTCGGTCTACTTCACCGAGCCTGGCGGGGTCCTGTTCGAGCTCGCGACGGACGGTCCGGGATTCAGCGTGGACGAAGATCCGGCGCACCTCGGGGAGGTGCTCGTGCTGCCGCCCTGGCTCGAGGCAGAGCGTAAGAGAATCGAAGCTGCGCTGCCCGCGCTCGCGCCACCCCATCCCACACCGGCGACGCGCGGCGCGTGAAGGGAGATTCCGCCACCCAGCGCGCCGGGAAGGAGGATCTCGGCTTCATCCACCGCTTCGAGCCGGGCGCAAGCGGCGAGACGCTCCTGCTTCTCCACGGCACGGGTGGAGACGAGCAGGATCTCCTGCCGCTCGGTCGCGAGATCGCGCCGGACGCGAACCTGCTCTCGCCACGGGGACAGGTGCTCGAGAACGGAATGCCCCGCTTTTTCAAGCGGACCGCGGCAGGTGTTTTCGACGAGGCGGATCTGGTGCGGCGCACGGGCGAGCTGGGACGGTTCGTGCGCGCGGCCGCCAAACACTTCGGCTTCGATCCCGCGCGTGTCCGCGCCCTCGGGTACTCCAACGGCGCGAACATGGCCGCGGCCCTTCTTCTGCTCGACGGCTCCCTTCTCTCCGGAGCGGCATTGCTCCGGGCCGTCCTCCCCCTCGAGCCGCCGCGCCTCCCCGATCTCTCCGGAACTCCGGTCTTGATCGCGGCAGGCCGCCGCGACCCTTACTCCCCGATCGAGCGGGTCGAGGCGCTCGCCGAGCGGATCGGGCGCGCCGGAGCCGCCGTCGACCTGCGCTGGACCGACGGCGACCACGCTCTCCTGCCTGGCGAGATCAGCGCGACCGCCGAATGGCTCAAGCGCACAGCTCGGTGAACCGCGACGCGAGCTTGGGGCCGGTGCCCGCCTCCTCGTGCTTGAAGAACACGAAGACCTCGCTCCAGCTCTGGCTCTTGATGCGGTCGACGTACTCTTTCAGGTCGCGCTCCTCGTACGCCACGCGGCGTAGCCGGAGGTAGCCCCAGTCGGCGGTCGAGACGAACGGCGGATCCCCGTCCTCGCCCGTATCCGCGACGCACCACGCGGCGCCGCGCTCCCGCAGCGCATCGTAGACCTCGTCGTCGTACCAGGAAGCATGGCGGAACTCGAAGGCCGCGCGCGCCGGGAGCAGCGCGAGAAAGTCGCGGAGCCTCGGAACATCCTTCTTCATGTTCGGCGGAAGCTGGACCAGGAACGGGCCGAGCCTGGATCCCAGCGTGGCCGCGGTGCGCAGCAGGTACTCGACAGAATCGCTGACGTCGTTCAGCCGCTTGTCGTGCGTGATCCGCTTCGAGGCCTTCAGCACGAACGCGAAGTCCTCCGGCACCTGGGACGCCCAGCCTTCGAGCGTCGCCGTATTGGGCATCCGGTAGAACGTGTTGTTCACTTCGACGGTCGGGAAGCGCTCGCCGTAGTAGCGCAGCATGTCCTTGGCGGCGAGCTTCTCGGGGTAGAAAAACCCCTTCCACTCCTTGTACGACCATCCGCTGGTCCCCGCCCGACTCCGCATGCGTCCCGGCTACCGGTAGATCTTCTTGATCGCGCCCCGATCGAGGGAGCGACAACCCAGAGTAATCGCGAAAAGCACCGCAGCGATCGTAGCCGTATGTTTCATCCGGTACCTCCTCGGCCAAGGCGGCTGGCAGCAGCCGCCCCCCGGGCGGCGCCGCCCCACCGCGGACTTCCACGCAACACCGGCCATTCTGACTCAGGTCGGCCGGACTCTCAACGGAGCACATCCGCCCATGTCGCGACCGTCTGCGCCAGCTCCTCGAGCACGTCGGCCGCCGTCCGGCCCGAACGCTTGGGCACCTCGAAGGAGTGGTCGGCCCCCTCCACCACGTGGAGCGTGGCCCGGGCGCCCATGCGCCCGATCGCCGGGCGCAGCAAATCGAGATCCGCCAGCTTGTCCCGGGTGCCTTGCAGAAAGAGCATCGGCGCCGTGACGCGCTCGAGATGCTCCGCGCGCGCGGTGTCCGGGGCCCCCGCCGGATGGAGGGGGAAGCCGAAGAACACGATCCCTCGCACGCCGCTCAGCGGGTCCTTGGCGTAGGCGAGCGACGTCATGCGCCCGCCCATGGACTTTCCCCCGGCGAGAAGGGGAAGATCGCCTGCGGCAGCCCGCGCCGCGGCCACCGCCGACTGCACCGTTGCGAGCAGAATGGGCTGCGGGTCAGGCCGCGAGGCGCGCTTCTCCACGTAGGGGAATTGATAGCGGAAGGTCGCGATGTCGCGGGCGGCGAGCGCCGCGGCTGCGGCATCCATGAACCGATGGCGCATGCCCGCCCCGGCTCCATGCCCCAGCACCATCAGCCAGCGCGCGGTGTCGGGGCGCTCGAGCAACGCCGAGACTTCGCCGGAGGAACGGCTGGCCTCGAACCGGAGCTCGGTGGCTTGGGTCACGGCCGGCTTCCCTTCCGGGCCCTCACCTTCCGGGCCCTCGAGGCGCTCCTCTTCGGGGCGCCTGCCTTTGGAGCGCTCCCCTTCGTGGCGGATTGCGGGCTCATGCGGCGCTCGATCGCCGCGATCGCCGACGCCACGTCCACACCCGCCCCGAACACATCGATCATCGGATCGGCCATGCTCGCGAAGCGCTCCGGGATCGTTCGGATCGTGAAACGCGCGGGATCAAGCCGCGCCGTCACCTCGTCCCACCGCAGCGGGCACGAGGCGGGCGCTCCCGGCAGGGGCCGGACCGAATACGGCGCCACGATCGTATTGCCGCGGCCGTTCTGCCCGAAATCGACGTAGACCTTGCCGGCGCGCCCCTTGATGGCGCGCGTCACCGTCGAGATCTCGGGAACCTGATCGACGGTCAGCATCGCGAGCAGACGGGCGAACGTGCGGGTCTCCTCGTGCGTGTAGCGGCGGCCCATCGGCAACAGGACGTGCAGCCCGGTCGCGCCGGAGGTCTTGATGTGGCTCGGCAGCGCAAGCTCGTCGAGGATCGTCTTCAGGGCGCGGGCCACCTGCACGACGTGGGCGAAGGGAGCCTCCTTGGGGTCCAGGTCCAGGACGAGCCAGTCCGGGTTCTGGATGGAGCTCACGCACGCGCTCCATACGTGGAGCGGAACCGTGCCGAGGTTCGCGACGTAGCGAAGCGATTCGACGTCGTCGATCACGAAGTATCGGATGTCGCGCTCGCCGTCGCCCGAATGCACGGTCTCGGTTCGTACCCAGTCCGGCACGTACACGGGCGCGTCCTTCTGGAAGAAGGATTTTCCCGTGATGCCGTCCGGATACCGCGTCAGCACGAGTGGACGGTCGCGAAGGTAGGGCAAGAGCAGAGGTGCCACGGAATCGTAGTAGCCGATGAGGTCGCCCTTCGTGTACCCGTCCTCGGGCCAGAAAACCTTCTTCAGATTCGTGAGGCGAACGTCGCGGGTCGCCGATGGCGCGATCCGTGCGTCGCGGGTCGCCGGTGGCGCGATCCGTGCGTCGCGGGGAGCGCCTGCCGCACGGGCCCGCCTCGCGCGCGGCTTGCCGGGTGCTTCCTCCGGGACCTCGAGCCTCACAGGCTCCTCGCGGCGGCAGTCCTCGGGACGCCGGTCGGGACGGAGTCCCAGGAAGATCGGATGCCGGAGCCCTCCCTCGTGGGTCCACTCGGTGAAGCGAACCTCGCAGACGAGGCGTGGCTCCACCCAGTGGTGCCCGCGGCCGGTGGGGCTTCCGACGTCGAACGGCGAGGTCGCGCGCGTGAGCGGCACCAGAGTCTCCGCGATGCTCTCGAGACCCGCCGTGTCGAACCCGGAGCCGACCTTGGTCACGTAAACGAGCCGCGTTCCCTCGTACAGCCCTACGTGGAGCGCGCCGAACCGCGCCCGCGAGCCCTGCGGCTCGGTGTAGCCGCCGATCACGAATTCCTGGCGGCGGTCGCACTTGACCTTGACCCAGTCGGGGGTGCGCCGACCCGAATAACGGCTCGCGAGGCGCTTCGCGACGATCCCCTCGAGCCCCATCTCGGACGCCGCCTCGAAGAATGCCTCGCCGTGCTCGAGCACGTGATCGCACCGTTGGACGGTTCCGAGCGGCGGCACGACTCGGGCGAGGAGCTCCTTCCGCTGGGCCAGCGTGAGCCCGCGGAGGTCGTGGCCCTCGAGGCCGAGGCAATCGAAGAAGAGTCCGCGCACCGGCACCTGCGCCATCGCCGCGTCGATGTCGCGCGGCTTCGTGAGGTGCATACGCGCCTGGAGCCGCTGGAAGCTGGGGCGGCCGCTTTCATCCTCGGCGACAATCTCGCCGTCGAGGAGGAACCGCTTCACGGGGAGCGCGCGCAGGCCGGCCGCGATCTCCGGATAGCGCCGCGTGATCTCCTCGCCGCTCCGGCCGATGAGGGTGACCTCGTCCTCCTTCCGCGAAGCCAGCACCCGGACGCCGTCGTACTTGATCTCGAAGCACCAATCCGGGCCCGACGGGGGGCGCTCGGCCAGAGTCGCCAGCATGAGCTTGACCTCGCGCGGCGATACCTCCCCCTCGGGAGCATCGAGCGATCGGATCCGCTCGCGCATGGCGGCGACCGTGCCCGGCACGTCGCGCATCTCCTCGACCGTCAGGCCCGTGATGACCGACTCCGGATATCGGTCGATCGCCTCCTCGGCGGTGGCGGCTCCATCGGCCTTCTTGAGCAGCAGCCACTCCTTCTCCTTCTTCCCCATCCGCACGAGCGTCCAGCGTCCGCGAAGCTTGAATCCAAAGAGCTCCAGCTCCAGCTTGCCGCGCTCGTACTGCTCGAGCGGATCCTCGGGCTTGAACGAGCGAAACCATCCACGATCCCAGACGATGACCGATCCGGCCCCGTAGTTGCCCGACGGGATCACTCCCTCGAAGTCCCCGTATTCGAGTGGGTGATCCTCGACATGCACCGCCAGGCGCTTCTCTTCGACGCGGGTCGACGGCCCCTTGGGGACCGCCCAGCTCTTGAGGGCGCCGTCCAGCTCCAAGCGGAGATCGAAATGCATGTTGCGCGCCCAGTGCTTCTGGACGACGAACCGGGGTGGGGTCCCGATGGCGGCAACGGCGGGCGCGGACTTCGGGGCGCCCTCGCCGAATGGCTCGGGAGTGCGGGCAGGGTCCCGCTTGCGGCGGTAATTCTCGAGATGGGGGCTCTTGGTCGAGCTCAATCGATGAAGGTCTCGGGAAAGGCCCTGCGGCGCTAAAGCCTGGGCCTGCACGGTCCGATATTGGACTCGGGGTTGAGTATAGCAGAGCGCGGTGTTAGCCTCCTGGCAGTCTCCAATTGGAGGAAACCGAATATGCCACCACATTCCATCGGATCGGGCACGCTGTCGTTCGGGCTGGTTTCGATCCCGGTAAAGATGTACACGGCCGCCACCTCGGCCGGTCTGTCGTTCAACCTGCTCCATGAAAAGTGCGGCGGCCGGATCAAGCAGCAGCAGATGTGCCCGGCCTGCAACGAGGTCCTCGAGCGGTCCTCCCTGGTCAAGGGGTATGAGTTCTCCAAGGATCAGTACGTCCGTTTCACCGAGGAGGAGCTGAAGACGCTCGAGACCGAAGCCTCGCGGATGATCGACATCGCGGAGTTCGTGCCGCTCGACAAGGTGGACCCGATCTACTTCGAGAAGACCTACTACTTGGGCCCGGACAAGGGGGGCGACAAGGCGTACCGGCTGCTCCGCGACGCCATGATCAAGACGGGCCGGGTCGCCCTGGCCAAGTTCGTCATGCGTGGCAAGGAGAATCTGGTTTTGATCCGCGCCAGCCAGGACGGGTTGATGCTCCACACGATGTACTTCGCCGAAGAGATCCGCGATTTCGGCGAGATCGACAAGGGGGCGAACGCCACGATCAAGTCCGGCGAGCTGGAGCTGGCCCAGCGGCTGATCGACGAGCTCTCCAACACCGAGTTCAAGCCGGATCAGTACCACGACGCCTATCGCGATCGCTTGCTCGAGGTCGTGGAGGCGAAGGTCGAGGGCAAGGAGATCACGGCCATCGGACCCCAGGTTCAGCGCACCCAGGTCATCGACCTGATGGAAGCGCTCAAGCAGAGCCTCGAGAGCCGCGTCTCCAAGGATACCCCGGCGCGCGGCAAGAAGCCGGCCGTCAAGGCGAGTCGCACCGCGCCCGCGGCGAAGGAGAGCAAGAGAGCGTCGAGATAGCGGGAGAAGTCGGCATGGACGCGACGAAGCATTATTCCACTCGCGAGGCGGCGCGGATTCTCCAGGCCACGGAAGCCCGCGTCCGAAGCTGGGCCCGCCTGGGCGGGCTCGTCCCGGAGCCCGGTCCGGACGGCCGCTCCGAATTCACCTTCCAGCAGCTGCTCCTCCTCCGCACCACCCGAGGCCTGATCGACGCCGGGATCCCCGCGCGGCGGGTCCGGCGCATCTGGTCCTCCCTCCGCCGCCAGCTCGCCTCAGACCTGCCGCTCACGAGCGTGCGGATTCTCGCCGACGGCGAGCGGGCGATCGCATGGGATGAGAACGCGTCCTGGCAGCCGGACTCGGGGCAGTTTCTGCTCGATTTCGGCGCGGGGGAAATCGCGGGAGGGCCGGAGGCGGTCGAGGTTCCGGCACTTTCGGCGGCGCCCGAG
>Ga0137396_10000514_pt1 | contig 18553 bp, 18 predicted proteins | sample czc16metaG_FD_108284 | JGI IMG/M metagenome (GOLD analysis project Ga0137396, IMG submission 108284) | Vadose zone soil microbial communities from Angelo Coast Range Reserve, California, USA - czcobulk3.16 metaG | ecosystem: Environmental > Terrestrial > Soil > Vadose zone | place: USA...
GTGACTTGCGCTGGTGGGCGAGGTCAAATGCGCGGGCACTCTTCCTACCCGAGCCGACCGCAGGTCAGGGATTTCCCCTTCTTTGAAGTTTTGTCTCTACCCGAAATTCCAATGCCCCCTGGAGGTGGGCAATGATGAAGAAAACGCTTTTTCTTGCCGTTGCAGTGTGCCTGGTTCTATCGTGCGTATCCTTGGCCGGCGCCCAGACGTCGGCTCCTGCGCCGGGCACGCCGCCGAAAGTGATCACAATCTTCCGCGAGGAGGTCAAAGTCGGAAAGGGAGCCGCACACGAAAAATTCGAAACCAATTTCGTGCGAGCGTCCGCGAGGGCGAAGTGGCCAACCCACTATCTGGCGATGACGGCGCTGTCAGGCCCCAGCGAAGCATGGTACCTCACCGGCTATGATTCCTTCGCCGCCTGGGAACAGGACCGGGAGGCCGCCGAAAAGGCCACCGCGTTTTCCGCCGAACTGGACCAATTATTTGAGAAAGACGCCGAATTCCTTACGGGCGGGCGCAATATCGTCGCTTTCTTCCGCGACGATTTGAGCTACAACCCCACCACCATGGATGTACCAAAGGCGCGGTACATGAGGGTCATAACCTACCGTGTGCGTCCTGGCCACGAGGGGGATTTCGTGGAAGCGGCAAAAACTATACGTACCGCTTACGAGAATACGGAAGTAAAAGTGCCTTGGGCCGTCTACCAAGTGACTGCCGGCGTACCAGGCCCGACGTTTCTGATCTTTCTGGCCATGAAATCGCTGCAAGAGTCGGACGAAGGAATAGCTCGCGGCAAGATCATCCAGGCAGCTTTGGGCGAGGAGAACGGAAAAAAGCTAGATAAGCTGGCGAGCGAGAGTTTTATAAACATTGAGAGCAATCTCTTCAACTTCAGCCCGAAGATGAGCTACGTTTCACCGGACTGGGTCGCGGCCAACCCGGAGTTCTGGACGCCGAAGGCCGAGATGGCCTCCAGGGCTGTCCCCGCCGCAGGTAGGAAAGCGGCTGCGCGGACCAAGAAAGAGGGTGCACTAACTCCTGCGGGGAAGAAAGAAGAGCCCCCGAAGCAATAGCACATACTTGTCCTTGCCTCAACCGTAGGGACGCGGCTCGCGCCACTCGCGCCGTAACGAAGTCGGGCGAAGCCGTGTCCCTACGCATCCTATTCTTCCGGCGGGCGCAGCGCGGGTGGTGGTGTGGCCGCTGGGGGTGCCCCGTTCGGTCCGGGGAACGGTGGCGCCACCATCCTGTGAAATTCCCGCTCGCGCTCCTGCTGAAAGGACTGCAGCTTCTTCCACTGTTCAATGCTCAGCGCGCGCCGGATAGCCAGCATCATCATGGCGTTGGTCTTCTCCAGCCGCCCCCGCGCCGCAAGCACCTGGTCAATCTGCGCGCTCACTTTGGCCTCGTCGGGTTGGTCCGCCTCGATTAGCGGCTGCAATCGCGCTTCCTGCTTCTCCAGGTCCGCGCGGAGGTCGATCAGCTTCAGCCGCTGCTCGAGAAACGTCTGCTCGATCTGGCTGATCTGGGCCTCGCTAAGACCAAGTTCGCGCGCGATTCTGGAGTTCTTCCACCACTTCCCCAGGTCCAGCGGGTGTCCCGGCGGCGCAGGCACCTGCGCGTAGAACACTTGCCCGCTAGGCGGCCCAGGAACAGGGGTAACCGGCACTTGCGCCCAAACCGCGCACGGTAGCAGCAAGATCGCCACAAGCACCAATACCCCTCGAATGCTCCTCATCGCCTTTCTCCTTTTCCGGTTTGTTGTTTCTTTATGGTCGTATCTGCTGCCTCGCTCAATTCTGCGGTCAGCAGTGCTGCTGGCTCGAGCGCCCGCGGCACCTGGCGTCGCACCGACCGCTCGACGTCCACTAGCAGCGCGTGGTCCGGGTCGGCCGCGGCCGGGGGCACAGCCGGCGGCGGTGTTTCCATCAGCAGCGTCGCTGCAAGCGCCGCCATCGCCACCCCCGCGGCCCAGACCAGCCGCCGTGGCACTGGCCTTGACTCCAATCCGGTCAGAATGGTTGTCCGCTGCCATTGCCAAAAGGCCTGAGGGCGCGCGCCGGCAGCGCGGGTCACCTCACCGTAGAGCGCCAACAGGGAGTGCAGCCTTCCTGCTTCGTCGCGACAGGCCGCGCAGGCCGCCAGGTGCTCGCGAATGGTGGTGTCGCCGCCGCTCGCGAGCGGGTCCGTCAGATACTCAGTCAATTGCTCATTGTTCAGATGTTCTTGCATGATATCCCGTCTCCTTCAGCCGCTTGCGCACTGCTGTCAGGGCGCGGGAAAGGTGTGCTTTTACCGTCCCCACTTCAAGCGTCATCGCCTGCGCGATCTCCTCGAGAGTCATCTCTTCGGCGAAGCGCAGCAGGAAAACCGCGCGCTGCCGCGGCGGAAGCTGATCCACCGCCGACCATACGGCCTGCAGCTCCTCGCGCGCGCCGAGCTGTTGCTCCGGCGAAGCCGCCGGGTCAGGCAAGGCCTCTGCGGTGGCTGCGACGTCTTCCCGATTCGATCCGCCAAACATGCGCCGCCAGAAGCTGTTTCGCCGGCTGCGCGCGTGGTCGATAGCCAAGTTCACGGCGATGCGCACCAGCCACGTTCCGATACTCGACTGTCCGCGAAAGCTCTTGAGGTTCCGATAGGCGCGGAAGAAACACTCCTGAGTCAGCGTGCCGGCGGCATCGGTATCCCGCACAAGGCCCAGCAGAACCCGGTAGATGCGCCGCTGGTGCGCGAGCACGATCTCGTCAAACTCGCCCCGCGTGATGCCCGCAGCCGCGTTTGGGCTGAGCGCAATCGAAGGGTCCGCGCCAGCGGCCAGCGGTTTCGGGCGTGTCAGCGTCGTCTCCAAGCTTCGCGGCGCCTTCTATTGTGTATTGACGATTTTCCGGCCGCTGGGTTTACATCGCCAGCCGAATTCGTAGGAAAGGCATTCCTGCCTGTCCCCCTTTCAGCGGCAAGGGGGACTCACTCGCTGGGGCGGCCAGACGACCACGTCCAGCCGACGCGCAAAATGCAGCAGGGGCGGCGCATCCGGAAGGCGGATCCCGAGGGGCGCGGTCATGGTATTGACGTTGATCTCCGCTGCCGCGGGCTGCAGCGGCCACGGCCGGTGGTGAATCTCACCGCGATAGATCCGATGCCTCGAATCCGCCGCGTAGAGGCAGTAGCGCTCCGTCAGCCAGTGCTCGAGTGTCCCGGTAGCCGTGCGGAAGACCTCACCCGCGGGCCGATACTCCGCAATGAATTCCGCAGCGGAATCACTGTGCTGGGGTTGCGCTTGCCTGCCGCCGCGCGCGTCACGAGGCGCACGCCGGCTGGCGTATTGAATCCTATCTCCAACTGTGCGCAGTGACATCCGGGCGTAAAAGTAAGGAAGGTGGAACCAGCAGCGCGCGACGGCGACCGCTGGACGGCTCCCCGCATCCAGGCTGAAGAAGAAGACGCCGGGCTTGCCACCCATGGTGACATAGGTGCGCACGTTAAGTTCGGGGAAGACCGAAAGTCCCGGCAGCGCTGGGATGCCTCGGATTCGCACCCCGGTCATGCGGAAGGGAGCGATGCCCATCCAGGCGATGCCGTGGTACGTGTCAATTTCAAGCGGCGCGGGAATCAGCGGCCGCAGTGTGTCCACCGGCAACGCCCAGTGGGCGAAGAGCAGGTCATGCCAGCTCTGGGCCATCACCCAAGGCCCTTCGGGTACAGGCCACGGCCGATGTTGCACTTCGTCGAGAAGGTTCAAGACGCAATCCCTGACCGGGGAGTCTCAGCCCAGTCGCCAGGGCAACGGGTTGCTCGCTCCCCCTGCCGGGAATGTAACCCGAATTGCGCTACGGAATCGAATGGGATGAGCACCATATCGCTCTCAGTGACTTGAAAGTGCGAACACTTCGGAAGGAGCGCAAAGATGAAAGCTGCAGTTGTTCCTGCCATGCACAGCAAATGGGAAATCCGGGAAGTGCCTAGACCGGAGCCCGGACCGAATCAAGTGCTGATTAAGATTCGCGCCAGCGGCATCTGCTACACAGATGTCCACCAGACCGGGGGCGCGCTGCCCGGCGCATTTCCTCGCATCCTGGGACATGAGCCGGTGGGCGAGATTGTCGCTATCGGCCTAGGCGTCACCACGCGCAAGGTAGGCGACCGCGTGGGCGTGCCGTGGATCCAGACGACGTGCGGGCGCTGCGAGTGGTGCAAACGCGGCAAGCCGATGTTCTGCGAGCAGCAGGTCGGCACCGGAGGCGCGATGCAGGGCGGCCACGCGGAATACATGCTCGCGTATGCCGGCGCTACTGTGCTGCTGCCGGACGCATTGCCCTACGAACAGGCCGCGCCCATCTTCTGCGCGGGCTACACCGTTTGGTCGGGCCTGCGCTGGGCTGACCCACAGCCGAGCGAACGCGTGGCAGTGGTCGGCATCGGCGGACTGGGGCACCTGGCTGTCCAGTACGCTAAGGCCGCAGGCTTTGAGGCCATCGCCATCTCTCGCTCCGCTGACAAGGACACGCTCATCCGCCAACTAGGCGCTGACGAAATCGTTCGCGATGGACAAGGCTTGACTCGCGCCGGAGGCGCCGATGTGATTCTTGGTACCAGCAACTCCACCGACGCCATGGCCGACACCATCCAGGGGCTTCGCCCGGATGGCCGCCTTGTGGTCATGGGCTTCGAAGCCAAGCCCTTGCAGGTCTCACCAGGCGACCTGATCGCGCGCCGCATCCGGATTCTCGGCAGCACGCAAAACGGCCCTGAGTATCTCCACGAAGCGCTGGAAATCGCCGCGAAGGGTAAAGTGAAAGTCATCGCGGAAACGTACCGGCTGGACGAAATCCAAAAGGCGTACGAGCGGGTTGAGAAAGGGCAGGTCCGTTTTCGCGCCGTGGTGGTGAACTAGCGCCTTCCGCGAGGAGTACGCCATGCCCGGTTTGTTCGACACGTTCCAGCTTCGCGACGTGACCCTGCGCAACCGCGTCGTCGTCTCGCCGATGTGCCAATACTCCTGCGTGGATGGCCACGCGAACGACTGGCATTTTGTCCATCTGGGGAGCCGCGCAGTCGGTGGCGCCGCTCTCGTGATGGTAGAGGCGACGGCGGTGCTCCCCGAAGCGCGCATCAGTCCGCAAGATATGGGCCTGTGGAGCGATGATCACATCGAACCCCTCGCCCGCATCGCCCGCTTCGTCCACCAGCAGGGTAGCGTCGCGGGGATCCAGTTGGCGCATGCCGGGCGCAAGGCCAGCACGCGCCGCCCCTGGGAAGGACATGGGGTCGTGCCGGAAGCCGAAGGCGGCTGGCGGGAGGTGGTTGCGCCGAGCCCGCTTTCGTTTGCTCCGGGATACGCTGTTCCCAGAGCGCTCACCGAAGATGACATCCAGCAGGTCGTGCGCGCTTTCGCGGATGCTGCGCGCCGGGCACACGAGGCGGGTTTCCTCGTGCTCGAAATCCACGCCGCGCATGGTTACCTGCTGCACGAGTTCCTCTCGCCCTTCAGCAACCAGCGCGCGGACCGCTACGGCGGCTCTTTCGAGAACCGGACGCGCGCGCTGCGCGAGGTCGTTGCCGCGGTACGGGAAGTCTGGCCGGAATGCTTCCCGCTGTTTTTGCGCATCTCGACGACGGATTGGGAAAAGGGAGGCTGGGATATCGAACAGTCCGTGGAACTGGTTCGGCAACTCGCGCCCATGGGTGTCGATCTGATCGATTGCTCGTCCGGGGGCAACCTCCCGCATGTCAAAATTCCTGTTGGTCCCGGTTACCAGACGCAATTTGCCGAGCGCATCCGGTGCGAGACACGCGTGCCGACCGGCGCGGTTGGTCTGATTACGGCGCCGGCGCAGGCCGACCACATCATCCGCACCGGCCAGGCCGACGTTGTGCTGCTGGCGCGTGAACTCTTACGCGACCCGTACTGGCCACTGCGGGCCGCGCGAGAGCTCGGCTACGCCACAAGCTGGCCGGCCCAGTACCTGCGGGCCGCGCCCGAAGGCGCGCAAGCCCGCTGCCCTGTAGGCCTGGAAGAGCTGGAGCGCTGCTTCGCAGAGCACCACGGGATTCCGGCAGAGGCCGCGAAGGACAAGTAAATCGGGCAGGGGTTGCGCGGCGACACGCTTTCTGGTTCTATCGGGCTTATCTTTGGGGAGAAGAGCGATGAAAGCAATCTGTGTGCGCGAATTTGGCGGACCTGAAGTCTTGCGGCTGGAAGATCTGCCGAAGCACTAATGGGGTATAAATTGCTGGGCCAGACTGGGCGCGTTTCTGGGGGAGAAATAGATGGAGATCCTTGCGGGGGTTTTTGGCGCGGCGATCATTTTCATCGTCCTGTGGGACGCCTTTGAGACCATTGTCCTGCCCCGGCGGGTCCCGCGCCGGGTCCGGCTCACGCGGCTGTTCTACCGCTCCACCTGGCGTCCCTGGTCGGCCTTGGCACGCTTGCTGTCCCCCGGTAAGCGTCGTGAAACTTACTTGAGTTTTTACGGTCCGCTCTCGCTACTCCTCCTATTGAGCGTGTGGGCGGCAGGGCTGATCGTAGGTTTTGCGATTATGCACTGGGCATTGGGCTCAGCCATCAACGTCGTGGATAGGTCCGCCAATTTCGGCACTGACTTGTATCTGAGCGGCACCACCTTCTTCACCCTGGGGCTGGGCGACGTCATCCCGCGCACACCCTTCTCGAGGGCGATTACGGTGATCGAAGCGGGCATGGGCTTCGGTTTTCTCGCCCTCGTCATTGGTTATCTGCCCGTGCTCTATCAATCGTTCTCCCGGCGCGAAGTGAATATCACGTTGCTGGATGCGCGCGCAGGCTCGCCCCCAACCGCGGCCGAGCTGCTGCGCCGTCACAACACGCCGCAAGGCCTGGATGCGCTGCAGCGCCTCCTGCGAGACTTCGAGCGCTGGGCCGCGGAGCTCTTGGAGAGCCATATTTCTTACCCCGTGCTCGCTTATTTCCGTTCGCAACACGTCAACCAGTCCTGGTTGGGAGCGTTGACCACGCTCCTCGATGCCAGCGCCTTGGTGATGGTTGGCATCGAGGGGGGAGGCGCGCGGCAAGCGCAACTCACCTTTGCCATCGCGCGGCACGCGGTTGTGGATCTGGCCCAGGTGTTTGTCACCCCGCCGCGCTCGCCCGCAGCGGATCGCCTTTCGCCCGCCGAATTCTCAAAGTTGCGCGCCAGACTCGCTGCCGCCGGCCTGCACTTCTTGGAGGGAGGCGCGGTGGAGGCCAGGCTTCTCGAGCTTCGCCGCATGTACGAGCCCTACGTCAATTCCCTGGCGGACTACCTTCAAGTCAGCATCCCGCCCTGGATGCCGGCCTTGCAGGCGAAAGACAATTGGCAGACGAGCGCGTGGGAAAAGAGCTCGGCTCCGGAAGCGCCCCAGCCGGCGGGAATCGCCGCGGACGAGCACTTCTGATTCCATTCTGGTGTCAGCGCGCTCTCAGAGCGGAGGCAGCCAGGCCGGCAACTGCGCCGCCGAGCACCAGCCACGCTGAGTTAACGCGAAAACGCAACAGCAACACCGCGCTCACGGCCGCAATCCCCATGGTCGTCCAGTCCAACAGTGCTGCGCGGCCAAGCTGCCAGCTCACCGCGGTCATCAGCGCCAGCGCGGCCACGTTCACGCCGTCAAGAAAGGCGCTGGCCACCGGCGATTGCCGCAGTCGCGGCACTAGCCGCCCGCTCGCCGCCACCAGAACGAACCCAGGAAGGAAAATCGCTATCGTTGCCAGCAGCGCGCCCCAAGGTCCGGCAAGCACATAGCCGATGAACGTCGCAGCGGTTGAAAGCGGCCCAGGCGTCACTTGGCTGACGGCAATGGCATCGAGGAGTTGCGCCTCGGTCAGCCAGTGCCAGCGCTCGACCAGGTCGGCACGCAGAAAGGCCAGCAGCAGATAGCCGCTTCCGAAGAGGACCGCGCCGACCTTGAGGAAATAAAGAAACAGCGACCCAACACCGATCGCTGCCGCGCCGGAGGCCGCTGATGCCGGCGCGGCCGCACCAAAAAAAAATCCCAGAAGCGGGATGTGCGGAGTTGTCGGCCGCATGAGCCAGCGGCGCAACACGACGATGCAGCCGGCAGCAAAGAGGATCAGCAAAGGGTCGACGCCGAGCAGTGCCGCCGCGGCGGCGGCCATCCCAGTTACTGCCAGAAACCTGGTTTTCACTGCCGTGCGGCCCAAGCCCCAGAGCGCCTGCAAGACCACCGCGATAATTACGGGCTTGGCGCCATATAGCACTCCGACTGCTTGCGGCAGCATCCCAAACCGCAGGTACGCCACGGCCATCGTCGTCACCAGGATCGCTGCTGGCAGGATGAACGAGATCCCCGCCACCAGAAGGCCTGCGCCACCGGCGCGCAGCAAGCCTATGTACAACGCCATCTCGGTCGAGTTGGGACCGGGAAGGAGATTGACCGCACCCAGCAAATCGAGAAACTTCTCGCGCGAGAGCCACCCGCGCCGCCGCACCACTTCGTCCTCCATCAAAGCGATGTGGCCCGCCGGCCCGCCAAAGGAGATCACGCCGAGACGCAGAAACACCGCAGCCAGCTCTCCCAGTCGGCCGCGGTGCATCTCTCGCTGCGTCGCCTCCAGCTCGATATGGGTCCGATCAGGCATTACGCCCCACTGCGTTCGGCGACAGCTCCCCACGAGGTTGGGTTCGCCGCCTGGGGGCTGGAGATTTCGCCTCGCAGATACGTCGCGGCAGTAAAAGTATCCCATCCTGGCGACGCGACAAAGGCCGGCGGGGACTGACAGAGGTGGGCCAGGGTCCGGCTTGTGGGAGCTAAGCTAGCCCTGGCCCAAGAGGAGGTTTACCTGACGGTTTCCTGGGAAACCTGCAGCTCCGCAACTTTCCGGATGCGCAAGATGAGTGGGTTGCCGTTGTGCGGCACGGGGCGCAGGTTGAGGATGGAATGTCCTGGTTTGCAAGTGACGACAAATTGCTCGCCACTTGGTGTGGTGACCTCGAACTTGCCGGACTCGTCGGACAGAGCCTCGGCCAGATCGTAAGCAGTAATGGTTTCATTAAGGTTCAGCACGGCGGCTCACCTCCTAGGTGATCGACATGGCGCATACCATACAATCCCTAGTATTGTCAAGCCGAAAGATGCCAGGCATAGGGTCTCAGTTGCCGCCCGCCCCGCACCCCTCCCTTGGGCTATCTTCGCCTTTCCGCTGGACTTAGGCCGAGCGCTCGGTCCTCAGAGCCCGCCAAAGCAGCCACAGGTAAAACGGGCCATAGGTAAGCCATTGCAGCAGCGGGTCGAAGTGCCAGCTCCCGGTCGTTTGGTAGCCGATCAGAACGTTGTAGGAGAGAAACTGGAGCACGGTCAGCAGCAGCCACGCTGGGTTGGGAAAGAAGCATAGCAGCGGAACCACCCAGGTGAAATACCACGAGTAGCCGTTGGGCGTGAATATCAGGATAGCGCCGAACAGGAGGTACGCCGCGCGCATCGTGTCCATCTGCCGCGCCGCCGCCCATAACGCGAGGCCCGAGACCACTCCCACTCCCACTCCTGCTGCTATCGCTGTTGACCCGCTGAACCAGGCGATCGCGGTATACAGGCTCGCGTGGTTATTCTGCCAGTGCGACTCATAGTACCGGAGAGTGTCAAGAACCTGCGGCCACGCCGAACGATACGCCCACGCGCATGCCGCGGCCAGCGCCAAGGCCCAAAAGATGTTCCTCCACCCGGTCTTCCGAAGCCACAGCGGCACGAGCATCGCCGGGAACGCCTTGACCAGCACCGCCGCGGTGAGCAGCAGCGTTGACACCATTCTGTACCGCCGTATAATCAGCAGGGCTCCGACGACAAAGGCTAACGCCAGCGCGTCATTGTGGCCGCTTGCAGCGAACTCGACGATCACCAGGGGGTTCCAAGCATAGATCGCGAGGTGGAAGTTTTCTTCCCCGGTGTAGTGCATCCATCCGGCGAGCATGGCGACCACCAGTAGGTCTGCCAGCAAGAATGGCAGCTTGAAGCCCACCGGGCCAGGCAGCGCACGCCACGCCGCCCGATAAGTTAGCTGGGCTAACGGGGGATAAACGGAAGGTATATCGCGGCCGGGGATCACCCGCCATTGGCGGGAGTCAAAGGCATCGCGAAGCGGCGTCAGGCGAGGGTCGTCCGGCCGCACTGTATAGGGATTCCAGCCCGCCTGTTGCACGAGCGCGTCCCAGCGGTAGCGGTGGATGTCGTCGGAGAGCGTAGGCTCGAGCGGCGCGAGCGTCAGCCGGAACAGCAGCGCGCCGGCCAGGATGAGCCAGAACGCGGTCTTGCTGCCGGCGGAGTGTTCGAGGGCGTAGAGCGCAACGAAATAGATGATGCCCGCGCCCAACGCCAGCGCAATCGTTTCGATGACGTAGAGCTTCAGGTTGCCAAGCCGACGCATCGTCTCGAAGATCGCTTCGAGCGCGGCGATGCCAGCCAGGGCTGCGGCTGCTTGGGAGCGCGCGAAAGCGCGAAGTCCCTTCAACATGGGGAAGGAAGGACGCTGTGGGAATGGTGCATAATCTCGCGGTACTGTTTTGGATCGCGCAGAACCCACTGACAAATTACTGGCGCAAGCTGACCAACAGAACCTTCGTCGGCCTTTACCACGCCAATGCCTTTGATATCGCGGTGATGATCCCCTATTTCCTTGTGCTGATCGTGCTGGCCTCTTATGGCCTGCACCGATACTGGCTGGTCTATTCCTACTTCAAATATCGCCAAAACGTTCCCGGCCCGCCGCTCGAGCCGGCAAACTGGCCCAAGGTTACCATACAGCTTCCCATCTATAACGAGCGCTACGTCATCGAGCGGCTGGTCGAAGCCGTGTCACGCTTCGACTATCCGCGCGAGCTCCTGGATATCCAGGTGCTCGACGATTCCACCGACGAGACGCGCGAGGTTGCGCGCGCCTGTGTCGAGCGCTACCAGGCGCTCGGGCTGCCCATCCGCTACTTCCACCGCGCCAACCGCGCAGGCTTCAAGGCCGGCGCGCTGGCCGAAGGCCTGAAATTCGCTACCGGCGAGTTCATCGCCATCTTCGACGCCGATTTCATCCCCAGCGCCGATTTCCTTCGCCGCACCATTCCCTATTTCCATGATCCCGGCATAGCCATGGCGCAGACGCGCTGGACGTATCTGAACCGCGACTACTCCCTGCTGACCGAGGTCGAGACGATCCTGCTCGACGGCCATTTCGTCATCGAGCATGGCGCGCGCTCCCGCAGCGGCACGTTTTTCAACTTCAACGGCACCGCCGGCGTCTGGCGTCGCGCCGCCATCGAAGACGCGGGCGGCTGGCAGCACGACACGCTCACCGAAGATACCGACCTCTCCTATCGCGCCCAACTGCGCGGCTGGCGGTTTCTCTACCTGCCCGAGATCGAGTGCCCCTCGGAGCTGCCGGTGGAGATGAACGCCTTCAAGGCGCAGCAGGCGCGCTGGGCCAAGGGTCTGATGCAGACGGCCAAAAAGATTCTGCCGCGCGTCCTCCGCTCGAAACTGCCTGCGCACGTCAAGGCCGAAGCCTTCTTTCACCTCACCGCCAACATCAGCTACCCGCTCATGGTCCTGCTCTCCACCATGCTGCTGCCGGCCATGATCGTGCGTTTCTACCAGGGCTGGCTCCAAATGCTGGTAATCGACCTGCCGCTCTTTCTGGCTTCCACCTGCTCGGTTTCCAGCTTCTATCTGACCGCGCAGCGCGCGCTCTATCCCCAGACGTGGAAGCGCACCTTTCTCTACATGCCGTTTGTGCTGGCCGTGGGCATCGGAATTTCCGTTCGGAATGCGCGCGCCGTGCTCGAAGCCATCTTCGGCGTTCAATCGGAGTTCGTGCGCACGCCCAAATACCGCATTGAGCGCCAGAGGGACACCTGGATCAAGAAGACCTACCGCAAACGCGCCGGCTGGATGCCTTTTGCCGAGGTCGCGCTGGGCCTCTACTTCGCCGCAACAGTGGTGTACGCCATCCAGAACGAAAACTACCCCACTGTGCCCTTTCTGCTGCTGTTTGTCTGGGGTTATCTCTACACCGGGCTGATGTCGCTCGGCCAAGTTTACCTCGAACGCTTCCGGGTTGGCGTTGGTACCGTGCCGGAAGCGCGGCCCGCGCCAACAGGGGCCCCTGGTTTCTGATTCGCTTGGACACTCTGTAGCCTTCAACGGCATCGGCGCTCGGAAGCGCGACCACATTCGTAACACAGAATGTGGCCACCTTCAGGACATCCCAAGCTCGTTGATCATGATTTCGCGAATCCTGAATTTCTGGACCTTACCCGTCACCGTCAGCGGGAACTCATCCACAATCCTGATGTAGTGCGGAATCTTAGAGCCGGCAATTTTGCCCTCACAAAAGGCGCGAATCTGTTCCACGCTAAGGTTTGAGCCTTTCTCCAGCTTCACCCAGGCAGCAACCTGCTCCCCGTATTTGCCATCTGGGATGCCCACGACCTGTACCGCAGTTACGCCCGGGCAGGTGTAGAGGAAATCCTCGATTTCACGCGGATAGATATTTTCACCTCCGCGGATGATCACGTCCTTGGCCCGCCCGGTGATTCTGCAATAGCCTGCCTCATCGAGCACCGCGAGATCGCCCGTGTGCAACCAGCCGTTTTCGTCGATCGCAGCCCTGGTTGCCTCAGGATTCTTGTAATAGCCCTTCATCACGAGATAGCCGCGAGTACACAACTCGCCAGCTTGGCCGATGGGCGCCATCTTACCGGTCGATGGGTTGACGATTTTCAGCTCCGTATGCGGCAGCACTTTGCCAACCGTGGTCACTCGCAACTCGACTGGGTCGTCGATTCTGGTCAGAGTGATGGTCGGCGACGCCTCGGTCAATCCGTACCCGATGGTCATCTCCCGGCAGTGCATCTTGTCAACGACGCGCTTCATGATCTCGATCGGACAGGGCGCGCCAGCCATGATGCCGGTGCGCAGAGAGGTCAGATCAAACTGCCGGAATGCCGGGTGCTCGAGTTCGCCGATAAACATCGTGGGTACACCGTGCAAGGCCGTACAGAGCTCTTCCTGGACCGCGCGGAGCGTCGATTCGGGATCAAAATACGAGGCGGGCACTACCATGGTGGCGCCACTGGCGACGCAGGCCATGTTGCCTAAGACCATGCCAAAGCAATGATAAAAGGGCACCGGGATACATAAGCGGTCGCGGTGCGTAAACCGCAATATGTTGGCTGCGACCAGAGCGTTGTTGACGATATTGTGATGAGAAAGTGTTGCGCCCTTCGGAAAGCCGGTCGTCCCGGACGTATACTGAATATTGATCGCATCGTCGCATTCTAGCTCCAACTCGCGCTCCCGCAACTTGACCTCAGCAACATCCCGCCCCATACGCAGCAGATCATCCCATGTCATCATCCCTTTGGTGGGGGCTTCCCGATCCAGGAAGATCAAGTTCCGCAAGTACGGCAGACTTGAGCATTGCAATTTGCCAGGTCCGGTGCTGTCCAGTTCCGGACAGATCTGCCGAATGGCCTCGATGTAATCATTATCTCGGAAGCCTTGGGTGAGCAGCAGAGTTTGACAGTCGGACTGGCGTAGGACGTATTCCAACTCGCGGGCGCGATTGGAGGGATTTATGTTTACCAGAATTGCGCCGATCTTCGCAGTTGCAAATTGAATGAGCACCCACTCCGCAGAATTCGTGGACCAAATTCCGACGCGATCTCCCTTCTGAATGCCGAGGCCCAGGAAGCCGCGTGCAGCACGCTCCACTTCCTCCCGAAGTTCCCCATAGGTATAGCGCAATTCTTGATGGCACACGACCAGGCCATCGTGGTCGGGATATTTCTCTGCGGTATCATCGAGCACCTGGCCGATACACTTCCCCAGTAAGGGAACCTCCGATGTTCCGCAGGCGTAACTCAAGGACTTGCCGGCGGGAAATGTATCCACAATTTACCTCCGCATTTTCAGTTGGCTGCTGGCAGACTTGCTGTGATTAAACCACGGCATTTTCGCGTGTCGGTGGATACTAGTCAAACAGAACAGAAACTCGAAACTGACCCGAAGACCAAAAATGGAGTGAGCGCAGATTCGAGGCGGATTCAGGAGCTCGCTGAGCACTCCCATCAGTCCCCGACAAGCTCGGCCCGGAGCACAGTTGAATCAACACGAGGTTACCTGAAAATCCTTCCAGCCTCGTACGCTCTCGACTCCGAGAGTAGGGGTAAGTTGACTTCGCAAGGTGGTTGTTGGAAGCTAACGCTGGATCAAGAGAGAGGCGGCGTACCAGTGCAATACACGACATCGCTGGGCGGCAACCCGTTCGGCGTGTTGACGTCCGTTGTGGCTCCGGCCATCCTCACCAATGCCTCCTCGGTGCTGGCGCTTGGGACGGGCAACCGCCTCGCGAGGGTTGTGGACCGAACCCGCGTCGTCGCCGGGGAGCTCGCTGCACGCGAGCCGGGGTCCCTGGACTACCAAGCGTGGGCTGCGCAACTCGACCGCCTGCAAGTGCGCGCGCAACTGCTGCTGAAGGCCTTGCGGGTTTTCTATGCCTCACTGGGCCTGTTTGCTTCCGCTGCTCTTGTCTCTGTGGGCGGCTCCATCGCGGCCTACTATGGTCAGAAACTTCCTTTTCAACTGGCTGCGGGGCTCGCGGTCCTCACCGGCGGCTCAGCAGTGGTGGGGTTGGCTTCTGGATGTTTTCTGATGGTGCGCGAGACGCGCCTGGCGGTACAAAATCTGGCAGAAGAAGCTAGGATGCGAATTACGCCTCGCCGCGCCGATCCCCCGCTCCGGCATTGATTGAACGAATCATGATGCGGCAGCACGCCCGAACCTTGGCGGTCGCGAACCCGTCGGAAGATTCACCGCCCCTCTGTATCGATCCCCTCGAGCATTATAGAGTTCCCATTGTACCTTTCTGTGTTCCGCACGAGCCGCGCACAATGAGACTGCAGTCCAGCAGAATATCTCGCGTAAGCATTTCGGGTTGCTCGATACGATCGAGCATGGCTGCCACCGCAGCTTGGCCGATCTCGCGACACGGCTGATGAATGGTGGTCAGCGGTACCGGCAATAGCTTGGCATATTCCACGTCGTCGATTCCGACAATCCGCAGATCCCGGGGAACTTGATAACCCAATCCAAGGGCCGTGTGCATCAGGCGTCCCGCGGTTCGGTCATTGACGCAGACGAATGCCTCCGGACGAAGGCTGTCTAACAACCGCTTCAATTCTGCTTCGGTTATCGAAGCCAGCCGCTGCACAGAATCCGCTTCCAGCGGGAAACCGTAAGAAAACAGCGCCTCCCGAAAGCCGGCGACGCGAGCTTCTACGGTTGCAGCGCCATTGGAGTAGGCCACGAACACAATGCGACGGCACCCTAGTTTGAGCAGGTGCTCGGTGATCAGGTAACCGGCACGCCGATTGTCGATGCCCACCAGGTCATGCTTGCTGCGTTTTGGGAACGGCATGATGCAGCGGTCAAGCAGCACAATCGGGATGCGAGCCTTCTCGAGCGCTTTGACGATCGCCTGGTTGGTCTCGTCCTTTGCCGGTGTGAGCTCCAGGGGCGCAAAGAACACCCCGCTGACATTTCGCTCGACATACTGATGACACAGCTTTAATGCCTGCTCTTCCTTGGTCGCACGAGTCGACTCTGTATGCCCCCAAAGCAAAGCATGCTGAGTTGCCTGGGGCGCGCCGGCCATTCCCTGACATATGGGCTCGAAGATTTCAGTTTCGCCCAGATCTGGAATCAGCAAGCCGAAAAGCGCGCCACCTTCGCCAATCGTTCGCTCGCGTACATAGGTGCCCGACCCGGCAATCCGCTCCACCAGCCCCCGTTCTTTCAGCTCGCGGACGGCTCGCCCTACGGTAATGCGCGATGTCCCAAACTGCCTCACGAGTGCTGCTTCACTCGGAAGCTTCTGTCCCGCTTTGTATTTGCCCGCGAGGATATCCCGCGAAAGCCTCTCGAAAACCTGTCGGTACTTCGGGCCATCTGACTCGAGGACGGTGCGGCGTCTCGGCATATGCTGATATTACAGCTTTTTCGAATAAAAGAGCAACTTCAGGCATTCCGTGACATCAAATGAAATGACCCAGGCCTGCCCCAGCCCTTAAGGCTGTTATATCAACTTATAGGATGCAAGAATAGCTTGCGCGAGGAGGTTTTCGTGTCAGGTGATCAAGCAAAGTCCACCCGGGAATTTCTGCTAGTAAGCGATTTCGACCAGACGCTCAGCTTCAACGATTCGGGGGTCGTGCTGAGCGAATTGCTCGGAGTGTCTGGATTCCGCGAGCGAGTCGCTGGGCTTGCAAACATTCATCTTGTGCAGCAAGGGGGAGAACTGGCTTATCTGATACTCCACGATCCGGAATACCGGCGCGTGCGCAAAGAGCACCTGGTCGAGGTCGGGAAGCGAATTCGTCTGAAGGCGAACCTTCGCTTGCTCCTCCAGTTGCTGGAAGACGTCGATGGCCACCGCTTCTCCTTTTATGTAGTCTCCGCTGCCCCGGAAGAGGTTGTTAAGTCCGCGCTAGCGGGGATCGTTCCCGAAGACCACATTTATGGAACGCAGTTTCGCTACGCTTCCGGTACGGGGGAGATCCAGTCGATTATTCGGGTTCCCGCAGGCTACGGAAAAGTCGCCGTGCTTGAACGACTGCGCGGCGAATTGGCAGTCAGCCACGATCGGCTGGTGTATGTAGGCGACGGCAGTTCTGATGTTCACGTGATGCTCCATGTCAATCAGTTGGAAGGCATGACGATCGCGGTATCCGAGAACCCGTACGTCACGCAGATCGCGAGCCGGACGGTTCTCAGCGACGATGCTCTGAGTGTGCTCGTGCCGATCCTGGAGGCAATCGCCGGCTGGGATTCGACGCGAATTCGAGCTCTGTTTGAGTCCCACGGATTTGTGCTCCAGGAGTGGGCGAAGGTGCGCACGGACTCACTCACCATCGCCCTAGCGCCAGCAGGAGCATAAGGAGGTTTGATATGTGGCTTGATACGCTTGGCTGGACAGCGACAGCCATCTTCTCGAGTTCCTACTTTTTCAAACAACCGGCTGCGCTCCGCAGGATCCAGGCGGCCGCCGCATTGCTGTGGGTGGTCTATGGGACCGCCATCCGTTCCGCTCCGGTGGTTGTTGCCAACCTCATCGTAGCTGTGGCGGCTGTTTATGCCTCCTTCCGGGTAGCAACCGTGAGCGAGGTGGGCAGCGAGCCTTCTCGCGGTCTTAACTAGGTCTAAATCGCTACACAAATAATTCAGAAGAGAGATACCATAACGAAGAAACTGACAGGCAAGGTTGCGTTGGTCACCGGCGGATCGCGCGGCATCGGTGCGGCAAAGGCGCAGCGCGCTCGCTGAAGACGGCGCGGACATCGCCATCAGCTACGCCGCCTCGGCCGCGAAGGCCGAGGCAGTCGTTCTCAAACTGGAAGGCAAGGGCGGGTCGCGGGAGCGTGGCCTTGTGCTCCCACAACCTTCACCGCAACGAAGCAGAAGGCCGCACAAGCGTAAGCGCTGCGACCAACCCGGATCGGCTGGAAAGAAAACGCGCTTAGGGGAATTTGCCTCAGGAGGATCGGCCATGAAAACTCGTCAACTGGGACGCAGCGGTCTCACGGTTTCTGCTATGGGCCTGGGCTGCATGGGCATGTCCGAGTTCTACGGCCCGCGTGACGATCAGGAGTCCATCGCCACCATCCATCGCGCGCTGGAACTCGGCATCAATCTTCTCGATACAGCCGACATTTACGGCCCTTTTACGAATGAAGAACTGGTGGGCAAGGCGATCCGCGGCCGCCGCGAGCAGGTCCTAGTGGCCACGAAGTTTGGCATTGTTCGGTATCCTGACAATCCCAATTTTCGGGCCATCAACAGCAAACCGGAGTATGTGCGCAAGGCTTGCCAAGCCAGCCTGCGCCGCCTGGGCATCGAGACCATCGATCTCTACTACCAGCACCGCGTGGATCCGAACACCCCGATCGAAGAAACCGTAGGCGCCATGGCACAACTGGTGAAAGAAGGCAAAGTGCGGTATCTCGGGCTTTCCGAAGCCAGTCCGCAGACTCTGCGACGCGCGGTCAAGGTGCATCCCATCGCTGCGCTGCAGACCGAATACTCGTTGTGGAGCCGCGACCCGGAAGGCGAAATTCTCGGCACCTGCCGGGAACTTGGAATCGGGTTCGTAGCCTACAGTCCACTGGGACGCGGCTTCCTCACCGGGCAAATCAAGAAGTTCGAGGACCTGGCTGCCGACGACTACCGCCGTTTCTCCCCGCGCTTCCAAGGAGCAAACTTCCAGAAAAACCTGGATCTGGTGCGCCGTGTCGAGGAGATCGCGAAAGAAAAGAGATGCAAGCCGTCGCAACTGGCGCTGGCCTGGGTGCTGGCACAAGGCCAGGACATTGTGCCCATTCCTGGAACCAAACGACGCAAGTATCTGGAAGAGAATGCTGCCGCGCTTGACGTGAGCCTGACAGCCGGCGATCTGCGACGCATAGACGAAGTCATACCTCAAGGGGTCGCCGTCGGCTTGCGCTACCCGGAAGAGATGATGAAGGCGGTAAATCAGTGA
>Ga0137396_10000516_pt1 | contig 18480 bp, 13 predicted proteins | sample czc16metaG_FD_108284 | JGI IMG/M metagenome (GOLD analysis project Ga0137396, IMG submission 108284) | Vadose zone soil microbial communities from Angelo Coast Range Reserve, California, USA - czcobulk3.16 metaG | ecosystem: Environmental > Terrestrial > Soil > Vadose zone | place: USA...
ACGAGCCGCTCGCGAGCTTCGTGCGCGATCGCGCGGCGCTCGAGCGCGCCAGCGCCGTGTGGCGGGGCGCCGAGCGGCACTTCCGGGTCGCGGTGGGCGACGTCGGGCGTCCCGTCGGGGAGCGGCTGCGCTGGCTGCCGCGGGAGGAACGGGAATACTGGGAGACCGTCGTCCAGCGGACCGGAATCCCCGGGGATACGCTGCGGTTTCTCGCGCTCTCGCTCGATGAGAACGGTCGGCCGATCCCGATCGTCAACACCGATCCTGCCATGCTGCTGCTGCTCGAGCCACTCGGTCGCGATCGGACGCTCGAGCTCGTGAGCCCGATCATGCGGCCGCACCCCTGGGGGTTGTTCGTCGACGATCTGGGTCCGCTGGTCGCCAACGACGCGTATGCGTCGCGGGATGTGTGGGAGCGGTTTCGTCAGGACCCGTATCATTCGCCGACCGTCGTGTGGGGTCGGGACGTGAACGCGCTGCTCGCCGGCCTCGCGAAGCAGATCGCGGCGGCGCCTTCCCGGCCCGGTGCCGACGTCGCGCCATTACGTGACGCGCTCCAGCGCACCGTCACGGCGGTGGATCGCTCGGGACTGCGGCACGCCGAGCTGTGGAGCTACCGCATCGAGAACGGGCGACTCCTGCCGGTGCGGTACGGGACGAGCTCGGACGTGCAGTTGTGGAGCCTGACCGATCTGGCCGTCCAGTTCTGGCTCGACCGGATCGGAGGTCCGTGACCGCGCCGGCGCGCGACGACCAGCGCGCGGCCGTCGTCGCCGGCTTCCTCGGCTGGACGCTGGACGCGTTCGATTTCTTCCTGGTCGTGATGACGCTCACGGCCATCGCGAAGGACTTTGGTCGCTCGGACGCCGACGTCGCGTACACGCTCACCCTCACCCTCGCGTGCCGACCGATCGGCGCGTTCATCTTCGGGCTGATCGCCGATCGCTACGGCCGCAAGATCCCGCTGATGGCGGATCTGGTCTTCTACTCGGTGGTGGAGGTGCTGTCCGGGCTCGCCCAGAACTACACGACGTTCCTCGTGCTGCGCGCGCTGTTCGGCATCGGGATGGGCGCGGAGTGGGGCGTCGGGGCCTCGCTCGTGATGGAAAAGGTTCCCGCGCGGCTGCGCGGCGTGGTCTCCGGGCTGCTGCAACAGGGATACGCGGCCGGCTATCTGCTCGCGGCGCTGTGCTACTTCTTCGTGTTCCCGCACTGGGGCTGGCGCCCGTTGTTCTTCATCGGCGGCCTGCCGGCGCTGCTCGCGCTGTTCGTGCGGGCACGCGTGCAGGAGTCCGAGGTATGGCGACAGACCCGACACGACAACTGGCGCGGGCTCGGTCGCGCCATCGCCGCGAACTGGAAAGGGTTCCTCTACCTCACCGTCCTGATGGCGATGATGAACATGGTGTCGCACGGGACCCAGGACATGTACCCGACCTTCCTGCAGCGCGACTGGGGTTTCAGCCCGACCGCACGCGCCGCCCTCACGGCGTTCTCGCAGGTCGGCGCGCTCACCGGCGGGATCCTGTGCGGGCTGTACTCCGACCGCCTCGGGCGGCGGCGCACCATCGCGCTCGCCCTGCTCGGCGCGGTGCTGGCCATCCCGATCTGGGCGTTCGCGCCGTCGTTACCACTGCTCGTGGCCGGCGCCTTCATCATGCAGTTCTTCGTACAGGGGGCGTGGGGCGTCATCCCGGCGCACATCACCGAGCTCTCCCCCGACGCGGTGCGTGGCTTCCTCCCCGGCTTCGCGTACCAATGCGGTGTGGCGATCGCCAGCAAGCTCCCGCACGTGCAGGCGCTGTTCGCCGTCGGCTCGAGCTACGCGCGCTCGATGGCGTTCTCCGCGGCGATGGTGTTCGCGCTCGGCGCCGTCGTGGCGCTGCTCGGCCGGGAGCGCCGGGGGGTGGCGTTCGGGCGGGGCGTTCCCTAGCGTTCCTTCATGAGCACGTTCGTCAAAGCCACTGCAACCTACCAGCAGGGCCAGCGCACGCTCCCCGGCCGCTACTACACGTCGGCCGAGATCTATGCGGAGGAACAGGAGCGCATCTTCACCGCGCGCTGGATCTGCGTCGGGCGGGCGGCCGAGATCCCCGCGGCGGGGGACTATCTGCTGCGCACCATCGCGGGCGAGAGCGTGATCGTGGTCCGAGGGCGCGACGGCGCCGTGCGGGCGTTCTACAACGTGTGCCGCCACCGCGGGACGCGGCTGTGCGAGGAGCCACGCGGCCGGTTCTCAGAAACGATCCAGTGCCCCTACCACGCTTGGACCTACACCATCGACGGGCAGCTGATCGGCGCGCCCCATATGAACGAGGTCCAGGGGTTCGACAAGCGCGATTACCCGCTCCACGGGGTGCCGCTCGAGACGTGGGACAGTTTCCTCTTCGTCAACCTCGCCCGGGACGGGGAGCCGTTCGCCCATGCCTTCGCGCCGCTCGTCGGGCGGTTCGCTCGCTTCAACCTCTCCGCCCTCAAGGCCGCTGGGCGCGTCGACTACGACGTCGCGGCCAACTGGAAGCTCATCTTTCAGAATTACTCCGAATGCCTGCACTGCCCCGTCATCCACCCGGGCCTCGCGAAGCTCACACCATACTTGAGCGGCGAGAACGACTTGTTCGAAGGGCCGTTCCTGGGTGGCTACATGGTGCTCACCAAAGAGGGTGGCAGCCTCACGCTGAGCGGCCGCGCCTGTGGGACGCCCGTGGGCCGGCTTCCCGAGGAGGATCTGAACCGCGTCTACTTCTATTCGATCTTCCCCAACCTGCTGCTCTCTCTGCACCCGGACTACGTGATGTTCCACACCCTGTGGCCCGACGGCCCGGGGCGAACGCGCATCACGTGCGAGTGGCTATTTCACCCCGACTCGTTCGCCGAGCCGGGGTTCGATCCCGACGACGCTGTGCGATTCTGGGATGAGACCAACCGCCAGGACTGGCACATCTGCGAGCAGAGCCACGCCGGCATCACGTCGCGGGCGTACGTGCCGGGTCCCTACTCGCCGCGCGAGGGGATTTCCGCGGCGTGGGATCGGGAGTTCCTGCGGGCCATGGGACACACAACCCAATCCCCCCGTGATCTTCTGTAGGGGCGCAGCATGCTGCGCCCCTACTCAGGTCTTCCGCAGATAGGCGTCGGTCCCCTTGAGCCAGTCCTCGCGCGGCGGCGAGAACACGTCCATATCGAGCGTGTCCTCGAGGGCGTGCGCTTCGTGCGGCACGTTGGACGCGAGGTGCAGCACCTCGCCGGCCCGCACGACGACCTCCTGGCTTCCGTCATCTCCAATGAGAAACCGCAGCGCGCCTTCGAGGATGTAGGTGAACTGCTCGTTCTCGTGCGCGTGCCTGGGCACGACGCACCCGCGTTTCAAGTACACGTGCGCCAGCATCACGCGGTCCCCGGTGATCAGGCGGCGCGACAGCCGCTCGGACAGCTGTTCCTTCGGCACATCGGCCCAGCGGTACCACACGGGCTCCCCCTTGAGCTAAGGCGTCCGGGCCAAGCCTAACGGGTTGTGTCGGCTTCGCCACTAGCGTGGAAACCGAAGCACGGCGGGCCGAATTCCACCTGCTGCAGCCACGCCACAGTGGCGGCGGAGGCTGCGGTCTGGCAGCCACGTTCCACGTTGGCAAGGGTTATGCGATGGAGCGTTGGTGCCATGACCAGAACCCGTAACCACGTCGGCGCCCTCGCGGCGCTCGCAGGACTGCTCGCCGCCTGCGCGGCCGGATCGTCGCAATGGCACGACCGGCTGACGCTGCTGCCGGCGTCCCGCGATCGCGTCCTCGGCGAACGGCTGATCGACGCCCAGTACGTCGTGGCGGGAAAGGTCGAGAACGTGGAGCGGGCGAATTTGTACGAGCAGCGCGGTGGGTGGCTCATGCGGGCGCTGTTCCGTGACGAGGGCCCCCCCGATGCCTACGAGGCGAAGATCGCCGTCGATTCGGTGCTCGTGGGTGGCGGCCAGCCCAAGCGGCTGTACATCACGTTCTTCGCGCCCCACGGCAACCGGATCCCGACGGTCGGGGAGAATGCGATCTGGATCGCCCACCAGCGCCAGCTGTGGCGGTTCGCCCAGGCCACCGTGTACGGTGCGCCGTACGACATCGGGCTCGCGCTCGATTCGGACGACGACATCCGGCCGGTCGGGGAGTGGTCGCTGCTTCGCACTGTCGCGCTGAAGCTGCAACTGTCACACGTGTGGTGAGGGTCCGGCTCAACCGCCCAGCGACACACTCATCGTAGGCAGAAACCGCGGCGGCCGGCGCAGCGTCGTCGCCTGCTCGTACGCGTATGCCAGCCTAACAAGCGTGCCCTCACTCCACGGCGCGCCGATGAACGACACGCCCACCGGCAAACCGGAGACATAGCCCGCCGGCACCGTCACGTGGGGGAAGCCCGCGACCGCAGCGGGAGTGGAGCTCCCTCCCAGGAAGTGGTCGCCGTTCACCAGGTCGATCGGCCACGCCGGATTCCCGGTCGGGGCCACGATGGCGTCCAGCTTCTCCCGGTCGAGAATCGCCTGGAGCCCCTCCTCGCGTCCGAGCTTGCGGCACTTGTCCAGCGCATCACGGTAGGCCTGATCGCTGAGCGGTCCTTTGTCCTGCGCCTTGAGGAACAGTTCCTGTCCGAAGTAAGGCATCTCCTGTTGCTTGTTCCGCTCGTTGAATTCGATGACGTCCTGCAGCGTCTTCACGGCCGCACCCGGTGCGAACTCAGCGAGGTAGCGATTCAAGTCCGCTTTGAACTCGTACAGCAGCACCGTGAGCTCGGCGTCGTCGTACTCACCGAGGTGAGGAATGTCCGCCGGATCCACGATCACTGCGCCGGATCGCCGCAGCACGTCGATCACCTGAGTCACCAGCGCATCGGTCGCCGCGTGGTAGCCGAACAGCTTGGTGCGCGCGACCCCGAGACGCGCCCCCGCGAGCCCCTTCGGGTCGAGGAATCTGGTGTAGTCGGGCAGCGGCGCCGGCGCCGCAGCGGTCGCCGCGTCTTTAGGATCCGGGCCCACCAGGGCGCCGAGCAGGATGGCGGCGTCGCGTACGGTGCGGGTCATCGGCCCGGCCGTGTCCTGGCTGTGGGCGATCGGCACGATGCCCGTGCGTGAGACGAGACCCAGCGTCGGCTTGATCCCGACGAGCGAGCACGCCGCCGACGGGCAGACGATCGAGCCGTCGGTCTCGGTGCCGATGCCGACCGCGGCGAAGTTCGCCGCGATCGCGGCCGCGGTGCCGGAGCTCGAGCCGCAGGGGCTGCGGTCGAGCGCGTAGGGATTCTTGCATTGGCCTCCCCGCGCGCTCCAGCCGCTGGACGAGCTGTTGGACCGGAAGTTGGCCCATTCGGAGAGGTTCGCCTTGCCGAGCAGAACGGCTCCCGCGGCGCGTAGCCGGCCCGCGACGGCGGCGTCCGCCGGCGGCTTCGCGCCCACGAGCGCCAGTGAGCCGGCGGTGGTGGCCATCCGGTCGGCCGTGGCGACGTTGTCCTTGACGAGAATCGGGATGCCATGGAGCGGGCCACGCGGGCCCTTCGTCTTCCGCTCGGCATCGAGCTCGGCGGCGATGCGGAGCGCGTCGGGATTGGTTTCGATCACAGAGCGCAACGTAGCGCCCCGTTGGTCCAGCTCGTCGATGCGGGCCAGATAGTACTCGCACAGGGCGCGGGCGGTGTACTTGCCGCTCTCCATCCCACGCTGGAGGTCCGCGATCGTCGCCTCTTGGAGCGCGAACGGGGAGATCGCCGGGCCGGCCAGGCCGCGTGCCGCGCCGGCCGGCCCGGCGCTACGGCACGCGGCGTTCGCGACGCAGGCGAGCCCCGCCGCGGCACCCAGCTCTAGAAAGTCACGACGCGTGATGTCTTGAGTGACAGGCGACATCCGAGACCTCGGGTGGAAGAGTGGCGTCGTTACCGCCGGCGGGTCGAATCGGCGGCGCGAGACCGCGCGAACAGGGCCAGATACTTCTCGTACCCTTCCGCCTTGAGCCGCTCGACCGGAATGAACCGGAGCGCCGCCGAGTTAATGCAGTAGCGCAAGCCGCTGGGCGGCGGGCCGTCGTCGAACAGGTGCCCCAAGTGGGAATCGGCGCCGGCGGAGCGGACCTCGATCCGTACCAGGAAGAGCGAGCGGTCGGTGTGCCGGCGGACGTTCGCCTCCTCGAGTGGCCGCGTGAAGCTCGGCCATCCGGTGCCCGACTCGAACTTGTCGAGCGAGCTGAACAACGGCTCACCCGAGACGACATCCACGTAAATGCCGGCACGGTGGTTGTCCCAGTACTCGTTGTGGAACGGCGGCTCGGTGGCCGCGTGCTGTGTGACGTCGTACTGCAGCGGGCTCAGGGCGCGGCGCAGCGCCGCGTCGCTCGGCTTGCCGGTTGACAGGGGCTTCGCACCTTGCGTCTGGGCATGGAGCGCGCCGGCGGGCAGCGCGCCCGCGAGCCCGAAACCGGGGAGCGCGAGCAACACCAGGGCGGTTCGCAACATATTGGCCTCACTCCGGAGTACGCTGAAAGGTACGTCACGAACTGCGCTGTGGTTGCCTTGCAACAGGGGGTGGCGCGGCGCTAAGCTTGCGGCTCGGTCCGAGGGAGGCGAGCCGTGCCCATTGCCCCAACCCTGATCCCCGAGTTCGACGAAGAGATGGCGGCGACCCGCCGGGCGCTCGAGCGCGTCCCCACCGGCAAGGCGGCGTGGAAGCCGCACCCGAAGTCGATGCCGCTGGGCCGGCTCGCGACGCTGCTCGCCGAGCTGCCCGGCTGGGCGCTGAACGCCGTGACGCTGGACGAGCTCGATATCGCCCCGCCGGGAGGACCGCCGTTCCGGCCCGTCATTTTGGAAAGCGGCAAGGAGATCCTGGAGCTGCTCGATCGCAACGTGCAGGCCGCTCGCACGGCCCTCGCGGCCACGAGCGATGCCGAGTTCGCCAAGCCGTGGACGTTCAAGTACGGCGGCCGTGCCGTGTGGACCAAGACGAAGCGCGACGTCTACCGCAACGTGGTGAACCACCTAGTGCACCACCGGGGGCAGCTGACGGTCTATTTGCGCATGAACGATGTGCCGGTGCCGGCGATCTACGGGCCGTCGGCCGACGAGCAGGGGTTCCGGGCGTAGCGTGCGCACCTGGGAGCGGACGGTCTCGCGAGGCCTGCACGCGCTGGGGCTCGAGAGCATCCGGAACAAGCTGCTCGCGTTCGCGGTACTGGCCACGCTCATTCCGTCGCTCTCCACGGTGTGGGTCTCCTACGTACACAGTCAGCGCTCGCTCACCGAGAAGATCGCGGGCGAGCAGCACAGCGTCTCTGCCCAGGCAGCCCGCGAGCTCGATCTGTGGCTCAAGGAGCGGCTCTACGAGCTCCGCGTGTTCGCCAGCTCCTACGAAGTGTCGGAGAATCTCGAGCGGATGCCGCGTGCCTCGAAGGCGGGAGCGCCGGTGCGCCAGGGTCCGGCGTACGGCCGGCTGCGCGATTACCTCAACTCGGTGCGGGATCGCTTCGCCGACTACTTGGAGCTGATGGTCATCGACCCGGACGCGCGGATCGTGGCGAATACCGCGAACGCAGGGGCGCCGCAAGCGGGCGCCGTGGCGTTGCCGCCGGACTGGCTGCGCGTCCTGAAGACCGACAACGCCTTTGTCGGCGAGCCGTATCGTGACAGCATTGCGCGCCAGCCCGCGATGATCGTGGCCGTCCCGATCTACCCGTCCAACGGACGCCTCATCGGCGCGCTGACCGCGAAACTGAACCTCCGCGCGGTCCAACAGATCAGCCGGCGCTTCGCTGCGGGCGGCCTGGGCGGGATGCTCGTCGTCACCTCCGACGGCACGCTACTCGCCGGCTCCGGATCAGGCGACGCGGCGCCCATGACCGCCAAGCTGCCGCCGGAAAGTGTCAGGTTGCTGTTCGACCGAGCGGGCAGCGCGGTCCGGTACCGCGGACTCGAGGGGGAGGAAGCCGTGGGGACGTTGGAGCGCGTGCCGCGCCTCTCGTGGGCAGTGGTGGCGGCGATCCCCGCAGATATGGCGTATCGCCAGGCCGCGCGCCTCCGCAATCTGACGGTCCTGATCGTCGCGGCGCTGCTGCTCGGCGTCGGTCTGCTGGCGTACCTGCTGGGCGTCTTGATCGTGCGCCCGCTCGACCGGCTGACGACTGGGGCGGCGAAAGTGGCCGCCGGCGATCTCGCCGTCGATCTCCCCCTGGTGAGCGGCGGCGAGGTCGGGTCGCTCACCGAGGTGTTCAACCATATGGTCGCCCGGCTGCGGGACGGACGTCGCGAGCTCGAGCGCTTGTCCGTCACCGATGACCTGACGGGACTGTACAACCGGCGCTATCTGATGGACACGCTCGCCAACGAGATCCGTCGCTCGCGGCGCCTGGAGCACCGCTGCGCGCTGCTGATGGCGGACATCGATCGCTTCAAGGAATACAACGACGCGCTCGGCCACCTCGCGGGAGACGAGATGCTCATCAAGGTGGCGCGCGCGCTGCGCGACTCGACGCGCGAGGTGGACTGTGTGGTGCGCTACGGAGGCGAAGAGTTCGTCGTCCTGTTGCCCGAAACCGATGCGGAGCAAGCAGTCGAGACGGCCGAGCGCATTCGCGCCCGCGTAGCGGCGGAAGGGCTGGCCGGAGGCTCGATCACCCTCAGCGTCGGCATCGCGGAGTTCCCGACCCACGGCGACTCCCCGGAGTCGATGATCGCCGCCGCCGATGGCGCGCTATACCGGGCCAAGCGGGAAGGGCGCGACCGTGTGGTGCGGGCCAGCGGACCGGCAACGAGCGCCTCCACACCCTGAAGGGTGGGCTCGGCGTGACACTGTGCTGAAGCGCAGTCGTGTCAACGTCCCTGGCGTCGGCCGACCAGGGTCTCGAAAATCCAGCCACTCCGCCCGCCGTCGTCGCCGACGTGCACCCACTGGTCGGCGTACGAATAGCCGATGACGGGCGCTCCCGTCTCGAGGGTGAACACCACGGCGTAGCCCGCGCCCGGTCCCTCCCGGACGTTGCTACGACTCACCGTCTCGAGGCGCAGCGGCAGCGCGAACAGCACTTCGCCGGGCCGCGGAGACCCGCGCACACCGCTCGCCACGCGTTCTCGGCTCGCCCCGACGACGCTCTTCGCCTGGTTGGCGAGGTACAAGGCACCGCCGTAGTTCCGCTTGTTGAACTCCGCGGTGCTCTGTTGCAACAGCTGCGTGGCCTGGCCGATTTCCGGAGCCGCTTGCGGTGCGGCAGCGGTCTTGAGCGACTGCAGCGCGATTTCCGCCTCCGCCATCGCGGAGGCAGCTTCGGCCCGGCTGGCGAGCGTCTGCAGCTTCGCCATCGCCCGCACGACTTCCCGCCTCGCCTCGTCCAGCCGAGCCTGCAGGTCTTCGAGCTGCGCATCGCGCTCGAGCAGCCGTAGCTCGAGCCGTGCGATCCGCTGCTCGAGCTGCGGGTCTCGGACCGTCACCGTTTCCGGCGTCGAGCGGCCGTTCTCAGGATCCCCGGCCGGGTGCAGCGTCCCCGGCGTCGGCGGGGGCGTGCACGCCACGGCCACCATCCCGGAGAGGAGGATGGGATAGACCGCACGCCGGCAAGTACCCATGGGGCTCAACTTGGCACGCGACGCCGGTCGAATCAATCGGCGGCGGCTGGGTCGTGACTGCGCTGCAGGATCTGCCGTACCGTGGCGACGGTGTCCGCCTGCGCGGCGGTCTTATCCGTGCGATAACGTTTGACCCGCGCGAAGCGAAGCGCCAGGCCGCCCACATAGTGCGGGCTCGCCTGTACGTCGTTGAACGCGACTTCCACCACGAGCTCCGGACGGACATGCACGGTATAGGCGTCCCGCCCAATCTCGAGCTCGAGCAGCCGCTTGGTCTGCCACCCGAGCATCTCGTCGGTCATGCCCTTGAACGTCTTCCCCAGCATGACGAAGCCGCCGCTCTCCGGGTCGCGCGCACCGAGATGCAGATTCGAGAGCCACCCGCGGCGGCGGCCGTGCCCCCACTCCGCCGCGAGCACCACGAGATCGAGCGTGTGCGCGGGCTTCACCTTGAGCCACCGCTGGCCCCGGCCCCCGGCCTCGTACGGCGCGTCCAGCGCTTTGGCCATGATCCCCTCGTGCCCGCGGGCCAATGATTGATCCAGAAATGCCTGCGCCGCGTCGGCCGAGGCCGTCACCGTACGCGGCACGAGCAGCCCACCCGACGTGACCTCGCTGAGCGCCGCAAAACGGCGTTCCTCCGGCTCATCGAGCAGCGGCTGTCCATCGCGATACAAGAGGTCGAAGAAGAACGGGGTGAGCGGCAGCTCGCGTCGCAGGCGGTCGACGTCCAGCCTGCGGCCGAAGCGGCGCATCGTCGTCTGAAACGGGAGTGGCGTGCCGTCGGCGCGGAGCGCTATGGCTTCGCCGTCCAGGATCAGCTCCCGCGCGGGGAGGGTGCGCGCCCACTCCACCAGCTCGGGGACGGCCGCGGTCACGTCCTTCAGGCTGCGGGAGTAGACCTTCACCTCATCGTCCCGCTTGTGGAGTTGCACCCGGGCGCCGTCCAGCTTGAACTCGAGCGCGGCGCGACCGAGCCGCGCCACCGCGTCGGCTGCGTCGTCCGCGGTTTGGGCGAGCATGGGGAGCACGGGACGGAACAGGCGAACGCTGAAGCGGGACAGCCCCGCCGCTCCCTCCGCGAGTGCCACGCGCGCCACGCTCGGCAAGTCGCCTGCCGCCATGGCGGCGCGCCGCACCGTCTCGCTCGGCACTCGAGCGGCTTGCGCCACGGCCTCGAGCACGAGCCCCTCGAGCGCTCCCTGGCGCACCTCGCCGATCACGAGGCTCGTGAGAAACTGCTGCTCGTCGCGCGTCGCGGCGAGCAGCAGCTCCCGCAGCAATCGCATCCTGGTATCCGCCGAGCCCTTCCCGGCGAGCCCCGCGATCTGCTCGAACGCCCCATCCGCAGCCGACAGCTCGAGCGTGGCCGACTCGGCAGCCGACTCGGGCAGAGCGGCGCGCACACTGGCATATCCGACGCCGAGTTTTGGCTGCCGCACCATGCCGCACAGGAACGCCGTCGCGATCTCGATCTCGGCCGGCTCGACGCGGGCCAGTAGTGCCGCCAGCAGGCGGATCTTCTCGAGGCGCCCGCTCGTCCGGGCGACCTGCTGCGACGTGGCAACGAGCTCAGCGAGGCGCAACCTCGAACTCTCCCTCGAGCCCTCCCACCGAGCTCCCCCCCACGTACACCCGGAACTTCCCGGGCTCGACGACGAACTTCATGCGCTGATCGTACAACCCGAGCTCCTTGGGCGTCAGTTCGAACTCTACGGTGCGCGATTCGCCGGGCTTCAAGGACACGCGCCGGAACCCCGTGAGCGCGCGCACCGGCCGGGTGACGCTCGCCACCTCGTCGTGCACGTACAGCTGGGCGACTTCGGCGCCTTCACGCGGCCCCGTGTTCGTGACGGTGACGGATACCTTGAGCGTCCCGCCCGGCGGGATGGTGGGAGCGCTCAGCTTGAGATCCCTGTACTCGAACGACGTGTAGCTCAGCCCGTACCCAAAGGGAAACAGCGGGCTCGACGGCAGGTCGGTGTACTTCGAGGTGTACTTGTCCGCTCCCGCCGGCCGTCCCGTGTTCTTGTGATTGTAGTAGATCGGAATCTGGCCGACGGCCCGGGGGAAGGTCACGGGCAGCTTGCCGCTGGGACTCACGTCGCCGAACACGACGGCCGCGAGGGCGGGGCCGGTCTCGACGCCCAAGGCCCACGCCTCGACGATCGCGGGCGCGTGGTCCGCCGCCCACGGCACCGTGAGCGGCCGGCCATTCATTAATATGAGGACCACCGGCGTACCGGTCGCCTGGACGGCCTCGAGCAACTGTTGCTGCACGCCCGGGAGCCCGAGGGTCGATCGGCTCGCGGCCTCGCCGCTCATGTCTCCCATCTCCCCGAGGACGAGGAGCGCGACCTCCGACTGGCGCGCCAGCGCGACGGCCTCGGCGAAGCCGGCGGTCGTCGTATCGACGATGCCGCAGCCCCTGGCGTAGCGAACCTCCGTACCCGTTCCGGCTCGGGTCTTGATGCCTTCCAAGGGAGTGACGGCATCGCGCGGGTCGCCGCGGCCCGCCCACGCGCCGAGCGCCGCCACGTGATCGTCCGCCAACGGACCGATCACGGCGAGCGTGTGCCGCGTGGGCCCGAGCGGGAGCAGATTGCCGTCGTTCTTGAGCAGCACGATCGCCTCTTGCGCCACGGTGCGGGCGAGCTGGCGCTGCTCTGGCGCGAGCAGCACGCTGCGCTCGCGCTCGACGCTCGATCCGCGGTACGGGTCGTCGAACAGGCCCAAGGCACGCTTGCCCGCGAGCACGCGTCGCACCGCGGCGTCGACCGTCGCGATCGGGATACGTCCCGCGCGGACCAGGGCGGGCAGGTCTTCGACGTAGATGCGGCTCACCATGTCCATGTCGACGCCCGCTTCGAGCGCGACCTTCCCCGCATCGGCGCGCGAGCCCGCGACGCCGTGGTTGCGCAGCTCTTCGACGCCCGTCCAGTCACTCACGACGAACCCGGGGAACCTCCACTCGTCGCGCAGCAGCGTGGTCACGAGCCAGCGGTTGGCGTGGCTCGGGATGCCGCCGATCTCGTTGAACGAGGTCATGATGCTGCCGGCGCCCGCGTCCACCGCGGCTCGAAACGGCGGCAGGTAGATCTCCCGCAGGGTGCGCTCGGAGACGTCCACGGTGTTGTAGTCGCGGCCCGCCTCGGCGCCGCCGTACGCGGCGAAGTGTTTGACCGTGGCCATCACCGCGTCGGGCGCGCGCAGGTCCTTTCCCTGAAATCCGCGCACGCGCGCCGCCGCCATGGCCGATCCCAAGTAGGGATCCTCGCCCGCGCCCTCGGCGATGCGGCCCCACCGCGGGTCGCGCGCGATGTCGACCATGGGCGCAAACGTCCAGTTCACGCCGGCCGCCGCGGCTTCGCGCGCCGCCGCCCGCGCCGTGCTCTCCGCCGCCGCGGGGTCCCACGTCGCCGCTTCGGCGAGCGGGATCGGGAAGATCGTGCGATACCCGTGGATCACATCCAGGCCCAGGAGGAGCGGGATATGGAGGCGCGACTCGGTCACCGCGATGCGTTGGGCCTCGCGGGTCGCCTGCGCACCGGCCAGGTTCAGGAACCCCCCGATCAGGCCCTTGCGCACCTGCTCGAGCTGCGCGGCGCTCGGCTGGTTGTCGACTGAGGGCAGGTTGAGCTGGCCGAGCTTTTCCTCCAGGGTCATGCGGGCGACGAGCGAGTCGATCAGTCGCCCGGGAGCGGCGCGCTGCGCGGCAGCGGGGCCAGCGGCGAGGCCCAGGGCGACGAGCGCCATGCAGAAACGATCATGGGTGCGCATCGAGATCCTGTTGATGAGAGGTCGAAGAGTGAAACGCGGTGCACAGAATCTACGCGGGCTCCGGCGGACTTGACAAACGGCACGACGCGCGTGATAACGGGGACAACGCACTCCAGTGGAGACAGTTCCATGCGCCGGACACTCTTCGGCATCCTCGCGCTGCTCTCGCTTGCGTCGGCCGGACCCGCTCGGGGTCAGACCACGCCGGTGCGCGTGACTGGCACGGTGACCTCGACGGCGGACGGCAGCCCGTTGCCCGGAGCAAGGGTCGTTGTGAAGGGCACGAGCATCGGTACGCTCACCGGCACTAACGGCCGGTACACGATCGATGCCCGGAGTACCAACGACACGTTGACCTTCGCGTTCATTGGCTACCGCCCGATCGAGGTTGCGATCGCTGGCCGGTCGGTGGTGAACGCCACCATGGAGGCCGCGGCGATCATGATGGAAGAGGTCGTCGTGACGGGCTACGGCACGCAGCAGCGGCGCGACGTCACCGGAGCCGTGACGACCGTGAATGCCGAGGACCTGACGCCGGTCCCCACGGCATCGGTCGACCAGACGCTGCAGGGTCGGGTCGCCGGCGCACAGGTCACGCCCTCGTCGGGCCGGCCGGGCGCCAGCGCCGTCGTGCGTATCCGCGGAGTCGGCACGCTCAACGATGCCTCCCCGCTCTACGTCGTCGACGGCATGCTGACCGACGACGTCTCGTTCCTGCAGGCGAACGACGTCACGTCCGTCGAGGTCCTCAAGGACGCCTCGGCTACGGCGATCTACGGCTCGCGCGGCGCCAACGGCGTCATCATCATTTCCACCAAGCGCGGGGGTCTCGAGCGCCCGACGCACTTCAGTTTCAACGCGTACGCCGGGTCGCAGGCCGTGGAGCATCGGGTCGATCTCGTCAACGCGCACAACTACGCGATACTCGCCAACGAGCTGGCTACGAATCTCGGAGCGCCGGCCTACTTCACGAATCCGGACACCATCGGCGCGGGCACCGACTGGCAGAAGGCGATGTTCGCAACGGCGCCGATACAGAACTACCAACTCTCGAGCTCGGGAGGCACGGACAAGGTCACGTATTACTTCAGCGGCGACTACTTTCGGCAGGCGGGTGTCGTCCCCAAGTCGGACTTTCACCGAGTCACGCTGCGTCTCAACAACGACTACCGCTTGACCAACCACCTCCTCCTGGGGCACAACCTCGCGATCTCGTATACGGGCGACGACCGACCCCCGGACGTGTTGAGTGTGCTCTATCGCGCGGACCCGACCGTCCCGCCTTACAACCCCGCCGGCACCTTCGCCGACGGCACGGTGCGCTCTTCGGCGGGCAATCCTGCGGCCACGGTTTTCTACACGCGCAATGCCGAGAACAACGCGCGCCTGATCGGCAACTTCTTCGGCGAGCTGAATCTCCCCCACAGCCTCACGTTCCGCTCGAGCTTTGGCCTGGACCTCGGTCGCTCTCAGTTCCGGAGCTTCGTGCCCGTGTACTCCGTCTCGACCCTTCAGAAGAACGACATCTCCAGCGTGGACGTCGAGACGGGCACCAGCAGCTCCTGGCTATGGGAGAACACGCTCGCCTACACCTATCAGTCGGAGCGCCACCGGCTGAACCTCCTCGCTGGTACTACGGCGCAGTCGTTCTACAACGAGGTGCTCGGCTGCACGCGCACCAACATCGCCGGCGAGGACCCGAGTCTGTGGTATTGCGACGCCGGCGCCACGACGGGGCAAACGAACTTCAACCGAGCATCAGACTGGAAGATGCTCTCCTATCTGTTCCGCGCCAACTACACTCTCAAGGACCGCTACTCGTTCACCGGGACGATGCGTGTGGACGGATCGTCACGGTTCGGGCCGGACAACCGCTACGGCGCGTTCCCGTCGTTCGCAGTCGCGTGGAATCTGAAGGAAGAGCCGTTCATGAAGGAGAAAGGGCCGTTCTCGGCCCTGAAGCTGCGCGCCAGTTGGGGGGAGACCGGCAACGACAAGATCGGTGCGTATCCCGGCGTGCCGATCGTGACCGGCAACCTGAACGCCGTGTTCGGGACCGGCGAGACGCTCCAATACGGCGCCAGCCCCATCGAGCTGGCTAACCCGCAGGTCAAATGGGAGAAGACGACCCAGACCGACGTCGGCGCCGACATGGTGCTGTTCAACGGCCAGCTCGAGGCCACGCTCGACTACTATCACCGCCTTACCGACGGCATCTTGGTGCAGGTGCCGATCCCCACGTACATCGGCGTGTCGACCCAGCCCTACGTCAACGCCGCCAAGGTGGTGAACACGGGGATCGAGGGCTCGTTCGTCTGGCGCCACAAGATAGGCGCCGCCGATCTCGATCTGGGTCTCAACGGCAGCACGATTAGCAATACGGTGAAGGCACTCGGCCAGGGCAACAGCCAGATCCTCGCCGGCGGGCTCGGCAACGAGGTGCAGTTCACGACGCGCACGGCGGTCGGCCAGCCGATCGGCTGCTTCTGGGGCCTGAAGGTGCAAGGCGTCTTCCAGACAGCGGCGGAGATCGCCAGCTCACCGAATCGCAACGTCGGCGAGCAGCCCGGAGACCTGCGTTACACCGATACTAACGGCGACGGCAAGATCACGGACGCGGACAAGCAGTTCCTCGGCTGCCCCATTCCGGATGTCGTGTACGGCTTCAACGGTCGTTTGCGTTTCGGCGATTTCGATGTCTCGGCCAACTTCAGCGGACAGGCGGGCAACAAGGTGTTCAACGGGAAGAAGGCGGTTCGCTTCGGGGTCGAGAACTTCGAGGCCTCGTACCTGAACCGCTGGCACGGGCCGGGCACGAGCAACACGGAGCCGCGGGTGACCACGGCCGGAACCAATTACGTCGCCTCCGATCGCTTCATCGAAAACGGTTCCTTCCTCAAGCTGCAGAACGTGCAGATCGGTTATCGCTTGCCCGTGAGCGCCACGAACGGACTCGGCATCGGGCAGGCCAGGATCTACCTGAGCGGCACCAACCTGTTCAACGTCACTAACTACTCTGGGTACACACCCGAGCTGCCGGGAGGTTCGGTGATCGCGAGCGGGATCGACACGTTCGGCGGGATCTTCCCACCGGCGCGGACGTTCACGGTGGGCCTGGATGTGGCCTTCTGACACCTATTAACGTGAATTCATTCGATTCGGGGCGAGCCATGAGAACTTCACCGATCACAACGCGCGGGCTCTGTCTCCTCGCCGTCCTCGGCCTGGCGGCGGGATGCGACTTCCTCTCGACCGCGCCGAAGGGCGTGCTTACCACGGAGAACTTCTTCAAGACCTCCGACCAGGCCGTCGCCGCCACCAACGCCACCTACAATATGCTGCGCGAGTGGCAGGTGCACGTTTTCTCGTGGCTCGGGCTCACCGACATCGTGTCGGACGACGCCACCAAGGGGAGCACGCCGGGTGACGCCAGCTTTCTGGGCGATCTGGACAACCTCACCTTCGATCCCGGCAACCTCGCCTTCGCCGATCCCTGGGCCGGCTATTACAAAGGGGTGTACCGCGCGAACGTGGCGATTCAGCACATCCCCGACGTGCCGATGGATGCGACCCTCAAGGCGCGCCTCATCGGTGAGAACAAGTTCCTGCGCGCCTACTACTACTTCTTCCTGGCGCGCGCGTTCGGAGGCGTGCCGCTCTTCACCCAACCGCTCACCCCGGACCTGTTCATCCAGCCGCGGGCCACGGTCGACCAGGTGTACGCGCTGATCGAGCAGGATCTCCAGGACGCCAGCGCGGTCCTGCCGACCAAGCTGCAGTACGCCGCCGCGGACGTGGGCCGTGCCACCAAGGGCGCCGCCCAGGGCATGCTGGCGGAGGTATACCTCTATCGCAAGGACTACGCCCACGCGCTGGCGTACGCCGATTCGGTCATCGGCAAGCCCGGCTACGGTCTCTTCTCCGATTACGCGACGCTCTTCACCGACGCAGGAGAAAACTCCACCGAGTCGGTGTGGGAGGTGGAGGCAGCGGTGACGCCGGGTGGCGGCAAGGCACCGGACCAGGGAGGGGCGAACATTCAGTATGCCGAGGTGCAGGGCGTGCGAGGCACGCCGAACATCGGTTGGGGATTTAACACGCCGTCACCCAGTCTCGAAGCCGCCTACGAGCCGGGTGACCCGCGCCTCGTGACGACGATCCTCTACCCGTGGGAGTTGCTCCCGGACGGGAGCGGCCTGGTGGTCTACCTGAATCCGAGCATGCTGAACAACCGGTACAACCAGAAGGCGTTCATGTCTCCCAGCAACGTCGGCGGGGCCTTCAACTCCGGGATCAACCTCCGGCGCCTCCGCTACGCCGACGTGCTGCTGATCGGGGCCGAGGCGGCGTATCAGACGGGAGACATCGCCAAGGCGCAGAATTACCTGAACCAGGTGCGCGCACGGGCGCGCGGCACTCAAACGGTGACGCTCGGCTTCACGCCCGAGCTGCTCGCTGCGCCGATCGACTCGGCCGTGCTCGCTCGACCCTCGGGAGAGAGCCGCGTGTTCGTGCGCTACGTCAATCCGACCAGTCCGGCCTACACTGCGGGTCTCCGTACCTTCAAGTCGCGCTGCGTCGCCGGCTGCGCCTCGGCCACGATCCCGCCGGTGCGGGTCGACACGATCGACATCGTCCGCGCGATCGATGGGACGCCGATTGCCACGATGGCCGATTATTTCACCGCGGTGAACGCGAAAACGCCCGGCGTCAACGTGGCGCTCGATGTGCTGCGCCTGAGACAGGACTCCGTCACCGGGGTCATCACCACGCAAACGCTGGCCATCACCATCGCGGCGCAAACGTTGCTCCCCAATGTGGCGGCCACGGGACAGGCGCTGCTCGACGCCATTTGGCAGGAGCGCCGCGTCGAGCTGGGGATGGAGCAACAGCGCTGGTTCGACATTATCCGGCAGAACGGCGTGGTTCCGGGCCGGGCCGCGTTGCTCATGGGTGCGGCCTTTGCGGCGCGGGACACGTTGTACCCGATTCCGGCTGGTGAAGCGGCTATCGCAGGCCTGCAGCAGAACCCCGGGTACTAGAGCGGTGCTGCGGGGCACCCGTGGGAGCGCCGCGCGCGTGGCGCTGGCATCCTTCAGGATATCGATCCGTTCGATGTCA
>Ga0137396_10000517_pt1 | contig 18477 bp, 14 predicted proteins | sample czc16metaG_FD_108284 | JGI IMG/M metagenome (GOLD analysis project Ga0137396, IMG submission 108284) | Vadose zone soil microbial communities from Angelo Coast Range Reserve, California, USA - czcobulk3.16 metaG | ecosystem: Environmental > Terrestrial > Soil > Vadose zone | place: USA...
ACTCTGCGTGGCGACGCTGCCGAGCGCGAGAATCACCTTCGGCTGGAGCGCGCCGAGCTGCGCCGCGAGCACCGGCGCGCACGCCGCGAGCTCGTCGGCCTCGGGGTTTCGATTCGAGGGTGGACGGCACTTGACGGCATTCGTGATGAACACCTCGTCGCGCGAGAAGTTCACGCCCGGCGCCTCGAGCATTTTGGTGAGGAGCTGACCCGCGCGGCCGACGAACGGGAGGCCCTGCGCATCCTCGTCGGCACCCGGACCTTCGCCGATCACGACGAACTCCGCCCGCAGGTTGCCGGAGCCGAAGACGATCGTCGTGCGCCCTTCGCAGAGCTTGCACTTCCGGCAGCCCTGGAGCGCCCGCTCCTGCGCAGAGAGCGCCTCCTCGGGGCCGAGCAGGTACGCGCCCTCGAAGACCAGCTCGGCCGTGCCGAGGTCACGGTGATGGCGGAGGGTGGCGCCGAGCGTGCCGAGCGCCTCGGCGAGCGCCTCGCGCGGGTCGGCGGCCGCGTCGGGCCGCGTTATCGCGTCACCTTCCTGGCGGCGGCGTCGAGACGCAGCGCCAGGACGTGGGTGAGGATCGCGTCGGCGACGTCGGCCTTCGCCATCCGCGCGAGCGCCTTCTGGCCGCCCGCGCGGTCGAGCAGCAGCACCTCGTTCTCCTCGGCGTCGAAGCCGATGCCCCGCTGGCTCACGTCGTTCACGACGAGCAAATCGATGCCCTTGCTCTCGAGCTTCTGGCGGGCGTGGGCCACGACGTCGTTGGTCTCGGCGGCGAAGCCGACGATGAACGCGCCGGTGCGGCGCGCCGCGACCTCGGCCAGGATGTCGGGGTTCGGCGTGAGGTCGAGCGTGAGGTCGCGCTTGCCCTTGATCTTGACGGGCGCGGCGTGGCGCGCGCGGTAGTCGGCGACGGCCGCCGCCTTGATCACGAGCGTGGCCGCGGCGAGGTGGTGGAGGACCGCCTCGCGCATCTCCTCGGCCGTCTGGACGGGGACGAACACGGCGCCCGGCGGCGGCGTGAGGGCGGTCGGCCCCGAGACGAGCGTGACCGCGGCGCCGCGGCGCAGCGCCGCCGCCGCGAGGCCGTAGCCCATCTTGCCCGACGAGCGGTTGGAGATGTAACGCACGGGGTCGATCGGCTCTCGCGTCGGCCCCGCCGTGACCAGGACGCGTTCGCCCGCGAGGTCGCGCACGGGCGTGAGCGCGCGCCGGATCGCCTCCACGATCGCCTCCGGCTCGGGGAAGCGCCCCTTGCCCGCGAGCCCCGAGGCGAGCGCCCCCGCGTCGGGCTCGAGGACCGTCACGCCGCGCGCACGCAGCGTCGCGACGTTCGCGACGACCGCCGGGTGCTCCCACATTCCGCCGTCCATCGCGGGCGCGATCACCACCGGGCGGCGCGCCGCGAGGAGGAGCGTCGTGAGGAAGTCGTCGGCAACGCCGTGCGCCGCCTTCGCGAGGAGGTTGGCCGTCGCGGGCGCGACGACGATCACGTCGGCGCGCTCGGCGAGCGCCACGTGCTCGACGGCGTCCTGGCTCTGGGGGTCGAAGAGGTTCGTCAGCACCGGCCGGCCGGAGAGCGTGCGGAAGGTGAGCGGGCCCACGAACTCGCGCGCGTGCTCGGAGAGGCACACGGTCACCGAGACGCCGAGCCGGGTCAGCTCGCGCAGGAGGTAGACGGCCTTGTACGCGGCGATGGACCCGGTGACGCCGAGGATCAGCTCGCGGCCCGCGAGGCTCATGCCTTCGGCGTTTCGCCCTCGTCCTTCACGCGGTACTCGACCTTGGCCGCCGCGATCTCCTCGAGCGCGCCGCTCGTGGGCTTCTTGTGGTGGCTCTCGACGCGCGGGGGCGCGCCGCGATTGAGCTGCCGCGCCCGCTTGGCCGCGAGGACGACGAGCAGGTAACGGTTCGACACCTTGTTGAGAGCGCCTTCCAGCGAGGGGAACGCCATCACTTGGACACCTCCAGATCGGGGAATGTGAGGCCGAGCCGCGCGGTACGGCAGCGCTCGGCCTGGATGATCGAGGCCAGGTGCTCCATGGCTTCTTTCACGTCGCGGTTCACGATCAGGTAGTCGTAGCGCCGCCAGAGCGCGATCTCCTCACGCGCGCGCGCCAGCCGCCGCGCGATCTCCTGCTCGTTGTCGGAGCGCCGCTCGCGCAGCCGCTGCTCGAGCTCCCTGAGGGACGGCGCCACGAGGAAGATCAGCACCGCCTCGGGGTAGCGAGCGCGCACCTGGGCCGCGCCCTGCGTGTCGATGTCGAGCAGGACGTCGCCGCCGCCGGCCAGCGCCTCCTCGAGCGCGCGCGCGGGCGTGCCGTAGAGGTGGCCGTGCACCGTCGCCCACTCGGCGAACTCGCCCCGCGCGAGCATCGCGCGGAACGACGCCTCGTCCACGAAGCGGAAGTCCACGCCGTCGATCTCGCCAGGACGCGGCGCGCGCGTCGTCACCGACACCGAGTAGGCGAGGCCGGGAACGCCCAGGCGCGCCTCGCGGCACAGCGTCGTCTTGCCCGCGCCCGAGGGGGCCGAGACGACGAACAGGGTGCCGCGCCGCCGGATCATTCGACGCCGCCACGCCTATTCAAGATTCTGCACCTGCTCGCGCATCTTCTCGACGACGCCCTTCGCCGCGAGGGCCGCCTGGCTCACATCGAGGTCGTCGGCCTTCGAGGCGATCGTGTTGACCTCGCGGTTGAGCTCCTGCATCAGGAAGTCGAGCGACCGGCCCGCGGGACCACCCCGCTCGAGGACGAGGGCGAGCTGCTCGAGGTGGGCACGGAGTCGCGTCAGCTCCTCCTGCACGTCGGTCTTCTCGGCCCAGATCGCGACCTCGGTGAGGACCCGCCCCTCCTCCACCGTGGCGCCGCCGAGGAGCGCCCGGATGCGCTCCCGGAGACGCTCCTGGTAGCGCGCCACGGCCGCGGGCATGCGCGCGGCGACCACCTCCACGTGGGCCTGGAGGTCGGCCCGCAGAGCGCCGAGCTCGGCGGCGAGCGCCTCGCCCTCGGCCGCGCGGCGCGCGACCAGCTCGTCGAGGGCCTTGGCGACCGCATCGGCCAGGATGGGCCACGCCGCCTCCTGCCCGGACGCGTCGATCTCGTCGAGGCGCACCACGCCCGGGCGCTCGAGGAGCCACGCGAGCGTCACGTCGCCGGTGACCCCGAGGGCGCCGCCGAGTTCTCGCCCGCGCGCGACGTATTCGGCCGCGAGGGCCTGGTCCACGCGCACGGTCTGGGACGAGGCGCCCGGCGCCGGCGCCAGCTGCACCGAAACCTCCACACGGCCGCGCTCGAGACGCGATTGCACAAGCCGGCGCACGTCGGGCTCGAAGGCGGCAAGGGCGCGTGGAAGCCGGACCGCGATGTCGAGGTGACGGTGGTTCACGCTGCGCACTTCTGCGCTCAGGGTGAGCGTTCGCCCCCCGACCTCCGACCGCCCGAATCCTGTCATGCTCCGGAGGGATGGGAGGGGCGTGGCGGGGGTGGGAGTCATCCAGTGATCATAGGGTGAAATCTCCTGTAGTGTCAATATGTTGCGATTGACAGCCGGCGCTCGACCCGCGTACACTCGCGCACACTGCCCAAGACCAGCGGAGGTCGCACGCGATGCCCTTCACCCGCCGCCAGTTCCTCGTGGCCGCCGCCGGCGTGGCGCTCGCCGGACGCGGCGCGCGCCTCGCCCACGGCGAGGGCCCGCGGTCCATCACGCTCGCGCACAGCGTCTCGACGTTCGTCTATGGCCAGCATCTCGTCGCCAGAGAGAAGAAATTCTTCGAGGACGAGGGCGTGAGCGTGCCGGGGTTCATCGTTCCCGGCGGCGGCGCCCGCGTGGTGAACGCCGTGACGGCGGGCCAGGCGATGTTCGGTCTGGGCGACTCGAACCACCCGCTGAAGGCGACGGAAAAGGGGCGCGAGACGGTCATGCTCTTCGCCACCGACACGCGCTGCAGCTACGCCAACGTCGTCGTTCGAAGGGACCTGTGGGAGAAGGGCGTCAGGAGCGTGGAGGCGCTCGCCGATCAGAAGCTCGTGGGCCGCAGGGCCGTGGTCGCGATGACCTCGCCCGGCTCCGGCACGCACGTCTACGGCACCTACGTGCTCAAGCGGACGAAGGCCGCCGACGGGCGGCCCGTCGACGACCACGTCGAGTGGATCGGCGGCGGCGCATCCACGACGATGCTGGGCGGCCTCAAGGCGGGGAAGTTCGACGCGATCATGGCGGTCCCCGAGTGGCAGTTCGCCGCCGAGGGCGAGGGGTTCGGGCGGGTCATCTATGACGTCCAGGACGAGACGGCGTGGCGGCGGGTGTTCGGTGGCCCGATCCCGGTCACGGTCGGCTACGCGCTCCGCGAGACGCTCGACAAGTCACCCGACCTCGTGCAGGCGTACGTCAACGCCAACTACCGCGCGCAGCAGTGGATCCGCCGGACCAAGGACGAGGAGATCGTCGAGCTCCTGCACAGACCCTACATGGAGGCCTTCAGCCGCGACGACGTCCTCCGGTCCGTGCGCTACTACAAAACGATCTTCGACTGGGACTTCACGATCAGCGAGACGGACTACGAGAACGGCATGAAGGTGTTCATCCCGATCGCGATCGACAAGCCGGTGCCGTTCTCGAAAGCCGTGGACCTCGCGTTCGTCCGGAAGGCCCAGGCGAAGTACAAGTCCTGAGCCCGCGGCGCCCGCGCCTCGTCATCCGCGACCTCGCGAAGACCTTCCGCGAGGGCGGACGGGAAGTCGTCGCCGTGCGCGACGTGTCCTTCGAGGTTCACGCCGCGGAATTCGTCGCGATCGTCGGGCCTTCGGGCTGCGGCAAGTCCACCATTCTCAACATGATCGGGGGCCTCGTCGCGCCCTCGGCCGGCACGCTCGAGCTCGACGGGCGCCCCGTCACGGGTGTCCCCCCGAAGGTCGGGTACGTCTTCCAGAAGGACACCGTCTTCCCCTGGCGCACCGTCGCCCGGAACATCGGGCTCGGCCTCGAGTACCGCGGCGTCACGGGCGTCGAGCGGGCACGGCGCGTGCGCGAGGGCATCCGGCTCTCGGGCCTCGAGGGGTTCGAGGACGCCTTCCCCGCCACGTTGTCGGGCGGCATGCGCCAGCGGGTGGCGCTCATGCGAACCCTCGTCGTCGATCCCGAGATTCTCCTGATGGACGAGCCGTTCGGCGCCCTCGATACGCACACGAAGCTGGGCCTCCACGCCGAGCTCCTGAGCCTCTGGGAGGCCCGGCACCAGACCGTCGTGTTCGTCACCCACGACCTGTCCGAAGCGATCACGCTCGCCGATCGGGTGGTCGTGATGACACGCCGGCCCGGCCGCATCAAGCTCGTCTATGACGTGAAGCTGCCGCGCCCACGTGACGTGATCACGCTGCGCGAGACGGACGAGTACGCCCGCGAGTACGGCCAGCTCTGGCACGCGCTGGGGGAGGAGTTCGGCGCATCTATGTCAGGCCACCCACGGTCCGAGCCGGGCTCGCGGTCCCCGCTATGACCGAGCGGGCGCGCGTGCTCGTGTGGCGGCTCGCGATCCTCGTGGTCCTCCTGGCCGCGTGGGAGTGGCTCACGGGCCTCCCGGCCGTCTCGAAGCTCCCCGGGCTCTACTGGCTCGACCCGTTCTTCGTCAGCCGGCCCTCCACCATCGTCCAGCGGTTCGTCTACCTGGCCTCGCGCAAGGTACGGCTGTCGATCTGGGCGATGGCGCTCTCGACGGTGCAGACCACGCTCGCGGGGTTCCTCGTCGGGGTGTCCACGGGCTTCGCGGCGGGGCTCGTCCTCGGGCGGAACGATCGGCTCGCGCGGGTCCTCGAGCCGTACATCATCGCGTTCAACTCGCTCCCGCGGATCGCGCTGGTCCCGCTCATCACGATGATCTTCGGCTTCGGGCTCCTCGCGAAGATCGTGCTCGCATGGAGCATCGTGTTCTTCATCGTCTTCTTCAACACCTTCCAGGGCGCGCGGACGGTGGACCCGGACCTGATCCACTCGGCGCGGTTCCTCGGCGCGAGCGAGCGGCAGATCATGCGCACGGTGATCGTGCCGTCGGCGCTCGCGTGGACGTTCGCCTCGCTCACCCCCTCGATCTCGTTCGCGCTCATCGGCGTCGTGGTCGGCGAGTTCCTCGGCGGCGAGTCGGGGGGCGGCCTCGGCTACCTCATCATCCAGTCGCTCGGTACGCTGAACGCGGCGGACATGATGGTCGCTCTCGTGGCGCTCGGCGTCATCGGCATCGTGATGGCGCTCGGCATCAAGCAGATCGAGACGCGGCTCCTGCGCTGGCGGCCCGAGTACCGGAAGAGCGTGTGACGCGCTGGGTCCTCGCGGTCCTCGGGGCGCTCCTGGTCCTCGGGATCGCGACCGTCGCGCTCGCCCGGTTCTTCGGTCGGTCGGGGTCCCGGGCCGCGATCCTCGTCTCGGTCGTCGCCTACTGGCTCGGCGCCTGGGTGCTCTGGAGCTTCGCCGGCGGGCTGGCGCTCCGCTACGGCGTCCTCGTCGCGTACCCCGGCGCGTTCTTCGGGCTCCTCGCGCTCGCGGGTGGTGTCTGGCACTACCGGGCGGCCGTCGCCGGCGGGCGCGAGCGCGGTCTCGTCGTGTTCGTCGGCGGTCAGCTCTTCTGGCTCGTCGTCGTGCTCCTCCAGAACGGCACGTTCGGCGACGTTTGGTGATAGCCTCGAAGACATGAGTGGGGAGGAGTTCATCCTCCTGGTCAACGACGATCGCGGCGTCACCAAGACACTGCGCGATTTCCTCCGGGGCGAGGGGTACGGCGTGGAGGTCGCCCGCAGCGGCGCCGAGGGGCTCCGGAAGATCCGCGAGGGTGCCGTCGGGTTGGTCTTGCTCAACCTCGTCCTGCCCGACGTCAAGGGCGCCGCCGTCATGCGCGAAGCCCAGCAGCTCGACGCGCCGCCCGAGTTCATCGTCATCACGGAGCAGGCCGCGCTCGACGCGGCCATCGACGCCGTCGAGGGCGGCGCGGTGGGCTACCTGCCGAAGCCCGTGGACCTCGCCCGCCTCGGCCGGATCGTCCGCCGGGTGTTCGAGCGACGGCGCCTCCTGCGCGACAACACCAGGCTGCAGGTGGAGCTCAGAGGCCGGCTCGCGGAGAGCGAGGCCCTCGTCGAGATCTCGAGCACGGTCAGCTCGACGCTCGATATCCGCGAGGCGCTGCGGCGCATCTGCCGGGCGCTGACCAGGTTGCTGGGCGCGGACACCGCGGCCGCGTACCTCCACGACCACGGGACCGACCAGCTCCTGCCGACGGCCGCGTACCACGTCCCGAAGGAGTACCTCGCGGTGCTCGCGGCGGCGCCCCTCCGTCTCAGCGAGCAGGGTTTCCACGACACGGTGTGGACGGAGCGGCGTCCGGTCTGGTCGGACGACGTCGCGCGCGACGCCCGCTTCAGCCACGAGATGTTCCGGAGCTTCCACCACCAGTCCGGCCTCCTCCTGCCGCTCCTCATCGAGGACCGGGTCGCGGGGGGCTTCTACGTCGTGTGGTGGAAGGCCCGCCGGCGCTTCGACGAACACGAGCTCCGGATGCTCGACCACGTCTGCGAGCAGGTCGGGCTCCTCCTGCGCAACGCGAACCTCTACGAGCAGGCGGAGCGGAACCGCCACCGCCTCGAGGTCCTCAACGAGGTCTCGCGCCAGCTCGCCGCGGTCCACGACACCGACGAGGTCCTCACGCTGATCGTGAATCAGGCGGCGCGGCTCGTGAAGGCCGAGGCCGCGGGTCTGCGCCTCCTCGAGGGCGACGACCTCATCGTCGGCGCCCGGACGGAGTCGGCCGCGCCCCTCATGACCCGGCCGCGCATCAAGCCGGGCGAGAGCCTGAGCGGCAAGGTCGTCGCGAGCGGCGCGACCGTCGTCGTCGAGGACCTGTCGGAGGACACGACGTACGATCCCGCCCACAAGCGGAGTGCTTTGGAGCGGGGGTATCGTGGGTTCGTCGGTGTGCCGCTCAAGAGCCGCGGGCGGGTCCTCGGCACGCTGAACGTGTACACGCAGGGCGCGCGCCACTTCCTGCCCGACGAGATCGATCTCCTGGAGGCGCTCGCGGACCAGGCGTCGACGGCGATCGAGAAGGCACGCCTGTTCCGCGAGACCGTCGAGGGCCAGCAGCTCCTCGCGCGGCTCTACCGCGCCGCGATCGCGATGCAGAGCTCCTGGGACCGCGACGAGCGTCTGCAGGCGTTCGTGCGCGCCGCGCGCGAGGTGATGGGCTTCGACCGGGTGAACGTGTTCCTGCTCACGTCCGACGGGGCCGGCCTCGAGCTCGTGACGGCGGAGGGCGACGACGGCGCTCCCGCGCTGGTCCTGCCGCTCGCGCCAGGCGCGGGTGCCTACTACGAGGCGTTCGAGAGCCGCCGGCCGCTGGCGGTGTTGTCCGACGAGGACCTCCGGAGCGTGCGGCCGCTCGACCGCGCGTACCTCGCGCACCGCTATCTCAGGTCACGGCGGTTCGTCGTCACGCCGCTCCTGGCGGGCGACCGGGTGATCGGCGTGGTCAGCGCCGACAACAAGCCGAGCCGGCGGCCGATCAGCGCGTCGAGCGTCGAGCCGTTCAGCTCGCTGTGCCAGAACCTGGCGATCGCCCTCGAGGAGAGCCGGCTGTACGCGGAGACCCGCGCGCGCGAGCAGGAGGCGACGAAGCTCTACGGGGTCACCCGCCAGCTCGCGACCAGCCTGGACCGGGACCGCGTCCTCGACCTCATCGTGACGCAGACGATCGAGCTGACGGGCTGCGAGGCGAGCGGCATCTACGTGTACGACCGGGAGCGGGACGGGCTCGTCTTCGGCCGCGGCCTCAACCTCGATCCCGAGCTGACCCACGCGCTCTTCCTGAAGTCCGGCGAGGGCGTCGGCGGCCGTGCGTTCAAGGAACGCCGTCCGGTGTGGACCCGGGACCGAACCGTCGACCCGAGCCTCGGCTACAGCCCGGCCTCGCACGTGGTGGTCGACGCGAAGTCGCCGCGGTCCTTCCTCGCGGTGCCCATCATGAGCCGCGACGAGGTGCACGGCGTGCTCCTCGAGTACTTCTTCAGCCCCCACGACTTCGCGCCGCGCGAGATCCAGCTCGTCTCGACGCTTGCCGACCACGCCGCGCTGGCGTTCGAGAACGTCCGGCTCCTCGAGGAGACGCGGCGGCGGGAGCAGGAGGCCAGCACCCTTTCGCGTGGGCTGGCGCTCTTGAACCAGGCGACGCGTGCGCTGCAGCGCACCCTCGAGGTCGATCGCATGCTCTCCGGCGCCCTCCTCGAGCTCGCGCGCGCCTTCGGCGCGGACGCGGCGCTCGTGAACCTGCTCGCCGCCGACGGCGGTGTGCAACGCAGCGTCGGCCACTGGCTCTCCGAGACGCAGCGCCGCGAGCTGCACGCGAGCCGAGGTGGCGTCACCGCCCACGTGCGCGAGACGCGGCAGCCCCTGCTCATCCGCGACGTGGAGGAGCGACGCGACATGGTCCACCCCGAGAACTTCACGCGTGGGGTGAAGTCCATCGCCGGGCTGCCGGTCCTCGGACAGCAGGGGCGCGCCCTCGGTGTGCTCGTGCTCTACTACAAGACCCCGCAGCTCTTCCCAGACAGCGTCGTCCGCCTCCTGACGTCGTACGCCGATCAGCTCGCGACCGCGCTCGAGAACGCGCAGATCTACGAGGAGGCGCAGACGCAGCGGGTGCGCCTGGCGCAGATCTTCGACTCGACCTCGGACGGCATCCTCCTCGTCGGCCGGAGCGGTGACATCCAGGCCGTCAACGAGCGCGCCGGCGAGCTGCTCGGTTTCGACGCGGGTCGCGCCGTCGGCACCCCGCTCGCCGACGTGCTCGCGCGCCTCGGCGGCACGACGCCGGAGGCCGAGCACGGGCTCGCGGCGCTCCGCGGGCTCCTGGACGACCCGGAGCGCGGCGGCGCGGGCGACCTCGACCTTCGGCGCCACGCGCGCGTGATTCACTGGGTGGGCCAGGCGACGCGCGCCGCGGCCGGCGCCACGATCGGGCTCACGCTGACGCTCCAGGACGTCACGCACGAGCGGCAGGTCAGCCAGCTGAAGTCGGACTTCGTATCGTTCGTCACCCACCAGCTCCGCACGCCGCTCTCCGGCATCAAGTGGATGCTGGAGCTGGCCGCGCAGACGCCCGCCATCTCCGAGGAGCTGACGAGCTACGTCCGCGACGCGAGCGAGTCGGCCGAGCGGCTCATCGGTCTCGTCAACGATCTGCTCGACGCCTCGCGCCTCGAGAGCGGGAGCCTCAAGATGAAGCCTCAGCCGACGGGCCTCGTCGAGCTGACGCAGAGCGTGCTCGACGAGGTGACGACGCTCGTCCGCGCCCGGGGGCACCGCCTGTCGGTCGAGGGCGCCGAGACGGCGCCGCGCGTCCTCGCGGATCCCCAGCTGCTGCGCCAGGTGATCCTCAACCTCACGTCGAACGCGATCAAGTACACGCCGGCCGGCGGCGCGGTGATGGTCCGGATCGGCCGCGAGAACGGCCTGGCGCGCTGGGCGATCAGCGACACCGGTGTCGGCATCCCCGGGGCGGCACAGGCGCGGCTCTTCGAGAAATTCTTCCGCGCCGAAAACGCGGCGACGATCGAGACGGAGGGCACGGGGCTCGGCCTCTACCTGGTCCGGCTGATCGTCGAGCGGCTCGGCGGACGGGTCTGGTGCGAATCCGAGGAAGGTCGGGGCTCGACCTTCCTCTTCACGCTGCCCCTCAGCGAGTGAGGCTTATGAGCGACACGGCGAAACGACTCCTGCTGGTCGAAGACGACCGCTTCCTGCGGCGCGCCTGCGAGGTGAGCCTCAAGCAGCGGGGGTTCGCCGTGACGTCGGCCGTGGACGGCGAGGAGGGGCTGCGCCTCGCGCGGAGCGAGCGGCCGGACCTGATCCTGCTCGACATGCTCATGCCGAAGCTCTCGGGGCTCGACGTGCTGAAGGCGCTCCGGAGCGACCCGACTACGCGCGGCCTCCGCGTCCTCGTCCTCTCGAACTCGTCGCGTGAGCAGGACGTGCAGGAAGTGACCCGCCTCGGCATCGAGGGGTATCTCGTGAAGTCGAACCTCTCGCTCCAGTCGCTCGGCGATGAGGTGAGCCGGATCCTGGGTTTGGCCGGCTAGACCGGCGACCGCCCGTCCGGCGATAGCCGCGCGGCACGACTGCACAGAGTTCGCAAGTGCCTGCCCAGTCGTCTGTGCAGGGCGCGGGTCGAACACTCCGGTCGCGGCGAGAACGCCGGCGCATGCTCGTGAGCACTTACGCCGACCCGACCGTCCGCCATGACGCTGGCCCGTCTCTTGCGCCGGTCGGCGCCCCATGGGTGCCGAGACGGCGTGCGGAACCGCCGCCAGGGGCCGCATTGCGGGCCGGCTCGTCACGCGCGTGCCGCTCGTGCTCTTGGTGGCTTCGATCCCATCGGCGAGCTACGCACCCGCGCACCTGATCACCGCGCTGGCGCCGATGGAGATCCTGGCCGCGGGCTTCGGCAGCGCGAGGGGCGTTGCGGTAGACGCTGCCGGGCACGTGTACGTGGCCGACGGCGAGGCGGGCACGGTGACGAGGCTCGCGCCCGATCACACGCGCGCGATCGTGGCGGCCGGCCTCGCGCGCCCGAACGGGCTCGCCCTCGATCTCGAGGGCCGGCTGCTCGTCGCCGAGGAGCGCGCCGGCCGCATCGTCCGGGTCGAAGCCGATGGCCGACGAGTCCCGGTGATGACCAACGTGAAGCAGCCGCGGTGGCTCACGGTCGGCGACACGGGTCGGCTCTTCGTCTCCGCGCGCCGCCTCGCGCGCGACGGGGCTCGTGAGGCGGGCGACGAGTCGGCCGAGCCCGAGATGATCCTGACGATCGGTGTCGACGGCCGGCCGACGACCTTCGCCGACGGCTTCGACGGGCTGCAGGGACTCGCCACCGGAAAGGGCGTCGTGTACGCGGCGGCGATGCGGAGCAGGGACGACGACAGGGAGGCGGGGGGAGTGGTCTTCCAGATTCCCATCCTCGAGGATGGGAGCGCCGGGCCGCCCACATCGTTCGGCCGTGCCGACAGCCTGAAGCGGCCCGTCGGGCTCGCGCCTGACCACACGGGCGTCCTCTACCTGACGACGAAAGACCTCGGCGCGGTCGATAAGCTCCATCTCGACGGCACGGCGACGCGGTTCGCTTCCAATCTCGACGACCCGCAGGGGCTCGCCTTCGACCGGGACGGTAGCCTCTACCTCGCCGACGGCCGCTCGGGCCGGGTCGTACGATTCCGGGCGCCGGCGCCACCGAGCCTTGCCGCGCTCCCGGCGTTCACGAATCACGCCGCCCTGACGGTGGGCGGTACGACGGATCCCTCGGCCCATCTCGATGTCGTTCTGAACGAGGGCATGACGTCCGTGGCGGCCGCCGCCGACGCCACGGGGCGGTTCGCGGTGTCCGTCAGGCTGGCGCTCGAGGCCGAGAACCTCCTCGACGTCTTCGCGACCGGCCGCGCCGGCCACGGTCTCACCTCGGCTCCCGCCGAGGCGCGAATCACCCACGACGGCGTTCCACCGTCGCTCGCCTTCCAGACGCCGACCGCTGGAGCCTTCGTCCGCCAGGCGGTCCAGGTCACGGCCCAGGCGAGCGACGCCCGCAGCCAGCTCGACCACCTGACGCTCAGCGTCGGTGGTCAGGGGCTCGGCGGCCGCGTGACGCCGCAGCTGCCGACGCCGTCCGCCGCCGTCACCACGATCTGGAACACCGCCGGGGTCGTAGACGGCCCGTGGACGCTGACGGCGATCGCGGTGGACCGGGCTGGCAACGGCTCGCTGGCGAGCCGGGCCGTCATCGTGGACAATACGCCGCCGGTCACGGAGATCACCGGCGGGCCGTCGGCGATCCAGGAGACCCGCGCGACCTTCACCTTCACGGGCACCGACAATCTGACGCCGGTGACGAGCCTCACGTTCGCGTGGCGCGTTGATGGCGGCCCCTGGTCGGCGTTCGATTCCGCGACGCGCGCGACGGTGTCCGGCCTCGCCCAGGGAGCGCACCTCTTCGAGGTCAAGGCGCGTGACCTCGCCGGCAACGAGGGTGCGTCGACGCAGCGGCGCTTCGCGGTCGGCGGCCTCAGCGTCGCAATCACGGATCCGACCGAGGGTGCGACGGTGCCGGCGGGACTGTTCGTCGTCCGTGGGATCGTCGAGGCGGGCGGCGCCGAGGTCGGCGTCACCGTCAACGGTGCTCCAGCGGTCACTCAGGGGACGACGTTCATGGCTCTCGTTCCGGTCGTGTCGGACACCACGGTATTGGCGGCGTCGGCGACCACGACGAGCGGTGCCACGGCGATGCACACGATCAGCATCGCCGTCGCGTCGACGAGCGGAGAGGAGGCGACCCTTCGCGTCAGCCCGCAGAATGGCTCTGCCCCCTTGACCGTGTCGTTCGCACTGATGGGCGTCGCCCCCGGAATCATCGCCCTCGATCTCGACGGCGACGGCGTGATCGACTTCGCGGGGCCGAGCCTCTCGGGGCAGCGGTTCACCTATGCTCGACCGGGCTCGTATGTGGCAACGGCGAAGGCGACGGACCGGGAGGGGCGTCAGGTGACCGCGAGTGCCCTCGTGCAAGCGTACGACGTCACGGCGCTCGACACGCTGCTCCGAGCCAAATGGCGAGCGCTGAGGGACGCGCTGCGAGCTGGCGACGTTGCGCGCGCGCTCACCTACATCGGGACCGGCTCGAGAGACGAGTACCAGGCGGCGTTCCAGATCATCGCCGCCCGTCTCCCGGCGATCGACACGATCCTGACCGACCTGACACTGGTCGGGATCGGGGACGGCTCGGCCCGCTACCGCGCGCTGCGGACGGACGCGGGGTTACCGAGGAGCTTCGACGTGCGCTTTGCCGTCGATGAGGATGGCGTATGGCGCCTCGAGAGGTTCTGATGGGCGTTTACTCGCTCGCGGCGGCGCACCGAATCGCCGTCCTCGTCGCCATCGGGTTGCTGATGGGCCTTCTGGGACCCGGACCGGCGTGCGCGGAGGGTCCCTGGAAGGCACAGGTGGTGGATGCTGAAACGGGCGAGCCGCTCGAGGGCGTTGTCGTGCTCATGTACTGGGTCACGTACACGAGTTCGTGGGCGGGTTGGGCCGGCGGTGACTTTCACGACGCCGAGGAGGTCGTCACGGGTCCAGACGGCCGCTTCGTCGTTCCGCGCCGGCTCGTCTTCACGCTGATTCCCTGGAAGAAGGTGTCACGCGAGATGGTGATCTTCAAACCGGGCTATGGCCAGTGGCGATTTCGAGAGGCCAGGCAGTGGGACAAGCTGCCGCGCTGGGAGAGCAAAGCGAAATTCGAGGAAGCCTGGAAGCGTTTCGAGGGCGAGGGCGTCGTTCTGGAGCTCTCGCCGCTCAAGACCCGCGAGGAACGGCTGAAGTTCTACGACGGCCCGTACGGCCACGCTCCAACCCTTGTGCCGCCAGAGCGGACGAGACGACTCGACGAGGCGCGAGACACCGAGGCACGGTACCTCGGCCTCGGCGCGAGGTGATTCCATGCGAGGCGCTACGGCTCTTTCCCTCCTGCTCGCCGTCACTTGCCGTGTCGGCGCCGTCATGGCGTACGACCCCGAGACGCACGTAGAACTTTCGGTCAAGGCGGCATCGACAGAGGCTTCTTCCATCGACCGGGTCCTGAAGCTGGAGCTCGGCCTGAGTGGAGGGGTGACGACGACGTTTCGCGGAGTTGCCAGACCGGGTCTACGACGGGTCGACGAGCTGATCGGCGATGGGGCCTTCTCCGAGGACACCCCCGCGTTCCGCTCGCTGAACCACTTCCACAATCCCCTGATCGACCCCTGGGACGATGCCGGGCTGCGAGCGGGTTCGATTCTCGGCGCCGCGCTCGTGCGTGGCCAGTCATCCGTTCTCTGGCAGCAAAACGGGGATCAGCCGTCGACCTTCGTCTTCACGCCCGTGCCGTTGCCCTCGCTCGGAGGGATGTGGTCGTGGCAAGATGCGCGCGAGCGATATCTGGCGGCGCTCACGAGACCGGGAAGAGAAGACACCGGGACCGAGCACGGACGCGACGGCGCGTTTGGTGAACTGTTCGAGGGTCTCGGTCATCTCGCGCATCTCGTTCAGGACGCCTTTGTCCCGGCGCATGCTCGCAATGACGTCCATCCTCCCCGCATCCGCTCCGATTGGTACGAGGAATGGGTCGAGGAGACGCGGGTCGCCCGTCCTGACCGGTTCGCGGCCCTGTTGAGCACGGCGAAAGTCCCGGATCCTGCGATCTTCACGGCGACCCTCAGCAGTCGTGCCCCTGTTCCGGTGGCGCGTCTGATCGACGCCGATATCTTTCGCTCGCCCGCGGATGCCGCGGTGCTCCAGGACGAGAATCCTGGGATCGGTGCAGCCGAGTACACGAACGGCAACTTCCTCAGCCGCGGGACCCTCTTTCGCAGGTTCGAGCTTCCCCGGGCGGAGAACTTGAGCGCTGGGCCGATCGTCGAAGAGACTCCCGGCGCGTTCCGCCGGTACTTCACGAAGAGCCGGGACGGTGCGGCGATCACCCACTTCGTGACCGAGGGGATGCTGTTTGATGCTCTCGTGGCGGCGCGGGCGGTGCCGGTGCCGAGTGCGGGATGGATGCTCGACGACCGTGTCCACGAGGACTACGCGGAAACACTGCTGCCGCGCGCCGTCGGCTACTCCGCCGCCCTACTCGATTACTTCTTTCGCGGCAAGCTCGACGTAGATCTCGTCGACGACGGCAGCGGGCTGCGACTGGTGGGCACCAATGCCTCGAAGGACCCGCTCGACGGAGGGACGCTGACGCTCTACGGCGACGGCAGTGACGGCGTTCGGCGGCCGGTCAGCGCGGCCACCCCGGTCGGACGGGCCCAGTCCGGCGACACGCTGCCCGCGGTCCCCGTGACTCTGTCCGAAGGTGCGGAGCGGTTCGTCGCCGTCTACACGGGCTCGCTGGGCGAGGAACGCTCCGGCGGCACTTTCCCCGGCGCCGTGATCGGCAGGGTCTTGGGCGGCGTGCGCGTCGAGGAGGTCTTCCTGGACTTCGACGACGATCCGCCACGGTGGAAACTGCGGACGCCGAGGGGCATCTTCCTCCTGACGCACCCGGACAGCGCTCTTCCGCTCACGACAGCCGATCTCGAGGGGATGCGGTGGGGCGACGGTGAGGACCAACTCGTGGGGCGCTCCACCTTTGGGCCCGGCCAGCCCAACCGCGTCGTCGCCTACGCCGTGCCGCGCCTGCCGAATTCGATCGAGATCCTCGCCGAGGACACTCCCGACGGGCCCGTGGTGCAGCTGCGACCGATCGCGTCGTGGACGTTGCCCCCGTCGGGCTTCCCCCTGAGCACGGCCGTGAGTCTCGAGCAGACGATCGAGTATCGGCAACAGAACGTGGAGTACGAGCGGACCGCGGTGCTCGAGTGGACGATCCCGTTTCCCGGCGCCCCGGGCTTCTACGTCCCGACCGCCGTCGAGCTCACATCGCCGCGGGTCCGGACCCTCGCGAGCCGGACGGTGACGTTCGCAGACACCTTCGCCGTCGTCCTCGATTCCGTCCACCATGACCTCCGTCAGTCACCGACCGAGGCGGCCACTTACTCGTGGAGGCTCACGGAGGTGGCGGTGAGCACCGCCGGCCATCTGATCGGCGTGGTGCGCGTGGATCATGCGCCGCCGCCCTTCTTCCGCTGGCCGCGCGTGGCCCAGCCGTTCTACGGCCTGGACCCGGACGGGGAGCAGATCGTCCTGGAAGTCTGCGGGCCCTTCGCGTGCTCGCCCTTGACCATCCCCCTCATGCGCAGCTTTCCAGAGGGCCTGCTGTTGTGGGCCGTGGTGGACCTTACCGATGGGCGCGTGCTCGCGAAGACCGCGGACGACCAGATCACGATCACCGGCCGCGGCGTCGGCGAGTCACCGAATTGGGCGAGGCCGGCCCAGCGTCCCGCGCCGCTCGTCTATCGCCACAATTTCGAGCGTCGCCAGGGGAATCCGGACGCGCCTGTCGGCATCACCGACCTCGGCTGGAGCAGTGAGCCCCTCCGGGAGTGGGACGAACAGGCGTTCGCGATCCAGACCGAGCTGGCGCTGAACTTCGGGGGACGTGAGACCCACCGCGGATGGCTCCGAGCGGAACTGCAGGCCGGGCTGGCCCAGCTCGGCTTTCTCCAGGTGGTTCCAGGCCAGGGGCCGATCGACACCATCCTCGCCTTCGGTGACCTCGGTCCGACGCAGATGACCCTCAAGGTCTCGACGCCCCCCTCGGCCCCGATCGCGCTTGCGGCAGCTCTGGCGGAAGCCGTGCGGGCCCGCCCGACGGCGGGCGAGGACCGCCTGGTGTTCATCGGTGAGGGGATCGTTCTCGGACAGGGCGAGTTCAGCGGGATCCTTGTATGGGACGCGCCCGATGGTCGGGCGACGGGTCTGCTCAGCGTGCCGCTCGGCGCCGAGTTCGAGCGGCTCTTCCTGGGCTCGGCCACGACAGAGGTCGCGGTGGTGAGCGATTTCGCGCGTGACGCGGGCTATGTCGTGCCGCTCGACGGCGCAGGGCCCCCGCGCTTCATTACGGATCCCGACGGGCTCTTCTTCTTGCGGGCGCTGGCGCCGCGGCACCTCTACGACGTGCGCCGGGAACGGTTCGCGCGCTTGCGGGTGAGGCCGAACGGCATCGTGCTCGAGGCGACCGCGCTGCCGCTCGTCCTCCAGGGTGGGCCCGGGGGGCCGATCGGCGAGTACCACGCGATCAGGATTCCGTAGTCAGACGCGACTGCCCGGCTTGATCGCCCGGGAGCCGCTCTTGCAGAGAGGGCACTCCTCGGGCTTCCAGGTCCTGGCCTCGACGGTCGCGAGCGCGACGCGCCTGACGGGGAATCGGGCGGCGCCGCCCGAGCGATCGATCAGTGAGCCTAGACCCACCACGAGGCCGCCCGCCTTCTCCACGCACTCGACGACCTCGCGCGTGGAGCCGCCGGTCGTGATGACGTCCTCGACGATGAGGCACCGCTCGCCAGGCGCGATGGTGAAGCCGCGGCGCAGCGTCATCACGCCGTTCTCGCGCTCGGTGAAGAGACACCGGCTGCCGAGCGCGCGCGCCACCTCGTGGGCTACGAGGATGCCGCCGATGGCCGGGGCCAGCACGGTGGTCGCGGCGGCGTCGCGGAAGGACGCGGCCAGGGCCGCGCCGAGCGCTGCGGCGTGCTCGGGAAACTGGAGGACGAGCGCGGACTGGAGGTAGACGTCCGAGTGGAGGCCGGACGTCAGCAGGAAGTGACCGTGCATGAGCGCGCCGGTCTTCTCGTAGAGGGCGAGCGTCTCCTTGTCCGTCATTGTAGCGGGGTCCGCGGGGCCGGTGGCACTCGGGGGGTGGCCTGAGCGCGGCGCGTCCTGGCTGCGTTCGGCATGGCGCTATTCATTCCCATGGGGGTCCCCGGGGCCGCCGCACTCCGTGGGTGGCCTGACCCGAGGCGCGGTCCGGCTGCG
>Ga0137396_10000518_pt1 | contig 18474 bp, 21 predicted proteins | sample czc16metaG_FD_108284 | JGI IMG/M metagenome (GOLD analysis project Ga0137396, IMG submission 108284) | Vadose zone soil microbial communities from Angelo Coast Range Reserve, California, USA - czcobulk3.16 metaG | ecosystem: Environmental > Terrestrial > Soil > Vadose zone | place: USA...
CACTCCCGCATCGTCGGCCTCGGCGAGGTCGGTCTTCCGTGGTACTCGCTCGAGGGGGTCGCCGACGCGGCGACGCTGATGGCGCGGGGCCGCGAGCGCCTCCATCGGCTGCTCGACCTGGCCGCGCGATGGGATCTGCCCGTCGCCCTCCACGCTCCCCACGGCGCCGCCGTGGGTGCGCTCGAGGCGCTCCGGCGATGCCGCATCGAGCGCGCGGTCTTCCACTGGCACAAGGCGCCGGCGGAGGTGACGCGCGAGATCGTGGACGCCGGCTATTTCGTCTCCGTGACGCCCGAGGTCGTGTACCGCGAGCGTGACCGCGAGCTGGTCCAGACGGTGCCGCTCGAGTCACTCCTCGTCGAGAGCGACGGCCCGTGGAAGTACCGCGGCGAGTTCGACGGACTGCCATCCGGTCCGTGGTTCGCGAGCCGCGTCGCCGAGGAGATCGCGAAGCTCAAGCAGATGCCGGTCGAGGACGTGATGCACCAGCTCTCGACCAACGTCTGCCACCTCTTCGATCTCGTCTGGGCTTGAGTCCGTGGGCGGTGCGGGCCGCGGCCCGCTCGCCGCGGGGCGACGCGGCGTGACATGATCGAGCGACACCACGTGCCGCGTGGCGACGGCGCGCTCGCGCTGGCCCTGCATCTCCCCGACGGCGTGGAGCGCGTGCCCTTGATCGTCGCGTGCCACGGTCTCTCGGCCTCGAAGGACAGCGACAAATACCTGCTGCTCGGCGCGGAGCTTCCCAGGGTGGGGCTCGCGCTGGCGCGGTTCGACTTCCGCGGATGCGGCGAGTCCGCGGGCCGGGAGGACGAGACGACGGTCGCCACCCGGATCGAGGACGTCCGCGCGGTGCTCGGCTTCCTCGGCGCGCACCCGCACCTCGATGGACGCTTCGGCCTACTCGGCTCGAGTCTCGGCGGGTTCGTCGCGCTCCATGTCGCGGCCGAGCACGGCGGTGGGGTCCCGATCGTGACGTGGAACTCCCCCGCGGATCTCGAGCACCTGGGCGAGGGCGAGGAGCGCCCCGGTATCGGCATCCCGTTCCTGCTCGAGCTTTCCATGCACCGCTATGCCCACTCGCCCGCCGGTGTCCGGCGCCACCTTGCGGTCCACGGCGAGGCCGACGACGTCGTTCCCCTGGAGCACGGCATCCAACTGCACGCGCGCGCCGCCGAGCCCTGCGACCTCGCGATCCTTCCGGGCGCCGACCATCGCCTCACCGACCCGGAGCACCGCCGCGAGGCCGTCGCGCGGAGCATCGAGTGGTTCCAGCGCTGCTTCAAGGAGACGCCATGATCGATCGCGCGCGGCTCGTCACGGAGTTTCTGGACCTCGTCAGGATCGACAGCCTCTCCAAGCGAGAAGGTCGGATCGCCAAGCGTCTCCGGGAGAGCCTCGAGGCGCTGGGCGTGGTCGTCGAGGAGGACGACGCGGGGTCAAAAGTCGGCGGCGACGCGGGCAACCTCCTCGCGAGGTTTCCGGGCACCGCGCCCGGCGCGCCCGCGCTCCTGCTCTGCGCCCACATGGACACCGTGGTGCCGGGTGAGAACGTGAAGCCGGTCGTCAGCGGCGACGTGATCCGGACGGACGGCACGACGATCCTGGGCGGGGACGACAAGTCCGGGCTCGTCGCGATCCTCGAGACGCTGCGCGTGCTCGGCGAAGACCGAATCGCCCACGGGCCGATCGACGTTCTCTTCACGATCTGCGAGGAGTATGGGCTGCTCGGCGCTAAGCACTTCGATGCCGGGCGCCTCCGGGCGCGGACCGGGCTCGTGCTCGACGTCGACGGCGCCTGCGAGCTCGTCGTCCAGGCGCCGGCCGCCAACAAGCTGGCCTTCACGGTCGTCGGCCTCGAGGCCCATGCGGGCGTGTGCCCGGAGCAGGGGATCAGCGCGATCAAGGTCGCCGGCGAGGCGATCGCCGCGATGCGGCTCGGGCGGATCGACGCCGAGACGACGGCGAACCTCGGCCTGATCGAGGGCGGTCTGGCGGTGAACATCGTTCCGAACCGTGTCCGCCTGCGCGGCGAGACCCGGAGCCTGAGCCTCCAGAAGCTCGACGCGCAGACCGACCACATGCGACGCTGCCTCGAGGAGGCCGCGGCGCGCCACCGCGCGAGGGTGGGCGAGCGCGAACACACGGCGCGCGTGGAAGCCAGGATCGAGCGCGACTACGACCGGCTCGACCTCCCCGTCGACGCGCCGATCGTCCGGCTGACAAAGCGGGCCGCGGCGAACCTCGGGAAGCCGTTCATGACGCGCGCCACCGGCGGCGGCTCGGACGCCAACGTCCTGAACGGTCGCGGGCTCCAGATCGCCAACCTCGCCTGCGGCATGCGGGAGATCCACACCGTCCACGAATGGATCGACGTGAAGGACCTGGTGGCGACGACGGAGCTGCTCGTCGAGGCGGTTCGCCTCAACGCGGCGGAGTGACGATGGGACTGGTGCTGAAGAACGGTGACGTGCTGGACCCGGGCGCGGGGCTCGCGGGGCGGCTCGATGTGCGTGTCCGCGACGGACTGGTCTCTGAGGTCGGCGCGGGGCTCGCCGCCGACGGCGATGCCGTGCTCGACGTCGCGGGGAAGCTCGTGGTGCCCGGCCTCATCGACCTTCACGCCCACTGCTTCATCGGCGGCGCCGACTTCGGGCCGCGGACCGACGACGTCGCGCGCAGCACGGGCGTGACGACCTGGGTCGACGGCGGCTCGACCGGCGCCGGGACCTTCGAGGGGATGCGCGAGTGGGTGCTCGCGCGCTCTCGGGTCCGGATGTTCGCCTTCCTCAACATCTCGGCGATCGGCCTCATGTATCTGAAGATCGGCGAGCTGAACCACCTCGCGTACGCCGACGTCGACGCCGCGGTCGGGGCCGGACGAGACCACCGCGACCTGATCCTCGGGATCAAGGTGAGGAGTCAGCTCGAGGTCGTCGGGGACGCGGGGCTCGAGCCGCTCAAGCGCGCGGTGCGCGCCGCCGACGCGCTCGGCGGCCGCGTCATGGTCCACTGCACGAACCCGCCGGTGCCGCTGGGCGAGCTCCTCGCGCACCTCCGTCCCGGCGACATCGTGAGCCACTTCCTCCACGGGCGTGGCCACGGGATCATGGACGACAAGGGCCAGGTCAGGCGCGAGATCCGCCAGGCGCGCGAGCGCGGCATCGTTTTCGACGTCGCCCACGGACGGATGCACGTGAAGTTCCCGATCGCGCGCGCGGCGATCCAGCAGGGTTTCTATCCCGATACGATCTCGTCGGACCTCACGACGGGTGGCTCGGCCGGCTGCGTGAAGGACCTGCCGACGACGATGGCCAAGTTCCTCAACCTCGGGATGCCGCTCGCCGAGGTGGTCCGCGCGGTGACCGCGGCGCCCGCCAAGGCGATCGGCCGCGCCGGGCAGCTCGGCACGCTCAAGCCCGGGGCCGTCGCGGACCTGGCCGTGTTCGCGCTCGAGACCGGCGAGTTCGACTTCGAGGACGCGCACGGCGAGCACATGACCGGACGCCAGCGCTTCACCCCGATGCTCACGCTCCGGGCGGGCGAGATCTGGTGGCGCCGGTAGCCGCGTGGCGCTGCTAGCCGCGGAGCAGGACGGCGACGATGGCGAGGGCGAGCAGCAGGCGGTAGATGACGAACGGCGTGAGTGAGCGCGTCCTGAGATAACCCACGAGGAACCACACCGCGAACCAGCCGCTCGCGAACGCCGCCGCGAGCGCCGCGAGGAGCGGCCCCACGTCACCCGCCGGCAGGCCGCCCTTCATGAGGTGGAGGAGCTTGAGCCCGCCGGCGCCCGCCGTGATGGGGATGCCGAGCAGGAACGAGAAGCGCGCCGCGGTCGCGCGGTCGAGGCCGCCGAAGAGCGCGGTCGTGATCGTGATGCCCGAGCGGGACGTCCCGGGGATGAGCGCGAGGGCCTGGGCGCAGCCGATCGCGAGCCCCTGACCCCAGCCGACCCGTGCCAGCGGATCACCCGGCGACCGCGAGGGCTCGGCGGCGCGGCGGTCGGCGAGCCACATCACCACGGCCCACAGGGCGGTGGAGGTGGCGATGACGAGCGTCGAGCGCAGCTCCGTCTCGATGAGCTTGCCGAATAACACGCCCGCGAGGGCGCCCGGCACGGTGGCGGCGACGAGCACGAGCGCGAGTCGCCGCGACAGCTCGCCCGACAGCATCGCCGCGAGCTCGCGCCGGAAGTAGGCGAGGAGGGCGCCGAGCGTCCCCAGATGCATGACCGCGTCGAAGGCGAGCCCCTGATCGGGCCAACCGAAGATATGGGGCACCAGGATCAGGTGGCCCGAGGACGAGACCGGCAGAAACTCGGTGAGCCCCTGCACCACGCCGAGGACCACCCCCTGGAGGTAGGTCACCCGACGATGTCTTCGCCACCGTCGACGCCGATGACGTTCCCCGTGATCCAGTAGGCGTCGGGATGCGAGAGCACCACGATCGCGCGCGCCACGTCCTCGGGCGTCGTCATCCGCCCGCTCGGGTTGCGGCGCTTCGCCTGCTCGATGATGGCGTCGTGGCCGGGGATTTTCTGGAGCGCTGGCGTGTCGGTGACGCCGGCGCGGATGGCGTTCGCGGCGATGCCACGCGGCGCGAGCTCGGCGGCGAGCTGGCGGATGTGCGACTCGAGCGCGGCCTTGGCGGCGGACACGGGACCGTAGTGGGGCAGCACCCGCGTGCCGCCCGAGGACGTCATCGCGTAGATGCGCCCGCCGCGGCCCATCATGCCGCGCCCGACGACCTCCTGGGTCCAGTAGACGAGGCTGTGGGCCATCACGTCGACCGTCATGTCCATCTGCGCCTGGGTCACCGCGTCCTTCATGGGTTCGGTGATGTAGAGCTTGAGCGTGCCGAAGGCGAGCGAGTGGAGCAGCACCCGGAGCGAGCCCATCTCGCCCCGGTCTTCGAGGACCTTCTGCATCTGACCGGCGACCTCGCCGCGCTTCTCCTCGTCGGCCGCGTTGACGTTGAAGAAGACCGCCTCACGGCCGAGGGCCCGAATCTGGCCGGCGATGCGCTCGGCATTGGCGAGCGTCGCCTTGCGGTCGAGGTGCACGCCGAAGATGTGAAGCCCGGCGCGCGCGAGCGCGAGGCTCACCGCCTCGCCGAATCCGGACGAGGCGCCCAGCGTCAACGCCCACCCGCTCAGACGGATGCCTTCGACCGCCATTTCGAGGCTCCTTTCCGTGGACGAGCGCATTCTAGCATCGTAGAATCGGCTGAGGCCATGCCGAAGACCGCCGGTATCATCCTCATCGGCAACGAGATCCTCTCGGGCAAGATCGCGGACGCGAACGCGGCGTACCTCTGTCGAGAGCTACGCATCCTCGGCGTGGAAGTGCGGCGCATCTCGGTCATCCCGGACGAGATCGATCTGATCGCGGAAGAAGTAGCGCGCACGAGCCGCGACTACGATCTCGTCTTCACCTCGGGAGGCGTTGGGCCCACGCACGACGACGTCACCATCGAGGGTGTCGCCCGCGCGCTGGCCGTGAAGGTCGTGCGCCACCCGCACCTCGTCGGGATCCTCGAGGGCTACTACGGCGATCGCCTGAACGACGCCCATCTGAAGATGGCCGAGACGCCGGACGGGGCCGAGCTGGTCGGCGGCGAGCCGCTGCGCTTTCCCACGATCGTGATGAAGAACGTCCACATCCTGCCGGGCGTGCCCGAGATTTTCCGCCAGAAGTTCGACGCGATCCGGGAGCGCTTCCGCGATGCGCCGATCCATCTACGGAACGTGTTCGTCCGGATCGGTGAGGGGACGCTGGCCGATCATCTGAACGGCCTGCTCGCGGACTTCCCGAAGCTGCTCCTCGGCTCGTATCCCGAGTTCTCGAACCCCGAGTACAAGGTGAAGGTGACGCTCGAGTCGCGCGATCAGGGGTACCTCGAGCAGGCTCTGGCGGACCTCCTCAGGCGGCTGCCGGCCGGAGCCGTCGTGAAGGTCGCCTGACGCCGCCAGGCTAGCCCTCCGGTGCGAGGCGTGCCGCTCGGCGTCGCCGTCGTCGCGATCGGCCTGTACCTCACGGGCCTCGGGACGGGGCCCTTCATCGATCCTCCCGAGGGTGTCCACGTCGAGGTCGCCCGCCGGATGGGCGTCAGTCACGACTGGGTCACGCCCCGGGTCAACGGCGTCCGCTACCTCGACGAGCCCCCCGTCCTCTACTGGCTCCTGTCGGCGTCGTTCGCGACCCTCGGCCCGACGCCCTTCGCGGCGCGTCTGTGGCCGGCGCTCGCCGCCGTCGGCGTCGCGGCGGTCACCGCGCGACTCGGCGTGGTGCTGGGCGGCGCCCGCGTGGGCTTCCTCGCGGGCCTCATGGTGGCGGCGAACCTCGGGATGTTCCTCGACGGGCGGATCGTGAAGCCCGACCTCGCCTTCATCCTGTGGCTCACGCTCGCCTTCGCAGGGTTCACGATCACGTACCGCGGCGCCGGGCGGCGCGGGCTCGTCCTCTTCTACGCGAGCCTCGGCCTCGCGGCGATCACGAAGGGCGTCCTCGGGGCGCTCGGACCGCTGGTCGTGGTCGCGCTGTTCTTCTGGTTGACGCGCGAGCGGCCGCTGGCGCCCTGGATCCCGTGGTGGGGCGTGCTCCTTGTCGCCGGGATCGCGCTGCCCTGGTATCTCGCGGTGGAAGCGGAGAGCCGCGGGTTCCTCTGGTACGCGCTCCTGCACAACCACCTGCTCCCTTTCGCGCGCCCCCGGGTCTTCGCCGACGAGGATGCGCTGTCCGCGTCCGAGTTCCTCGTGGTGACGCTGTTCGCGTTCCTGCCGTGGGCCGCCGCGCTTCCGTGGGCCCTCGCGCGCGCCGTCCGCCGCCCCTGGGAGGACGCGACGGCGCGGCTCTGGGTCCTGTTCGCGCTGTGGGGGATGATGGTGATCGGCTTCTTCACGGTGTCGTCCCTCAAGCAGCCGCAGGACGCCTTCACCGCGCTCCCGGCCCTCGCGCTCCTGGTCGCGCGCGCGTGGGACGAGACGATCGAGGGCGTCCCCGGCTCCGCCCAGCCGCGCGCGCTGCTGACGCCGCTGCTCGTCCTGTTCGTCCTGGTCACGGCGACATTCGCCGCGGTCTGGACGGGGGCGGTCCACATGCCGCCGGCGGCGCTCGCGACCCTCGACACCGCCGCGCTGAGCCTCGACACCTGGATGCCTCTCGTGCTCCGGGGCGCGGTCGTCTTCGCCCTCGCGAGCGTGGCCCTCGCGGTGGCGGTGTGGCGGCGCTCGGCGGCGCTCGGCGTGGGCGTCGCGCTGGCCGCGACGATCGCGTTCCTCTCGGCGGTGGCGGGCGAGGGGATGGCCCAGTTCGCCCGCTCGCGCTCGGTCCGCCCGCTGGCGGCGGCGCTCGCGGAGCGTGCGCGCGCGGGCGATCTCATCGTGCACGAGGGCGCCCTCGAGAACAGCGCCTCGGCGCTCATGCGCCTGCCCGGCCCGGTCCATGTGGTGAACGGGCTGCCGTCCGCCCTCGCGTTCGGCTCGAGCTTCCCGGAGGCGCGCGACGTCTTCTGGGGGCCGGCCCGCCTCCAGGCGGCATGGGTCATGCCCGGGAGGCACTTCCTCCTCTCGACCGTGCCGCCCGAGCGGAGCATAGTGGGTTCCCTGCCGGCGGGTAGCGTCCGGCTCCTCGCGGAGTCGGGCGGGCGCTGGCTGTACTCGAATCTTGCCGACTGAGGCATGAACGTCCGATGATGAGAGCGGGGTGAGCGCGAAGATGCCACGATACGTCCTCAAGCCCGACCCGCACAGCAGCCACTCGGTGATTCTCAAGTGGCTCGGCGAGGGTCGCGGTCGGCGGATCCTCGACGTCGGCGCTGCGGACGGGATCGTCAGCCGGCGACTCACCGAGCGCGGCTGGCGCGTCACGGGGGTCGAGGGCGATCCCGCGCTGGCGCTGGTCGGCGCGCGGTACTGCGAGCGGATGCTCACGGCCAATCTCAACCGCGAGATCCCGGAGGTGGGGGGACCATTCGACGCGATCCTGTACGGCGACGTCCTCGAGCACCTCATCGATCCGCTGCGGGTCCTCGTCGAGCTCGGCCGCGCCCTGGTGTCGGACGGTTTCGTGGTGATCTCGGTCCCCAACATCGCCCACCTCTACATCCGTCTCTTGCTCCTGGTCGGCCGCTTCGACTACATCGACCGGGGCATCCTCGACGACTCGCACTTGCGGTTCTTCACGGAACGTTCGCTCCGGGGACTGATCGCCGACGCCGGGCTCACGATCGAGCGCTTCACGGCCACGCCGGCGCCGCTCTACCAGATCTTACCGACGAGCTGGCACAAGCCGTGGGTCGCCGCGACGCACGCGGTCAACGCGGTCATCGCGCGCAACCTCCCGCGCCTGCTCGGCTACCAGTTCATCGTGCTCGCGCGGCCGAAGGGCGGCGCGCTCGGAGCGGGGAATGGCTGAAACGGCCCGCATTCCCAAGGTCGTGGTGGTGATGCCGGCGTACAACGCCGGGCGGACGCTGCGCATGACGTACGAGGAGCTGCCGAAGGACACCGTGAACCTGGTGATCTTGGTGGACGACGGCTCCACGGACGCCACGCTCGACGTCGCCCGGCAGCTCGGCCTCCAGATCTTCGTGCACAACCGGAATTACGGCTACGGCGCGAACCAGAAGACGTGCTACGCGGAGGCCCTGCGCGCCGGGGCGGAGATCGTCGTGATGGTGCACCCGGACTATCAGTACGATCCCCGCCTGGTGCCGCAGATCATCGAGCCGATCGTCACGGGCGCGGCCGACGTCGTGCTGGGCTCGCGGCTCAAGACGGGCTCGGCGCTCCAGCAGGGGATGCCGTGGTGGAAATGGGTGGCGAACCGGTGCCTGACCGGGCTCGAGAATGGGGTATTCGGGCTCCGACTCTCCGAGTACCACACGGGCTACCGTGCCTTCCGCCGCGACGTGCTCGAGACGGTGAACTTCGGCGCGAACTCAGATGGCTTCGTCTTCGACCAGGAGATCATCGCCCAGGTCGTCGGCGCCCGGTTCCGGATCGCCGAGATCGCGGTGCCGACGCGTTACTTCCCGGAGGCGTCTTCCGCGAGCTTCGTCGCGTCCACGATCTATGGCCTGCGGATCCTCGCGGTGCTCTTCTGGTACACGCTGCACAAGAGGGGCCTCCGGCGCTCCCGGCGCTTCGACAGCCTCCGCGCCCGATACCACAAGCTTCCGTGACCGTGCTCGCCCGCCCGCTCGACGTGGTAGCGGGGGCGCTCGTCTGCCTGATCGCGGCGGTCCTCGTGACGGGGGGCTGGACCGTCGGCGGTCTCTCGGTGACCCGCCCCGAGGATCTGCTCGTGCTGCTGGTCGGCCTCGTCGCGCTCCGGCTCCTCGTCGCGCCGATGACGCTTCCAGCGGTACGGCCCGGGCGCGTCGTGGCAGCCGGGGTCGCGGGGTACGCGCTGGTGATGGGGTTCATCGTCGTGACGCGGCACCTGGCGTTCCAGACGCACGCGCTCGACCTCGGCTACTACGTGCAGGTCGTCTGGTCCATCGCCTCGGGCTACGGGGCGTACGTCAGCCTGCCCCCCATGCATGCGTGGGGCGACCACTTCTCGCCCGTGCTCTACCTCCTGGCGCCGCTCGGCAGGCTCCTGCCCGGCGGGACCGCGCTCGTGATCGCGCAGACCCTGGTCCTCGCCGTGGGAGCGGTCGCGCTCTACCGATACGTCGCGCGGCGCCTCGCCACGCGCCACGACGCCGAGCGCGCCGCCGCCGGCTTCGCGCTGTTGTACCTCGTCAACCCATCCCTCCACGGCGTCAACCTGCGCGACATCCACCCGCAGGCGTTCACGATCGCGCTGGTGATCGCGGCGGCGCTCGCGTTCGACACGCGTCGTTACGGCTGGTGCGCGGCGGCCTTGGCGCTGACCCTCGGCGGCCGGGAGGACTGTTCCGTCGCGGTGGTGGGCTTCGGGATCTGGCTCGCGCTCGCCCGTGGGCGGTGGCTCGCCGGTGCCTCCGTGGCGACGCTTGCCGTCGCTGTCCTGTTCGCGGACGTCACGTGGATCATGCCGTACTTCCGCGGGAGCCCGTACTCGCATCTCCACCGGTACCGACACCTCGGGTCCTCGCTGGGAGACATCTTGATGACGCTGCCATTCCGGCCCTGGCGGTGGCTCCTCGTCGTCGTCACCGTCAAGAAGCTGGTCTACCTCGTGGCGCTGCTGGCGCCCTTCGGGTTCCTGCCCCTGCTCGCACCGCGGACGCTCGCGGCGGCGCTCCCGGGGCTTGCCATGAATCTGCTGAGCCTCGATCCGATCCTGGTCAACTACCGCTCCCAGTACACATCCCTGATCCTCCCGTTCCTCGCCCTCGCCGCCGTCGACGGCTACGCCCGCCTCACGGCACGCTCGGGGCGCGAGGCGGACGGTGGGCTCGGAGCGAGTGTCGTTCCGAGCGGCGGAGCCCGCCGCGCACCTCGCATGCGCGTCACGCCTGCAGGCGCGCTCGCGTTCGCGTTCCTGGCGAGCGTCGCACTCACGGCGAGGACGGTGAACGATCTGGCGCTGCCGCGCTGGATGCCGACCGGCGAGCACCGGGCGCTCCGAGGCTTGCTGGACCGGATTCCGCCCGCCGCGCGCGTGAGCACGAACGAGCGGCTGGTGACGCAGCTCGCGGCGCGGCGCGAGGCGTACATCTTCCCGCAACCGGGCGAGTTCGCGCCGGACGACTACGTCCTCGAGCGTGAGAGGGTGATTGCAACGACACCGTCACACCTCTTCCCGGTGGAGGCCTTCGAGGTGGTGGCCCGCGCAGACGGCTGGGTCTTGCTGCGGCGGGCGCGTTAGGGTCCGCCGCCGGCCGGTCCTCCGGTGCAGAGGTCTAGGCCTGGAAGGCGCTCTCCGCGTAGCGCGGGTAGATGCGCGCGACCGCCTCGCGCACGCGTGTCCTGAGGACCTCGAGCTCGCCGACGCTCGGCTCGGGCGTGACGCCCGCCTGAGGGTCGTACTCGAGCGCGAAGCCGGTCTCACGCTGGAGCTCGGCGCGCGTGACGCCGGGATGGAGCGCCTCGACCACGAGCCGCGCCTGCGCGCGCTCGAATCTGAATGTGCAGCGGGGCGTGACGACCTTCCACGGCCCGCCCGGACGCACCACGTCGGGCGGCGTCGAGCCCGGGCTCGCCACCGTGTCCACCCGCTCGACGAGGCTGCGCGGCGTGTGCTCGGCCCGGAAGACGATGACGCGGCGGGGCAGATAGTAGAGCATCGCGGCGCCGGCGCCGCCCGGGAAGCGGACCTTCGGCCGTGCGTGGTCTCCCACGGTGATCAGGTTCAGGTTGCCGTGCCGGTCTATCTGCCCGCCCGAGAGGAAGAAGAGATCGAACTTTCCGCGCTGGGCGTAATCGTAGAACTCCTTCGAGCCGTTGCCGAAGGGCCAGAAGTCCGGGTGGTTGAGGATGACGACCGTCGCGCGGGGCGCGTGGGTGAAGTGGGCGAGGAGCGCGCCCGAGGCCGGGATCGGCGCGAGCGTGCCCACCGCGAGGGTCTCGCCGTCGCGCACCTCGCGCGCGATGGCGCACGCCATCAACTCCTCTGGCGTGTGGCGCGCCGCCCTATCCGTGGACGTACCGGTCGAGGTAGCGCTTGAAGGTGGCGTCGTCCGCGGAGGCGGCGACATATTCCTCGATGTGCCGCGCGTCGGCGGGGTACACGCCCCGCACCAGCGTGGGCCTGGCGCCGCCCGCCGCCGCGACGAACGCGCTCACGTGGATGCCCGGAAGGAGCACGCCGTCGCCCGCGGCGCGCAGCGCCTCGCGCGAGCCGACGACGCGCTCGGTGGACGCGACGACCACGCGCGAGGCCTGGGCGAGCAGCGCGTCGTCCTCCATGTGATCGAGGAGGAGTGTGCCGTCGGCCGTGGCGGCGATCGCGTGGATCAGCGCGACGTCGGGGCGGATCGGCGGCACGAGCATCAGGCGCTCCGCGGGCGCGAACGGGTTCGGGATCACGCGGAACTCGGGGCGGAGGCGGTCGTAGTCGGAGCCCACGTGACCGGCGACCGGCATGAACGGCACACCCTGGGCTCCCGCCTGGAGCCCCGCGAGGAGGCCCGGTCAGGTGTGGTCCAGGCAGCGGATCCGGCCGCTCTCGGCGTAGCGGCGGAAGTTCGGCGCCTGGCCGAACTCGTTGAGGACGATCTGGGCGAACTCGACCGAGGCGCAGGCGCCCGCGCCGATCAGGAGGTCGATGCCAAACCCGCCGGTGGAGGACGCGACGACGCGCAGGTCGCGCGCACCGCTCCGGAGGACCTCGCGGATCAGCGCGATCGGCGTGATCATGACCGGGCCACCGCCGATTCCGATCTGCATGCCGCTCGCGACGAGGCGCCCGACGTCGCCGAGCGCGATTCGCTTGTCCGTCGTCACGCGGCTATTGTCGGCCGCGGCCACGGCGAAATCAAGAAACGGGGTCGGCCGTGTCGGGCGCGGAGCCGACGACGTGCGAGGCGTGGTGGTGGATCAGGCGCCAGCCGCCGTCGCCGCGCTCGAAGATGTTGGTCGCGAGCACCGACGTGACCGTCACGCGCCCGCGGACTTCCGAGAGGATGTTCTCCGTGCAGGTGACCCAGGCGAGATCGCCCATCACCTCGGCGAGGACCTCCCCGATCGTGAAGCGCATCTCGGCCGCGCTCTCGAAGATCGCCTGCCACGAGGATCGCACGGCCTCCCAGCCGATGAGGAGCGGCCAGCCCGGATGGACGCACTTCACGTACTCACCCTGGGCCCAGACGGCCTCCATTTGGCCGAGGTCGAGCGTCTCGAAGGCGCGGTAGAAGCGCGCGTTGGCCTGCTCGACCTCCTCCAGGTCGCTCATTCGCGCAATCTCAGCGCTCGGCTCGCGCCGCGACGGCGCTCACCTCGCACTGCCATCCGTTCCGCAGCGGACGACGAGGGTGTCGTCCTGGACGCTGAGGGGCAGCGGCGTGAGCCGGTCGCCGGCGCACGGGCCCGCGGTGCAGAGTCCGGTGTCCGGCTCGTAGAGTGCGCCGTGGGTCGAGCAGATCAGCGCGCGGCCGTCCTCGGTGAAGAACTCGTTCGGCCAGAGGTCCAGCGGCGTGCCGACGTGGGCACAGCGGTTCACCCAGGCGCCGTAGCGGCCCTCGAAGTTGACGACGAAACCCTTCACCACGCGTCCGCCGCACTCGAGCGTGAACGTCATGGTGCTCCCGGGGGGAACGCGCGCGGCGGGACAGCGCCACTCGCCGGAGACCGTCATGCGCCGCATGGTACCATCGGTGGGTATGTTTGCGATCGATGCCCACGACGTGACGAAGACATTTCGATCGGGCTGGTTCGCGCGACGCGAGACGGCGGCCCTGCGCGGCGTCTCGCTCTCGATCCCGCGAGGAATGATCTTCGGCCTCCTCGGCCCGAACGGGGCAGGGAAGACGACGCTGCTCTCGATCCTGACGACCCTGCTGACGCCCGACGGTGGTCGCGTGCGCGTCCTGGGGCTCGATGTGCTGCGCGACGCGACGGCGCTCCGTCGTCGGCTCAATATGGCGAGCGGCCGGCCCTCGTTCCTCTGGAGCCTCAGGGTCGGCGAGATCATCGCCTTGTACGGCCGGCTGTACGGCCTCCACGGCGCCGCCCTGCGCCGGAAGGTGCAGGAGCTCGTCGAGCTCTACGAGCTGACGCCGTATCGCCGCGTGCCCTACAGCGAGCTCTCGACCGGTCTGAAGCAGCGCGTGGCACTGGCGAAGGCGCTGGTGAACGATCCGGAGCTGCTCTTCCTCGACGAGCCGACGCTCGGCCTCGATCCCGACGTGTCGGTCCGCGTCAGGCAGCATATCGCCAGGCTCCGGCGCGAGCGCGGTATCACGATCGTGCTGACGACGCACTACATGCGCGAGGCCGAAGAGCTCTGCGACGAGGTCGGGTTCATCAAGGCCGGGCGGATCCTCGCGCGCGGCACGCCGGCGGAGCTGAAGCGCCAGATCCGGCTGGGCGAGGTGCTCGCGCTCAAGCTCGACCCGCCCGCGGTGCCCTGGCTCGCCGAGGCGCCGGGCGTGCTCCGCTGCGTAGAGGAGGACGGCTGGGTCGAGTGCACGGTGGACGAAGCCGAGAAGCGGCTGCCGGAGATCCTGCGAGCGCTGCACGCCGAAGGGGTGGTGGTGCGCAACGTCCAGGTCCGCGAGCCCGAGCTCGAGGAGGTCTTCGTTGAGCTGGCGAAGTGAGGCGCTCGCCGTCTGGGCCGTCGTCGTGAGGAACGCGCTCATGGCGTCGCGCAACGTGTTCTTCTTCTTCGAGCTCCTCTTCTGGCCGATCGTCGGCGTGGTCTCGATCGGCCTGATGGCGCGGTTCCTCGGGCTCACGCCCGAGCAGGCCTCGTTCGTCCTGATCGGCACGATCGCGCTGTCCGTCGTGAACGTCTGCCAGCTCGAGGTCGCCTACGCGGTCCTCCTCGACGTGTGGTCGAAGTCGTTGAAGCACCAGTTCCTCGCCCCGATGGGGGTCCGCCACCTCACGCTCGGCTCGTGGCTGGTCGGCATGGTGCGCGGGCTCCTGATCTTCGGCCTCCTGGCGGCGCTCGGCTGGTGGGCGTTCGACTTCCGCGTGCTGGCGCCGGGCCCCGTCGCCGTCGCGACGTTTCTCGCGGGGTGTTTCCTCAACGCCTGGATCGTCGGCGTGGCCGTGTGCGCGCTGATCACGCTCTTCGGCAACCGCGCCGAGGCGTTCGCGTGGTCCAGCGTGAACCTGGTCCTGGTGCTGGCCGGCATCTACTACCCGATCTCGGTGCTGCCGGAGCCGGTTGCGGCGCTCGCGGCGGCGATCCCGCTCACGTACTTCCTCGACGCCTACCGCGCCCACTTCGGCTTCGCCCAGGAGTTCCGGGCGCCGGTGGCGACGGGGCTGGCGCTCTCCGCACTCTACGCCCTGCTGGCGCACTGGGCCTTCTGGGCGGCGGTCCAGCGCGCGCGGCGCACCGGGCTGCTCCTCAAGATGTCGGAGTGACCGCCATGGATATCGACGCGTTCGCCAAGCTCCCGCCGACCGCCTACTCCGACGTGCTGACACGCGACCGGGTCATGGACCCCGGCATCCGCCCGCTCTGGGGCCCGATGCCGCGCCTCTGCGGGCCCGCGTATCCCGTCGCGTGCCCCGCCGGCGACAACCTCATGCTCCACGTCGCGATCCACCGGGCGCCGGCGGGCTCCGTCCTCGTGTGCGCGGCGGGCGACTCGAACTGGGCGATGGCGGGCGGCAACGTGTGCGCCTACGCGCAGCAGCGGGGTATCGCCGGGTTCGTCGTGGACGGCGTCATCCGGGACCTCGCGGAGACCCGCGAGCGGCGTTTTCCCGTCTTCGCACGCGGCGTGATCCCGATCCCCGGCGTGCGCAGGGTCAAGGGCCTCATCGACGTGCCCGTGGTGTGCGGTGGCGTTGCCGTCACTCCGGGCGACGTCGTCGTCGCCGACGAGGAGGGGATCGTCGTCCTGCCCAAGGGACAGGCCGAGGCGATCCTCGCCCAGGCCACGCAGCGGGCGGAGAAGGACGCCAAGACCACGCTCGAGGACTGGGTGAAGGCGCACAAGGTGCTCATCGACGAGGCGGTGCGGAGCCTCGGGATCTAGTGGACCCGGTCCTCTCGGCCGTTCTCCTCGGCTTCGTCCTCGGTCTCCAGCACGCGACCGATCCCGACCACCTCGTCGCCGTGGCGACCATCGTCACGCGCGAGCGGCGCTTCGCCGACGGCGCGATGGTCGGCGTCCTGTGGGGCGTCGGCCACATGGCGACGCTCACCGTCGCGGGCGCACTGGTCGTCGGATCAAGGCTCACGCTCGGGCCCGGCGTCGCGAGCGGCCTCGAGCTGATGGTCGCCGCGATGCTGATCCTGCTCGGCGCCGTGCGGCTACGCGACACCGCGCGAGGGCTCGACGCGGCCCCGCCGGCCCACCTCGCCGCCGACCACGACCACGGGCATCTCGAGGCCGTGCACAGCCATCCGCACGTCCACGATGATCACGTCCATGCCCATCCCCACATCCACCCGTCACGGCGTCTGCTCGGCGCGCTCGCCGCCCGGCGCGGCCGGCTGCCGCTACGCGCCCTGTTCGTCGGCGCCGTCCACGGCCTGGCGGGCAGCGCCGCGGTCTCGCTGCTCGTGCTCGCAACGCTCGGCTCGACGGCGGGCGCCGTCGCCTATCTCGCGGTCTTCGGGGCGGGGACGATCCTCGGGATGACGCTGCTCACCGCGGCGATGGCGTATCCGGTCATGCTCGCGCTCGGCTTCGGGGGCGCCCGCCGCGCCCTCGCCGTGTGCGCCGGGCTCGGCTCGATCGCGTTCGGCCTCGCCTACGGTCTCGCCGCGCTCGCCTAGCCCGCCGCGCTTTCAGCCGCGATTCTCGACTGGACCTGCGCCCGCCGCGCGGCGATGATCCCCCGGGGAAGCGGGCCGGCCAAAGGCACCGCGACGCGAGAGGAGCGGGCATGAACGGGCACGACAACTCGTGGGCAGAGAACTGGGGATTGGTTCCCCTCCGGCTCGCCGTCGGGCTGGTCTTCGTCGTTCACGGGGCTCAGAAGCTCTTCGTCTTCGGTCTCGGCGGCACCGCGGGCTTCATGGCCAAGGTGGGCATCCCGTTGCCCTCGGTCGCGGCGGTCGTGGTGACGGCCGTGGAGATTCTCGGCGGGCTGGCGCTCGTGCTTGGTCTGGGCACGCGGCTGGCGGCGGCCCTCCTGGCGTTCGAGATGCTCATCGTCATCCTGACCGTCCGTCTCAAGGCGGGCTTCCTGAGCGGCTACGAGTTCGAGCTCACGCTGTTCGCCGCCAGCCTGAGCCTGGTCCTCCTCGGCGCCGGGCCCGTGACCGCGAAGACGGTCTTCGCGCACCGCGCGGCGCGGGCGGGCGGACCCCGCTGATGCCTCGAGCGACGCCGGTGATGGGATTCAGATACAGGCACGCTCGCATTCCGTAGGCGCTGCGCCGGCGGGACCGACGGGCGTGTGCGGCAGGGCTCGAAGGGACTCGTTCCCGCCTACCGGCCACGGACCCCGCGTGCCTGGATGGAGCCCAGCCTCGACCGGGTAGCGGACGCGTGCCGCGTGGTCCCGTGAGCCCTGCCGCACGCGTCCGTCAGCCCCCGGCGCCGCGTGCGAGGCTAACGGTCGAGGAACTTCCTGACGCTGGCCGCGATCCCGACCGGGTCGAGGCCGTGCTTCGCGTAGAGGCTCTTCGCGTCGCCCGACTCGCCGAAACCCTGGACGGCGAGCCGCTTCATCGGTGTCGGCATCACCTCTCCGAGCGTCTCGGCGACGGCGCCGCCGAGCCCGCCCGAGATCGAGTGGTCCTCGACGGTCACGACGTGGCCGGTCTTCCCGGCGGAGCCGAGGAGCAGGTCCTCATCCAACGGCTTGATGCACGCAGCGTTGATGACCTCGGCCGCGATCCCGTCAGCCTCGAGGCGCCGGGCGGCTTCGAGCGCATTGAAGACGGTGCCGCCGGTGGCGATCAGCGTCACGTCGTTGCCCGGGCGCAGGACGAGCCAGCGCCCGAACTCGAAGCGATAGCCGGGCGGGCACACGGGCTCGAGGTTCTGGCGCGTGAGCCGGAGGTAGATCGGGCCCTGGCGCTCGACGGCGTAGGCGACGACCTGCTTCGTCTCGAGCTCGTCGGCCGGCTGGACGACCGGGACGTTCGGCAGCGCGCGGATGCAGGCGATGTCCTCGAGGCCCATCTGGCTGTAGCCGTCCTCGCCGATCGCGACGCCGCAGTGGGTGCCGACGATCTTCACGTTCGCGTTGGTGTAGGCGACCGAGATGCGGATCGTTTCGAAGCGCCCGACGACGAAGCAGGCGAACGAGCAGACGAACGGGACCTTGCCGGCGAGCGCGAGGCCCGCGCCGATCCCCACCATGTTCGACTCGGCGATGCCGACGTTGAAGGCGCGCTCGGGATAGGTCTTCGCGAACTTCGCGGTCATCGTGGACTTTGACAGGTCGGCGTCCACGGTGACGATGCGCTCGTCCTTGGCGCCGAGCTCGATGATCGCCTCGCCGAACGCGGCGCGGCTGGCTTTGGCCGGCATCACTTCGCCTCCAGGGCGGCGAGCTCGTCGACGATGGCCCGCGTCCGGGCGTTCTTCGCCAGGTACTCGCTCCAGGCGGGCTCGGGGACGGCGAGGATCTCGCGGATCGCGCGGATCGCCTCGGCGGGCTTCGGCGCCTTGCCGTGCCACTCGGGGTCGTTCTCCATGAAGGACACGCCCTTGCCCTTCACCGTGTTCGCGACGACGAAGGTCGGCACGCCCTTGGTTGCCTCGGCCTGGTCGAGGGCCTTCCCGATCTGGTCCGTGTCGTGGCCGTCGATCTCGATGACCGGCCAGCCGAAGGACTGCCACTTGGCCAGCACCGGCTCGAGGTCGAGGATCTTCTTCACGAAGTTATCGAGCTGGATCTTGTTGTAGTCGAGGATCACGCAGAGGTTGTCGAGCGGATGCTTGGGCTGGCCGAGCTTGGGC
>Ga0137396_10000520_pt1 | contig 18404 bp, 20 predicted proteins | sample czc16metaG_FD_108284 | JGI IMG/M metagenome (GOLD analysis project Ga0137396, IMG submission 108284) | Vadose zone soil microbial communities from Angelo Coast Range Reserve, California, USA - czcobulk3.16 metaG | ecosystem: Environmental > Terrestrial > Soil > Vadose zone | place: USA...
AATCCGGAGCTCGGAGAAGATGAGGACGAACACGAAGATGTTGTCGACCGAGAGCGATTTTTCCAGCAGGTAGGCGGTGAGATAGGTGAGCGCCGGACCCCTGCCGTAGAGGGCGAGGATGACGACACCGAAGAGCAGGCTGAGCCCGATCCAGGCGGCGCTCCACCAGGCGGCGGAGCCGAGCGTGATCTCCTGGGGTCCGCGCCGCGAGGGCCGGAAGACGCCGAGGTCGGCGGCGAGCACGGCCAGGACCATCAACGCGAAGAGCGCCCACACCCACGAGCTCACCTGCATCGCGACACCGGATTCGAAAGGTTCACACCGGCAGCGGGTCCATCGAGTCTTCGTCTACATAGCAGAAGCCCCACTGCTCTCCTGGCTCCAGCGAGCGCATGACCGGGTGGCGCGTGGCGTGGAAATGCTTGGTCGCGTGCTTGTTCTTGGACGAGTCGCAGCAGCCGACGTGACCGCAGCCCATGCAGAGGCGCAGGTGCACCCAGATATCGCCCATCGTCAGGCACTCCTCGCAGCCCTTCGAGCGGGGCGCGACGGGCTTCACGCTCTTCAGATGCTTGCAGGCCATGTACAGCTCCGTATGGTGTCCCCGAGACCCTTTACACTAACTTAACTAAACGATGCGAGTGCTCTGCAGCCACTGGATATCGACAGGGGGCCTGATCCATGGAAGACAGGGGCGGCGCCAGATTCCCTGACGAGCGGGAGGACGGATGAGCGCGCCGCAAGAGCTGAAGGGGCCCGACCTCGCCGCCGGAGTGGACGTCTCACGATTGAAGGACGGCGAGCCGTTGCTGGGGCATGCGGCTGGCGAGCCGATCGTGCTCGTCCAGCGCGAAGGCGAGGTCTGCGCGGTCGGCGCCGTCTGCACGCATTACGGAGGCCCGCTCGCGGAGGGGATCGTCGAGGGAAACACCATCCGGTGTCCCTGGCACCACGCTCGATTCGACCTGCGCACCGGCGCGCCTGCGCGGCCGGGCCGCGACCCGATCCCTTGCTATCGGGTCGAGCGGCAGGATGGACGCGTGCGTGTCAGGGAACGTCTGGCGCCGCCAAGGGTCGGGCGCTCGGCAGGCCCGGAAAGCGCGATCATCGTCGGAGCTGGCGCGGCGGGTAACGCCTGTGCCGAGGAGTTGCGGCGGCAGGGGTATGAGGGCCCGATCACCATGTTCGGGAGCGAGGGCACACCTCCCGTCGACCGGCCAAACTTGAGCAAGGACTATCTCGCCGGCAGCGCGCCCGAAGACTGGATCCCGTTGCGCGGCCGCGAGTTCTACTCCGAACGGCGGATCGACTTGCTCGAGCAGGTCGAAGTCACCGCGGTCGACGTCGAACGGCGAGAGGTGCGGTTGTCGACCGGACGGTCGCTCCGGTACGGAGCGCTGCTGCTCGCGACCGGCGCGGAGCCCATCCGCCTGGCGATCGCCGGCGCGGACGGGGCGCTCACCCTGCGGACGCTGGCGGACAGCAGGGCCATCGTGGCGCGCGCTGCGCCAGGCCGGCGCGCGGTCGTCATCGGCGCCAGCTTCATCGGCCTGGAGGTGGCAGCTTCTTTGCGCCAGCGAAAGATGGAGGTGACCGTCGTGGCCCCCGAGGCCCGCCCCCTCGAACGCGTCCTCGGACCGGAGCTCGGCGACTTCGTGCGGGCGCTGCATGAGGAGCACGGCGTCAAGTTCCAACTCGGCCGCAAGCCGGTCCGGATCGACGCCCAGGGCGTCGCGCTCGATGACGGCACCGCGCTGCCCGCCGACCTGGTGGTGATGGGGGTCGGCGTGCGGCCGCGCTTGCAGCTCGCTGAGCAAGCCGGGCTGCGAGTGGACAGGGGCGTCCTGGTGGACTCGACCTTGCGGACTAGCGCGGAAGATGTCTGGGCCGCGGGTGACATCGCGCGCTTCCCCGACCAGCGCAGTGGACGGCCCATCCGCGTGGAGCACTGGGTCGTCGCCGAACGCCAGGGGCAACACGCGGCCCGGGCGATGCTGGGCGCGCGAGAGCCATATCGCGCGGTGCCGTTCTTCTGGAGCCAGCACTACGACGTGCCCATCAACTACGTCGGGCACACCGAGGGGTGGGACTCGATCGAGATCGCGGGCGACGTCGCGGCGCGGAACTGCCTCGTTGCCTACCGCCAGTCGGGGAGGGTGCAGGCGGTCGCATCGATCTACCGCGATCGCGAGAGCCTGCTCATCGAGGCAGCGATGGAACGCGGCGACGACGCGGCGGTCGAGGCGCAACTCCGGGGCTAGTGGTCGCCGTGCGAGTGGATCTGGCCGCGGATCTCACCGCCCGGACGCGCAGCGGTGTGGACGTTCGCGTACGCGGCTCCCGCCCGGATGGCGTCGAGCATCCTGGCAAGATCGCACCCTTCACGGGATGCATGTCAATGCACGTCGAGTCAAACATCGAAATCGTCAAACGAGCCGACTGGGGCCAAAGAGATGTAGGGTCAATGTTTCAGGAGGTTGCGCGCCCTGCAGCCATGACCCTGGAAGCTTGCATTGCGATGGTCCTGATGGCCGCGGCTCAACCCGACCGCGCTGGACGGCCCCAAGCGCGGGCATCCGGATATCCCGACAGCAGCTGTCGCAGTGACACGGATACCGGCTCCACCCGAAGCCCGGACGGCCTCTACGTTCTCACGAGCTTCGGATGCTGGATGGCGCCAGCAGGGCAACATCTCGATCCGAACGACAACTGCATGCCGGAGTGCGGCAAGCGCATCTCGACTGCCGCGGAGCAACGACGCTGGGATGACACGCTGCAGCGCCAGTACAGCGTCGGCGGCATCGCCGCTGAAAACCGGCTCAAGTGGTTCTCCACCGGCGTCCGACGCTTCGGCACGGGCATGACCGCGTGCGGCAAGCTGTTGAAGATTGCCAATCCAGTGAATGGGCTCTCGGTGATCGTGACCGTGATCGACAAAGGGCCGCAATGCCTGGTCGAGCAGAAGGCCGGCCGGTACGTCATCGATGCGAGCGTGCCGGTGGCGCGCTGTCTCTTCGGGACGACTGGAGCCGATGGCCTCGGCTGGAAAGACGGCAAGACCGTCATCGTGACGGAAGCTGAAGCGGGCGCGGTCCCGGGTCCGGGTCCAGCGGTGAAGGTGAAGGGCAAGATGACGAATTGCCTTCGTCCCGATCTGGCCGGGATCGAACCCTACCGCGGCAAGTAAAACGCGATGGAACTCGAGTCGGTGCCTTGAAGTGATTCATTGGAAAGAGCTACCCTGCTCCGGCGCGGGGGGCGAAGATGAGATCGCATCTCCTGCCAGTCGACGGCCTGGCGGTGGCGCTGGCGCTCACCGCGCTGGGTGGGTCCGGCTGTTCGAGGAACGGCGAACCGGATCGAGCCGATGCGGCTGTAGCGCACAAGGACGCGGGCACGTCGCACAGGGATGCCGGGACGGCGCATCGGGACGCCGGGATGCATCGGGACGCCGGGATGGCGCATCGGGACGCGGGCGTGCCTCATCCGGACGCGGGGGTGGCGCAGGCCACCGTAGCGTTCGAGGAGCCGCTGCCCACCTTCGTCGCCCCGCTCGACCCGGTGGTGGTGCGCGTGCGGGTCACGCCGCCCGGGCTCGCGAATGCCGTCCGCTGGCAGGTGCAGCCGCTCGCACCCACCGCCGATGTCACGCTCGACCGCTCGGAAGGACGCGAGCTCGTCTTCCACGGCGTCTCGCGGAACGCTTCCGGCGGCAGCAGGAGCGCCAACCCGGCCCTGGGATATCGGGTCACCGCGAACCTCGATGGTCAGGGCGCGGTGCAGGCGTCTTCTCTGGTGACGCAGGACGAGGTGGACGTTCTCCGCCAGGAGTACGTCGACTATGGAACGGCCTTCCGGCCCGACCGCAAGCACCTCGGAGCATTGAAGCACCCGGCGCTCAATACCGGCAATTACGACGTCGTCGCCGAGGAGGAGGTGGGAACGCTCGACGCCTTGCTCGAACGCGTCAACGCCGAGGTGAACCGGATGCTGGCCGAGCGCAGGATGAGCGCGACCTTCCAGTTCGAGGACTGCGTCACCAGCGGATTCCGCAATCCACAGCGCAACCGGGCGGTCGGGTCAGTGGCGATGAACAGCCGGCACGTCCGGGGTCGCGCGATCGACTGCGATCCGCGCGGGGCCCTGGTCGCTGGAATCTCCGCCCAGGACATGATGTGTCTGGTGGAGACCGCGGGTCGGGCGGCAGTGGGCAACAGCGGGAGGGCATTCACCGAGCGAGGCGCCGCCGTCTTTCTCGACTGCGAATCGCCGGCGGCGGATCACGTCCACATCGAGAGGTGACTTGATGATCCTTCCGGCCTGCACGAACGACGCGGAGTTCAAGCGCGCCATCGACCTCGACCGTCGCGGCCAGAAGGACGAAGCCATCGGCGCGCTCCAGGCGCAGGTGCAGGCCAACCCGCAGCACGCGGAGTCCTACGTCATGCTCGAACGCCTCTACCGGGAGAAGGGTGAGACCGCCAAGGCGGCGGAGACGGTCAACCGCTACGAGGCGGTGGAGACCGATCCCGGGGAGCGGTGCCGCCGGCTGAAGTCGGAGCGGGTGCGTGGCGCCCTCGAGCCACGGGCGCGCGAGCGCGTCGATCGCGAGTGCCCGAGGTGACCCCGTGAAGCCCCGCAAGAGTCTGCTCATCACCGCGCTGATCGCCGCCATCCTGGTGGTTTCCGGCGAGATCGGTGGCGGCGTGTGGCTCGTCCGTCCGCCGCAGAAGCAGCAAAACCCGGTCTCGAATCGGAATCCTCTCGTCATTGGCGGGCGCCAAGTCGACCCCCACAGCGTCGGCACAGTGCCGGTCGCTCCGTCGCAGCTCGCGCGCCCGGGGTTCGGGATTCCCTATCTACCATTGCTCGACGTGCTGCTGCTGGTCACCTATTTCTTCACCGCCGCGTCGATTCTGCTGCCCGAACGGGCGATCGCTCCCGCCAGTGCGGTGACCTCCCTGATCATTTCGCTCCTGGTGCTGCTCGCATCCATTCTCGGCATCTTCACCGCCCTCAACCTCACACTGGCGATGGTGGGGCTGCTTCTGTCGTTTCCTTTCGGCACGGCGGTGTATCTCGCAGTCTGGGGATCGTTCCCCGTCGGGGCCGCGGCTGCGACCCTGGGCGTACTGCTCTTCCTCAAGCTCGCGTTCGCCGTCTGCCTGCTGGTCGCCAATCCCCGCTTCATCCAGAACAAGGGGCTCGTCCTGCTCACCGGCACGTCGATTCTCGCCGGCGTGATCGTCGCGTTCCTGCACGGGCTGCCGCCGGGCATCCTGGCCAGCATCACCGACGGAATCGCCGGGATCCTCGTTGGGGTGGCGGGGCTCGTCTGGGCGATCGTCGTGTTGGTCTGGGCAGTGATCGGCCTCGTCCGCATCATCATGGCGGCCCGTCTCCCGGTCCCCGGATGACGCCCACGCACGTGGCCAGAGGGCAGCTCACCAGGATGCGCGACCCGGAGCGATCCATCGGCAGCTCGTTGGGGCCCGCCTTCAGATCCGCAGCGACCACCCGTTCGGGCTCATTCAGCGGAGTGACGACCGCGCTCAGCGATGCCGTGGCAACGTCGATCAGCAGCGCGCGACGCCGCGGCGACCAGGTGGACCCCACGACGAGCGTGCAGGGACGACCAATCGCGACGCGCAGCGTCCGTTGACTATCGATGCAGTGATCGCGATCGTCGAGCTCTTGTAGTGCAATCGTGCGCGCCCGCAGGAGTGACGAAGAGTTGTCGCACGACAGCGCGCTCGGCTCGCGGCTTCCGAGCCCGGCGCCCGTCAGATACAGGCCCAGCACCACCACGGCGAAAAGGACCAGGAGGATGAGCGTCCGCCGCGGCATCAGAAGCTCAGCCCCCCGGCGGCGGGGCTGGCCTGGGACCGGCGCCCCCCGGCGGCGGGGGGGCCGGTCTGGGGAGGAAACGCTCGTGGAGGAATAGAGGCTGGTCGGGGACGATCCGGACAACGCTACATTCCTGCCTTCCACTTCCGTCCGGCGTGAACTGGCAGCGCGTAGGCCATTGGCAATTTAACGTACAGCGGGGAAGGGTCGTGCAAAGACCTGAAATGCAATAACCGTGCTCGCATTCGGTGGGCTTGCCGCAGCTCTTCCCGTCTCTCAATCGGCAAATGTGCGCCGGTGTGCAGACGTAGTCGTCGACATTGTGGCAATCCTCATTGTTCTGGCAGACATTGTCGTCGCGGTTGCATTTCCCATTTCTGCACCAGCGGATGCTGCAGTCGAGGTCGTCGGAGCACTGCGAGCCGGGCTCGAGGAGGCACTCTGCCACTCCGGGCTGCACGGTCATGCACTTCAGCCCCTTCTTGCATTGCACGGCCGGATCTGCGGGCTTGCACGCCTCGTGCAGGCCCGGTCCCCGGGGGCACTTGTTGAAGACCTTGCACACCAGCAGCCACCCGCCGAGCCCCAGGACGAGCAGCCCGCCCACTGCGACGAGAATCCATGGCCATACCTTCCTCTCGCCGCCGCCGGGTTTGACCGCCACCTCGAACGTCGCGACCGGTCCTTTGCTGGAGAACTCGTTGGGCGACTCGTTGTCCCACGCCAGCAACTCGATCCCATAGGAGCCCAGAGCGGCGTTCGGGGCTTCGATCTCGACCGAGATCGAAGTCGTCTCCTTTCCCCTGAGGGTCCCTGTGTCGGGCTTGACCGTCAACGTGGCGTCCACCGCCTGCTGCGGCTTCGCCTTGGCGCGCATCTTGACGTCGCGATCGAGCTTGTTGGTGACGGAGAAGACCAGGGTGCCCTTCCGCGTGGCCTTGTCCAGGGTGATCTGCTTCTCTCCCTTCGAGATGATGACGAACAGGTCGACCGGCATGGCATTTCCTCAGGCAAAGGTGAGTGGCAGATCGATCGTCACGTACGCGGGCTTCTCCCGCAGGACGATCGCCTCGAGTTGCTCGTGGTATGGCTGGAGCGAGGCTGGGGCGGTGACCCGAATATGGAACGGCCTGGTCCTTCCGCGTTTGTCGCGGACCGCGTCGTCGACCTTGAACCCGGTCATGCCCGTCGCGGCTTCGAGAAATGCGGTCAGGCCGCGCGCGGTGCCTCGCCAGCGCGACAGCTCGGCGCCCAGGGCCACCAGGACGCGGAGCCGTTCCGGTCCCATGGCCAGCTCGACGTCGAGGTCCACCCACCGGGCCAGGAAAGGCACGAACTCATCTGGGGCGCGGCGTGGATCGAGCACCTCATCGAGATTGGCCAGCCGGGCTTCCGTCGGCGCGTGGAGCCGTTCCATCAACGCAAGCAGCGCGGCCAGCGCCGTCCCTGGCGCAGCCGCGGCCTGGAACACTCCGGGGAGGAGACGCCGGATCTCCTCGTGTCTCATGTGCCCACCACTTGGATCTCGTGTGCTCCGGAGCAGAAGAGCCAGCTGCTCGGGAGCGACAGCTGCTCGCCCGTGACCTCGGCCGCCGAGCTGTTCTGGTAGGTGCCGTCGGGTTTCCGCCGGAACACCCCCTGCGAGGTGCCGGCCAGCAGCAAGTGCGATTGCGGGTCGTCACCGCCGCGCGCGGCGGCCGAGACCACCGGCTGGAACAGCTGGTCCTCCGACCGTTCGGGCAATCCGCAACCGAGCTTCGGCCTTGACCACTGCGGGTTCTCCCTGGTCGGGTCGACGACCAGAATGCCCCAGTGATGTGACGCTGCAAAAACGGAGCTGCCGGCGAATGTCAGCGCGAGCAAGGCGCCGCCGTCCCAGCCCTGCGAAATCTCCCTCCATCCGCCCGCGCTCGTCAGCTCCAGCATCCAGGCGCCGCGTCCCGGCTCGTCTGGATCCGCGAAAAGACCTGCCCAGAGCCTTGTCCGCGGGCCATCCTGTTGCAGCTCGAGCCGGCGGACGTCCTGTTTCTCCAGGCCTTTGTTCTTGAAGCCCCCGCCGCGTTCGGACACGTAGACGCCTTTGCGGTCCTGCGTGGCGACTGCGACGGTCCACGTTCCCCGTTCCTCCGCGCTCGCCACTGCGTACAGCGGCAAGTTGGGACTCGCCGCGTCGACCTCCACCGGCAGGGGCTGCGCCGCGTCATCGACCCCGAGCTCGTAAAGGCCCTGCTCGGTTGCGATGAGCAGCAGTGGGTCCTCTCCGCGCACGATCCACGCGAGGTCGGTCGCCAGGTGAAGCGATTGCTCCCGGGGGAGCCACGTCTCGCCGCAGTCGAGCGATCGGTGGATGCGCGATGTCGCCGGATTTCCGGCAGGTCCCGAGAGCCGAGCAGCGACGGCGAGCACGCCGGGCTGCGTAGGGTGGGCGAGGACGGCGTCGATGCTTTCTCCGGGGAACCGTCCGATGGCCTCCCATCCGTCTCCATCGGTGGTCGAACGGTAGAGGACCTCGCCGTTTCCCACGTACCAGGTGTTCCGCTGGTGCGCGTCCGCGGCGACCACGGCCGCGGCCGCCGGGACCTCGTCGAGCCGGAACGAGAGCGACTCCACCAGCGCGACGCCCGGCTCCGAGAGGATCTCATGGTAGACGCTTCCCGTCGCCAACGGCGCCCCAAAGCGCCAACCCGGCGACTGGTCGTCCGGGCGCGGCAGCGGATCGATGTACCGGGTCAACCGCGCTCGCACCCTGTCCTTGACCGCCGCGCGATCGGCTGCGGGGTGCGCACGGACCGTGGTCTTCACGCTCACCTTTTTGTACTGGGTCCACTTCACGTCGGTCCGGGTTCCCACCGCCTGGCGGCCGTCGAGATCCGCCTGGATGGCCGCCCGCGTCGCCTCACTCTGGTGCTCCCGGAGCGTGTCTGCGTTCACACCTGCGTCGTCGGCGCCCCGCACGTCCGCGGGCAGCTCGGGGACCAATAGGACCTCGACCGTGCCCGGCCGCCCGTGGGCCCACAGGTCCGCCTGCGCGAGAGCACGCGCGCGCGAGACGCCACCCATGCGCCGTGCGAGGATCTCGAAGTCGCTGGCGGTGACCGCGCGCCGCAGCGAGTGGATCTCCTCCGGACCACGCAGGACCGCATTCGCCACCGACTCGGCCGCGCGACCGCCCATCGCGGCCTCCCGGTTCTCGACGGTGAGTGGAGGCGCGCCCCGAACGGGCTCCTTCAACGACGAAATCTCGTGCGCGCCGACGTTTCCTTCAGGTCCCCCGCCGCGGCGATAGGACACCCGGATCTCGCGGCCAGGCGCGGGCACCTCCGCATGGGCGCTCTGGGTCGGCTCCAGGTTGCCAGCCGGGTCCATCAGGCTCACCGCCGGAGCGAACGAGATGGTGCCGGCCTGCCGGTCGGACACGTAGACATGACCGTCCTCGTCGCGCGCGTGCACGAACCTGCTCACCTCGCGCCAGACGCGGTACGCCTTGTCGCCGATCCTGACGCTCTCCACCTCCGGAGGCAGCTCGTCCGGCGTCGCCTCCACCGCGACCACCAGGTCCAGCGGATGGCCGGTCGGCGCCACGAGGGGGGCGCGCTTGACCGCGAAGGTCTGGCCGGGAAGCCCGGTCCCAGTGCCGACCGGCTCGCCTTCGACGACGTCGCAGTGGAAGGCAAGCACGGCCGCTTCGCGTTGCCCCTGAGCGATGGTGGCTTCGTCCGCGGTGGTGAAGGTGGGGGGAGCACCCGAAGGTCCCGAGGCGCGGGCGGCGACGCGGGTGCCGCGTGGAATCACCACCGGCGCCGCCGCCGGGGCGGCGAGCGAAAACGACAGCATGGTCCGGGCCGCTGACGGCGGGGAGATCCGGACGCCGAGCAACCGCAGGAATTCGACGTACGCCTTCTCCGGGAGCCGGTTCACCCGGTACAGCAACACCTCGGTGAGATAGGCGAACGCCTCCAGAAGCACCATTCCCGGGTCGTGCGGCGATCGATCGGTCCACGCCGGGCAATTGCGGGCGATGAACTGCGCCGCGTCCGCGGTCAGCTGCTCGAACGTGCGATCGTCGAGCCTGGGGGAGGGAAGAGGCATCAGGAAGCGGTCCCCAGGGAAAAGCGGACGACCAGCAGGTCGCGCCGCTGCGTGGCGCGGACGCGGTAGTCCAGGGTGATGGTCAGCGCGCCACCGCTTCCGTCAGGAACCGCGTCGAGAGACGCGATCTCGATGCGTGGCTCCCAGGACTCCAGCGCGCGGCGCACGTAGTGGACGGCAAGGCCGGCGGTGGTGTCGTCGTTCGGCGAGAAAACGAGCCGCTGCAGATCGCACCCGTACGCCGGCCGCATTACTCGCTCGCCGGGCCGCGTCGCGATCAGCAGCAGGATCGCCTGCCGCACCGCCGAGTCATCCTCGACGGTCTCCAGGTCGCCCTTGGCGTCGACGCGCAGCCCCGACCCCTCGCCCTCGCCCGCCGAAGTGATGAAGCGGATGCCGCGATACCGGACCGCGCTCACGGCGCCTCCGCGACGAGCCGCTGGCCGGGGTACGAAACCGTATAGTGGTACACCACCATCGGCAGGGCGAGGCCTTCGAGCTCCTGGCGGCAGACGGCATGTCCGTCGATGCGGATGAAGGCCGAATAGCCCTTCTGGACGATTCCCGTCTGGACGCAGGGCTGGCCGCTGGCCACGTTCGGGCAGCCGGCAATGGTCTTGCCTTCCGGATCGTTGTCGACGAGCAGCGCCTTGCCCTCGACGGTCACCCAATGCTGGGACGCGGAGATTCGGACCACGCCCATGTGGCCGCAGAGGAGCACCGCATCCTCCCTGAGCAGGAGCACGGTCACCCTCTCCGGAAGTCGACGGCGTCGCCGAGCACGACGATGGGTTGGCCGGGGGCCTCGATGGTGAGCGGGACCTCGGCGTGTAGCTTGACGCCGCGCGGGGTCATCTCGACGAAGCTCCCGCTGCTGTCGCCTAGACGTAGGGCGGACTTCGCATCGTCGAGCTCGAGCTGGTGGCCGCCCGAGCTGCGCAGGGCCCAGCGGCGCACCCGTCCGTCCTTGACGCCGGCGTCCGGCGGGCCGGAGGAGCTCCAGAGGCCGGCGAGCACCACCCCGCGCGCGGCGTCGCTCGCATGGAACAGGACCAGCACGTGGTCGCCGACGTCCGGCAGCGCCATCAGTCCCTTCCCCACGCCGGCGCCCGCGCTGGCGATCGGAAGCCAGTCCGTCTCCACGTCGCCGTGCGCGACCAGCCGCACCTTCACACGGCCGCTGGTCGCATCGACTTGCGCGACCTCCGCCAGGGTCGCGCCCGCGCCGGTCTCCGGAGCAGGGAGATCGGGGGATGCGGTGGAGACCGAGGACAGGAACCCGCGGCGGCTGTCGATGACGTGGTCCACGGACGTGAGCACGTACGTTCCACGGAGGGGCGCGGCGACGCCGGAGAGCGCCACGCGAACGCCCGGCCTCAGGCGTGGATCCCCCTCGGCCACGCCGCGCAGGACGACTTCGGTCGCCGCGCGCCGCAAGAGCTCTGCCCGGGCGGTTGCTTCGAGGTGCGACTCGGTCGGGGAGGCGACGTCCGCGAGCGCGCAGGCGCGGCCGCTGGTGAGCGCGCGCGCGGTGGGTCGGCCGGGAGGAAGACCCTCTACGCGCGCTCGGTGCGGCTGGACGCCAACGAGATCGAATCCGGTAGCCTCGACCGTCTGGCAGGTCCTGTCCGCGTTGACCTCCACCTCGCACTCCGTCAGGCCCTCGCCGGCAACCAGCGGAACCGGCTCGCCAGCCCCTTCCAGAGTCAAAAGCCGGATTACGCCGCCCGCGAAGACGAGATACAGCCCGGTCCGGCCCGCCAGCTCGGCGAGGAAGTCCAGGTCGGATTGCTTCCATTGCAGGAGCCAGGGCCACACCGGAGAATCGCGGTCCGCCACGACTTCGACCCCGAGGTCGCCGGCGAGCTCGCGCGCGATTCCAGCGGTGGTCACCTGCGCGTGGGCGCGGACCGGCTGGCGCTTGCGCAGCCGATGAAGTGGGTCATAGCCTCGCACGCGCAATTCACGCAGGCGCGGCCCGCCCCACGAGGACTCGACCGCGGTGATGTCGCCGGCGAAGAGTGGCCCGGCCTCGCCCACCGCCACCTCCAGTGTCGCGCCGGACACCGCGGCGTCGAGCAAGGAGGCTTCCGGGGTGGAGAACGACAGCTCGCAGCTCGCCGGAACCGAGAGGGCCTGCCGGACGCGGATCGAGGTGAGCGCGTCCGCCTCGGCGGGCGTGAGCTCGCGCCCACCCAGGCGCACCGTCAAACGAGGAACGCCGCTGACGGGCTTCATGGGCTCTCCTCGGCGGGAATCTGCAGCGTGGCGCCCGGCGAGAGATGAAGGGGATCGTCGACGTCGTTGAGCTCCGCGATCCGCTTCCAAGCGCCCGGATCCCCGAAATAGCGCTCCGCCAGCTCGTCCAGCCGCTCCCCGGGCGGCATCGCCGGTCCGCTCTCTTCGTCCCCCGGCGCCACGCCTGCGCCCAGCACCTGGTGGACGTCGACCGATTGCTCTTCGAGCATCTCGATCCCCTCCACCTGCCGTGGCCGCGGCGCGGGATCGGCGACGCGGAGCAGCCGCATCCGCATCCAGGACCGGCGCGGCGCGCCGTCCGATCCGAATGCCTCGAACCGCTCCGCCACCGCCGCGACCACCGCGGGAACGTTCCATGCCTTGCCCCAGACGAACCGGATGACGTCGGGTCGCAATTCGCCGTCGGTGACCTGGCCGTTCTCGGCGAGCCGCCAGAGCGGCAGGGTCAGGTTGCGCACGTCGGTCACCTTGACGCTCGAGCCGGCCAGTCCGACGTCGAAGAGCAGCTCGAGCTCCAGCTCCGTCGTGCCGCCGCCGGTGAACAGCACCGGATCGTCCGCGAGCGCATCGGCACGGAGCGCGCCGGCCAGCGACCGGCGCGGGCGAACGCCCGCCCAGCGGCGCACGATCACGGTCTCGGGGTTCAGCAGGCACCCGATTCTCGCGCCCGTCGATTCGATGAGGAATGCGACCCGCTCCATCTACGCTCCCCTCTGTTCCCGATCGAGCCGCGCGCGGCGCTCGAGCCTGCCCACCATGTCCTCGAGCTCGTCCACCGGGTCGCCGCCGTCGTGCGGGAGCTCCGGCCAGCGCCCCGCTTCCACGCTCAGGGCCGCCTCCACTTCGGCCGGCACGGCCGCGATCGGACGAAGCGAAGGAGGCCTGCTGGAGCTGGGCGCCACCGCGGGCACGCGCGGTTCGGGTCGGGGCGACGGCGCGGCCACTCCGGCTGCGTCCCCGGACCACCTCACGCGCGGAGCGTCCGGTTGGATTGCCGGCCAGGGCGCGACCTGGGGCGGAGGTTCCTGCGCAGGCATGGCCGGGCGTGCAGCGACCCGGGACGGTTCGCCCCGCACTCCCGGCGGCCGTGAAACCGGAGCAACGAGGTCCGGGGTTTGCGGCGCGCCCGCATCCGCAACTCGCGGGCGCGAGAATGTCGGTCGATCGGCCAGCCGTGGCGGGGCGGCGGGCGAAAGGAGCGGCGAAGGCGGCGGGGAGCGTGCGGGTGGCCCCGCGCGCGCGCCACCCAACGAGCGCGGCACGGTCGCAGCCCGATCCTCGCTGAGGCGCCCGGCGGCAAAGTCCAGCGGGTGGGGAGTGCGAGACGGCTGCCGCGCGCCGGGTGGCGGCCCGCGGGGGGTGGAGCGCTCCGGCGTGGTGCGCTCGTCTGCCGCCGCGACGGGTGCGGCCCGCTCGCGCTTGGCGGGCGTCGTCGGCTCCGTGCGCGGGCGCGTGGCCGGACGCATGCTCGCGCCGTGCGCACGCCCCGCGGACCTGTTCAACAGCTCGGGCGCACCCCGACGCACCTTCTCGACCCAGTGAGCAGGCGGCCCGTCCTCCTCCGGAGGGATCGGGTCCTCGTCGCCCAGGACTCCGTCAGCCCACGCGCGAGCGCGGCGGGCAATCCAGCGGAGGAGGGAGCGAGCAGCCTTGAGGCGGACCATGTTCACTATGCCCGTTCGACGCGCTCGCAGACCACGGTGAGCGACTCGATGGCGATCTCCTTGCCAAGCGCGTCGAGCGGAGCGCCTCGCCAGGCGCACGGCCAGGAGTCGTAGAGGTTCCAGCGAAGCCGTTCGCCGGCGCCGTCCGGGCCTTGCATGATCAAGGAGATGTCCTTGCGCTGCGGAGTCCCGCCCACGGCGCTCATCAGCCAGTCCCAGATCGCTTTGGAGTCGGACAGCCCGTACTTGAGCGTGATCTTGCCATAGTCGACGGGTCCGGCGAGGAAGTGCACCGTCCGCCCGTCACCGCCCTCGCGGTACTGGATGGGCTCCACGCTCACTTCGAGACCGCAGCAGGAAGTGAAGTACCCCTCCACCTTGCCGTCGAGCTCGAGGGTGAAGTTGTAGGCCCGGTAAGGGTCGGCATGTGCGCCGACTCCCTTCGGGGCGCCGTTCGTCGGAGCTTCAGGGGGTGTCGCTTCGGCCATGGCTCGACCTCACTCGGTTTGCGTTCCGGCCACCTGCTGGCCGATCTGGAAGATGACGAACTCCGCAGGCTTGACGGGAGCCATGCCGATGATGGTGATCAGCTGACCCGCATCGATCACGTCGGGAGGATTCGTCTCCTCGTCGCATTTGACGAAGAACGCCTCCTCAGGCGTGCGGCCAAACAGCGCCCCCGCCCTCCACAGTCGCATGAGGAAGGCGCTGACGTCCCTGCGCACCGACTTCCACAGGGTGTAGTCGTTGGGCTCGAAGACCACCCAGCGCGTGCCGCGACCGATCGACTCCTCGGCCATGATGAACAGCCGCCGGACGTTTATGTACTTCCACAGGCCGGCGTCCAGCGTTCGCGCGCCCCAGACCAGGATGCCAGCATCGGAGAAGAAGCGTATGCAGTTCACGCCTTCCGGGTTGAGCGCCTTCTGCTCCTCGTTGGTCACGCTGTACGTGAGGTCGATGGCGCCGCGGATCCCCTCATTGGCCGGCGCTTTGTGCACGCCGCGCGTGCCATCGACGCGGGCGTAGACTCCGGCCAGGTGCCCCGAGGGCGGCACGTTCACGCGTTCGCCGGTGAGCGGATCCAGGGCCCTCAGCCAGGGGAAGTAGAAGGCGCCGTACGGGGAATTGCGCGGCTTGTCTCCGGCGCGGGGAGCACGGCCACCCGCCCCTCCTCCTCCGGCGCCGCCTCCGCCCGCGGCGCCGCCTCCGCCCGCCGGCGCCGCTCCTCCGACGCGCGTCAGGTTCCCGAGGTCCTTCACGTCGAGCGGCGCGTCGAGGATGCAGAAGCGATCCTTCATCTTCTCGCAATGGCTGAGCAGCACCTCGTAATTCTCGGCCCCCGTGTATCCCGGCGCGGCGACGATGGCGATCTCGTCGACCTCCTCGCACAGTGCGATACCCTTGCGTTGGCCCCCGTCGATGCGACCCGCGATGCTGCCGCCGTCGCCGACGTTCACGACGAAGCAGCGACTCCCTCCATTGTCGAGGAAGCCGTAGACAGCGGAGGCCAGGGGCGTGCCCTTCTTCGCATCCGCGCAGAACTCGCGCGTGAACTGCATCCAGTTGGTGACGGCGACGATCTCGTTCAGGTGCGCGCCGGGATTCGGCGCCACTCCGAGAAAGGCAGCGGTTTCGGTTCCTACGGCCTCGATCGGTCTGGGACCGGTCTGGATCTCCTCGACGTACACGCCTGGAGTGCCCAAGTTCATCGCCACGTCATGCCTCCTCGAGCTTCAGCCGGATGGTGAGCGGCACGCCTTCCCGAGGCGCCGCCGATTGGATGTCCTGCACTTCTCCTTTTGCGCTCACGCGCAAGCTGAGCGGGCCCAGGGCCGGAACCCGGGCGAAGCTGAACTGACCGCCCGGCGCGGTGCTCGCCGACAGGCCGAGGCTCGGTAGCTCCACCCGAGCGCCCGCGATCGGCAGATCGCCGGGTCCCAGGACCAGGCCGTCGAGACGGCGCGATCCGACGAAGCGCGTGGCCACTTCCTTCACCTTGGGACCCCTTCGCGCGGAACGCTCGATCCGGACGGGGACCTGGAGCAGGAACGAGGGACGGGGCGGAATTCCAAAGCCGCTCCAGAGCGTCGCCTCGACGGGGCGGAAGACGACCTCGACGTCGGACCGCGCCAGGGCGGCGAAGGCGACGTCCGCCAGAAGCTTGTGCTCCTTCTCCAGCGAATTGCTCCACGCCGTCACCAGATACCGGAGCTGGATCTGCAGGGGCACCGGCACCGCCCCGCGCGGCGGCGGGAGCTCCGACAATTCCAGGAGGTAGAGGCCGACGCCTTGCCGCTGCTCGCCGGCGCGGGGCGATTCGAGCCAGGTCTCCGCGCCCTGGATCGCAGCGGCGACCCACTCGCGAACGCGCCGATCGGCCTCGTTGATCATGCCTCGGTCCCGTACGCCCACAGCTCCATCAGGGTCGCGAAGTAGATCCAGCCCCAGAACCCGCCCACCGCCGAGCTTGCCGGCGGCCGCAGGTACGCGGTGTCGCGGATCCCGGTCAGAGCCAGGATCGCGCCGACCGTCGCGGTGAAGAGTACCTGGAAGAGGAAGTTGAGAGCGTAGTTGACCCCTTGCAGGGGCAAGAAGAGCGGGCCCAGGATGCGGGCCTGCACGACGTGCACCATCTCGTGGTTTCCGCGCCCACCCAGATTCACGGTCCCCAGCGTCTGCAGGACCTCGGTGCCGAACCGGAACCCACGCGAACGGTAGGAGATCCAGCCCTCTCCTTCGCTGAGCTGGCGCGAGGGAATACCGAAGAACGGATAGATGAGGTTGCCGAAGACCAGGCCGAAGAGCGTATTCGGCAGGCTCCAGGTGAGATCGACGAGCAGGAGCCAGCCCTTCGGATTGGCCAGGTCGTAGGAGCCGAGCAGCCCGGCCTCGAGACCGTAGAGCAGCCCCGCGCAGGCGCCGGCCACCAGCACCGCCATTGGTTCCACGGGCTGGCTGGCGGCGAGATCGACCGCCACCAGCACCAAGGGCGTCAGCACCAGGGCAATCGCGACGGTGAGCAATCCTTTGACAAACGAGCTCACGGGTACCCTCGGTTCCGGCGCAGAGGTCGGCGACGGCGATCCGGTGCCCACCGACTGCGCTGCGGAGGCCCTGCGCGAATCAGCGGGTCGCGATGTACTCGATCAACAGGACGACGGACGCGACCGCGATCAGGACCCCGAATACGCCGCTGCCCGCGCCGCCCGGAATGACGCTCGAAAACGCCAGGATCGCGAGCACGATTCCGCCGATGAGAAATGCGATGATTCCGATCAGATACGCAACGGGATTGTTCGTCTTGACGGTAACGAGAATTCCACCGGCCATCGGTCCCCCCTGCCGCCGTGGCTACCGACGAGCGGGCACCACGGCTTCCAATACGCGTCGTATACAGCACCTTGGATGCGAGCCGCAATCGGCACTCCCTGGCCGGATCGTCGATGGATCGAGCAGGCTTGGAAATGTTCCGCCCCAATGTTATTCGCCTGCTTGCGTCATGGACCGTGCTGCGGGGCGGGACGCCGATTGCGGGCTATCCGTTCGGAATGCCTTTTCGCCCAATGGGACCAGTGCGCGTTGGCGGGCCTCTCGTCTTCTTATTCACGGTACAGGCAGGCGGTCACTCTGCCCGCAGAGCGTGAATGACAGCGCCGATCGAGGGGCGGCCTCGGTTGCCAGATGAGAGCGATTCGCGTAGGTCTCGCAGCCGCTGAGTCGCGTCTCATTGTGCCGGGGCGCAATGGACCATTCAACCATTGAAAGAACATTTTTCCTTGAATCGGCTGATGGCTGCCGGTGATCAGTCCCCTGCTGCACGTCATCTTGCCCACCCCGCTGTTCAAGGCGACGCCGGTCATCGACAACCAGCGCGGCGACGGCGGCGTCGATTGCGATTTCCCTCGCGCGCGGCCCCACCGTCGATTGCACCGCCCGATCATACCTTCGCGCGATCCGCAGTCGAAAAAACGCCCTCGGCTGCGCGAATGTGACCCGCCCTGTCGCGCAATTGTCCGCCGGCCAGGCGGGGCCTACTGGGGGGCCGCCGCGCGTGGTAGCGTCGCCCCGCGGCTGGCGGGCCCGCCGCGGGGAGGCGCCATGAAGGCAGGCCTCGTCGGATACGCGCAATCGGGCAAGACCACGCTGTTCAACGCGCTCACCGGGCTGCACAAGGGTGGTGCCGCCGCGCGCGGGCAAGTGAACCTGGGCGCGATCAAAGTGCCGGACCCGCGCGTGGATGCGCTCGCGGCCATCTTCAAGCCGCGCAAGACCAGCTGGGCGGAGATGCTCTTCGTCGACGTGCCCGGGGCGCCCTCCAAGGGTTCCGGGCTGCCGCCCGAATCGCTGCGGGCGCTGGCGGAAGTGGACGCCTTCTGCCTCGTCGTTCGCGGATTTCCGGCGCTCGACGGAGCGGCGCCGGGCCCAGCGCGGGAGCTGAGCGACTTCGACGCCGAGCTCCTGCTGCACGACCTCGGCATCGTGGAGAAGCGGCTCGATCGGCTGCGCAAGGAGCACGGCAAGACCAGCGCCGAGTTCCACGAG
>Ga0137396_10000521_pt1 | contig 18396 bp, 18 predicted proteins | sample czc16metaG_FD_108284 | JGI IMG/M metagenome (GOLD analysis project Ga0137396, IMG submission 108284) | Vadose zone soil microbial communities from Angelo Coast Range Reserve, California, USA - czcobulk3.16 metaG | ecosystem: Environmental > Terrestrial > Soil > Vadose zone | place: USA...
AACTAGTTCCCTACTAGGGTAGTCTTGTTGCGCTAAGAATACCTTTTCATGAGAGATAGGAGATTCTGAGCGAGCAGGCATATCAGTGAGTGACGATGTTACTGTCAAACCAGTGGCTGACCAGCCAGCCCTTCTCCTAGAACATAAGGGAGAGCGGGTCTTGGTCATAGCTGACCTTCATCTCGGCTGGGAAGTGACCTTGGCGCACCAGGGAATACATGTGCCCTCTCAGGTGCCTCGGCTGTTGGAAAAGCTCCGAAAGATCTTGGAGGAGACCCATCCGAAACTCTTGGTTCTGTTGGGGGATGTGAAACATGCTGTTTCGAAAGTAGAGCTAGAAGAATGGAAGTATGTCCCGGAATTCTTCGACAAGCTTGTCGAGATCATTCCCGATGTAGAGGTTGTGCCTGGAAACCATGATGGTAACCTGGAACCGCTGACGCCGCCGTCGGTCAAGATCAACAAGTCAAATGGCATGGTTCTCTGGGATACTGTTGGATTGTTTCACGGCCATGCATGGCCAGCGCCGCCCCTGCTCGGCTGCAAATTCCTAGTCATGGGTCACCTACACCCCGTCGTTGTGTTCAAGGACCCGTTAGGGTTTCGAATCACCCGGCAGGCATGGGTGAGAGCAAAAAGCGATGGGAACAAGCTCTCGGAGGGAGTCCTGAAACGTGAAGACGCCAAGTTCGAGGGCAATGCCAGCGAAGAGGTGAAGAAAAAATTCGGGGTCTCAGTCGCCGACGCTGACGTTATCATCATGCCCTCGTTCAACGATTACCTGGGAGGACAGCCGATCAACAAGAGTTACCAGGAAGGATGGAAGGAGCTCTACAAGGAATACATGGGACCCGTGTTGCGTTCTGGTGCAGTGGATTTCGAAAACGGAGAAGCGTACTTGTTCGATGGAACATTTCTCGGAAAGGTAGAGGATTTACGACGTCTTGCGCAGTAATAATCTTGACAGCTAGTTTTGTTCGCGCGGTTGGAGCCTGGCAAGTATCTTGCTCGTGTCGCCGCCGTTGAGTTTGGCGATTTCTCTTAGAAGATCATAGTAGGATCTGACGTGTCGCTTGCCATCGCGGCCGTGGTAGAGGCTTAGGTTAGCGTACATTGTCGGAGCTAGTTCGTGATTGTACATTGGATATTGTGTGTCGCCGAGGCCTAGTTCGCTTAGCTGTTGGCTGATGGCTCCTTCGCGAAGCTCAAGGACTTTCCTGCCCTTCCGCTGGCGGTTTCTATTCTTGAGTCGTGTTCCTTCGATGCGGCAGTCGTCGCTGCAGTATTTCTCTGAGAACCAGCCTAGGAATTTGCGTTTGCAGACGACGCATGTCTTGAGGACTTTCTTGTCGACAGCCATGTTATTGTCACCGTGTGTCTTTGTTGCCGAATCCCTTCGTTTGTTGGATATATGTTAGAGAGGTGCCAGTATAAAACTAACATGCCTCCGATGGGCCCGAACCGATGGAGAAGATTGATTGACCCTGCTTTGTACTCGGCAAAAGTCATACTTGAATGGCTAGCTCAAGTTCACTTTTTTGTTAGAAACAAAAGAGTTGGCGAGGGAGACTCTGAAAGATAAGAGCTAAAGCGACATCGCACTTTGGAGGCGCGTGAGGGGCTGTCGGATAGCCAGGTCTAGAGGACAACAATATCCTCGATGCGTCCGGACAATCCGCGTGGCTTGGGAGCGAAACAACCCGCTAGGAACCCACGAAATCGCAGGTTCAAATCCTGCCAGCCCCACCATCAAAACTCCATCTTACTGGACGCGGGCGAGGCTGGACTTTAGAGGAAGTGATTGCAGGAACCAAGCTCTAACTGCGTCTTTGGTTTCGTGCATATCTATGCCATGACGAGCGAAAGTTGGGGATTTCGAATTGGCTGACTGGTTCCCGTTTTAGCCTCCAGGGAGGCCGACGAAAATGCGCTCCGCTGAATTATGATAGAGAAAAAAATGGAAGTTGGGAGTTCTAGAATGGGTTGAATGTTACTAGTCCGATCTCGGTTGACCAACCTTGGAACAACTGGACCTGTCTGAATTCTCCTGAGACCCAGAATGTGTTCGGTGTCTTTGGTTGTGTGGCGGCCCAGAAGTAGTCTCCATATCTTGTGCTTAGTTCGAGGGCGCTTCCCGTGGCAATGGTTGCGGCGTTCGCGAGCGAGCCTGCGGGTGCAGTGGCTAGCTGGCCTGTGACCTCAAGGCTGGGGTAGATGCTCAAAGAGGATTCGCCGTAGACCACCACGAGATTGTTGCTGGAGTCGAGGCTCACGGACCCGTAGAACGTGAAAGCTCCCGGTACACCGAGGTCAAAGTCCTGGAGGGGTAGAGTCGTGGCCGTGACAGGTGTGGGTATCTCGTCGAGGCGAACACATGAAAAGTCGGCGGTAGTTGTAGGGCAGTCACTGTTGAGGGTTGTCCAGAGGAGATTGTTCTGCCAAACGACGCTCTCGATCCGGTTATCACCTGTAGCGAGGTTGCCTGCTGAATCCGCGGGGTGGCCAGGCTGATCGGCGTTCGGAGGAAAGCCTGGCGCTGATATGGGGACAGTACTCACACCAACGGCTACTGGTCCTGGCGGTGCGCCAGCGATCGCGTAACCGTTGATACCGGTTGTCGATGTTCCCAATGTTGACAGTGTGGAACACGTGCCAACAATTAGCACCGCGACTGTCGTTTCGCAATTCTCAGCCATGTAGGCAGTTGATGTTGAGCTGAGGTGCTGGGCAGGGCGGACGGCGAAGTGGGTATTGGGCAGGGGGTTGGGAAGGGGCGTGGTTGGATCAGAAGCGTCGTTGGTCCTCAAGTCGATGAACCTGTTCCCGGCGATCATCTCTCCTTTGTTCAGGATCCATTCCTGAGCGCCGATGAAGGGTCCGGTTCCAGTGTTGAAGTCTATTACGAAATCGTTGGCTGTGATCAGGAATTTGTCGTTGCTGTATCCGATGTAGGGCTGATCAGGCAACGTGTGCTGGCACGTGGTGAGGCATTCGCCGGCCGGTCCTAAGTTTGCGATTACACGGTAGATGTACCAAGTACCTGTTGGATCGGCTGTTGCTGAGACGGCGAAGTTGACGCGGTTGACGTCGAAGGTGTCGATGATGGAAGCGTACCAGTGTCCCGCGATGGCATCATAAACGACTTCGGGGTCGCTCATGCCGATGCCTATCGGGCCACCCCGAACTGGTAAGAACCAGAAGTCGGACAGAGAGAAGGTTGCTTTTCTCACGCTTCCACTAGTGCTGTATATTGTTCCTGCAAGGTTTACCATCTGTACGACGAACTTGTCGCTTGCGCCGAGGCCTTGGTCAGGTGGGCTGCAACGGCATGGGTTCGGGTTCGTTCCGGGTGTCCCAGCGATCTGTTTCTGAACATGGATGAAGTTGTTGGACGGGTTGGGACTTGCGGTTAGTTTTGAGGAGCCCAGGGCGCTTGTCTTAGCGGCTTGCAGCGCGGAAAGATTGGGAACTTGCAGTGGGAGGCTGACGGTCGGGAGCGTGCCGTCGACGGTCGCCGCGGTCAAGTTGGCGACATTTACCTGTCCGATTAGCTCTGCGTAGTTTCCGGTGAGCTGTGCGTTAGCTGTTGCTCTAATTCCTGAAGCAGCGAATGTTGAGACGAGGAGTATTGTGGTAACGAGTAGTATGCGTGGTTTGAGCATGTTTTGTAGATGAGGCATAGGTTTCAATTTCCGAGTGTTGGACCGCGAACTTTGCTTATGGCGAATATTCCGGCGAGGAATATTCTCGGAGGCCGATATTCTCTGATTTTGATATTATCAGACTGCGATATATTGTAAGATGATAGATGCGAGCGAGATCGGAGAATGAGAAAAAAGAGGGGGTGAGACTCGCTGTAGATCGTGTGAACTGTTAGCTGATGGTCAGTGTTCCCTTTAGGCTCAGGAAATCGCTGGATGCTAGCTTGCTCTGTGGGGACGAGAATGTCAACGTTGTACTCCCACTGGTTGTCAGTGAGGCGCTCGCGTGTCCGATGAGGATCAGCATTCCAGAGCTGCTGCCTGACGAGACTGATGCATGAATGACGACTATGAGGCTGTGTTGGTTGAAGATTCCGGTTCCGTTAGTGCCGGTGTAGGTTGTGAAGCCAATCTTCAACGTAACGCTCGTAACGTTGAATTGCATAACAGCGTCATTCTGGTTCGATATTTTGGCTGATACCGACACATCTGCATGGGCGCTCGGCGAGGATTGAGCTGAGGATTCAGTTGGAACCGTTGGCAATACATGGTTTGCTGGGACGTGAGGTGCCGAGTCACTACCGATTGTCGTCGCGTTGCCAGAGACCGCGATAGAGAGCGAGGCTAGCTTTGTTGAGCTTACGAATGGCGCCTGCGATGAGTGGGCGGCGACCACAGCGTAGGCGGCGGCTGGAATAATGGAGAGCAGTAGAGCTACGACCAATAGTTTTGGCATAGTCATTTGTTTTCCTTGCGTCACTGGACGAGGAAGCTTGTCTTAACCCAACGGTTTTGAACGAGTTGTACAACCAATTTTTTGACGAGAAACGGTATGATTCCACGACGATACAAGCATTTTTCCTGAAGGTAGAGTCTTTGGAGATATAGGATTCAATCCATGGCTATCCTTCGCCCTTTCAAGTGATAAACAGAAGCAGGGTCCACCTGGAGATCGGGAAGAGAAAGAAAAAAATGGGGAGTTTGATACCGGGAGACTCCCGGTTCTAGGCGGTTTGGAACGCAACCGTGACCTGGGGGAGTGGCGAACCATCGCTCTGTGTCGTCAAGGTATCGTCGGTGTAGATTATCGCGGCCAGTCCGTTTAGCGGGTCGATGGCGTTTTGGAAGAGGTCGAGTAGGTTCCGTGTTCCCGAAGAACAGCCGGTGCCGTTGGTGCATATGACGCCGACATGGTTTGGATGGGCGGTGACTGTGTTCTGTGTGAAGTGTGAGCCGCTGTCGGTGCTCTGTGCCATGTATACGTTCCAGACGGCTGTCGGGTCATCTTTGCTCGAAGCTGTTGTTCCGTAATAGACATAGTCGACTGTGCTACCGCGCGCTGCGATCCATGGGAAGACCGCCGTCTTTGCTGGGGAGGTGTTCACGGATAATGGGCTGGTCCAGGTTCGGCCCTGGTCCGTTGACTTGGAGATGAATACGTGGTGAGCGTCTGACCAGCCAGCGTAGAGGGTCCCGCTAAGAGGGTCCACCGCTAAAGCTGGGAAGACGTTGTTCAATGCTACGTTGACCGGTCCAGAGAAGACAAGGTGTGGAGTCCAGGTCTTGCCCATGTCAGGGCTGACAGTGACGTAGATGTTGTTGAAGTTGGCAGTCGTTCCTTTCTGGACGCCTGAGACGCCGCTTGCCCAGATAGTATAGACGTTGTGTGTGAACGAGTCTGCAAGGAGCTTGCCCTGGTCATTGTTGAAGGTAGAGTTTCCAGATACGCCGCCCTGTCCCGTGATCGGGTCTGTCACTCGGTGAAATGTGAAGCCGTCATCGTCGGAGCGCTGTACGTGGATCAGAGTGCTCGAGCCAGAGTCATGGTATGAGATGTAGACGTGTGGTCCGTCCGAGGTTATCCACTGACGATCGGACTGTGTGGTGTCGATGATCTGGCCGGTGCAGTGCGAGAAATTGTTTGATGTGTCAGCGTTCGGGCATGTAATCGCGGAAACTCCTAGCTGAGTGATATGGGTTTGCGGGTTGAAGAAGAAGATGAGTGTCGAGACATGCAGCGTACCAGTTGAGCCAATGTCCACGTCTGCATCGCCTCCGCCGCCGACGTTGTTGGCGAGGTTGGCGTCTATTGTTCCCTGGAACTGTGGGACTTGGCCGAATCCTCCTTTCCATGTGTTGGTGAAGAACTGGGTCCAGGACAGTGCCACGTATACTGTGGTGCCGTCTGGTCCGATGGAGAGTTCAGGTTCACTGTTTCCGTCAGGACGTAGCAATGGAATGTTCGTAAAGCTTAGACTGGTAGTCTTTGCGCCGTGAGTTGCGACGGGTATGGCGAGTGTCAGGATCAACGCGATTGCGATAGTTGTGATTGCTCGTTTCATACTATATTCCTAGTTGGTTTGGAAAACCGTTTCCTTATAGCTTTTCCCGGGAAGATTCCCATCGGAATATAGAGGTAGACATGTCGCACCGGAGATGCATCCAAATAGACATACTGGTTCGCAAGATAAGCGGTAAGACCGATACTAGATTCATTTCAGCGCGGAAGAGACTTCAGCCTTTTTTTCTCTGGCACCGGTATGAGGAGAATCATGATGACACTGCCTCCAACGATTGCAGTGAAGTAGATGTAGATGCATGGTCTAGCTAACACTTGCCAATCAATATTGGGTCCTTGTGCAACGCCGTTGGGACCACAACCATAAGGAGTCTGATAGGTAACAACGCCATAGGTGACCGCGGCAAGAACAGCCGTGGCGAGAAGAACCAAGACAATAGTTTCCCGACGGCTGAACATTACTCCGAGATGCATTTGCAGCTAGACCCTCAACAATCCTCTTATCGGTTTACTCCCAAGCCGCTTGCAGGCCCATCGTAAGTTCATCCATTCATTTCCGTTAGACCAAAGTATCAAGACTATGGGCGGGTTGCTGCTTTTTCCTCGTGGAGTTCGTGGTAGGATTCAACAGCTTCTCTCGCAACGAACGCCAAGATTATTCCCGTCGCCAGATAGTCTGCCCACCAGAGTCCTAGGAAATATTCCGCGAGAAGTCCGCCAAGGAGGGCTATGGCCATGAGGAGACATGTGACAGATTCAATTGCATCCATCGAGAGGGCTAGCGAACGGGTCTCGCGGCCTATCCTCTTTTTCTGAACATAGAGATAGGGCATCACTATCACGGCCCCGACTGCGATGGCGATTCCGAGAGGCGATCCCTCGGGCTTCAACCCAGTGAGATAGGAATAGACTGCGCCGAGTCCGATGACTGGAATGAGAGCGAAGAGTAGCAGGCTCGTGAATTGTTCCGTTCTCTTGCTATCAATTACACTGCTAATTCTCGAAGAGTCCCGGCGTAGACCACCCAAGACTGCGAGGCCGGAGATTAATTCTATCAGACTATCACCACCAAAAGCGAGCAGTGCGAAGCTTCCTGCGAAAAATCCCACTCCTAAAGATCCCAGGACCTCAACTGTCATCCAGGCTGAGCTGAGGTATTCGATTCTGACCCCGTTTCCGATCCTCCCGTGTCTCCATGATTGATGGGTGGTGCTGCAGCAACATGAAGCACAGTTGGAACAATCAGTGACCGTCTGGCAGCTTTCACATGACGTTTCGGAGCAACCGCAGGTTCGGCACGTTGAAGAGGAATAAGCTCCAATCATCATTGGTAAACGTGAGCCTAATCGTTTCTTAGGCTTATTTCCCTAACTCTAGCCTGGCCGGAGATGTTGCATGAAGCGTCGGGCTTGGGTCAAACGCAGGATGATGATGAACGGGAATGGTCCAATAATTGTCAACTGAGCCGCCTTGAACGATACCGGGACGAGGATGGTCGTCGGAACCTTAGCCTCCTGTTTGATTGCATCCCCTGCACTGGGGATCAGAAGTGAACTGACAGCGCCGAGAGCTACGAATATGCCAGCCGTGAAAGTGGCCCATCTAGCGCCCTGCGTGATAGCATCGGTGATAATCCCGTGAACAGTACTTACGGTGACGGGGTTGACTCCAGGAGGAAGTACAGGAGCAGTACCACCAGTTAGTCCGGAGTTGAGAAGGCTGGTTAAACTCGCCTTGATCGCGAGAGGCAGGCTTGTCACTGCGAGATCCGCTTGTCCGACGGTTGAGATCTGCGAGACCATGACGGCTCCGAGAACGGCAACCCCGAAGGCTGCACTGATCTGTCGGATAGTATTGTTGGCTGCGGCGGCAACGCCCGCCTTCTGGAAGGGAACACTCGCCAGGACGGTATTGGTGAGCTGTGGGAGGGATAGGCCGAATCCTGCTCCGAAGAATGCGAAGACTGGTGTGAAGTAGTATAGCGGGGTTGAATCGCCTGTTATCAGGAAGAGGGTGAAGAGTGCGATTGTCTCCATTATCATCCCGGTCGTGACGATCCTTTTGGGACCGTATTTGTTGGAGAGCCGGCCTGCGATTGGCGAGAAGACGAAGATTGCGATCCCAAAGGGTATGAGGCTAATCGCGCTATCTATCGCGGATAGTCCTCTCCCTATCTGGAAATAGATTGTGTAGATGAATATCGCCGCGAACTCGCCGACCGCGACAATTGCGACGGTGAAGAGGCCATACCAGAAGGCTTTGTATTTCATCAAGCCAAAGTCGAAGAGGGGAACTTTCCCAATTCTAGAACGGCGTAGCTCCGTGAAGGCGAACCCGGCCATCAGAACGGCTCCTACAATGAAGCAGACCGCGGGAAGCGAGATGCTTGTGAGGGGCCACGAGAAGCTTCCTATCGTGAAAGATTGGTTCGGTGTTAGCCAGCCGTAGGTTTGGGCCTCGATGAAGCCGAAGAGTAGGCTGGAAAGGCCTAGGGTGACGAGAATTACTCCAGGATAGTCTGTGGTATATTTTGGATCTTTGAATCGCGATTCTCTTATCACAAGAATGGCCACCACCAGGGTGATTGCTCCGATGGGCACGTTGATGAGGAATGACCATCTCCAAGTGGCATAGGTTGCGAAGTAACCGCCGAGGAGGGGTCCTATGACGCCGGCAGCACCTGCCACTGCACCCCATGTGCCGAATGCCATGCTACGCGCCTTTCCAGAGAATGTGGTTGACAGGATTGAGAGTGTTGATGGGGAGGCCATGGCAGCCGCGAATCCCTGTATTGTCCGGCCTACGAGCAGCTGGGTCAGGTTGGCTGAGACGCCGTCGATGACTGAGCCGAATACGAAGAGAACGATTCCGGCCACGAAGATGCGTTTTCTGCCGAACTGATCGCCAAGCTTTCCCCATGTCAACAGAAAGGACCCGAAGAGTAGACCGTAGAGTGAGGTTATCCACTCAAGATCCTTGACAGAGACCCCTGCGAAGGTTTTCTGGATCGACGGTAGGGCGTTGTTCACTATGGTGAAGTCGATGACTATGATCGATATTGAGAGACAGCAAACGAGTAGGGTGAGGAGTTGTTTAGCTTCGAGCTTAGATGACTCAGCGGGGGGTAACTGTTGCGGTCGTTGAAGGGTTTCCATCTTGTTCGTTCACATCTTAACTGATTGAGATTGGACTATACATTGTATAGTTATTAATATACATGGTATAGTATCTCAATATACGTAGTATAGTGGAGCTTATAAGCACCAACGGGGAACAAAAGTATAGCGGAGAAGAACATTGCAAAAGACACAGCCTAGCTTGAGGAAGGAAAAACCGGTTATCAAAAAGGGAGTACTTCGTCCCGATGTGAGATTTCAGCAGTGCCCGATCAAGGCCAGCATGGGCGTCCTTGGAAGAAAATGGACAACCCTCATACTCCGGGACGTTGGATTTAGAAAAATTGACCGCTTCAACCACCTACTCGAATCCGTGCCAGGACTAACACCCAGAGTCCTCTCCATGCGGCTCAAAGAGCTAGAAAGAGATGGAATCATACGAAAAATCGAGGACCAGAACTCCCCCGCGGTCGTAAGGTGGACTCTCACGGAGAAAGGCGAAGACACCCTCCCCATCCTCACACGCCTAATGGCCTTCGGGGCGAAATGGTACGCTAGAGAAGTTTTCGAAGATAAGGTGCCTAGGTCACTTAACGAGATATTCACAAAACCCGAAGCACAAGAAATAGTCCAGAGACTCTACCAAGCCTGAGTTTAGGCGCTAGTCTTTGTCTTGACCGTCCGGCGGAGAAGCGAGAGCGAGACGATCGCAGTCACGACCGCGTAGAGCAGATGGAGTACAAAGGTCCCTGCTGCGAACGTTGCGTCAGTTAGGTCCCCCGGGATCAGGATCCCGGTAACAGGAACGTAAACGACTATCCAGATCGCGATACCTCCCAGTATCCCGACCCAGATGGCCTTCTTGACTGTGGTCAAGATGAATCTCCGGATCGCGGCAGTTGCTCCGACGAAAAGTGCACCCGCGATTATTCCCACGAGGAAGTGAAGTGTCCATCCTCCAAGGACGGAGAAATCGCCGAAACCTAGTTTTTTCGCGATGGTGGTGTAGAAGAGTTCCTGGTTCATTGAAATTGCACCGATCTCCCCGGTTATGCCCAGGACGATTGATCCGATGAAACCGCCTATCGCGCCAACTCTCAGCCCTTTGGAGACGGAATAGGTAATCGGCTGCATGGATTCCCCTTGCCTTAGTGCGTATTAAAATGATGAAACGGTTATTCTGAACTCGCGAAAAATTCTATCGTTGGACCTTAGCGGGCGCACAGTTACTGAGAACTTTGCCCGTAAACTAGTTTTTTGACTCTGGTAACCCTTTGGATCCGCTAACTTAGGTTGGTCGATTTGATTGGTCAGCAATGGAAATGCGGGGATGATGTGGCGGCCGGTTCATTTCCATATTTTTCGTCCCGCGATGGGTGGTGTATACATGTTAAATACGAATGGGCTGACGAAGAGTTGGGAAAATAATGCAGGCTCAAATGGAGAAAGCCAAAGGCGAGCTGATCGGCGAATTCCACAATAAGATGGTCACGACCACCATCAAAGAACTCTCACCCGATGGTGTGAGGATGGAAGTGAACATAGAGGGAGAGATCAAAGGGAAGCTCAACGCGAACAGTATCGACACGACCAGTCTTCTGTTCAAAACAGATGGAACCTACGACTACGAAACCAAATCAGTAGCTACGACAACTGAAGGAGACACGGTGGTGCTTTGGGGAAGCGGCAAGGGACGGTCAACAGGCCCGATGACGGGGTCGTTTGAAGGAGAAGTACACTACATGACCCAGTCACCCCGCTTGACCTGGCTGAACAACACTACAGCCTTGACTGAAGGAACTGTCGACAGAATAAGTCGCGAGATCCACGGAAAAGCATACAAAAAGTAACCCCACTCAAACTTTCCAACCCAATTCCTTTTTCTCAACAGCCCAACGGAGTTGCCAGCCAACTAACCGACGTGCTTGGTTCGCGTTGGAGGGTTCTGGATCGCGGGTGCCATTAGGCCGGAGCAACGGAATATCAAAGTTGGAGTGTTACACCGGAAGCATCTCACAATAGACAGGCCTGGTCAGTGAAGACGAAACCAAAGATTCGCAGCATTGAATTCCTGTGGGACCTAGAAGAGCCACTTACCGAAGTCAGATCGAAGAACAAGGTCGAGATCAGAGCCGCAGTACCAAGAGATAGGGAACGTCTGAGAAAAATTGTTGTTGAAGCCTATTTGCCTGAGTGGTCCTGGTGGGTTAGGCAAGTTGGTGGAAAGGAAAGAGCCCGTGCTGATCTGATGTCCCATGTAAGCGAGTTTCTGCGAGACCGCAGGAAGCGTATCTTTGTCGCGGAGGAAGGCGAAAAGATAATTGGGTTCTGCGGTGCTGCCAAATACCATAGAGGTACTGGGACAATAGGTTACGGGGTTGCTGTTCTGCCTCGGTTTCGTAGAAGAGGAATTGGTTCGATATTGTTGCGGACAGCTCTTGATTGGCTGAAGAAATCTGGAGTGAGACTCGTAACGTTGGAGGAAGCGACTTTTGGCTTCGAGAACAAAGGCAGCCCCGCCATCCTCCTCTACAAGAACCTCGGAGGAATGATAATCAAAGATCAACCTCTAGGAAGAGGATAAACGGACACTTCTCAGAATTCTTGTCCTGAGGAATGTGAAATGGTTATTTCGAAGAGATGAAGATTCTCGAGTTGGACAAGCTGGAGTCTATGGATTTCAAAGACCCTGCGGTCGAATGGCTTCTAGACTCAGATGATCCCTCGCTCCGCTATCTCACTTTCACAGAGATCCTCGGTAGACCCTCAGACTCGAAAGAAGTTCTGGCGGCGAAGAAACAGATTCCTAACGGACAGACTGTAAAGACTCTTCTTTCTGGGCAGCGGGCTGATGGTGGTTTCGGGGTCCATCCCTACCAGAAATGGACCGGCGCACACTGGCGTCTCGTCTCTCTCGTCGAGCTCGGAATACCCTCGGGATTTCGGCCGGCTGTCAAGGCGACGGATCTTGTCTTGAAATGGTTGCTGGGTGAGGCGCATCTCAGCAATGTTCCCAAGATCAATGGACGATATCGGAGATGTGCGTCTCAAGAGGGTAACGCGTTGGCAGTGTGTAGCCGGCTGGGTCTCGCCGAGGACCCGCGGGTTGTGAAGCTTGCCGAGTCGCTGGTCGAGTGGCAGTGGCCTGATGGAGGATGGAACTGCGACAGGAGACCTGAAGCTGACCACTCATCCGTGAATGAAAGTCTCTCTACATTATGGGGTCTTGTCGAATATCAACGAGTTACAAGAGACAGAGAATATCTAAAGCCGATTGAGAGAGCGTCGGAGTTCTTTCTTCAACATCATCTGTTCCGGTCGGACCATACTGGAGAGATCATCCACCCCAGCATGGTCAAGCTTCACTATCCACTGTACTGGCACTGCGACATTCTACAAGAACTCATGATACTCTCACGAGCAAGAAAACTAGATGACCCACGAACCAAGGAGGCACTGGACATAGTGGAGAAGAAGAAGGGTCCCGACGGACTATGGCACGCAGACGACTACTACTGGAACATGAGACGGAAACCATTGACTAAGTCGAAAGTGCTCGTGTCGAACGTTGAGGTTGTCGACTGGGGACGGAAAGGCCCCAACAAAATGATAACGCTAAACGCACTACGAACACTCCAGTCCTCAGGATGACCAAAGCTCGGATGAGAATGTCCGGGACTCAGACCATGTAATCCTAGCTAATTAGACCCTTGATCTTGTCGAATAAGTCGACGGGTCGTATCACTGCTCCGCAGTATCTGCAAGTAGTTTGTCTCCCAGTCTCAGGGAGGTCCAGTGGCCCCGAGCACTGGGGACACTTGAAAGTGGTCGCCACGACTCCTCCTTTTGCAAGCGTGTCCCTTATCGAAGAGAAGTCAAGAACAACTTGAACATGCTCTCTCTGCTTCTCTTTCTGAATCCGTTCGCGCTTGATCTGTTGTTGCCTGAAAACCATTCCTCGGACCCTGTTGAAGGCTCGATTGTCCTTCGCAACCTCGACATTCCCCGCCGAACCATACCACAGCCACAAGCGGAGCCAACCTTCGACGTTTCTCTTCGCCGATTTCACAACGATAATTGACGCGTCGCTCCCCGGATACGCACTGGCGGGCGTGAAGGATGCCAAGTCTTCGAGAGGAATTTCGAAGTGGAACATTCCATCTTGGAGCCAAATCAGCCTCTCACTAGTCAGAAACAGGTAACCTGAGTGCTCCGCCACCTGAGACATGCCCATCTGACCTGCCAAGGTGCCCGGTGCGCTTGGTGTTTGGACAAAACTAATGCCCGCCCACGCCCAAACCATCTCCTCGTTTATCTCTAGCGAGACTGTTGAGCGGATCCTATTGGTCAACTGGGACCGGTAGTTCTGAAGAAATGCATCGTATGATGCATCGAAGTTCTTGTAGAAAGCGGCCTGATACTTCAACCCCGCCAGCTCTATTCCGCGAAGGTCCTAAACAGAAGGCTGGACCAAAGTCATCGATAAGATGCTGCCATTCGAGAGAGGCTCTGACTGCCACTTTGCCTGACAAGCGTTACACTTGAAATAATCGAGAGAAGACCCTGAGACTTCGTATCCATTAGTCGCATATGGAACAGTGCGGAAACTCCCGAATCACAGTATTTTGCGCTATCGCCCGCTTCTCCGCGGACGGACCGAACACCAACTTAGACAGTTAACCAACAGTTCTCGTCGATATTAAGATAGACGCGGCTGCAGCACGAGGGCGAGGGGATTCTCCCTTAACCCTTGCCTCTTTTCCATCGAACCCTACCATATGGCAGACCTGTTCTCCCAGAGATGCCGATCACTATTTCCTTGGGTAGGACCCTCCTCAATGATTTCCTTTTCATTATTTATTTCACCTCGGTTTGACCTGCTAATCGTTCAACCCATCCTGGTACGCAATAAGATAAGAGACCTAGACCATTTATGGTACCATTTCATGCGGATGGAAAAAAAAGGCTCAGACTAACCGATGATGACCGACTAGTTCTGCTTGAGAGCCTTTACCTCTACTGTCACACCTATCGGGAAAGGTTAGGGGCGAGGAAACCAGCCTTGGCAATTATGGAAGGGCATCCAGGCAGAGGGTCCACTGCTTATTCGGTGCAGCTCTATACGATAAAGGATTGGATATCAGAATTACGAACAGAGGTTCGCAGAGTCAGATAGATTCGCCTTCTCGCAACCGGAACTCTTGCGCGAACGTTGCGATGACCCCCCCCAATTTCGAAGCTATGAAGTGTTCTCTGAATACTCTCGCAAGCAAGGTGGAAGATTTGAGAAAGAAGCTTTTAGAGCATTTTTGCGACGCTTTGGAAGTATCGTATTCCTCTTTTGCCGTTGAGGGCGTGGTCTAGTGCTTGGTCTACGGCGTCTTTGGGTGTTGGGGCCGCCATGACTTTCACTGTTTTCCGATCGTCTAGGTAGCTGTCGGCGATCTTGTCAGCCGTTCCCCCTGTTCCTTTCAGTGCCACTATCGGTTTTCCTTTCTGGTAGGCAACCAATGCTTCTACGTAGGTTCCCGCTCCCCCACCAACTACAATCGCAGAATCAGCAGAGTAGGCAGTCACATAGTTTCGCGAGAAACCCATTCCAGTCGGAATGATAATGTCGCAGTAGGGGTTCGCGTAGCTCATATCCTCATGAGGGAGAATCCCGACTACCATTCCACCCTTCTCCTTCGCACCTCTGCAAGCAGCTTCCATTACTCCCCCCAGACCCCCGGTTACCAGGACAGCTCCTCTAGATGCTATCTCTGCGCCGACCTCCTTGGCAGCAGCGTACGTACTCTCCGGACAATGATCCCCGTCGGACCCTATTACGAGAATCTGTATGAGGCGTTTGAGGCTGGACAGTGGGGTTCTTGACGCTACTCCTCTAAACAATTCATCATCACTCTTTGAAAGGGAAAGATGCGACAACATGCGTCCAAGCCGGTCGTTGGCTATGAGGTTGGCGTAACCATTGCTGTAACGAGGAAGGTTTTAATGACAACCGGCCAGAAACTCGACCCTCCATCACCTTACAAGGTCCTGTTTCATGCCTGAATTCAAGCCTGGAAAGGTCGCACGGGTCGCAGGCCCCGTCATCGTCGCCGAAGGAATGCTCGGCGCCCAAATGTACGAAGTCGTCCGCGTAGGCGACCAAGGTCTCATTGGCGAGATCATCAAAATAGACGGCGAAAACGCCACAGTCCAGGTCTACGAGGAAACTGCTGGCCTCCGACCGGGCGAGAAGGTCGAAAGAACCGGCAAACCATTGTCAGTCGAACTTGGCCCCGGAATATTAGGTCAGATTTACGACGGCATACAACGACCGCTAACAGTTCTCTTCGAAAAGACCGGACCCTTCATCAAGCGAGGACTTGCGCCTTCCGCAATCGATCGATCTAAAAAGTGGCACTTTGTTCCCACCTCTGATAAAGGAGTGGAGGTTTCCGGTGGTGATGTTCTAGGGACTGTCAAGGAGACAACTCTGATCACGCAGCGGATAATGGTCCCGCCCAATCAGTCCGGAAAGATCATCTCGATCGTTCCAGAGGGCGACTATACAATCAGCGAGCCTATCGGTGAGCTAGAGACTAAGACCGGACCCGTTTCATTGTTCATGATGCACACCTGGCCTGTTCGAATCGCCAGGCCCTTCAAACGCAAACTCCCATCCGAAATCCCACTCATAACAGGCCAGCGCATCATCGACTTCTTCTTCCCCGTCGCCAAAGGAGGAACAGCAGCCGTTCCCGGACCTTTCGGAAGTGGCAAGACGGTGCTCCAGCAGGCATTGGCAAAATTCGCCGATGCCCAAGTCATCGTCTATGTAGGCTGCGGTGAGAGAGGAAACGAGATGGCTGAAGTTCTCGAAACATTCCCTACGCTCCTGGACCCTCGCACACAGCAACCCCTGATGAATCGGACAACCCTGGTTGCGAATACTTCCAACATGCCAATTGCTGCGCGGGAAGCCAGCGTCTACACCGGCATCACAATCGCAGAATACTTCAGAGACATGGGCTATGACACCGCGCTAATGGCGGATTCCACAAGCAGATGGGCAGAGGCTCTCCGAGAGATATCAGGACGTTTGGAAGAGATGCCTGGTGAAGAAGGGTATCCAGCCTACCTCGCGTCCCGCCTCGCCGATTTCTACGAACGATCAGGCCGACTGGAAGTCCTTGGCTCGGAATCCAAGCAAGGCTCCATCAGTGTCATCGGCGCAGTCTCGCCTCCAGGCGGCGACTTTTCCGAACCGATCACTCAGAACACTCTCCGTATCGTCAAGGTCTTCTGGGCTCTTGACTCCGAACTTGCCAAGAGACGCCACTTCCCGGCCATCAACTGGTTGACAAGCTACTCTCTCTACCTCGACACCCTCGAAACCTGGTATCCGAAAGAAGTTGGACCTGAATGGGTCGACCTGCGCAAAGTAGCCATGTATCTTCTCCAGCGCGACGAAGAACTTCGCGAGATCGTCATGCTCGTCGGTCCCGACGCCCTCTCCGAGGGACAACGGGTAATCTTGGAAGCCTCGAAGATGATCAAGGAAGACTTCCTAATGCAGCAATCCTACAATCCCGCCGACAGCTACTGTGACAAGACGAAAACGTACAACATGATCCGGATAATCCTCCACTACTACAACCTGATGCAGAAAGCAGTCGACGAAAACATCCCGCTCCAGAAAGTTCTCGAGCTACCTGTAAAGAACGATATCAGCCGAATGAGACTCACTCCCGCAGACAAATTCACAGACTACTCCCAGAATTTGAACGAGCGTCTCGATCAAGAATTCAAGATGCTAACAGCACCCGCAGTCAAGGCGAAATAGAATGGTCTCGCTCGCCGGCCTCGAATACAGAACAGTCCGGGAAATCTCCGGACCCCTCATCTTCGTCGAACAAGTGAGAGGAGTAGGATACGGGGAGCTAGCAAGGATCAGGACCCCCAGCGGGGAAGAGAGAAGAGGGCAGGTCCTGGAAGTCGGTGGCGGAGTCGCAGTCGTTCAGATCTTCGAAGGAACATCCGGACTCGACGTTTCGGCAACAAGTGTCCGTTTCACCGGAGAAACCGTCAAACTACCCGTCTCACAGGACATGCTTGGTCGAATCTTCGACGGCAGCGGCCGGCCAACCGATGGTGGCCCACGAATCATCCCTGACGATTATCTCGACGTAAACGGCAGCCCCATCAACCCCTTCGCCAGGGAATATCCGCGAGAGTTCATCCAAACAGGCGTCTCAGCCATCGACGGCATGAATACGCTCGTCCGAGGACAAAAACTTCCACTATTCTCCGCGTCCGGGCTCCCCCACAACCAGATCGCGGCCCAGATCGCCCGCCAAGCCAAGGTCCGAGGCACAGACGAGCCATTCACAACTGTCTTTGCCGCCATGGGCATCACTGCCGATGAAGCTCGATTCTTCAGGGACGACTTCGAGAAACAAGGCGCTTTCGACCACGTAACCATGTTCGTCAACCTCGCAGACGACCCCGCTATCGAACGAATCCTGACCCCCAGACTCGCTCTTACTGCCGCCGAGTATTTCGCCGTCAAACTGGGAACCCATGTCCTCGTCATTCTTACCGACATGACGAACTATGCCGAAGCTCTCAGAGAAATTTCCGCTGCCAGAGAGGAAGTCCCTGGACGTCGCGGATATCCAGGATACATGTACACCGATCTCTCTACAATCTACGAGCGAGCAGGAAGACTGCACGGTAGCAAAGGTTCGATCACTCAGATGCCTATTCTCACCATGCCTGGGGATGATGTCACCCATCCAATTCCTGACCTCACCGGATACATTACCGAGGGACAGATCTACATTGATCGAGGCTTACACCGGAAAGGAATCTATCCACCAATCGACCCCGCGCCCTCTCTTTCGCGACTGATGAAGGAGGGAATCGGCAAAGGTCGCACAAGAGAAGATCACCGCGAAGTCTCAGACCAGCTCTACTATGCCTACGCAGAAGGACGAAGCTTCCGCGACCTCGTCGCAGTCATCGGTGAAGAAGCTCTATCCGCTCGAGACAAGCTCTACCTCGGCTTCGCTGACAATTTCGAGAAGAAGTTCATCAATCAAGGACTCTACGAAAACCGGGATATCGACGCAACCCTTGACCTTGGCTGGAACCTGCTCAGCGTCCTCCCTGAAAGCGAGCTAAAGCGCATCGACCCTGCCACCATCAAGAAGTATCATCCGAAATATCGTGGGAAGACGGCGTAGTGTCAGAGATCGTCGCGGGCGCTCGTCCAACCCGGATGGAGCTTATC
>Ga0137396_10000522_pt1 | contig 18392 bp, 16 predicted proteins | sample czc16metaG_FD_108284 | JGI IMG/M metagenome (GOLD analysis project Ga0137396, IMG submission 108284) | Vadose zone soil microbial communities from Angelo Coast Range Reserve, California, USA - czcobulk3.16 metaG | ecosystem: Environmental > Terrestrial > Soil > Vadose zone | place: USA...
AACAACAGGTCGAGCAGCGCGCGGCTCAGGCTGACAGCGCCAGGCGATCCCCCCGCTCCAGGTGCAGCCGCCGGGCGGTCCCGGCAGGGAGCTCGACCACCCGGTCCGCTTTCCACACGAACGGGATGAGCCCGATCCAGGGGAGCAGCCGGTGATAGACCTTGACCACCATATTCGACTTGTCCAGGAACACCGCATCGATGGGAAAGCGCATGAACATCATGTGGATGCCATTGCAGCGATAGATCAGCAAGCCCCCGCCGGCCGGGATCGTGCGCCGGAACATCAGGCCCATCCCCTGCGTGAAGAAGGTGGTGGCCTCTTCCAGCGGCTGGGCGACGACCGTCCCGTCGTTCTTAGTTAGTCGCAAAACTCCTCTCCTGAATTATAGCCCGCTTGGGCTGCCGGAGGACAGGGGTGGGCGGGCAGGCGCTGCTATCAAGCAGCGCCGGTGCCGGCAGTCAAGAGAAGGAGCGACGCGACTCTTGACGGCCGGCAGCAACCGCCCAGGGGAGCTATCCCCTGACCGTTTCTGTCCTTGGTGGTCATTTGTGCTGGAACGTGTGGATGATGATGATGACGGCCGGGCCCATCAGGACGATGAACAGGGTGGGGAAGATGCACCCGATCATCGGGAACAGCATCTTCAGGGGCGCCTGGGCCGCTTGCTCTTCCGCCCGCTGCCGGCGCCGGCGGCGCATTTCCTCGGACTGGATGCGTAGGACTTTCGCGATGCCCACGCCGAGCTGTTCAGACTGGATGAGCGCCTGGGTGAAGGTATGCAATTCCTCGACGCCCGAACGCCGCCCCATCTCGTCCAGCGCCTCCAGGCGCGGCCGGCCCAGCCGGATCTCGTTGAGCACCTGGGCGAACTCATCGGTGAGCGAGTTGTGGAACTTCTCGATCAGGCGGCCGATGGCGGCATCGAAGCCAAGCCCGGCCTCCACCGAGATGGTCAGCAGGTCCAGCGCGTTGGGGAGAGCCAGCCGCAGCTCTTTCTGGCGGCCCTTCATCTTGCCGTTGAGCCAGACATCGGGCATATAGCGACCAAGGGCGCCCGCCGCCACGACCAGGGCGGCCTGGACCGGCAGCTTGATCCCCAGGACCAGGGTGAACCACAGCCCCAGGGTGCCGAACACCAGCAGGGCAATTACCTTGAGGACTTCAAAGGCGTTGACACTGAGGCCGTACGGACGGCCGGCCAGGTTCAGCTTGTTCTGCATCACGACCTGGCGGTTCTTGGCCATCCGGGACGTAAGCAGGGCACCCAGCCGCTCCAGGGCGGGCTTGATGAACCGTTCGCTGAACGGCAGCGACAGCTCGATCTCATCGAGGGTGAGGTTGTGATCCCGATACTGCGACAGCCGCTCGGCAATCAGGTCGGCGCGGGGCCTGGCCGTGACAGCCTGGAAAAAGATCAGGACTCCGCCAAACGCCACGATCCCGAAGATGATCTGGAAAATATTCAAGGCTGCACCTATACCTCGATGTTTGTGATCTTGCTGATGATGCCGTAGCCGATCGCGATCGAGATGAGACCGATGCCGATCAGGACGTAGCCCAGCCACTCATGGAAGAGGGGCGTGATATAGCTCGGGCTGATGAAGGTCAGGACCAGCGCCAGCGCGAAAGGCAGACCGGTGATGATGTAGCCCGATGCGCGGGCCTGGGCGGTGAGGGTGCGGATCTCACCCTGGATCCGGATCCGTTCGCGGATAGTGAAGGCGATGGTGTCCAGGATTTCGGCCAGGTTGCCGCCGACCACCCGGTGGATCTGGACGGCGGTGACCATCAGGTCAAAGTCCTCGCTCTCGATGCGCTTCACCATGTGCTGCAGGGCGTCGTCCACCGCCACGCCCAGGTTCATCTCGCGGACGGCGCGGCCGAACTCGTCGGACATGGGTGGCGAGGAGCTCTTGGCGATGGTCGCCATGGCCTGGGCGAAGGAGTAGCCGGCCTTGAGCGCGTTCGAGAGCAGGACGATGGTGTCGCCCAGCTGGTTGTTGAACGCCTTCAGCCGACGCCGCTGGCGAAACTGCAGATAGAAACCGGGGACGAAGTACCCGACCGGGATCCCGAACACGGCCAGGAACACGTTGTGGAAGCGCAGGTAGATGACCAACACGAGCAGGACGATGAGGCCGATGACCAGGATCACGTACTCCGACACGCGCAACTTGAGGTCGGCCCGCATGAGCTCGTCGGCCAACCCCGACGTGCGACCGCCTTTGCGCGTCAGGCGCCGGTTGAAGCCCTCCAGCATGCCCTCGACCAGGCCGCCCTTGCCGGCGCCGGCGCCGGCGCCCGCGGGATTGTAGGCATCCATGTGCAGGTCCGGGTCCTGGGACCCCCGGTTGGCCGCCAGCCCCATGAAGATGATCAGGACGCCAACGGCGGCCGCCAGGCCGATGAAGATGGTGGTCATCTATGCGCCTCCTTTTCCGGCGGGATCCGGTACCGGCTTGAACAAGTCCTTGGACACGCCCTCGCCGGACGATTGCATATGGTCGAAATACTTGGGGATGATGCCGGTGGGCGTGAAGTAGCCCTGCACTCTCCCGTCTTCGCCTACGCCGGTTTGCTTGAACACAAAAATGTCCTGCGTTTTGATCTGGTCGCCGTGCAGTCCGATGACTTCGCTGATGGCGATGACCTTTCGCTGACCATCTCGAAGGCGGCTCTGCTGCACGATGACGTTTATGGCGGAGCTGATCTGCTCCCGGATCGCCCGAGACGGCAATTCGGCTCCCGCCATTAACACCAACGTTTCCAGGCGGTTCAAACTGTCATGTGGGGAGTTGGCGTGGATGGTCGTTAACGATCCGTCATGCCCGGTATTCATGGCCTGGAGCATGTCCAGGGCCTCGCCACCGCGACACTCGCCGACCACGATCCGATCTGGCCGCATACGGAGGGCGTTGACCACCAGGTCGCGAATGGCGATCCGGCCCCGGCCCTCGACGTTGGCGGGTCGTGACTCAAGTGTTACAACGTGGTCCTGGTTCAGCTGGAGCTCGGCCGCGTCCTCCACGGTCACGATCCGCTCTTCCTCCGGGATGAAGCTGGACAGGACGTTGAGGGTGGTGGTCTTGCCGGAGCCGGTCCCTCCGGAGACCAGAATGTTCAGGCGGGACCGCACGGCGGCCCGCACGAAGTTGGCCATGGGCTCGGTGATCGTCCCGAATTTGATCAGGTCGTTGATCATGTACGGCGTCTTGGAGAACTTCCGGATGGTGAGGATGGCGCCGTTCAACGCCAGCGGCGGGATGATGACATTGACACGGGACCCGTCCTTGAGCCGAGCGTCCACCATGGGCGAGCTCTCATCGATCCGGCGACCGATGGTGGACACGATCCGATCGATGACTCGGCGCAGCTGCGCATCGCTTTCGAACTGGACGCCGCTCAACGTGAGCTTGCCCTTCTGCTCGACGAACACCTGGTTGGGGCCGTTCACCATGATTTCGGTGATGAGCGGATCATTCACCAGCGACTCGATCGGGCCCAGCCCCAGGAAGTCGTGCAGCACCGAGTCCTGCAGTTTCTGCTTTTCGAGCTTGGTCATCGTCAGCCCCAGCTCGGCCACCACGGCGTCGAGCAGCTCCACGATGCGGGCGGCCGTCTCCTCCGGGTTCTTCTCCTCGGTGTCGTCGATCTCCTCGATCAGGCGCGCCTGCAGCCGCACCTTGACCCGCTCGGCGGTTTGCTCGAAGGGAGTCCGAGCCCGAGCCGAGGTGGCATTCATCCGGCCCTGCGGTGGCCGGGCCGCCGGCTGGCCGGCCTGGGGCACGTAGGCCCCTTCCGGCACGCTGGGGTCGGGCCCCTGCTGTTTCTGAACGCGGTCCAGGAGGGACATGGCTACACCCGTCCCTGCCCATTACTACGCCCGGTGGCCAGCCAATGGACGGAGCGTGGCTTTGGAGAACGTGCAGGGATCCGGGAAGTGAGGTGCATAGGCCTATCGCCGGGCGAAGAGGCCCTTCTTTTGTTTCTTGTCGACGACCTCGACTTCCTTGACCGGGGCGCTGGGCAGCATCTTCCCCACCAGCTCCCGGATCCGCTGGCTGATCTCCGACTCCGGATGGGTGGTCACAAACGGGTTGCCCCGGTTGATGGAGTTGATCACCAGCTTGGCATCGTTGGGGATCTGGGCCGTAATCGGGAAACGCAGGTTGGCTTCCACACTTTCCTTGTTGAACTCCGAGTGCGCGTCGGATTTGTTCAACAGCAGGATGACCCGGTCCGGAGAGACGGACAGGGAGTCGAAGATCTTCAGGGCCAGCTTGGTGTCCTTGATGGCCGGGATGCTGAGTGACGTCACCACCACGATCCGGTCGGCGTGGTCGAGCACTTCCAGGTTGATTTCCCCCAGGTGGGTCCCGGAGTCGACGATGATGAAGTCGAAGATCTTCCGCATCTCGGCAAAGATCTTCCGGATGTGGTCGACGGTGACCAGGTCCGCCAGCTCCGGGCTGATGGGCGAGAGCAGGACTTTGACCCCAAAGGGCCCTTCGACCATGACTTCGCGAATGAAATCGGGGTCCATGTGCTCGATGTTTTCGACCAGGTCGGTGATCCCCTGCGAGTGGTCCAGATTCAGGAGCACCCCGATGTCGCCAAATTGGAGATCCAGGTCGACCAGGGCCACCCGGGCCTTGGTCTCCTTGGCCATCGACACCGCCAGGTTGGCGGCGATCAACGACTTGCCCACCCCACCCTTGCCCGAATAGAAGAAGATGACCTGGCTCTGGTCTGGGCGCGGACGGGCGGCCGCGGCCGGGGCGGCGCCGCCCGCCGCGGTGGCGGCCGGAGCCTTGGCCATAAACGACTCTTTCTTTTGCTCGAGCTGGTACACCCGCCGGATGCTGGCGATCAGTTCGTCGCCGGAGAACGGCTTGATCAGGAACTCCCGGGCGCCCGACTGCATTGCCCGTCGCAGGTAGTCGCGCTCGCCCTGGACGGACATGATGATGACCGGCGAGTTGGGAATCTCCTGGGCCAGGATCTCGGTCGCCTGGATGCCGTCCATGATCGGCATGTTGACGTCCATCAGGACGATGTCCGGGGCGGACTTCTTGGACAGGTCGATGGCTTCCTTGCCGTTGGTGGCGGTGCCGACGACCTGGATGTCCGGCTCGAACGAGAGCAGTTTCTGCAGGTTGTCGAGCGTGCTCGGGATATCGTCGACGATCAGGACCTTGATCAGCCCGTCGCTCATCCCTGCACCCTCATGCCCGGATTCATCGATTCCAGCTCACCTTGGTGAATTCCCACATAAGCATTCCCCGCGAAATCTTCTGACTTCGCGGGGAATCTGTCAACGGGAAGAGGGACCCGGTCCCTCTTCCCACCATCGCTCCCTGCTCCGCAGCAGGTGGTCAATGTCCGGTCTCCTCAGGGTTAGTGGAGGTGGTACGTGGCCTTGAAGGTATTGATGTCCGTTCCCAGGGTATCCGGGTCCGGCTGATCGTAGTCCTTCACCGACTTGAGCACGTACCGGTAGTTGGTATTGTCGATCAGGAATTTCAGGTCTTCCGCCTGCTGCAGGGTGACCACGACGGTCAAGCTGCTGCTGATGCCGCGCGTGTTCTGGCCGCCTGCCGGTCCGACGCGCAGGATCCGCAGGTTGTGGAAGGCCGTCTTGGTCGTCGCCCCCAGCGTGACAATGACGTCGATTCGGTCTTCCGGCTGGATGTACCCGCCGGCGCCGACCAGCTCCCCGGTGGGGATCTGCATGCCGACCTGGCCGGTCGGAATGTCAAGGTATGGCTGCTTGGTCACGGTCACCTTATCCGCGGAGGCGACCAGCAGGTTGTCGGACAGGGGCTCATTCAGATGGATGGTGATGGCGGAGTACTTCCCGACCACCAGGTCCTTGGACTTGAAGGCAAAGGGGGGCTGCTGGTCCGAGCTGAAGTACTGGATCGTCACCATGTCGGTCGTCAGCTGGGTCGCGGGCGGGATGTCACGGGTGGCGACCACCACCGGGATGTTTTTCGGGCCGCCTCCTCCACCAATCGAACCCCCACTGGTCTTTCCGAGCATCAGTGCCAACCCGAAAGCCCCGAGGGCGCAGAGAACACCGAAAAGCATGAGGAGCCGGTTGCTCTTCGGCTTCACCTCGGTCGCCAATCAACTCACCTCCTGAATACTGGGCGCCGCCGCAGCCGGCGGCACGCACTCCCGTCGCATGCTGTATCCACAAATCCCGAAGCTTCCTTGCGGGAAAACGAAGAGGGCTTCCGCGAGGAAGCCCTCTTGTGTGCTCGTTATGAGCCGAGGCTTACTGGCCCAGGCCGCCCGAGATGTTGCAGAAGACGTTCTTGACCTGGTTGCCGAGGACGATAAGGACCACGATAACAACCACCGCGATCAAGACGAGGATAAGGGCGTACTCTACCATGCCCTGCCCTTCCTCACGGTTGAGCAGCTCGCGCAGACGAAGATAAAGGCTGGTCAGCATTTAGCGATTCACCTCCTTACTAGGGATCGCGTCGCACGGTCAGTGTCGCATCGATCGACACCCGTAGCAACGCGGTCCCCGCAGAGGAATCGCACGGGAGTTGTTACAAGCTGGTAACACCTACTCTGGGGACGCCCGCGTCGCAGGCCCACCTTCTCCCCGGCCTCTCCCTGGAGCTGGCGGGAGAGGGAGACGAGGTCCGCCAAGCGACTTACTTCTTGTCGATCCGCATTTCGACCTTGACTTCCGTCCCCCGCCCAGGCTGACTGCGGATCTCCAGCGTCCCCTTCTCCAGCTCGGCACGCTCTCGCATGCTCAGCAGACCCAGGTTCTTGTTCTTGTGCAGGTTGGCCTCCGTCTTGGCCACGTCGAAGCCCTGGCCGTCATCCTTGATCACCACCGTGACCCGCCCTGGCTGCAGGTTCATGGTCACCTCGGCGGTCTTCGCCCGGGCATGCTTGTGGACGTTGGTGAGCGCCTCCTGGATAATCCGGAAGAGAACCCCCTCCAGGTTGGTCGGCATCCGGCGCTCCTGGCCGACGACATTGAATCGCGTGGTCAGTCCGTAGCGGTCTCCGTACTCCTTGATGTATTTCCGGAGCGTCGGGATCAGCCCCAGGTCATCCAGGGTCATGGGCCGCAGGTCGAAGATCAGCTGGCGAGTCTCCTCCAGGGCGTTGCGCACGCTGTTCTTGAACTCTGCCAGTTCGGCCACCAGCTGTTTGGGATTGCGATCCAGCAGCCGCTCCAGAATTTCGGCCTGGAGCACGAGATTGGCCATCGATTGCGCCGGACCGTCATGCATGTCTCGGGCGATCCGCATCCGCTCCTCTTCGATGATCTGGAACACCTGGCGTGAGGCGTCCCGAAACTGGGCCTCGCCGTCGGCCCGGCTGGGCGGACTCTCTTCCCCATGCATCCGCTGGAGGTCGAGGAGGATCTGGCTGGTCGAGCGCAGGAACTGGCCCTGGTCCTTCAGCTCGGCCTGGCGCGTGACCAGCGCTTCGTACTGGTCCTGGGCGCGCTCGAGCTTGAGCTGCGCGTTCACGATGTCGTGATAGACGGTCTGGATCTCATCGGCCGAGAAGTGTTTGAGGTTGTTGAGGATGTGCTTCTCGGTGACTTCGATTTCTTCCGAATGTTCCTTCAAGGCCTCCAGCGAGCGTTCCAGCTCGTGGGCTTTCTGCTCAGTCCGCTCCACCTCGGCCTCCAGCATCTGGAGGCGCGTCATCACGGACTGGTGCAGCAGGACGAACGGATCGAAGACCTCGTCCGCAACCGCCGTAGCATTCATGTGGGTTAGAGACCCCCTAAGCCTGCCAAAATCCCGATTTTGGCGGCCACTATGTTAGCACGGAATTTGCCGACTTCCAGTTACATGGTGCCGCAACCACCGTCAAATGGGCACGAATTTTCCGAATTTCCAGTTACGGTAGGGGATCTCATGACGGCCAGGTTGTCGTTCTTCTTCGGCCGCGCCCTGCCGCTGGGGGTGTTCAGCTTCCTGGTGGCCATCCAGGCCGAGCTGGCTTTGGCCGGCCTGGGCCGGATGGGGCAGGACTGGAGCACCGCCGTGTACCTGGTCAACCGCCTGCTGACGCTGGCCTTCTTCTCGTTCTTGCTGATCATGTACATGGTCCGGGGCCGAGCGGTCGCCCGGGACCACAACCCGGTGGCGGTAGCGGCCGCCATGGTCGGAAGCTTTGTGCTGTTCGCCCTGGTGCTGGTTCCCAGCCCCGCCCGATCGGAAAACCTGGCGGTGCTGACGGCCAGCAATCTCTGCCTCGCCGCGGGCATGGGGGAGGCCATTTATGCGCTCGCCTACCTGCGCCACCGCTTCAGCATCGTTCCCGAGGCGCGCGGCCTGGTCACCTCTGGCCCCTACCGGCTGGTCCGGCATCCGATCTACTTGGGCGAGATCCTGGCCGGCTTTGGGCTGGTGCTGCCCACCATCGCCGGCCCGCCGGCCTTTGTCTTCATCCTCTTCGTGGCGGCCGAGCTGGTGCGCACCGTCTATGAGGAGGGCGTGCTGCGCCGGACCTACCCCGAGTACGCCGCCTACGCGGCCCGCACCCGCCGCCTCATCCCGTTGGCGTTCTGAGCTAAGCCCGGATTCGGGCTAACACGGCTTTCGCCGGCGGCCGGGATGATCGCCGGCAGTCGCAAACTCCAGTGCTTCCCGTCGTTACCACACTGTTAAATTGGCCTCCGTAGCTCCTCTCCCGCGCCAGCCGAAGCGGCGACCGGCCACCGGGGTGGCCGTGCTGTACCAGTGGCTGGACCTGCCCCGCCTGTTCACCCTGGCCGTGGTGCTGATCCTGTTGATCCCGGCCATCCAACCGGTGACCGATCCCGACTTCTGGTGGCACCTGGCGACCGGGAACTGGATCCTGGCGCATCACGGGGTGCCGCACCACGACCTCTTCACCTACACGGTGGCCGGCCATTCCTGGATCACCCACGAGTGGTTGAGCGAGCTCGCCCTGGGGGCCCTGTTCGGCTTCGGCCGGCTGACCCTGGTCAGCCTGGCGCTGGGGCTCTGCACGGCCGCCGGCTTTCTGCTGATCTACCGGGCCATCGATCGCCGGGTCAACTTCGTTATCGCCGGGCTGGCGCTGGCGCTGGGCGTGGCGGCCGCCAACCCGATCTGGGGCCCGCGCATCCAGATGGTCACCTTCTGCCTGGCCGCCCTCACGTACCTCTGGATCAAGCGATTCTGCGAGGGCAACGGCCAGGCCCTCTACGCGCTGCCCCTGGTCATGGTGCTGTGGGCCAACTTGCATGGGGGGTTCGTGGTCGCCTTCATCTTTCTCGGCGTCGCGTTGGTCGCCGAGCTGATCAAGGTCGTCCTGGGGCGACCGGACGCGATGCCCATCGTGCGCCTCCAGCACCTGGGGCTCATCGGGCTGGTGTCGCTCCTGGCGATCATCATCAACCCCAACGGCTGGAATCTCTACATCTACGCGGTGCAGACCCAGCTCAGCGGCGTCCAGCAACGCTTCATCGTGGAGTGGGCCTCGCCCAACTTCCACATGGCGGAGATCCGGTTCTTCGAAGCCATGCTGTTCCTGGTCGTCGGCGGCCTGGCGGTGGTCCGCAAGGTCGAGCTCCGGTCATTCCTGCTCTTCCTGGGCGGCCTGGCGCTGGCCCTGCAATCGGTGCGCCACCTGGCGCTGTTCGTGATCGTCGGCGTGCCCCTGCTCGCCGACCTCGGCCAGCAAGCCTGGGAGCGCGTCCAGGGCCGAGTCCGGCTGCGCCCGGTGCCCGCCAACGCGCTCACGTTCTGGATCAACAGCCTGGTCCTGGCGCTGGTCGCCCTGGCGGTCGTCGGGGCGACCGCTCCCGTCTATGGCCAGGCCCTGGACGGCAAACGGGTGGCCCACGACTACCCGGTCCAGGCGGCCACCTTCCTGGCCAAGAATCCACCCCCTGGCCACATGCTGAACCAGTACGGATGGGGAGGCTACCTCGTGTACCGTCTCTCCGCCAGCGGGCAGAAGGTCTTCATCTTTGGGGACGCGGCCCTGGCCGGCGACGCCCTGCTGGAGGACTATGCCCACCTCATCTACCTGGCTCCCGACCAGCCCAAGCTGCTGGACCGCTACCAGGTCAACTGGGTCATCTTCCGGGATGACGACCCGCTGATCACCGAGCTCAAGCAGGCGCGCGGCGCCTGGTTCGTGCTGAAAACCACGCCGGACCACGCGGTGATCATGATGCGCGACACCCCCCAGAACCGGTCCTTCGCGGCCCACGCCGGGCCGTGAGCGCGCCGGCCGTGGCCGCGAGGCGTCGCCGCTTTCGGCTCCGGCTGCTGCTCGGCTTCCTGGCCCTGCTGCTGATCGCGTACACGCGCCAGATGCTCGCGTCACCCACGGTGGGACAGGATTTCCGCGCCTATTACGCGGGCGCCTCCGTGCTTCGCGCCGGCGGCAACCCGTATGACTGGTCGCAGCTGGGCCCGACGGAGGAGGCTCTGTACAATACCCCGCACCACCTGCAGGGCGGCGACCCCCGCTTCTACGATTTCCTGCCCCTGCCCGAAGGGCCCTGGCTGCTGGCGGCGCTGGTGCCGCTGACGACGCTCCCGTGGCCAGCCGCCGATGCCGTCTTCACCGTGTTCCTGCTGCTGATCACGGTCGGGAGTGCCTGGCTGATCCTCCGCCATCTCGGCTGGCGGGGGCGGCCGCTGAGCCTGGGCCTGTTCGCGGTCACCCTCTCCCCCGTGGTGTTCATCAGCCTGTTCCTCGGCCAGGCCACGCCGCTGGTGTTCGCGGCCTTCGCCGGAGCCCTGGTGCTGGCCAACCGCCAGCCGTGGCCGGCCGGCCTGCTGCTGGCGGTGGTCTGGATCAAGCCCAACCTGGGGCTGGTGCTGCCGCTGGTGATCCTGTTGCAGGCGGGCGCCTGGCGTCGCCTGCTGGTGGCCTTCGGGGTGGGCACCCTGGCGATGTTCGCCATCGCCGGCAGCCTGCTGGGACCCGGGTTGGCGCAATGGCCGCGGGGCATCCTGCAGCTGTGGCGCTCGGTGCAGGGCCCGCAGCCGGACGTTGCCTCGCTGCACAGTTTCTATTACCCGCTGCTGGGCGGCTGGATGAAGACGGCAGCCCTGGTGCTGGTCTGCCTGGCACTCGGCGCCTATGGGCTCTGGGCGGTCCGGCGCCTGCCGGCCCGCCCCATGGTGGGGATGACCCTGCTGGTGATCTGGCTGTGCGCGGTCCCGTTCGTGCACTCGTTCGACGCCATCTTGCTGCTGCCGGTGGTGGCCATCCTGGTCGAGCCCACCCTGGGCGGCCTCGACGATCCCTGGGTGGAACTCGCGATCTGGGCATTCGCCCTCTGCCCGTTGCTGTACTTCACGGGGTTGCACCTCGGGCCCCTCAATGGCTTTGGCGCCATCCCGGTGGCGCTCACCGCCTGGGCCTGGCACCGGCGCATCGTGGCCCCCGCGCCGCCGGCCATGGAGGCCGCCGCGTGAGCCACTGGTACGGGATCCGGCTGCTCTTTAGACCGAAGGCGCGGCAGGGCATCGAACGCCTGGTGCTGGTCCTGGTGATCGGCTACTACGTCTTCTACTCCGTCTCTCAGTGGATCACGCTCACGCCCGGCGATTTGCGGTTCGACTTTCAGAACTACTTCGGTGGCGCGGTGGCCGCCGCCCATCACACGAATGTCTACGCCGATTTCGAACGCCTCTGGGGAACCCACGCCTGGACGGTGGCCTACATCTATCCCCCGATGTTCGCGCTGGCCCTGGCACCCCTGACCCCGCTGGGGCTGCTCTGGGCGGGACGCGTGTGGCTGCTGGTGGTGCAGGCGGCGTTCGTGGCATCGCTCTGGCTGATCCTGCGCATCAACCCCGAGCTGACCCCGGCCGCCCGGCGGCTGTTCCTGATCGCGGCGTTCATCTTCATGCCGGTCTACCTCACGCTCCATTTCCAGCAGGTCGCCAGCCTCTGGCTGCTGCTGCTGACCGCCACCCTGTGGGCCGCGCTGCGCGACCACAATCGCTCCGCGGGGATCACGCTGGCGCTGGCCGCCTCCCTGAAAGTGGTGCCCATCTTCCTGATCCCCCTGTTCGCTCGCCTCGGTCGGTGGGCGATCGCCGGGTGGGCGACGGCAGCCCTGTGCGCCATTACCGCGCTCACCATGCTGGCCTCGCCCGGCAGCCTGGATTTCTTCACCGTGGTGCTCCCCCGGCTGAGCCTGGGGAATGCCAACTGGGACAACGGGTCGATCAATGGCCTGATCAGCCGCTGGGTCGACCTCTTCCCCGGCGTGTTCGGCAGCCAGACGGCGCGGGTGGCGGCCGCCCTGATCAGCGGCAGCCTGGTGATCGTGGTCGGCATCACGCTCTGGCAGGCAGGCCGAGCCGGCCGCGACCCCTGGCAGCTGCGGCTGAACCTGTCGGCGCTCCTGGTCGCGCTCCTGATCGTATCCAGCGTCACCTGGCAGCACCACCTGGTCACCCTGCTGCTGCCGCTGGCGGTGGCCATGGCCTGGATCATCGAGCGACGTCCGGGACGCCGCTACGCGGTCTCACTGGCCGCCGGCTATCTCCTATGCTGGCTCGACCGCCGGGCCTTCCCGCTCCCATCGGACGGAGTGGCCCACTCGACGCTACAGGCCATCGGCATCCTGGCCGGAACCTCGGTCAAGCTCTGCGGACTGCTGACCTTCTGGATCCTGCTCCTGCTGATGCTGCGGCACGAGCGCCGGCTGGCACTCACGCAGCTTGGGAGAGCCGCGATCTCGCTGCCGCCCGCCGCGTGAAGTCGCGGAGGTACCAGCCCAGCACGCCGGTGAGGGCGAGCGCTCCCGCGCTGAACGGCAGCCCGTGAAGGTCGGCGACCCATCCCAGCTGCAAGATGACCAGTCCGGCGACGGGCGACCGCAGGCGGCCCTGGCGATGGAGCACGAACGCGGCCCAGGCGGGGACGAGCAGCAGTACCAGATCGTGGGGCAGGGTGTGTGGGGACCCGAGCAGCGCCAGGCAGCCGGCCAGGGCCGCAAATGGGAGCACGTCCACCTGCCGGCGGGCGGCCAGCACCGGAAGCAAGATCAGGGTCGCCCCGAAGAGACCCAGCCCCCCGATCATGGCGACCCGGGGCGGCAGTGCCAGGGCCAGCAGGCCGGCCCAGCTGTCCATGTGGCGCAGATCCGCCCAGGCACTGCCGGCCAGCATGCCCCGCACCATGGCCATCATTCCCGACGGTCCGCCAGCCAGCAAGGCCGAGCAGCCGACCAGGAGGCTGCCGGCGACGATTGCCAGCAGCGCGCGGCGGCAGCGGCCGGCCCAGAGCAGCGCCAGGTAGGCGGGAAGGTACTGCGGCTTGAAGGCCAGCCACACCCCGCCCAGGAAACCCCAGGCCGCGACATCACGACTGGCGGCAGCCAGCATGGCGACAGTACCGATGAGGAGCACGCCGCCGAGCTGTCCTTCGGTCAAGAGTGCCCAGGTTGGCTCCGCCGCCAGAACCGCGAGCAGTCCGAAGGGGACCGCCGACTTGCCCAGCGGATGAAGGCGGTTGAGCACGAAGACGGCGGCCCCCAGCAGGAGCAGGATCAGGAGCTGCCAGACGCGAAACGCGGCCTGCAGCGGCAGCAGGGTGAGCGGCACCAGCGGGAGCGCGTCGGCCAGCGGATAGTCAAAGGGGAGAGTCGGATCGATGTGTCCATCGGACACCTGGAGCAAGGCCGGCCCCATTTTCGCCTGGTCGTAGACCGCGGCCAGCTGTCCGTGGCGGACCAGGCTGGCGGCCGTGTACAGGACCGTGAAGTCCGAGCTTTGCACGCTGGCGGCCCCGCCGCGGACGCTGAGGACAACCGGGACCAGGGCCAGGCCGGCCAGCCCGCCCACCAGCCACGTTCGGCGGCGGCGGCTCATGGCCGGACCTCGAACAGCCCGCTCCCCCCAGACTCCTGCACCAGTCCGAGCATGGGGTCATCGCGGAGGCGGTCGACGCGGGCCGCGTCAGGGGCCAGCACGTACGTGATGTGGTTCGCCTGCAGAAACGCATCGCGTTGCCCGGCCGACCACGAGTCGAAGAAGCCGACGGCCAGCGCAGCTTTCTGGGCGACCTCGATGGTCTGATCCGGGTGCCCCACATAGGCGCGGGCGTGCGTCTGCGCCGGCACGAACAGCCCGTCGAGGTAGGTGGTCAGGATCACGCTCTGCCGGCTGGTGCGGGGCGCGACCCAGGCCAGCAGGCGGGCCTCGTCCGTCCGCTCATATTCCGCGGCGGCGTCCAGCCGGCCGGCGGCGATGGCATACGGCTGCGCCAGGCTGTACAGACCGAAGAGACTGGAGCCGGCCAGGCTGAGCGCGACCAGCCGACGGCGCCAGGCTGGGCCAGCAATCCGCCGGCGCAGCACGACCAGCGCGCCGGCCGCCATCAACCCGAACGGGACCGAGCTGGCCAGGAACGTCCGCCCCATCAGGGGGGCGACGCCCGGCGTGAACATGAACACCGTCATGGCGCCGATCCACAGCCCCGGCAGCCAGAGCGCCTCGGGAAGCCGGCGACGGGCGAACGCCGCCACCATCAACCCGGTCGCCACCAGGTGCGAGAGCACCAGGAATCCAAAGGGGTCGCCCAGGTCGAAGGTAAACCGGACCTGGCGCAGGGCCATCGGCGCCCGGAGCTGGACCAGGCCGAGGTAGCCGACATAGGGAGCGACGATGACCGCCAGGGCGCCCGCCAGCATGAGGAGACGCCGCGACCGGTGCAGGACCGCCAACCCCACCAGCACCACCACCGGCAGGAGGGCGAGCTGCGGGTAGACCAGCGCCAGGCCAAGCTGCGCCGCCAGGGCTGCCATCAGCGTTCGCCCCGACGGGGCTTTCCCGTAGCGGAGGGCGGCCGTGAACAGGAAACACAGCAACGCCGCCGCCCAGGGCAAGTGTGGCGCCAGCGACACCAGGTCGCCGGGGCTGGTCCCTGACACCAACATCTCGGTCGCCCTCAGGCGCAGCGGACCGAGCTGCGGGGAGCTCCCCAGGAACGGGCCGACGCCGCCACCCAGGACGGCCAGCCCAAAGGCCAGCCGCCGAAGGCGGCGTGGGCGAAAGAGTTCAGCGGTGAGCCCGTAGAGTGCCAGCAGCAGCGCACCGCCGCTGGCCAGCCGGGTGAGGTGATAGAGCCACGGGGCGGCGATCCCACCAACCAGGTGCCCGCTCCAGATGTACCACGGGAAGAGGAGGACCGGCGGCACCGGTTCCGAGGTGTACATGGCGTGGAACAGCCAGGCGCCAGCCCAGCCCTGCCGCCAGTCCGAGACGTACACGGGCCCGTCCACGCCCACCACCACGTAGCCGGTGAAGGTGGTCCCGGGGGGAGTCGCCAACCAGGCGATCAGGATGGGGCCCAGCGTGAGGGCGAGCACGACCGCGGCGACCAGGGCCGGCCAGCGCCACTCTCCGGGACGCAGCGCGGATCGGCGGGTGGGCGCGGCCTCCGGCGCCGGCAGCGGGCGAGCTAACGCCACGTTCCGCGGTCCAGCCACGACGGAGCCGCGCGGAGGGGGGCCGTCGCTCGGGCGAGCAGCGTCGAGTCCCCCAGCGGGGCACAGGCGGCGAACAGCGCCAGCACCAGCGTCAGGTAGCTGTCGTTGAAGAAGCGCGCGAAGAAGGTAAGGGCGAAGAGGGTGACGGCGAATCCGGTAAGCCATCGACCGGCCGAGGGCCGCCGCAGGAACCAGGGGATCGTCACGGCCAGCGCCAGTCCCAACGCGACCAGCTGGAACGCCCAGAAGGGAAACCGGTCCTGAGGATGGATAGCCTGGATGGCGAGCAAGAGCCCGCTCAGCCCGAAACCGGAAATGGGATACGGGTCGGCACCCCCACCCCCCGGGTACAGGACGACATCGCGCAGGAAGGCCGCCGGCGAAGCCAGCAGGAACGGCGTGATGGTGATCACGGGAACGCTGGCCAGGGCCACCAGGCAACGCCCCAGTTCCCATCCCTTCGGCTGGCTGCGCCAGCGCAACCAGAGCCAGGCCAGCAAGAAGGGCACCGCCGGAGCGGCGAAGAGCTTGTAGGCGAATGCCGCGCCAATCACCAGGCTGGCCAGCACCGGACGGTCGCGGGCCAGCAGGGCCAGCCCCAGGATCACCAGCGCCACCACCGGGACGTCACTTCTTCCGGCCCAGACGTAGAGTCCCAATAGCGGGCCCAGGAAGAGCGCGACCGCCATGGCGAAGCGCCGGGCGGGCGGGATGGGCAGCAGCCAGATGGCCCAAAGACCAATGGCCAGGAAAATCAGGAGGACCTGGCGGTAGTCGTACGGGATCCGGAGCCAGTGGGCCACCAGGGCCACGGGAATCCCCGCCATCGGCACCAATGGAAAGTAGACATTGTGATGCAGGGCCGGATTCGTCGGCCCCTTGGAATAGTCCCAGGGCACCTGGGACACGGCGGTCTTCGACCAGTCGACGCCGTAGATCGGTAGACCGTGAAGCATCCGATCCATGGCGACCTCGGCCTGAATCGCGCCGTCGTGGTCCACAGAGGTGATCCCGCGCACCGTGCGGTCGTGCATCAGGACCACCGTCGGGCAGGCGACCAGCAGCCCGATCGCCACCAGGAGTACCAGCATCTTGGCAGTCCATCGGTTGGTGACCGCGGCCAGCGCCAGGATCAGCACGCAAAGCGCCAGGGTCGCGCTGGCGATCAGCCAGCCCGGCCAGAAGCGGGCCAGCCACCACAGCAGCCCGAGCTGCACTCCGCCGAAGAGCACCACGTACGAAAGCGGCGACAGGAGGCGGTCGACCGCCCGGCGGAACGGGGCGCCCGGGGCGAAGGCGGGAGGGGCGCCGGAGTCCGGGGCGGCCTGCTCCCGGGGCTGGGCGCCTCCGATCACGGCCCTATAACGAGCCTGTTCAGAATTCCCTTTCTTGGATCGGCGGAACCCCGGGGCCGAGGCGTTATACGACCGCAATGCCAGCTTCGGCGCCTGCCCTGGCCCAGGACTCATTCCACCGAGGCATGGTTTTCCGTGCCGTGCGCAGGGCCATCCCCATCGGGTTGGCGGTCTCCAGCCTGGTCCTGTACATCGCCGTGCTCGCCGGCTCCGGCCACCAGGACCTGGACGCCTATCTCAGTGCCGGGCGCGACCTGCTGGCGGGGCGTCCCCTGTACGACGCCTTCCTCCATCACCCATTTCCGGACCCCACGCTGCGACCGGCCTACATCTACCCGCCGGTCTTTGCCGTCCTGATCGCCCCCCTGACCTGGCTCCCGAGGGTGGTCGCCGGCTGGACCTGGCTGCTGGCCATGCAGGCTGCCCTGGCGCTGAGCATCACCGTGATGGTCCGCTACCTGAATCCGCCGTGGGCCGCTCGCTGGGTGGCGCTGGTTCTGACCTTCACCTTTTTTCCGCTGCTGGTCGACGTGGCCCAGGGGCAGACCAACCTCCTGGTGGTGGCCCTGCTGGTGCTGGGCGTGGTGGGGATCCTGCGGGGCCAGAGCCAGGCGGGGGCCTGGCTGGGAGTGGCAGCGGCCATCAAGATCACCCCGCTCCTGCTGCTGGGCTGGCTCCTCTTCCAACGTCGATGGCGAGCCGCCGGTTTTCTGGGGCTTGGCTTCGCCGGCGCGACCGCTGCGGGGATGCTGGTTCGCCCCAGCGATACGGTGACCTTCTTCGGGCAGGTGCTCCCCGCGCTCGCCCGGGGGACGGCCTATTACAGCAATCAATCCCTGGCCGGAGTGCTCGGCCGCTTGCTCACGACCAACCCGTACACCAACCCCTGGGTCGCGGTGCCCTGGGAGAGTGGATTGGCCGTCGGCGCGGCGCTGGCACTGCTCGGCTGGTGGGCCCTCAGCAGTTGGCGGCTCGACCCCACGGCCGCCGCCTTCTCGTTCCTACCGCTGCTGCCGCTCCTGTCCTCGGTCACCTGGGAGCATCACCTGGTGGTGTTGTTGCCGCTGATCTGGCTGAGCGTCGCGCGGCTGGCTGGACGCGGCTGGCCGGTTCCGGCAACGGCGCTGCTGGCGGCGGGGGTGCTGTGCGTGAGCGTCCTCTCCAGGTGGCATCCCGGACCCGCTTTCGGATCCGCGGGGTTCTTTGGAGCCCAGACCGGCGATCCGCTCACCGTCCTGACCGCCAACGCCCTCTTTGGCGGCACCCTCATCCTGTTCCTGGGAAGCCGGTGGCTGCTGCAGTCCCGCTGACGCGGGTCCCGGCCCCCGCCCGCCGGCCGGCGGTGACGGTCGGATTCCCAATCGTGCTGGCCCTGATCCTGGGCGCCATCTCACTGGTCCCCTACCTGCTGGCCTACGCGTGGACCCCGCCCGGGAAGCACTTCGCGGGATTCTTCTTCATCGCCGACGACGCGACGACATACCTGGCCAAGATGCGCGAGGGAGCCGATGGGGCCTGGCTCTGGACCGACCCTTACACCAGCGAAGCCCACCGCGGGGTCTTCCTGTTCG
>Ga0137396_10000526_pt1 | contig 18341 bp, 18 predicted proteins | sample czc16metaG_FD_108284 | JGI IMG/M metagenome (GOLD analysis project Ga0137396, IMG submission 108284) | Vadose zone soil microbial communities from Angelo Coast Range Reserve, California, USA - czcobulk3.16 metaG | ecosystem: Environmental > Terrestrial > Soil > Vadose zone | place: USA...
GGAGGTCGAGGTCCGGGTCTCCGCCTGGCGCCTCTCGCAGTTCCTCCACGGCGAGCAGGGCGCGCTCGTCGTCTGCGGCCAGCTCGTCAACGGTATCCCCGAGCTCGATGCCAAGCTCTACGCCTCCACCCAGGTCGTGGACGAGGGCCGGCACGTGGAAGTCTTCGAGCGCTACGTCAAGAGGCTCCACAGGATCTACCCGGTGGACCCGCTGCTCAAAGCCGTCATCGACGAGATCCTGACGACGAACCTCTGGGAGCTGAAGCTCCTCGGCATGCAGATGATCGTCGAGGGCCTCGCCATCGCCGCGTTCAATCTCATGCGCAAGCAGACGGCCGACGCGACGCTGGGCCAGCTCCTCGACTACGTGCTGCAGGACGAGGGGCGCCACGTGAACTTCGGCTACTTCGCGCTCCGCCGGGCCATCCCCGACCTGGAGGCCTCGAGGCGCGAGTACCTCGAGGACTTCACGTTCAGGGTGTGCGACCTCATGTACGCGCGCGACGAGCGGACCGGCTTCCAGTCCATCAAGCACGTCTGGAACGAGCTCGGCTGGGACGGCGACAAGATCTGGCGCGACACGGTCGCGAACTCGCAGACGACGAAGGCGTTCAACAGCTTCCTGTTCCACGAGAACCTGATGCCGCGCCTCCAGCGGCTCTCGCTGATCTCCCCTCGCATCGAGCCTCGCTACCGCGAGATCGGGCTGATCGCCTAGCCCGCCGCCCCGCGCGGATGCCGCTCCGCCCACTCGTCGTCGCGCTCGTGGCGCTCCTGGGCGGCGCGTGCGCGTATTCCGTCGAGGGCGACTTCGCCGGGCGCGGGCTCGACCCCGGCCGGAGCCCCGCGACGACGATCGTCGTCGTTCACAACCACGGCTTCTCGCGCGCCCGGGCCGGCACCTACCAGCCACTGACCCCGCCGATCCTGCGTCTCGCCGCCGAGCGCAACCCCGACGTCGTCGTGTTCTCGCAGGTGCGCAACACGACGCACCTGAGCGCCGTGGACCATTCGGCCTACATCGAGTCGGCCGTCGCGCACTTCCACCGGGAACGCGGCGTCCCCCTCGAGAACATCATCCTGGCCGGCCAGAGCTGCGGCGCCTGGGGCTCGCTGCAGGCCGCCGCCTTCACCTATCCGACCATCGGCGGCGTGCTCGCGTTCGCGCCGACCTGCCACGGACAGCTTCCCCACTCGACGCAGGTGCGCCTCCAGCGGGAGCAAGAGATCGCGCGGCTGGCCGAGCGGCTGCGGGCCGCCGGCACGATCTTCCTGTACGCGGGCGACTCCTATTACGACGTGGCCGAGTGGGACGCGTTCGGGTCGCGCGTGAACGGGCGCGCGCCGGGCCTCCGCATCGAGCGCCTGAGCCGCGCCCGGGTCCTCGAGCTCTGCCGGCACTGCGCCACCGACAGCCACGGAGCGTACTGGGACCCGCAGTTCGCCCAGGCGTTCTACGAGAGCCACGTGCAGGCGCTGATCGAGCAGATGCGCGCGCGCATCCGGGCGCGCCCGGCGAACTGACGGCGCATGCACGCTCAGCCCTTGAGGTCGTCCGGGAGCTTCGGGAGCGACCCGAGCAGCGTCGGGTCCACCGTATAGATCGCGGGCAGCGCCTTGAGCTTCGCGTAGATCACGTCGCCCTCGCGCTTTCCCACGAGGACCACCGCGATCTCGCTGCCGTCCGCCCGCAGTAGCGTCGCCTCGAAGGCCGGCGGGGCGAGCCCGTACGTCGCGGCCTCCTGGCTTCCCGGCGTGGCGATCGCCTTCCACTTGAGCGCGCGCAGGGTGTAGAGCAGGTTCTCGACGGTCGCGCCCTTCGCGGCGCCCGAGGCGCCCTCGACGAGGGTCCAGTCGAGGTCGCCCCTCCGCTCCATCACAATCGTCGCGGCGCCGGCGGAGAGCCGCACGCGCTTCACGTCCTTCGGGTCGAGCCCAGGTACGAGCGTCCGGTCGCGGAGGTCGGTGAGCGACCGGGCGAGCTCGTCGAGCGCCTTGCCCGCGACGAGCACCACGGGCCCCTTGCCCGCCACCGCCGCGTAGGCGCTCGGCTGGCCGCCGCGCTTCTCGGGCGACGGCGCCAGCAGGAGCGTCGTCGGCGACGGGCCGTCTCGCTCGGTCAGCGTGACGCGCACGGTCGGCTTCGCGAGGTACCGCGCGATCCCCGAGGCGTCGTCGCTCAGGAACGCCTGCGCTCGGAGCTCGCGCAGCTTGAACAGGACGGCGCCGGCTTCGACCTGGTCGGCGGGGAGCGTCTCGGGCGCCGCGACCCGCCAGCGGTCGCCCTCGCGGACGAGCGTGATCGCGCCCTTCGGGCTCTCGAGGTCGATGCGCGTCACCTTGTCGCGCTCCACCTCGATGACGACCTTGTTCCGCAGCGCCCCGACGTTCTTCGGGACGAGGGTCCACGCCGCCTGCGGCAGCGTCAGCACGGACGCCTCGCCCGGGCGCATCGCGTAGACGATCTGCTTGGCCGCGTCCACGGCGCCGAAGAGCAGCTCCCTCGTGGCGCGCTCCTTGTCGCCTCCCGTGTGGATCGCGACCCGGACGGGCCGGTCGAGCCCGTACGGCGCGAGCGAGCGCGGCGCCTCGGCGACGAAGTCCTTCACCTTCTGCTGCTGGAGCTTGTCGAGGAACTCGTCGATCGTCTCGGCGTCCGCGGCGACCGCCAGGGGCTTCGTGAGCCTCCACTTGCCGTCCGCCCGCTCGGCGGCGAGCGTCCCGTCGCGGGTGGTGACCTCGAGCGCCGACACGCTCTTCTGGTCGAACGCGAGCAGCGTCCGGTCGCGGTAGTCCGCGAGCGGGGCGGTCGCATCGCGCAGCACGCTCTCCGCGATGGCGACGACGGCGGGCTTCTGCGCCTCGCGCGCGTAGACCCAGGCGCCGGTCGGGCTCTTCGCCCCGAGCTGGAGCCCGAGCTGCCGGCCGTCCTTGAGCCGTAGCGTCACCTCGGCGGCGGGCTTGTCGAGGCCGAACTCCGCGACCTGCGCCGGGGCCGCGGTGATCTCCCGGTCGACGCGCGCCGTGGTGAGCGTCACCAGCATGCCGTCGATCCGGCCGCGGTCCCCCCGCGCCTTCACCGGCGCGACGATCTGCCAGCCGTCGCCCTCGTGCCGGAGCCTGAGCGTCTCGGCGCCGCGCTTGAGCTCGGCTTCGGAGACGTCGGACGCCTCGGCCAGCCAGAGCCGCCCCTTCTGCGCGGAGACCTTCGCGCGCTCGGGGCCACCCCGGACCTCGTAGACGTAGTAGAAGGCGCCGAGCGCGACGAGGACGACGGCGAGCACCGCGGTCGTCTGCCAGCGCATGCGGCGCTACTTCGCGGCGCGGCGGCGGGCGACGGCGACGATGCCGCCGACGAGCACGAGCCCCGGCAGGACGACGACGGGCAGCAGGAAGACGAGCTGCGCCTGGTTGGCGTTCAGGAAGACGGGCGTCTGCCGGGCCTCCTTCGGCCGGATGGAGATCAGGTCCTCGTCCTCGGCGAGCCAGCTCACCGTGTTGAGGAAGAGGTCCCGGTTGCCCTGGAGGTTCAGGCCCTGGTTCGCCGCGAGCGTGGCCGTGCCGTACACCACGAGCCGCGCCTTGTCCTTGGTGGCGACCGCGGCGACCGTCAGCGGCCCTTTCGGGTCCTCGGGGTCTGGCTTCACGACGCCACGGTCGAGCTCGGTCCGGTTCGTCTCGCCCCAGCTCTGCGCGCTCGTCCGCGCGAGCGGCTCGAACCTGACGCCCTGAACCTGCACCTTCGTCTGCCCGATCGAGCGGGTCATCGGAAAGATCGTCATGACGCCGCCGAGGTCGCGCGTGATCGGATGGCGCTCGTACTGCTGGACGACCAGCACGTAGGGCTCGAACCCCAGGAGCCGGCCGATCGGGTTGGCCTCGACCACCAGGTCGTTGTCGAGGGCGAACCCGTACTTCTCGAGGTACTTCCCGAGCGCCTCCCCCTGGAAGGGGTTGACCATGACCAGGACCTTGCCGCCCTGGGCGATGTACGCGTCGAGCGCGTCGAGCTCGGGCTTGAGCAGGTCGGTGCGCGGCCCGGCCAGGACGACGACCGCCGCGTCGGCCGGCGGCTTGCCCTCGCGCACGAGCACGAGGGCCTTCACCTCGTAGTTCGCGCGCTCCAGCGCGGCCTTGGCCTCGCTGAACCCGGCGCGCTCGGTGCTCGTCAGCTCGGGCTCGCCGTGTCCCTGGACGACGTAGACGACGTGCTTGCCCGCGCGCGTGACCTTCACGAGCGCGTTCGTCAGCTTCTCCTCGTCCGGCTCGTTCACCTTCTCCGACTTGGCGCCGGCCTCGAGCACCGTCGTCCCGTAGGTCTCGATCCCGTATTTCTTCGCCAGGGCGGGCTCGCGGTCGGGATCCAGGATCCGCCAAGTGAAGCGTCCGTTCGCATAGCGCGCGTACTGCTTGAGGAGGTCCTCGGCGACGCGCTTGCCGGGCTGGTCGACCCGGAAGAACCCGAGCGCGCTCACGTCGGTCTTGAGGTTCCGGAGGAGCTGGACGGTCTGGGGCGAGAGGCTGAAGCGCTTGGTCTCCGTCAGGTCCCAGCGCCAGCTGTGCTGGTAGGAGAGCGCCTGCACGATGGTCGTCACGCCCAGGACGAGCAGGATCATGACCGCGGCGTTGAGGCCGTAGCGCGTCGTGCGCGCGCCGAAGAACGCACGGTAGTCGTCGACCCTCCCGAGCAGCGACGCGACGACGAGCAAGGCGCCCGCGTAGAGGAAACCGCGGTAGTGCGCCAGATCGGGCCGCGCGTACGGCAGGACCACGCCGGCGGCCAGCACCGCGATACCCGCGTAGCCCGCCCAGTCCAGGACCTTGCGAATCATCCCTTCCACCGTCGCGCCTCGAGCGCGCGCAGGGTCAGAAAGAGCGCGAGCAGCGTCACGTTGACGAAATAGATCACGTCCTTGGTGTCGAGCAGGCCCTTCGAGAAGCTGTCGAACCGCTCGACCACCGACAGGTGCTGGAGGATCTTCCCCGTCACCCCGCCGACCGATTCCGCGGCGAACCCGATCGACCAGAGCAGCAGCAGCATCGCGAACGTGGCCAGGGACGCGACGATCTGGTTCTCGGTCAACGCGGAGAAGAAGAGCCCGATCGACAGGAACGTGGCCCCCATGAGCAAGAGCCCGAGATACATCGTGAGGAGGGGCCCCCACTCGAGCGGCGTGAAGTACCGGAGCATGGCCGGGTACAGGAGCGTGAGGAGCAGCATCGCGCCGTACAGCGCCAGCGCCGCCAGGAACTTCGCCGCGAGCACTCCGCCGTCGCGCACGGGGTACGTCAGGAGGAGCTCGATGGTCCCCGACCGCCGCTCCTCCGCGAACAGCCGCATCGTAATCATCGGGACCAGGGACAGGAAGAGGATGATGCTGATGAAGCTGGTGAACAGGGGCCGCATGACCCACTCGGTGATGTTGACGTCACGTCCGAGCTGAGGATTCATCGCCGCCTGCATCGACACCATCGCGAAGCCGGAGAAGTAGACGTAGAAGAAGAAGCCCGTGACGAGCAGGAACACGAACAGGATCGCGTACGCGAGCGGCGTCGTGAAGTAGATCCGGAGCTCCTTCTTGAAAATCGCCCAGAGCTTCACGGGCCCGCCTCTTCCCCGGACTGCTCACCGGCGACGACGCGGATGAAGACCTCCTCGAGCGTCGTCCCGACCCGGCGGAGCTCCAGCAGGCTCCAGCGCTGCTGCGCGGCGAGCTGGAAGATCTCACCGCGGACGTCGCGCCCGCGGCCGGACTCGACGAGGTAGCGGCCCGCGCCGTTCATCACCGCGAGCTCCTGCACGGCCACGACACCGTCGATCCGGCGCAAGCCCTCGCGGGCCGCCGCCGGCGGGCCGACGATCTCGACCTCGACGCGCGAGGTCGGGAAGAACTGCTCCACGAGCGTGTCGATCGGGCCCTGCGCGACGATCGAGCCCTTGTTGATGATCACGACACCGCTGCAGACCATCGAGACCTCCGGCAGGATGTGCGTCGAGAGGATCACGGTGTGCCGGCCGGCGAAGGACTTGATGAGCGCGCGGATCTCGGTGATCTGCTGCGGGTCGAGCCCGATGGTGGGCTCGTCGAGGATCAGCACGTCGGGATCGTTGACGATCGCCTGCGCGAGGCCGACGCGCTGCCGGTAGCCCTTCGAGAGCTTCCCGATGAGGCGGTTCTGGACGTCGGCCACGAGGCAGCGCTCCATCGCCTCGGCGACCCGACGCCGGCGCTCGCCGCGGCCCACGCCCTTCACCTCGGCGACGAAGTCGAGGTAGGGCGCCACCCGCATGTCGCCGTAGAGCGGCACGCTCTCCGGGAGATAGCCGATCCGCCGGCGGACCTCCAGGGAGTCGCGGAAGACGTCGTAGCCGGCCACGCGCGCCGCGCCGCTCGAGGCGGGCATGAAGCAGGCGAGGATCCGCATCGTCGTGGACTTCCCGGCGCCGTTCGGGCCGAGGAAGCCCACGATCTCCCCGGGCGCGACGCTGAACGACACGTCGCGGATGGCGGTCACGGGCCCGTAGTGCTTGGTCAGCTTCTGAACTTCGATCATTCGAGGCCGGTTACGAAGTATACAACGGCCGTCGACGGATACAACGTCTACGTGGCGGAAACCATCGGCATGATCGCCTGCAGCCAGGGCGGCAGCGCGATCATCTTGCTCGTGGCCGGGTCGCAGCAGGCGTGGAGCGTGAAGCCCGTGGCGACCGTCTCGCTCGCCTCGTTCAGGATCTCGTAGGCGAAGCGGAAGCTCGCGCGCTTGCGCTCGCTCACCCAGCAGCGCACCTCAAGGAGGTCGTCGAGCCGGGCGGGCCGGACGTAGCGGACCCCGGCCTCGACCACCGGCAGGTGGACCTTCTGGTCCACGTCGGACATCGGCAGGCCCTGCTGCCGGAGGAACTCGACGCGGCCCACCTCGAAATACGTCAGGTAGTTGCCGTAATACACGACCTTCATGCAGTCCGTCTCCTGATAGCGGACGCGGATCCTAGTGACCGCGATCACAGGTACTGGCCGTAGCGGATCTGCTCGACGACGCCGCGCACGCCCTTGTAGCCGTCGATCGCGTCGAGCAGGTCCTCGGTCGTCACGGGCGACGCGACCGCGCCCTCGGCGGCCCCGTGCACCTTGGCCTCGAGGGCCCGGGTGACGATCACCGAGATGTCGGCGCCGCTCATCCCGCCCATGACCGGCAGCACCTTGTCGTAGTCGAGCGTCTCGAAGAGCTTTCGCCCGGCGTTCCGCTCCGTCCGCACCCTGACCAGCTCGAGGATCTCGCGCTGGGCGTTTGGGTCCGGTAGTGCGACCTCGATCAGGTGGTCGAGGCGGCCGGGCGCGACGAGCGCCGGATCGAGCGCGTCGGTCCTCGTGGTGGCGGCGACGACGAGGAGCCGCGCGCTCGCGTCCACCGCGTCGAGCTTCTCGCAAAGCGCGGCGACCAGGCGCGCGCTCGCCTCGCGGGCCTGGGGCGGCGGCAGCAGGTGCTCGAGCGACAAGGCCTCGGCCTCGTCGAGGAAGAACACGGCCTTCCCCTCCTCACCCATCGCGATGCGGAGGATCTCCTGGAGCAGCTCGCCGGTGTTCGCGCCGAACTTCGAGGTGAGGTTCATGAGCTTGAGGTGGTAGAAGATGGCGCCCGACGCGGTGGCGAGCGCGTGCGCGAGCTTCGCCTTGCCCGTGCCAGGCGGGCCATAGAGCAGGAGCCCCTTGGGCGGCGTAATCCCCCACTGGCCGTAGAGCTCCGGGTTCGTGAGCGCGACGGCAAAGCCGCGCAGGGCGGTCTTCGCCTGCGGGACGCCGCCGATGTCGTCGAAGGTGACCGTGGGCCGGATCTGCGTCTCCAGCCGGCCCGTGAGGTCGCCGAACTTCTCCCCGAGCTTGGCGAAGACGTCCTCGAGGCGCCGCTGGAGCGCCCACTGCTGGTCGTTCTTCTCCGGCTCGGCCATCAGATCGACGGAGCGCGAGGCGGCTGCGGGCTCCCGCCCCGCTCGAAGACCCGGTCCTCGACGAGTACCGGCACCTTGGCGCGGATCGCGAGCGCGATCGCGTCGGAGGGCCGCGAGTCGAGCTGGAATTCGCTCCCGCCGGCCGTCAGGTACACCGTCGCGTAGTAGATGTCGTCGCGGAAATCGTTGATGACGACGCGCGTGAGCTTCACCTTGAGGCGACCGAAGAGCGTCAGGAAGAGGTCGTGGGTCAGCGGCCGGGGCGGCGTCACGCCCTGGAGCGGCACGGCGATGCCGGTGGCCTCCGCGAGCCCGATGGCCATCGCGAGGTTCCGCCGATCGCGCTTGCCCTGGAGCAGAATCGTGGGCTGCTGCGTCCCCTGGTCGATGACCACGGCGACGACCTCGACTTCCTGCGGGCCCGTCGCCTTCGGTGGCGCGACCTCGGGGCCGCCGGGTGCCTCGTGCGCCCGCCCGGGCGCCCCCAGCAGTACCGCGCCCAGCAGCGCGATCGACACGTAGCGCGCGTTTCGCGTCATACCGCCTTGCCTCCCCTCGGGATGGTCGGAGTCTAGCCTATTTCCCCTCCAGTTTCAGGGCGAGCGCCGAGCCGAGGAAGAGGAGCGACGTCAGCCCGGTCCACATGAACGCGTAGCCGATCGCGTGCGCGACATAACCGAAGACGAACGCGCCCGTCGTCTGGCCGGCGAGGAAGACGGCGCTGAAGATGCCCACCACGACGCCCCGGCGCGTCTCGGGAGTGTGGTCGGTGACGAGCGCGGCGAGACCGGGGTAGAGGAATCCGTGCGCGCCGCCCGCCAGGAGTCCCGTGAGGAAGAGCACCGGCACGACCGGCGTCGACGAGGCCCGGCTCACGGAAAATGCGACCGCGGCGAGCAGCGCCGTCGCGCCCGTCTGCGCGAACATCGAGGGCACGATCACCGCTCGGCGGCCGTGGATGTCGGAGAGGCGGCCACCGAAGACGCGCACGCCGATCGCGGACAGCGAGTAGGCCGTGTAGAAGAGGGCGAGCGCCCGCACGCCGAGATGCTCGGCGAAGGTCGGCAGGAAGACGAAGATGGTGCCCGCGCCGAGGCCGAAGAAGAAGATCACGGCCATGGAGAGCTGGAAGACCTCCGCGAGACCGCCACGCTCCCAGGGAAACCCGCGCACCGGCGGCGAGCCCTCGCGCTCGCGCTCGCGAAGGCCCCAGACGAGGCTGCCCGCGACGACCATGACCCCGGCGGCCAGCATGAACAGCGGGCGGAAGCCGTGGCGGCGGATCGTCCACTCGCCGAGGAGCGGCGCGATCGCGGTGCCCACGAGTCCCGCCACGCCGTAGATGCCGAGCGCCCAGCCGCGGCGCCCCGGCTCCACGATGTCGATCACGTACGAGTAGTTGGCGACGAAGAAGCACGAGAAGGCGAGCCCCTGGAGGACGCGCACGAGGGCGAGGACGCCGATCGCGGGCGCCGCCGCCGCGAAGAGCGCCGCCGCGAGCGCGAGCCCGACGCCGAGCAGCATGAAGGGCCGGCGGCCGAGCGCGTCTACCCACGGGCCGACGAGCGGCTGGCAGACGATGCCGACGGCGTTGTAGAGGCCCATGACGACGCCGACCTCGACTTCCGTCCCGCCGAGGCTCGTGATGTGGAGCGGCAGGAGGATGAAGGCGTTCATGCTGAGGAAGAAAAAGAAGTTGGTGAGTGTCACGCGGAGGAACGGATTGTCGGCTAGAATGAGCGGCACAGACGATTATTGCATGGTGACGATAGATTCCGTGCTGCGGCGGTCCCTCACGGACCGCGGCGGCGATCTCGTCCTCAGCCTCGATCCCGCATTTCAGGGCCTTCCCGACACCGCGCACGGCGGTTCGGTGCTCGCGGCTTTCGACGCGCTCGCGGGCCTCTCGGCGCCTCGCGACGTCTCCGGCGTCTACCACAGGCGCGTCCCCCTCGACACCCCGCTGCGCCTCACCGCCGGCCACGCCGACGGCGTGCGCACCTTCGTGCTCAGCGACGACGACGCCGTCCTCGTCGACGGCCGCGTCGCTCCGGCAGCGGACGCCGCCGGGGCGGGAGCGGATCCCTTCGGAGACCCGTTGCTTCTGGGCGTCGTCGGGCGCGACGCCGGTGATGCCGCCGTCGCGGGATCGATTGCTAGCGTGGTCGACGAAGGGATCCGCCCGGCCCCGGCGCATGCGCTGCCGATCTCGCGCACGTGCTTCGTGTGCGGGATCGACAACCCGCTGGGCCTGCTGGCGCGGCTCGAGTTCGATGGTGCCGAGGTCCGCGGCACGTGGCAGCCGCGCGCGGCGTTCAGGACCGCCGAGGGCGCTGTCGCGACCGTGGCGCTGACAACGCTCCTCGACGAGGCCGCGTTCTGGCTCGGCGCCCTGGCCACCGGCGAGGCCGGGATGACGACCGACCTGCGCGTCAGGCTCCACGCGACCGCGCCCTTTGGCACTGCCCTCAGGGTGCGCGGCGCGCGTGCAGCCGTCCGCCCGAGCCCCGACGACGGTCGCTACCGGGAAACCACGGTCGTCGCCTCGACCGTCGACGGCCGGCCGGTCGCCTCCGCGCGCATCACGTTCGTCGCCGTCCGCGGAGCCGCGCGTCGCCTCGTCGGCGGCCTCCTCGCCCTGAACGACTCGGCGGTGCTGCGCCGGGTCTTCCCCGCCTACGCCCGCCCGGACGCGTGACGAGCTCCGCGTGACGCTCCGGAGCGCGCGCTGGCTCATGCTGGTCGTGCCGGCGTCGCTCTACATCTTTTCGTGGCTCCACCGCGTCGCGCCGGCGGTCGTCGCCACGGACCTCATGCGCGCGTTCTCGATCACCGCCGCGGCGCTCGGCAACCTCGCGGCCATCTACCCGTACGTCTTCGCCGCGATGGCGCTCGTCGCGGGGAGCCTCGCCGACACGCTGGGCCCGCGGTGGACCATCACGCTCGGCGGCGCCACGATGGGCGGGGGCGCGGTGGTCTTCGGACTCGCGTCCTCGTTCGACGTCGCCTTCGCCGGGCGGTTCTGCGTCGGCCTCGGCGCCTCGGTGATGCTGATCGCCTGGCTCGCCCTCGCCTCGGCGTGGTTCCGTCCCGACGAGTTCGCGACGATCTCGGGCTTCACGCAGACGGTCGGCAACGTCGGCGCGCTCGCCGCCGCCTCGCCGCTCGCGCTCCTCGTGGAGGCCGTCGGCTGGCGGCAGACGTTCGTGATGATCGGCGGCGCGACGCTGGTGCTCGCCGTCGTCGCCGCCGCCTTCATCCGCGACCGGCCCGAGGCGATGGGGCTGCCGCCCGTCAATCACGAGCGCGTCGGCGCGGCCTCGCCCGCGCTCCGCGACGTGCTCCGCGGCGTCCCCGCGATCGTCACGAACCGGCGCAGCTGGCCGCCGATCCTCGCCGCCGGCGGTGTCTACACGACGCTGATCACCTTCCTCGGCCTCTGGGGCGTGCCGTACCTCACGCAGGTCTACGGCCTCGCGCGCGTGGACGCGGCGACCGTCGTGTCGATGCTGGCCATCGGCATGGGAATCGGCTCGCCAGTCGTCGGTCGGCTCTCCGACCGCTGGCTGGGCCGCCGGCGCCTGCCGATGCTCGTGTTCGCCGCGCTCTACGCGGCGTGCTGGGCGCCGCTCGCGCTGCCGGGCGAGGTGCGGCTGCCCGCGGCGCTCCTGGCGCCGTTCTTCCTCCTGATGGGCTTCGCCTCGTCGGGGCTGGTGCTCGTCTGGAGCTGCGTCCGTGAGGTGAACAACCCCGCCCTGGTCGGCGTCGCGGTCGGGTTCTGCAACCTTCCCATCTTCCTCGGCTTCGCGCTCTTACAGTGGCTCACCGGCGTGATCCTCGACGCGAAGTGGACGGGGCTGATGGCGGGCGGCGCGCGGCTCTACCCGGCGGCCGCGTTCCAGGCGGCGTTCGGCGTGTGTCTTGCGCTCGCCGCGGGCGCGGTGCTGGCCGCGGCGCTCGTCACCGAGACGCGCGGCCGCAACGTCTGGCAGGCGGCCCGCGACTAGCGCCGCACCCGCGGACGGGGGCTACGCCTTCAGGTGCTTGTCGAAGAAGGCGGTGCAGCGCTTCCAGCCGTCCTCGGCGGCCTCTTTCTTGTAGGCCTGCGGCCGGTCGTCCGAGAAGAACGCGTGCGGCGCGCCCTCATAGAGGACGAACTCGACGCTGGCATTCGTCTTCCTGAGCTCGGACTCGAAGCGCTTCACGTCCTCGTTCGCGATCCCGGGATCGGCACCGCCGTAGAGGCCGAGCACCGGCATCGTGAGCTTCGCGACGAGGCTGAACGCGTCCACGCCCGGCGCGTCGGGGTAAGTGCGCTTGAGGTGGCCATACCACGGCACCACCGCGGCCACGCCCTGGTACTCGGCGGAGACGTGGAGCGCCAGCGCGCCGCCGCCGCAGAAGCCCGTCGCGCCGATACGGTCGGACCGCGCCCAGCCCTGCTGCTTGGCGTAGTCGGCCGCGGCCGTGATGTCGCCCAGGTACTGCTTGCGGGTGACGCCGCCCGAGATCTTCGCCAGCTCGGGGAAGGTCTTCCCCTGCATTCCGCCCTCACGGTGGAAGAGCTCCGGCGCGATCGCGTAGTAACCCGCGTGGGCGAAGCGGCGGACGACGTCCTTGTGGTGCTCGTTCACACCCGTGAAGCCAGAGATCGCCACCACGATCGGGTAGCGCCCGGGCGGCGAAGGCCGCGCGTCGTACGCCGGGATCTGCGTGCCGCCGACGGTGAGCTGGATATCGCGGGCGGTGATGCCCTTGGTGTCGGTGACGATCGCCTGGGCCAGCGAGATGCCCGGCGTCAGCACGCCGCCGACGGTCGTGTACGCGCCGAACTTCAGGACTTCCCTGCGACTCAGCGGATTGGCCATCCGAGCCTCCTTCGGTCTGGAGATCAACTGGACAACAAACCATTCATCGATGCCCCGGGTTCCCGGACGGTCGGCGCTACCGCAGCTCGCGGAAGAACGCGCGCACGTCGGCCGCCAGCGCCTCCGGCTCCTCGAGCGCGGCGAAGTGGCCCCCGGCCGGCATCCGGGTCCAGCGGCGGATGTTGTACGTCCGCTCCGCCCACGCGCGCGGCGGCAGCAGGATTTCGCGCGGGAACGCGGCATACGCCGTGGGCGCCTCGATGCGCTGGCCGTCGGGGATCGGCCAGGGCCGGTGCATGCGGGCGTAGTATGGCCAGAACGAGGCGTTGATCGCGCCGGTGACCCAGTAGAGCATCACGTTGGTGAGCAGCGTGTCCTTCGAGAAGCGCCGCTCGACGTCACCGCCACAGTCGCTCCAGGTCCTGAACTTATCGACGATCCACGCCGCGAGCCCGACGGGCGAGTCGGTGAGACCGTAGGCGAGCGTCTGAGGCCGGGTCCCCTGGATCCACTGGTAGCCCGTCTCCTCGCGCAGCCAGCGCTGGAGCTGCTCGAGGTACGCCTGCTCCTCGTCCGTCGGCTTCGCCGGCGCCTCCGGGTCGCGACGGACCGCGAGCAGGTTCAGGTGGATACCGGCCAGGCGGTCGGGGTACGCGAGGCCGAGCCGCGAGGTGACGAAGGCGCCCCAGTCCCCTCCCTGGGCGGCGAACCGCTGATAGCCGAGCACGTCGGTCATCAGGCGCGCGAACACGTCGGCGATCTCCTCCACGCCGAAGCGCGGCTGGTTCGGGCGGAAGGAGAACCCGTAGCCCGGTAGCGAGGGCGCGACGACCGTGAACGCGTCCGCCGGGTCGCCGCCGAAGCGCGCGGGGTCGGTCAGCATGGGCAGGATCCGCTCGAACTCGACGATGGAGCCCGGCCAGCCGTGCGAGAGGAGGAGCGGCAGCGGCTTTCCGCCCACGCCCGGCTCGTGGATGAAGTGAAGCTCGATCCCGCCGAGCTCGACGGTGAACTGCCGGAGGCGGTTCAGCCGCGCCTCGTGCAGGCGCCACTCGTACTTCGTCCGCCAGTACTCGACGAGCTCCCGCATGTAGGCGAGGCTCGTGCCGTAGCGCCAGCCCGCCTCCGGCGGCTCGTCGGGCCAGCGAGCGCTCTCGAGCCGGACGCGGAGGTCGGCCAGCACCGCGTCGGACACCTGGATCGTGAACGGTCGCGGCGTCACCTGGCCCTCTCGGCCCCTTGCTTCGCGGCGTCCACCCAGGCCTGCCAGGCCTCGGGCTGGTAGCCGATGGCGACGTGGTGGCCGTTCCTGACGAGCGGCGTCCTGAGGAGCCGCGGCTCGGCGAGCGCCTTCTCGAGGAGGCGCTCGGGCGAGTCGCCGGCGACGCGGAGGCCGAGCGCCCTGAACCGTGCGCCGTCACGATCGATCAGCGCCGCCGCGCCGAGGCGCTCGGCGAAGCGCCGGAGCTCGCCGCGGGCGGCCGGGCGCTCTTCCATGTCCACGAAGTGGACCGTGAGCCCACGCTCCTTGAAGAAGCGCTGCGCCTTGCGCGTGTCCTGACAGTGGGTGAAGCCGAAGAGCTGGATCCGGATCATCGCGACGCGGCGCGTCTCATTTCACCGACTCCAGGCGGCGCTGCAGATCCTCCCAGGCGCTCGCGGGCACCGCCTGGGCGCCCGGATGGTGGGCGCGCCCGATCTGCGGGCCGTGGAAGTCCGAGCCGCCCGTCGCGACGAGCCCGAGCCGCGCGCACATCTCGCGATACGTGGCGGTCTGCTGGACCGAGTGCTCGGGGTAGTAGGTCTCGATGCCCATGAGCCCGGCCTCCACCAGCTCGGGGATCAGCGCATCGCGGTCGGCGAGGCCGGGGTGCGCGAGCACCGGCACGCCGCGCGCCCGGCGGATGATCGCCACGGCCTCCGCGGGCGTGAGCCGCCGGCGCGGGACGTTCGCGGGTCCGTTCGCGTGGAGAAATCGGTCGAAGGCCTCGCGCACGGACTTCACGTAGCCGCGCTTGACCATCACCTGGGCGACGTGCGGGCGGCCGGCCGCGCCCTTCTTCACGAGCGCCAGGACCTCGTCCGGGTCGATCGGCATGCCGAGCTCGCCGAGCCGCTCGGCGATGCGCGTCACGCGCGCGCGGCGCTCGGCGCGCTGCTCGCGCAGGAAACCCTGGAACCACTCGGCCTCCCAGCCGACGCAGTAGCCCAGCACGTGGACCTCGGCGCCCGGCACGTCGCAGTTGATCTCGAGGCCGGGGACGATCTCGAGCGGCGGGAGCCTCGACGCCTCGTCCATCGCCTCGCGGAGGCCGTCGGTCGAGTCGTGATCGGTGACCGCGAGGACGCGCACGCCGTGGCGCGCCGCGAGCCGCACCAGCTCGCGCGGCGCCAGCGTCCCGTCGGACGCGGACGTGTGCGAGTGGAGGTCGACCGCGCCGCCCACGCTCAGCTCGTCAGGTACGTGAGGATCGTGCGGACCGCGGTGCCGGTCCCGCCCTTCGGCGCGAGCGTCAGGTCCTTCTCGGTGAAGGCGGGCCCGGCGATGTCGAGATGGGCCCACCGCATGTCACCGGCAAACTCCTTCAGGAACAGCCCGGCGTTGATCGCACCGCCGCCCCGCGGGCCGACGTTGTTCAGGTCGGCGATGTCGGATTTCAGGTGATCGCGGTACTCGTCGATCAGCGGAAGCTCCCAGACGTGCTCGCCGGCGGCCGTGGCCGCGTCGAGCAGGCGGCGGGCGAGCGCCCGGTCGTTCGCCATGAGTCCCGCGCAGAGCGGGCCGAGCGCGACAACGCAGGCACCCGTGAGCGTCGCCATGTCCACGACCTCGTCGGGCTTCACCCGGGCGGCCGCGTAAGAGAGGGCGTCGGCGAGCGTCAGGCGACCCTCGGCGTCGGTGTTGCCGATCTCGATCGTCGTGCCGTTCATCGCGCGCAGCACGTCGCCGGGGCGGGTCGCCGAGCCCGAGGGCATGTTCTCCGTCGCCGCGATGAGGCCGTGGACCTCCACGGGCGCCTTGAGCGCCGGCAGCGCGCTCATGACGCCGAGCACGGCCGCGGCCCCGGCCATGTCGTACTTCATCCGCAGCATGCCCTCGGAGGTCTTGAGGTCGAGGCCGCCCGAGTCGAACGTGACGCCCTTGCCGATCAGCGCGACGCGCTTCTTGCGCCGGGCCGCGGCGCCCCCGGGGCTGTAGACGAGGTGGATGAACCTCGGCGGCTCGACGCTCCCCGCGGCGACGCCGAGGAACGCGCCCATCCCCATCTTGCGGCACTCCGCGCGGTCGAAGACCGTGACGGCGAGCTTCCGCTCCTTCGCGAGGTCGGTGGCGGCCTTCGCGAGGTCGGTCGGGCTCAGGTCCTTCGCCGGCGTGTTGATGAGATCGCGCGCCAGCCACGTCGCCCGCGCGAAGGCCTCGCCGCGGTGGGCGCCCTCGGCGACGTCGCGGCCGCGCCGGCCGTCGGCCTCGACCAGGCGCAGCTCCTCGACGACGCGGTCGGCCTTCTCCTTCTTGTAGCGCTCGAACGCGTAGGTGCCGAGGAGCGCACCCTCGACGACCGCCTGCGCGCGCTGCCTGGCGGGCAGGCGGTCGCCCAAGACCTCGGTCGCGACCGTACGCGCGCCGAGGTCACGCGCCCGTCGCACGCCCGCGGCGGCGGCGCGCCGCAGGACCTCGGCCGTGGTCTCGGCGCGAGCGCCCAACCCCGCGACGACGACCCGGCGGCCGAGCGCATGCAGGTGCATGACCTGTCCGGCCTTGGCCTTGAACTTCTCCGCGTCGAGCGCGGCCTTGATCTGGCCCCCGGCCGCGCGGTCGAGTCGCGCGAGCCCCTCCGGCAGCCGCTTCTCCTCCGCGTAGAGGCCGACGACCAGCGCGTCGGCCGCGACGTCTTCCAGCCGTTTCGTGACGATCGCGACCTTCACGCGCGGTCTCCTTCCTTGAGTTGCTGGGCCCGGCGGACCATGTCGAGGAGCCCCTCGGTCGTGTCGAGCTCGGCGAGCCGGTCGATCTCGACCCACCGCACATCGGCCGCGTCACTGCCCGGCGCGACGCGCGTCCCCTCCGGGAACGCGAGGTAATCCACCAGCACGTAATGATAGCGAATGCGTCCAGCCTCGTCCCGTATGACGCGGTCGACCACGCCGGCGACGCCCGCCACGGTGACGCGGAGCCTGCACTCCTCGGCGACCTCGCGGACGACCGCTTCGCGCGTCGTCTCGCCGAGGTCGACGAGCCCGCCGGGGAGACTCCACTTGCCGAGCGCGGGGGCCTTGCCACGCTTGACCAGCAGCACGCGACTCTCGTCGAGCACGACGGCGCCGACGCCGACCCGCGGGTGGTCCGGGTACTCGCGGCTCACGCGGGGCCGCGGAGCCAGTCGTCCGTGGCGTACTTCTCCCTGACGAGCCGCTCGACGGCGCCGGTCTCCTCGGTCGTGAGCCCGTCGGGCTTCACGTCGAGCCCGTGCTCGCCCTCGAACGCCGCCGCGAGCGCCTGTGCCACGTCGTCGAACTTCGGCCGGTGGCCGAGCGCCGCCTCCAGCGTCGTCAGCGTCGCCAGCGGATCGCGCGTCGTAGGAAACAGCTCCCGGAGCCGCGGCTCGTCCACGCCGAGCAAGATCGAGCCGTGCTGGAGAAAGCATCGGCCGTAGCGCCGCTGGGCGCTGCCGACGACCTTCCGGCCAGCGAGCTCGACCTCGCAGCTCCCGGTCCGCGCGAAGCAGAAGGCGGGCGTCGGCTCGTCACCGCGCGCGACGCCGACCATCTCGACGGGCGCCCCGAGGGCCCGGAGCCCGGCGACCAGCGCGCGCCCGATCCATTGGTAGCTATGCAGCAGGTCGCGTGCACCGCCGCCGATGTCCTCGGCCGCGGCGACGACGCTGTAGGTCAGCTCGCGCTCCGGGCCGTCGTGGTAGATCGCGCTCCCGCCGGTCGGCCGCCGCACGAGCCCCACGCCGAGCCTCGCGCAGGCGTCGACGTCCACATGGCGATCGAGCGGCTGGCCGTAGCCGAGCGAGACCGTGGGCGGCGCCCACGCGAAGAAGCGGATCGTCGGCGGCGAGGTCCCCGCCCGGCGCCCGAGCCAGACCGCCTCGTCAACCGCCATGTTCGTGGCGCCGCCGCTGGGCTCGGTCACGAGCAGGCGCCAGGTTCTGCCGGGGGGGCTGTGGGTCACGGCCCTAGCATCGCACGGGATCGCGGCGGACCGCAGCGGGTGGTTGAGCGACCTCGCGCTCGCCCTGCGGCTAGAAGACGGAGTACAGATGGTACCAGGGCCCGCCGAGGAGTTTGACCCTCGTCTTGGACCGACCCTTCGGGATCGGGCCCGTCAGGTACATGAGGCCGCACTCATCGATGAACCCGCACCCATCGGATACGAACCGAACCTCGGATTGGGAGACGTGGACGCGGCGCACGCGAAAGAATCCCACCCAGGCAGCTGTGGCGAGTGGCCCGTGCGCTAGAGCGATCCGTGTGGCGTCCTCGAGCGTCGGCTGGCTGAGGTGGAAGCGCAGGCGGAA
>Ga0137396_10000528_pt1 | contig 18339 bp, 22 predicted proteins | sample czc16metaG_FD_108284 | JGI IMG/M metagenome (GOLD analysis project Ga0137396, IMG submission 108284) | Vadose zone soil microbial communities from Angelo Coast Range Reserve, California, USA - czcobulk3.16 metaG | ecosystem: Environmental > Terrestrial > Soil > Vadose zone | place: USA...
CTGGGCTCCGGTTCCAGGCCGGAGCGGCGGGAGCGAGCGCGAAGACCGATAGGGCCGCGAACAAGCTGTTGCGGACGGTCATGGGAAGGCCTCCTGTGGGGCGGGGGAGCATATTCTCCTACCCGCCGCGCGACAATGAGCCCCAGGTCCGCTCCAGCTGGGCGACCACCTCGTCGGGGATCCGCACGCCGGAGGACTGGGTGTCCCAGTGCATGCGCGCGAGCCTTCCCGAGCGGAGCGCCTCCCGAGGCAGGAGGGCGTCGCGGGCAGGGTCGAGGAGGATGTCGTAGACCAGGTCGACGTAGTGGCAGTAGCCCGGGCCCCGCCAGTTTGGACCCTCGTACCAGGCAGGTCGGTCCACGGGAAGCGGTCCGGGCTCCAGGTGAGCAGGAAGGCGGGCATCCGCGCGCATTCTGCCGCCCGTCCGCGGTTGACAGGACCCGCGCCGACCGTTAATTGCTTCAAAAGTTTCTGAAACTTCGGCGAACCGGAGGCACATGGCGGCGCTCACCTCAGCCGGCCTCGCAGACCTGGTCGAGGCGGCAGCCCGGCCCGAGGCGCGCCCCTCGGCCGCGCAGCTGCTCCCGGTCACCGCCGCGGCCGAGGGGCTTCCCCGGCTGGAGCGCCTGCTCGTCGGGGCGGCTCGCCAGGGGCCGCGGGAGCTGGCTCCGGCCGCGGAAGCCCTGGTCCGTTCCGGGGGCAAGCGGGTCCGCCCGCTGCTCACCCTGCTCTCCGCGCGCGCCGCGGCCCCGGGGCGTCGCTCGCGCGGACGCGTGGCGCTGGCGGTGGTCGCCGAGCTGGTGCACTCCGCGACGCTCCTGCACGACGACGTGATCGACGACGGGCTCACCCGGCGGGGCATGCCCGCCCCGCGCGTCGCATACGGCAACGGCGTCTCGGTGCTGGCGGGGGATTGGCTGCTCGCGGCCTCGCTCGACCTGGCGCTGCGCTCGCGCACGCCGGGAGCGGTGGAGGCGCTGGTGCGGACCTTGCGCACGCTGGTTGCGGGAGAGGCGCGGCAGCTCGCGCTGCGCGGGCGCACCGACTTCACGCAGGAGGACGCGCTCACCATCGCGGCGAAGAAGACCGGGGCGCTCTTCGCCTGGTGCGGCGAGGCGGGCGCGCTGGCCGCGGGCGCGGCGCGCGCGGTCGTCGAGGCGCTGCGCGAGTTCGGGCAGCGCGCGGGCAGCGCCTTCCAGATCGCCGACGACCTGCTCGACTTCGAGGCGGACGCGAGCACGCTGGGCAAGGCCGTGCTGGCCGACGTGGCGGAAGGGAAGCCGAGCCTGCCGCTGGCCATCGCGCTCAAGCGGCTTCCCGTCCTGCGGGAAGAGCTGGGCAAGCTGCTCGCCGCGCAGGGCGCGGAGGCCGAAGAGCTGCAGCACGCCCGCGTGCGCGCCTTCGCGGTGAAGCTGAACCGCACCGGCGCTCTCGGGGCCGCCCGCAGGATCGCCGAGCGCGAGCGCGATGCGGCCCTGGAGGCCCTGGGGCCGGTCCCGCAGAGCCCCACCCGCGACCTGCTCGCGCAAGTGGCCCAGGTACTGCTCTCCCGATCGCGCTGACGACGAGCCGACGATGCCCGAAGCTCCGGCCGCGAATACACTCCCGGACATGGCGACGCGGGAGGAAGAGCGCGAGCTGATCCACGAGGTGGCCGACGCGGTCGGCGCCTTGATGGAGTTCTGGGGCTTCAAGCGCGTGATGGGGCGCCTGTGGACGGTCCTCTACCTGACCGGCGAGCCGCTCGGCGCCGCGGAGCTGTGCGAGCGCCTGGCCATCTCCAGCGGCGCTGCCTCGATGACCCTCGCCGATCTGGAGCGCTGGGGCGTGGTGAAGCGATCGCGCAAGCCGGGCGACCGCCGCGAATACTTCGAGGCGGAGACGGACATCTGGAAGATGGTCTCGCGCGTCCTACGCGAGCGCGAGCTGTCGCAGATCGACCGGGCGGTGGAGGTGTTCGACCGCGCCCGCGAGCGGCTCACGCGCGCGGTGCCGCCCGGCGAGCAGGCCCGCGTCGCGCGCATGGTGGAGCGCATCTCCCGGCTGGGCGATCTGGCCCGGGTGGGCCGCGGGCTGCTCACCGCGATGGTGCAGCAGCACAAGGTGGATCTCTCCCCGTTGGTCCGCTTCGCGACCGGGAGACGGCGCTAGAATTCCACGGAGACGCCGAAGCGCCACGCCCGATCGCTCAGGATCAGCGTACCCGCCTTGCCGAAGTCGTTCAGCCGGGTCCAGCCGTACTCGGCGAAGATCGACGTGCGCTGGATGCCCGTGTCGACGTACGCCTCGCGCGCCAGCCCCAGGTCGATGGCGCCCAGGTCGATCGCCACGCCCAGCGCGGTGGTGTACCCGTAGCTCCAACCCGACCCGCGCCCTCCCGAGGGGGCGTTCGTGACGTTGCCGGCCCCGTTGAACGAGGCCCACAGCGCGGCCGTCAGTCCCACCTGCGCGTAGGGGACGATGGGGAGCCACCGATATCGGTCGGCGAACCAGTCCAGCCGGTAGCCGGCGACGAAACCGACAGGGACGATGTTGATGGTGGCGTTGTCGTTCGACGGAGCGCCCGTGCTGGGGAGCAGCCCCTTCCCGTGGTTCTGCCAGAAGCCGGCGGTGAGGCCGAAGAGCACCGCGCCAAACGGATGCAGCGCCTGGTAGTCGACCTCGAGCTGGTACCGCGGCGGCGCGCGCCCGTGAAAGATGTCGTGGTACGGCTGCGCTCCGTTGAGTCCCTTCTCGGTATCGATCTGCGGGTCGTAGCGGTCGAGCTTGAATGCCACCAGCCAGCGGCGCGGGGCCCGATCGAGGCCCGTCCAGTCGGCGGCGGGCGCGGCGGCGGGCGCCAGGGCGATCAGCGAGGCGGCGATGGCGCCGCCGCGCCTGCGCCGGAACAGCGCCGCGACCAGCACCGCCGCGGCCAGCAGGCCGGCGCCACCGCCCGTCGAGCAGCCGCCGCCGCCGTGGGCGGACCCGCCGCTGCTCCGGTAATGAGTGTAGAAATCGTCGATCTGGATGGGCCTGCCGTGTGAGGCGGGCGAGGAGAGCGCCGAATTGTTGCCGAAGGCGTCGGTGGACCGGACGAACAGATCGTAGTCGCGATCGTTCACCAGGGCGTTCCCCGCGCTGTCGTTCGTGACGTCCGTGTTGGTTCCCGCGATCTTGCTCCTGGCCCTGCGCGCCGGGTCGACGGGGGTGAGCGTCGGAACCACGTAGACGTCGTAGGTCTGATCGCCGCTGTCGTTGGAGGTCCAGTCCATCCTCAGGTGCGAATCTCCTGGCGTGGCCACCGGGGGCGAGGGCGCGTTGGGAGGCACCAGCGCGAAGTTCACCTGGAGCGTGCCGGTGGACAGGCCTCCTCCTCCTAACACGCTGGGCGGCGTCGTCCGGCGGACGCAGAAGAAGACGGTGAAGGGCGAGGTGGCCTTGTGCTCGGTGTTGGCGCAGCCGTTGGGCAGATCCAGGAGCAGCTGCTTGGCCGTGGCGGTGGCCTGGTCCGACTGCTGCACCGTGGTCGGCTGGATCAGCGGGGGACTCGGCGCCGTCGTGGGCTCGGAGGTGGCGCTGCACGAGGCCGTGTCCTTGGTGATGAAGATCCGGACCGTGTCGCTCGCCGTGGGGGTGACGTTCAGGTTCCACTTGAAGACGATCGAGCGGTTGTCAATGCAGTCCTGCAACCCGAGGTTGACCGGGTTGACGCCGGTGGCGTCGGTGGTGACGGTGACGGTCTGCGCCCGCGCGGCCGGCGCGATCAGCGCCGCGAGCGCCGCCAGGAAAAACAGCGCGGCGATCGAGCGCGGACGCAGCGGTATCCGGTCCGGTCGGGACACGCCGTCCCCGGGAAGCAAACGCCGGGCCGAGGCGGCACCGGCCGCCTGCTCACCCGCTCTGCCGCGGCGACGGTGCCGCATGGACATTCTGTCCCGCCGGATGCCGGACTCCCGGACAAACTGGCAACGTCAGTGCTTCAGGCCGAGCGCGGCCTCGTGGTCGCGCAGCAGCAGCTCGGCGATCTGCACCGCGTTGGTCGCAGCGCCCTTGCGCAGGTTGTCGGAGACGACGAACAGCGCCAGGCCACGCTCTTGCGCCAGGTCCTTGCGGATGCGGCCGACCAGCGTGTCGTCGTTGCCCGCGCCGAGCAACGGCATCGGGTAGACGTGCTGGGCGAGATCGTCCACCACCTTCACTCCCGGCGCCGCGCGCAGGATCTCGCGAGCGCGTTCGGGGGTCAGCTCCTCGCGGAGGGTGAGATTCGCCGCCTCGGAGTGGCAGTAGAAAACGGGCACGCGCACGCAGGTGGCGGAGACGCGCAGATCCGGCAGGCCCATGATCTTGCGGGTCTCGTTGACCATCTTCATCTCCTCCTCGGTGTACCCGTTGGCGTTGGCCGGGCCGATCTCGGGGAGCAGGTTGAAGGCGATGCGGTGCGGGAACTTCTTCGCCGACGTCTCTTCCATGTTGAAGAGCGCGCGGCTCTGCTGCTCCAGCTCGTCGATGCCCTTCTGGCCGGCGCCGGAGACGGACTGGTAGGTTGCAACCACCACCCGTTCGAGGCCGGCGGCGTCGTGCAGCGGCTTGAGCACCAGCACCAGCTGGATGGTCGAGCAGTTCGGGTTGGCGACGATGCGGCGGCCGCCGGGCCGGACGGCGAGCTCGACGGCGCGCGGGTTCACCTCGGGAACGACCAGCGGCACGTCGGCGTCCATCCGGAAGGCCGAGGAGTTGTCGACCACCACCGCGCCGGCGCGCGCGGCGTAGGGCGCGAATTCGCGCGAGACGGAGGCGCCGGGCGAGAAGAGCGCGATGTCCACCCCGTCGAACGACTCGGGGCGGAGCCTCTGGACGGTCAGCTCCTCGCCCCGGAACTCGAGCTTGTGGCCTTCGCTGCGCTCGGAAGCGAGCAGCACCAGCTCGGACGCGGGAAAGTCCCGCTCCTCGAGCACCTTGAGCATCTCCCTGCCCACCACCCCCGTCGCCCCCGCCACCGCCACTTTCACTCTACGCATCTCGCCCTCGCTTCTCTCGCGATGTCACGCCACCCGCCGCTCCGTCAAGAATAACCAGCAAACTGATCACCGCGGAGCCGCGGAGAGCGCGGAGGAACTGGTTCCTCTCGAATCGCCGTGCGCGCTCGATCGCTCCGACCCAAAAACGACTCCGCGTCCTCCGCGCCTCCGCGGTGATCCTCTTGGCTCTACCTCGGTTTGCCGAGGCGGCCTTCGCGGAGGGCCACTTCGGGGGAGCTGGGTTGGAAGTAGTTCGGGGAGAGGGAGAAGCAGGTCGATTCATCGTAGCGGGCGCCGCGGAGCAGCGGCGCGCACAGCTCGGCCACCGCCCAGGCGGCGGGGGCCCGCGGCTCGTCGGGGACAGGGATACCGTTTGCCCGGGCGCCCGGTCCCAGCACCACGGCTCCTTCCGGCAGCCATGCGGCGAGGTCCTGCGCGCGCAGCACGGTCTCGGGGAGGACCAGCTCGGTGCCGCGGACGGCGCAGGCGTAGAGCTCGCCCCGGCGGGCCTCCAGCGTGGGCACCAGGAGCTCGTCCGGCCGGCGCGCTGCGAGCGCCAGCGCGCGCAGGCTGGAAGCCCCCTGCACCGGCAGCTTGCGCGCGTATGCCAACGCCTTCACGGCCGCCAGCCCGACGCGCAGCCCGGTGAACGAACCTGGGCCGATGCCCGCCGCCAGAGCGTCGATGGAATCGAGCGGCGCCAACTCGAGGAGCACGTCCGGCAGCACGTCGCCCGCCCTCTCCTCGTGCAGCGACTCGGCCAGGACGCGCCCGTCCTCCCACAGCGCGCAGCTGAGCAGGGGCGACGAGCTGTCGAGCGCGAGGACGCGCAAGGCCCTACTCGAAGAACTTGCGCATGGCGTCGTTGCGCAGCGCGAAGAGCATGAGCCCGAGCACCAGCGCGATGCCCACCACGTTGGCGATCTCCCGGAACCGCAGCGAGAGCGGCCTGCGCCGGATGCCCTCGATGCCGGCGGAGAGCACGTGGAAGCCGTCCAGCACCGGCAGCGGGATCAGATTCATCAGGCCCAGGTTCACGCTGATCATCGCCATCACGTAGACGAACATCTGCCAGCCCGCGTCAGCCGCCTTGCGCGCGACGTCCGCGATCATGATCGGCCCGCCGATCGCCTCGGACGAGATGCGGCCGCTGACGATCTTCGCGATGCCCAGCGCCAACCCGCGGATGGACCCGGCCGTCTCGGTGAAGCTGCGCGAGACTGCCTCGCCGATCGGGTAGCGCACCCAGATGCGCTCCGTCTCGCCGCTGAAGATGGCCGTATCGGGCGAGGCGCCCAGCTCGGGCACCTGCACGCGGATACCCGACTCGTCGCGCTCGGTGCGCAGGTGCTGCCGCACGGTCACCGTGAGCAGCTTGCCGTCGCGGCGCACCGTCATCGGGAACGGCTCGGCCCCCTTCGCCCGGCGCACCGTCTCCACCTCGTCGAACCACCAGAAGACGGGCTTGCCGTCGATGGCGACCACCCGGTCGCCGCGGCGCAGCCCCGCCTCGTCGGCCGCCGAGCCGGGCTGGACGGCCAAGAGGTTCAGGTCGGCGCACTCGATGCCGGCCCCGTCCCCTCCGGCGTCCAGAGTCAGCTGCACGGGGTCCTGGACCCACAGCGTGCCGCCCGGCGCGGGCACCTCGCGGCGCCGCAGCACCTCGACCGGGACGGGACCGCGCAGCGAAGGCAAGCGGCGCTCGAGCTCCTCGTAGTTGGGCACCGGCTGCCCGGCGAGCTTCACCACCAGGTCGAAGGTGCGGAGACCGGCGCGCGCCGCCCTGGAGTCCGGCGAGGCGACGGCGATCTCGGCGATGCGCGGGGCGGCGGAGATGCCGATGCGCCCCTGCTTCACCGTCTCGATGGGGTTCGTCTCCTCGTGCACCGAGGGAGTGACGCGGACGTCGAACCGCTGCCCGCCGCGCTCGACTGTCAGCGTGAGCGCCTGCCCCGCGTGGGCGCGGATCTTCTCCTGCAGCATGAGGAAGCCGTCGACCTTCTCGCCGTCGACGGCCACGATTCGGTCGCCGTATTGCACTCCGGCCTGCGCGGCGGGCGAGCCGGGCTTCACGTATCCGACCTTGGCCGCCAGGTCGCGGTGCGGCGCGACGTTCACCGCGAAGTAGAGGACGAGCGCGAGCAGGAAGTTGGCAGCGGGTCCGGCGAAGGCGATGGCGGCCTTCTTCCGCGGCGGCTGCTCCAGGAATCCCCTGCCCTGGTCCTCGGGTGGAAGCTGCTCGAGCGGGTTGTCGCCGGCGAACTTCACGTACCCGCCGAGCGGGAGCAGCGAGACGCGGTACTCGGTCTCGCCCCACTGGAACCCGAAGAGCTTGGGGCCGAACCCGATCGAGAAGCGGACCGCCTTGACGCCCAGCCATTTGCCGACCACCAGGTGCCCGAGCTCGTGGAAGAACACGATGACGCTGATGAGGACCGCGAAGGAGACCAGCGTCAGGCCGGCTGAGTGCATCCAAGAGACCATTGCGCCCAGTGTAATGTGCATGACGGGAATTTCCAGCACTGCTTCAGTGAAGGTAGGGGAGGACGCGTGCACACAAGAGGACAAACGGGGCCGTGAAGAGGAGGGCGTCGATGCGGTCCAGCATGCCGCCATGCCCAGGCAGGAGGCGGCTGGAATCCTTGGCTCCGAACGCGCGCTTGAGCATCGACTCGCTCAGATCGCCAATCGGCCCCAGCACGCCCGCTCCCGCACCTACGACCACACATCCCCACCAGGGCAAACCGGGCAGCCAGCCGAGGGACTTCACGGCCAACGCACCGCCGATCGAGGCCAGGAGCCCGCCGGCGGCGCCTTCCCAGGTCTTGCTCGGGGAGATGCGCGGGTAGAGCTTGCGCTTCCCGTAGGCGCGCCCCGCGAAGTACGCGCCGGTGTCGTTCAGCCAGGTCACCGTCAGGGTGAGGATAAGCCAGGCGAATCCGTCCGGCAGCTGGCGCAGCCGCACCACGGTGCCGAACAGGAGGCCGGGATAGACCGCCCCCAGCACCGCAAGGCCGACCCGCTGCGGCGCGCGCGGGAGATCGGGCTCGAACAGCAGCGCGTCGGTGAAGGCGACCATCACCAGCGCGGTGAGTAGGCCGCGCGCGGTGAACCCGTGGACGTCCAGCCCCTCGGTGAGCGGGAGGAGGAAGGCGGCCGCGATGGAGGCGATCTCGGCGCCGCGCGCGCGCTCGCGCCGGCCGGGGACCGCCGCCGGATCTCGCTGGTGTTCGGGCAGCTCGTTCAGCTCCCAGGCGGCGATGGCCGCGGCCGCCGAGACGAGCAGCGCGAACGGGAGGCCGCCCAGCCAGAGGAGCCACAGCACGAGGGGCAAGAGGACCAGGGCGGTCCCGACGCGCACGGCGAGGTTGCGGTCCTTCGGCGTCAATCGGATCCCTTCAGTGCGCGCGCCGGATCTGTGCGCTCGTCTGGCCGAAGCGCCGCTCACGGTTCTGGAAGTCGTCGAGGGCGACGAGGAGCGCCTCCTCGCCGAAGTCGGGCCACAGCGTCTCGGTCAGGTGGATCTCCGCGTAGGCGAGCTGCCAGAGGAGGAAGTTGGAGACCCGCACCTCGCCGCTGGTGCGCACCACCAGCTCGAGCGGCGGCAGGCCGGCGGTCCACAGCCGCTCCTCCACTGCCTCCGCGTCCACCTGGTCCGGCCGCAGCGCGCCGGCGTGGGCGTCCTCGGCGACCTTCCGCGCCATGGCGACGATCTCCTCGCGGCCGCCGTAGCTCAGGGCCAGCGTGAGGACCATGTCCGAGTTCCCCGCGCTGTCCCGCCGCAGCTCCTCGAGAGGGTCGCGGACCCGCGACGGGAGGCGATCCAGCTCGCCTATCGCGTGCAGCCGGATGCCGTTGTCCATGATCTCGGGCCGCTCGCGGTGGAGGTAGTCACGCAGGAGGTCCATCAGGCCGCTGACCTCGTCGGGCGGCCGGTTCCAGTTCTGCGCCGAGAAGGCGTAGAGGGTGAGCGCGGGGAGGCCGAGCTTGCGCGCCGCGCGGGTCACTTCGCGCACCGAGTCCGACCCCCGGCGGTGCCCCTCCAGGCGAGGGAGCCCCCGTTGCTCCGCCCAGCGGCCGTTCCCGTCCATGATGATGCCGACATGACGGGGGAGCGGCCGGGCGGCGACCCCGGCCCGCAGGTGGGCGAGCTCCAACTCGGTGAGCAACTCTCCTCCGAAAAAGGCGCAGGACTTTACACTAGACCCTTTTGAAAAGCGCAGCGGCGGCCTGGCATGCAGCCAGGATGGGCGTCCGTGCGCTACGTTGAAGGGATGCGCGGCTGGTTCGGACAGTTTCGTCTCGAGCGGCAGGTCGGGCGCGGCGGCCTGGGTGCCGTCTTCCGGGCGGTCGATTCGCGCACCGGCGCGACCGTCGCGCTCAAGATGCTGCCGCCCGGGGCCGACCCGATGGGCCTCACCCGGCTGCGCCGCGAATTCGCCGCCCTGCGCACGCTCTCGCATCCGAACATCGTCCGCGTGCTCGACGTCGGCGAGGAGGAAGGCATTCCCTGGCTCTCGATGGAGTTCGTCGAGGGCCTGAGCCTGCGCGAATGGCTGTCGGTGGTGGGCGAGCCCGTGCCGCTCGAGCCCGAGCCCGCGCTCGGCGCCTCGGAAGGAGTTGACCTCGACGTGCTCTTCGACGAGCCGGACTCGGGCATCTTCCTGGCGGCCGCGCGGGCGCGCCGGCTGGCTCTGACCACCGGGGTGGAGGCGATGCTCTCGCCCGACGAGCAGGCCGACCAGAACCGGCAGGAGCGGCTCGCCGCGCTGTGCGAGTCGATGGCGCAGCTCTGCGACGGTCTCTCCTTCATCCATTCGCGCGGGCTGGTCCACCGGGACTTGAAGCCCTCGAACATCCTGGTCACGCCCGCCCACCGGCCGATCCTGGTCGACTTCGGGCTGGTGAAGCGGCTCCACGAGGATCGCGCGACCGATCCCGGGCGCGCGGTGGGCACGTACCGGTACATGGCCCCGGAGCAGGCCCGCGGGGAGGCGGTGGACCTGCGCGCCGACCTGTATTCGCTCGGGGCCACTCTGTACGAGCTGCTCGCGGCGCGGCCGCCGTTCACCGAGCAGAACCACCTCGCGTTGCTCGAAGCGGTGGTCGGCAGGCGACCCACTTCCGTCTCGGAGATCAACCCCGGCGCCCCGCGCCTCCTGAGCACGCTCTGCGACCGCCTCCTCGCCAAGCGCCCCGAGGATCGCCCCCGCGACGCCGCCGAGATCGCCTCCACCCTCCGCACCGTCGGCGCTGCACTCGCACACCCAAACTGAGGGAACAACTCCCGCCGCGGAACGGGCTAGAAGCGTTTCACGCGAAGCGCGGAAGGTCCGGGAGCGCGGAAGAAAATGGATTGCTTCCTCGCTTCCATGCCTTCCGCGCTTCGTGGGAAACGTTTTTAGGCCTCGGTTCCGGCGGGTGTGGCGTGACTGGGCCAGGGGGCGTCTGGTACTTGAGCGGGCGTGGTGGAAGCTGAACAGGGAAGGATGGAGCGGATCGGGCAGGTGCTGTTCCGGTGGCGTTCGTTCACGCCGCTGCCGCTGCTGCTCCTCGCCGTGCCGCTCCTCTGGCGGAGCCGCGGCGGCGGTGGACCGGCATGGACGGCGGCGGGCATCGCGCTCTGCGCGGCGGGGCAGGCGCTGCGGGCGTGGGTGCTGGGCCAGGTGCCGGACGGCACTTCGGGTCAGAACGAGCGGCTGATCGCGACCGAGCTGAACACTTCGGGGCCGTACGCCAGGACCCGCAATCCGCTCTACCTCGGCAACCTGCTCATCACGCTCGGACTCTGCGTGGTCGCGCACGACCCGATCCTGCTGGCGTTGGTGGCGGTCCTCTTCGCGGCCCAGTACCGGGCGATCATCGCCGCGGAGGAGCAGTTCCTGCGCGCGCGCTTCGGCGCGCCGTTCGAGGAGTACCGCGCGCGCGTGCCGCGGTTCCTGCCGCGGCTGCGGGCCCATGGGGCGGGCAGCGGGCCCTGGTCCTGGCGTCGCGCCCTGCGCAAGGAGCACAACCCGCTCGCGGCCTGGGCCGCCCTGGTGGTCTTGCTGCTCGCCTCCGACCAGACGGTGCGCGCGCGGGTGGCCGGCTCGCCCGCGACCCTGCGCGGCTACGGTCTCGTCCTCCATACGGCGCTGCTCCTCGGGATCATCGCCGGCTGGCTGGCGGTGAAGGGCTGGAAGCACCGCTGGGCGCGGGGCGGTTTCACCGAAGATCTGCGGCGCCGGCTCCGCGAAACGGCGCGCTGAGCTGTCGTAGCCAGGCGTAGGAGGCGGATCAACCGCCGCCCCGCCCGCGGCCGCGGCCGAGTGTCCTGAATCCAGGATGGACCCCAGGCCTGAGTCCTTGCTGCTCGGCGATCCGCAGCAGCATGCCCGCCAATTGCTCGCGTTCCTCGGCGCTGAGCGCTGCGCACAACGCTTGCTGATGCTCCCTGGCGACCCTCCCGATCGAATCCAGCATGCCCCGCCCCGCGTCGGTCAGGCGCACCGCATACCTGCGGCGGTCGTCTGGGTGGTTGCGTCGCTCGACGAGCCCGCGCGACTCCAGCTCGTCCAGCAAGGCGACGAGCCGGCTGGGGAATACGTCCAGGCGCTTCGCGAGGGCCTGCTGGCTCAGATCGCCGGAGCTCGCCAGGGCGCGCAGGACGCCCGCGTGAGGTGGGGTGAGGTCCAACTCCTCGAGCCGCCGACTGAACTCGATGGCGGCGTGGCCTCCCACCTGCGCCAGGAGCCAGGCCACCGAAGGCAGGCGGGCGGAAGGAGGCGCGGTCGATCCTCTGTCGGGTCTCGGTCGAGCCATGCGGGAAATGGTAGCGCACCGAAATCGTTCTTGCTAATAACGATTCATGGACACAACGGCTGGTCGGATGAGGCACAGAGGCCCTTCGCTCGTCGCGGTGGGAACGATCTTCGTCGTGCTGTTCGTGGCGAACCTCGTCCTGGTCACCGTTCTCGCCGGCGGCGAGCATTTTCCCTCGCCGTTCGGGCCCGATGCAGTCGGCTGGTTTTCCCGGCACCCGGCCGCGGTGCGGACCGGCGCGTTCCTGCAGTTCGGCGCCTCCATTCCGCTCGGCATCTACACGGCGACGATCGCGAGCCGGATGCAGTTCTTCGGCCTTCGCGTGGCGGGCGTCCACATCGCCTTGTTCGGCGGCCTCTCGGCATCGTTCTTCCTGGCCGTCTCTGCGCTGACCCAATGGGTGCTCGCGCAGGACGGCGTCGCTGCCTCGGCCGCCGGGCGCGCGCTCCACCATCTCGCCTTTGCGACCGGCGGCTTCGGGCACGTCGTACCGTTGGGCCTCCTCGTGGCCGGCATCTCGGCGACGGCGGGCCTCACCGGGCGGCTGCCGCGCTGGATGATGTTCTTCGGATTTGCCGTCGCTGGGATCGCGGAGCTGTCGGCGCTCGGGCTCCTGCTTCCAGCCGCGATGGTTCTGCTGCCGCTGGCGCGCTTTCCCGCGCTGGTCTGGATCGTCTGCGCCGGGGCGTTGATTCCGGACTCGATCGAGCGAGGTGCGCGATGACCGCCAGCGGAGCGTTGCAGGGAAAGATCTGCCTGGTTCTGGGCGCGAGCAAGGGCATCGGCGCAGCAACGGCCCGGGCTTTTGGTGGCGCGGGCGCGACGGTGGTGCTGGCGTCCCGGGGCGAAGGGGCGCTGAACGAGGTAGCCAAAGACATCCGGGCGGCGGGAGCGCGCGCCCTCGCCGTTCCTGCCGACATGGGCGTGGAGGGGCAGATCGTCCATCTGATGGCAAGGATCCTCGAGACGTACGGGCGGCTCGACGTCGCATTCAACAACGCCGGCTCGGGACACTTTCCGGCTTCGCTCGCCGATCTCGAGGTCGCGGACTTCGACGAGGCGATCCGCGTCAGTCTTCGCGGAACCCTGATGGCGATGAAGTACGAGATCCCGCCGATGCTCGCACAAGGACGCGGGACGATCGTGAACATGTCCTCGACCGCGGGCCTCCAGGGCGTGCGCGGAATGGGCGCGTACGCCGCTGCAAAACACGGAATCGTCGGCGCGACCAAAAGCGCGGCGGGATCGGCGAGCGGTTGATCCGCTTGCCTTCCCGCTTCAGCGAAGATCCGCCCCGGCGGCTGCGCGAGATGGCGCACTGAGCTGGCCCGAGCGGGCGCGCAGCCAGCCGTACCATGCGGACAGACCGTCGCCGCGCGTGGCGGAGAGCTGGAACAGGGACAGCCTGGGGTTCACCTCCCGCGCGGCCGCGGCGAACCGGGCCACGTCGAAGGAAACGTGCGGCAGCAGGTCGACCTTGTTGAGGAGCAGCAGGGACGCAGCGCGGAACATGTGCGGGTACTTGAGGGGCTTGTCATCCCCCTCGGCCACCGAGGCGAGCAGGACCTTCGCGTGCTCGCCCAGATCGAAGAGCGCCGGACAGACCAGGTTGCCGACGTTCTCGATGACGAGCAGCGAGCCGGGCGCGGGCTCGAGCGCAGGCAGCGCCCGCTCGATCATCTCGGCGTCCAGGTGGCACCCGGCGCCGGTGTTGATCTGCAGCGCGCGCGCGCCGGCCGCGCGGATGCGATCCGCGTCGCGGGAAGTGGCCTGGTCGCCCTCGATCACGCAGACCGGGAGGCCCGATTCCCGCACGGTGCGCTCCAGCAAGGTGGTCTTCCCCGCGCCCGGTGCGCTGACCAGGTTGAGCGCGAGCAGCCTGCGGGCGGCGAACGAGCCGCGGTTGCGTTCCGCGGCGCGGTCGTTCTTCTCCAGGACGTCGCGCTCGAGGCGAACCCGCCGCGGGACGTGCTCGTGCTCGTGCGCCTGGCCATGGCCGTGCTGGTGCCCGTGCCCGTCTTGGTGGCCGTGCTCGTGATCGTGATGCGCAGCCTCGGAGCAACCGCATGTCGCGCACATGTCAGACCACCTCCATCTCGCGGATCCGCAGCTCGTCGCCCGAGAGCCACTCGAGGTCGGAGTTCCCGCACGAGCACCGGCCGAACGGCCGGGACAGCTCGACGCTTCCGCCGCACTCCCGGCAGCGCGCCATCCCGGGCACCTCGACGATGTCGAGCTGCGCGCCCTCTGCGGCAGTTCCCTCGGCGGCGGCGGCAAAGCAGAACCGCAGCGCGTCGGGCAGCACAGTGGCGAGCTTTCCCACCTCGAGCACGATGCGGGACACGCGGGCGCCGGCGCTCGACTCGACCGCGAGATCGATCACGCGCATGGCGATCCCCAGCTCATGCATGGGGCGCTCCCAGCTCCTGGACCAGCTCTTCGACCAGGGCGACGGCGGGATCGACTGCGGCCTCCACCGCGGGCGAGAGGCCCATCTCGAACTCGCCCGCCGCGGCGGGCTCGCAGGCGACCACGCGCATGACCGGCGGGGTGCCGCCCATCTCGCGCACGAGGGAGAGGACCTTGGCGGGGTCCATCGCGTGCGGCTCTACTGCCGCGACAGCTTGGGGATCGGGCTTCGGCTCGATCACGTAAAGCGTCCCCGGCTCCCCGCCGCGCGGCGCTGCGTCGACCAGGATGGCCGCATCCCATCCGTCGAGGAGCGCGTAGGTGAGATCCAGGCCGCGGATCCCGAAGTCGACCACGCGGACTCCTTCGGGCAACGCGCGCTTGGCTAGCCGGCGCGAGACCTCCACGCCGAAGCCGTCGTCGCCGAGGAACACGTTGCCGACGCCCGCCACCAGGATGCGCTTCATGGCAGCGGCTCCACTTCGTCTGCGTGGAAGAAGAAGCGATGTCCGAACACGCCCAGATCGCGGCCGGGGTCGTCGTCGACGGTGACCGCGAGGAGCAGGCGTCCCTGGTCGTCCCGCTCGACCGCCTCCACGGTGGCCGCCTTGCCTTCCAGCACCAGGTCGAACACGTCGCCGCCCTGGCGCGGCCGGATGCGCACGTGGGCGCCGGGGCGAAACCCCTGCTCCGCGCGCGGCTCGCGCAAGGTCCCGTGCAGCCGGATCAGGTCCGCGGGCGAAAGCGCCTCCGTGCGGTCGAGCACTGCGCGGGCGCGGGGATCGGTGGCGCGCGCCTCGCGCTTCTCCTCGTCGGTCATGGTGAGGATCCGCAGCGAGAGGATCTCGTCGATCTCCGCCGCGTCGAACAGGTCGCCGGGGCTCTCCGGAGCGACGGCCGGGTAGTCGTAGAGAATGATCGGCGAGGCGAGCATCGTGTCGCGCACCCCCGGCGCGCCCACCAGGACCGGCCAGCAGCCGATGTTCCGGCACCCTGCCGCCGCCTCGGCCGCCTCTTCGGGAGGCTCCAGCAGCGAGACGAGCTCGCCGTGGCGGACGCCGAGCAGCAGGTGCGCGGAGACCAGCGCGCGGCGGAGCGCCGCCTCGCGCGAGGCGGCCGGGTCCAGCACGCCTTCGTTGCGCAGGCGCACGCGGACGCGGTGAAGGTCGCGCTCGAGCCGCGTCGAGGAGAGCTCGATGGAGCCGTCCAGCCGCTCTTGCCCGTCCTCTTCCGGGAAGAACGAGAACCGCTCGATGCCCGGGCGGGAAGGAAGGGCGACCTCCCGCTCGCGACCCTGCTGCCACGGCCCTGAGGGAGACGGCGTCTCCACCAGGTGGAGGAAGCGGGCGGCTCCTTCCACGCGCGGCTCGGCTCCGCGGACGAGCACCTCCGTCTGGAGCAAGCTGCGCTCCCCGCGGCCCTCCGTCCACGACTCGGGATACAGGGTCCCGAAGTTGAACCGCAGCCGGTTCTTCACGGCGGAGCCGCGGTACGGATAGAGCAGATACCCTTCGTAGAGGACCGCCCGGGCGAGCCGGTCGATGGCGTCGCGGTTCATGCGTCCGCCTCCGCGCGCGCGAGAAGCGACTCGAGCGCGCGCTCCCAGGTGGGCAGCCCGCGCTTCACCCGGAAGCGGTAGAGCCGATCGAGCACCTCGCGCTGCAGCAAGATGAAGCCGGCGTTGGGGAAATAGTGGTCGACGACCTCCTTCCAGACGGCGACCGGCAGCGCGTACCGCGCCTCCTTGCTCCAGGAGACCGGCGCGACCTGCAAGACCTCGTGCTCGCCGGCGTAGAACACCGTCCCGCTGAACAGGAGCGTGATCGGCACGGTCCCCGATTCGAGCGAGTGGAAATACTTCGTCGCCGCGACGTTCAGGTCGTAGGTGCAAGGGATCTGCACGTCGACAACGACGTCGTCCTGGAAGGCGGGCACGGTGACGTTCACGTGGGCCCAGAGCAAGCTGCGCAGGGTGGTTCCCCACCTCGACCGGGGCCCGAACAGATCGCCCAGCCCCTCCTCCTCGCGCCGGTCGTAGGGTCGCGCCGGCGCGTCGATCTGGACCTGGCACTTCAAGACGGCGGCCTGGACGGGCTCGTTCCGGGGAGTGCTCGTGATGCGCAGCCGCAGCCCGAGCAGCGGCGTCGCCGCGTACGGCACCGCCAGGGCGCCCTCGACCTTGAAGTCCAGGTCAGGCATGGCCATCCCGCAGTGCCGCGAAGAAGCGGCCGATCTCCTCCCACCCCCCGGCGCCGCCGGAGAACCCGCGCCAGTGCACGCGCACCAGGCCGACCAGCCGGTAGCAGTGATCGATCGACACGCGGTAGTGCTCGCGGACTCCGTCGACGCGGTAGACGAGGAGCGCCTCGACGTCCGGCTGCAGCTCGCCGAGGACGGGGGTTTCCCCTTCGATCGACACCCACGAATCGAGACCGATCAGCGACTCGGTGGCCCCGGCGGGGCTCGGATAGAACGCCACCACGCGGCCGGCGGCGCTGCTGCGAAAGAAGAAAGCCAGGCCCACCGGGATGCCCAAGGCGTCCCACCGCTCGTCGTCCAGACGCATGTCCCGGAGCAGCTCGGCGCGGGGGCGCACCCGCAAGAAACGCCCGTTGCCGCCCGGGAAGAGGACGGCGCAGGCTCCGCAGGCGCATTTGAGCGCGCGCGCCGCCGGGTCGACGAGGTGGTCGTGTCCCGCAGGCAGGCCCGCGCCGCACAGCTCGCACCGCTCCTCGGCGGCCGCGGCCCGCCGGACGAATCGGCGCAGCGCCGCGAGCCCGGCGCTCACGGCGTCCCTGCCGCTGCCCGCAGCTGCACGAGCGACGACTCGCTCCGTCCGGGGGCGACCTGGCCTTCGATCTGGACCTCCTCGACGTCGGGAGCCTCGCCCCAGATGGCATCCCGCAGCGCGGCGCGCACCTCCTCCGCCGTGGCGTGGTGCCCCGGGGACCGGTCGAGGCGGACGCGGACGATGCCGCCTTCGACCGAGAGCAGCTCGACCGTGCACCCTTCGACCGCGAGGTGCGAGCGCGCGCGTTCCACCGCGGTGCGCGCGCGCTCCTCGAGGCCCAGCGGGTGCAGATCGTGCAGCAAGAGCACCGCGGACACCGCCGGGTCGCGCGCGAGCGCGTCGAGAAGCCCCGCCCCGGCGAGCGCCTCGCAAGCTTTGAGGAGTCCGTCGCGGTGGAGCTCGAACACCGCGGCGAGCAGCTCGCGGACCTGGCCCTGCGCCGCCGGATCGAGCGACTCGATCGCCGCGACCAGCGTCTCGATTCGCCTCAGGTCGCTCACGACACCTGGGCTCCGAAGGTCGGCGAATGCCTGATCTCCAGCTCCTTGCCGTTTCCCAGGTACATGTGCACGCCGCACGGCAGGCAGGGATCGAAGCTGCGCACCGCGCGCATGATGTCGATGCCCTTGAACTTGTCCGGCCCGTTCTCCTCGAAGATCGGCGTGTTCTTCACCGCGTCCTCGTACGGGCCCATGGTGCCGTAGTTGTCGCGCGGGCTCGCGTTCCAGGGCGTCGGCGGATACGGATGGTAGTTGGCGATCTTCCCGTTGCGGATGACCACGTGGTGCGAAAGGACCCCGCGAACCGCCTCGTGGAACCCGCAGCCGATCGCCTGGTCGGGCACCTTGAAGTCCGCCCAGGTCTGCGTGTTCCCCTTGTGCAGCTCGGCGAGCGCCCGCTCGATGAAGTAGAGCGCGCACCCAGCCGCGTACGCCTGGAAGTACGTGCGGGCGCGGTCGCGCTCGATGGCGTTCGACCACTTCGGGATCTTCCACTCCAGCTCCATCTCCGGCTTGAGCGAGGTCTTGGGCAGCAGGATCTTCACGCTGTTGCCGGTCGACTTGACGTACCCGATGTCCACCATCTTGCCGAGGGCGGTGGCCCAGAAGCGCGCCAGCGGCCCGCCGCCCGTGTCGAGCGCGAGGTACTTCTTGGTGCGCTTGTCGTACCAGCGGGGAGACATCACCCAGGTGTACTTGCTCTTGAAATCGCGCTTCTGCGGGTGAGGCAGCGTGGTCTGGTTCCAGGGGTGGCGCGGATCGACCGGGTTGCCCAGCGGATCCTTCTCCACGAACAGGTGTCAGTTCTGCCAGTCGTCGTAGTACGAGCTGCCCAGCA